>Ga0123329_1004965_pt1 | contig 10177 bp, 9 predicted proteins | sample BioC12SIPDNA_FD_89703 | JGI IMG/M metagenome (GOLD analysis project Ga0123329, IMG submission 89703) | Anaerobic biogas reactor microbial communites from Washington, USA - Biogas_R1_B C12 SIP DNA | ecosystem: Engineered > Bioreactor > Anaerobic > Unclassified | place: Washington, USA | collected... | reverse complement strand
TCGGGGAGATGGAAAAAGACCGCGGTTTCCTCCCCTACTTGTCACGCATGAGGGAGGCTGAGTGGGAATGACGGACACGCAACACATTACGGTCGCCACCGCGTGGCTCGACGGCTGCTCCGGCTGCCACATGTCGTTCCTCGACATCGACGAACGCCTGTTCACGCTGGCCCAGAAAGTTGACATCATCTACTCCCCGCTGGTCGACGCCAAGGAACTCCCGGAGTCTGTCGACGTCGGCATCCTGGAGGGGTCGGTCAGCAGCGAGGAGGACCTGAAGAAGGCGCAGGAGTTCCGCCGACACTGCAAATTCCTGATCTCGCTGGGCGACTGCGCCGTGTGCGGCAACATCCCGGGCATGCGGAACTTATTCCCGTTGGACGCGGTGCTGCACCGCGCCTACCATGAAAACGTCCAGAAGAACCCGCAGATCCCCAATGTCGGCGTGCCGCGACTGCTGCCCACCGTCCAGCCGGTCCACGGGGTCGTCGAGGTGGACTTGTTCGTCCAAGGATGCCCCCCGCCGGCCGACGTCATCTGGCATGTATTGAGTGAACTGATCCAAGGGCGCACACCCGACCCGATGACCCTTACCCGTTTTGGAAAATAAGCCCCTGCCGGGCACGCCGCGTTTCCCTGAGCTCCGCCGTGTTGGCGCTGCGGAGACGTATCGACGCTCCCGTCCGGCGGAATGTGAGGACTACCTGCCGTGAGTCAGACGATATCAATCGAACCGGTGACACGGATCGAAGGTCACGCGCGGATCACGATCGAACTGGACGACGCGGGCAAGGTGGACGACGCCAAGTTCCACCTGACGCAGTTCCGCGGCTTCGAGAAGTTCTGTGAAGGGCGGCCGTATCGTGAGATGCCGGCGCTGACCGCGCGCACCTGCGGTATCTGTCCGGTCAGCCACCTGCTGGCCTCCTCCAAGGCCTGCGACGCGCTGCTGTGCGTGCGGATCCCGGAAGTCGCCATGGAACTGCGGCGGATCATGAATCTGGCACAGATCATCCAGTCGCACGCGCTGTCGTTCTTCCACCTGTCGTCCCCCGACCTGCTGCTCGGCTGGGACTGCCCGCCGTCCGAACGTAACATCTTCGGCGTCATGTTCCGCTTCCCGCAGCTGGCCCGCGAAGGGATCCGGCTCCGGCAGATCGGCCAGACAATCATCGAAATGCTCGGCGGCAAGAAAGTCCATCCCACCTGGGTCGTGCCGGGAGGGGTGAGCGAGCCGCTGACCGAAGAGAAACGCAAAAGCATGCTTGTTCTGGTCGACGAAGGGCTCGACATCGCCAAGCGTACGTACGCGTTCTACAAGGACGATGTGGTCCCCAAATTCAAAGACGAGGCGAAACACTTCGGGAACTTCCCCACGATGTTCCTCAGCCTGGTGTCGCCCCAGGGACGCCTGGAACACTACGACGGGCTCCTGCGCATCAAGGACTCCAGCGGGCGGATCGTGGAGGATATGGTGCCGTCGAGCGAATACGAGTCGATTATCGGCGAGGCGGTCGAGCCGTTCTCGTACATGAAGTTCCCCTACTACAAACCACGCGGTTATCCCAACGGCATGTACCGGGTGGGACCCCTGGCCCGACTCAATAACTGCGACAGCTGCGGCACGCCGTTCGCCGACGTGGCGCTGGCCGAGTTCCGCACGCTGCAGGAATCCAAGCCGGTGGCCAGCAGCTTCCACTATCACTATGCCCGGCTGGTCGAAATCATCTTCGCCCTCGAAAGCATCGATCGGCTGCTCAACGACCCCTCCATCCTCAATACGTTCGTCCGCGCGCGGGCCCGCAGCAATACGCTCGACGGCGTCGGGATCTCCGAAGCGCCACGCGGTACGCTCATCCATCACTACCGGATCAACGACGACGGATTGATGACCTGGATGAACCTGGTGATCGCCACCGGCCACAACAACCTGGCGATGAACAAGGGTATCAAGCAGGTGGCGCAGAAATACGTCAAGGCCCGGAAGCTGCAGGAAGGGATGCTCAACCGCGTCGAGGCCCTCATCCGCTGCTACGACCCCTGCCTGAGCTGCGCCTCCCACGCCTGGGGCCAGATGCCGTTGCAGATCGAGCTGCGCGACGCCCAGGGCCGGGTGGTGGATACGATGACGCGGGGGAATGACGGATGACGAGATACCCAGGCACGAAGGAATGACGGATGACGAGATACCCAAGCACGAAGGAATGACGGATGACGAGATACCCAAGGACGAAGGAATGAGTCAATGGCGAATGTCGAAAGGGATGCAGCCAGGCACCGTCAGGCGATGTCTTCTGAGTCGGTGCCAGCTGACAACTCCCTACATGCCTCTCGTCCTTCGCCCTTCGCCCTTCCTTCGTGCTTGGGTATCTCGTCATCCGTCATTCCTTCGTGCTTGGGTATCTCGTCATCCGTCATTCCTTCGTGCTTGGGTATCTCGTCATTGTGTCATTCCCCCTCGTCATCCGTCATTCCCAAAGTTGTCGTCATCGGTTTCGGCAGCCCAATCCGGGGCGACGATGCAGTGGGGCCGATGGTGGCTGACCAGCTTGCCGAGGAACTCACGTCGCCGCAGGTCGAAGTGCTCAGCCGCCATGTCCTGACGGCGGAACTGGCCGAAGTGTTGCGGGATGCCACGCTGGTTGTGTTTCTCGACGCGTCGACCGACGGCGAAGTCGGGCAGGTGGTGCGGCGCGATCTCGAGCCCGACGACGCGAGTGCCAGTCACATGGCGCATTCGGTTGACGCGCCGGGATTGTTGGCCTGGACGCGCGGTCTCTATGGCCGGGTGCCACGGGCCGTCTTGCTGTCGACGCGGGCGGTCACTTTCGAGTACGCGAACTGTCAACTCTCCCCCGAGGTCGCGGCCACGGTACAGCCGATGAAGCAGTGGGTGACGCAGTTGGTGGCCGAACACCTGCGGTAGCACACCCGGTCAGTTGCATTGATGGCGTTTTCGGTTTCTGATCCGGAGCTGTGCAGAGAGCAAATTGACGGAACCGTAGAGTCCGCTGCAGACAACCCGCGAATGCCCATCGGGAATGCGGGCACCGCCTCGCTTGACGAACGCCCGAGTCAACAGCCAGAATGCAACGTTCCATCGCGGTACGCCCCTCGATCCTCCCACGCCCGCCACAACTGTAGTGACGCCACGGATACAGTGACGCCAGAGAACCATGACCGGCCACACGCACGTTCCGCAGGATCCCATACACTGCTCGACCTTGTCACCTCGGCCGGTGGAGCCGTTGCCGCCCGAGATCCGTTCGATTCAGCCGGGAGGCGGGTTCTGTATGCGTTGTGAGCTCGCGTGGGGGTGGTTGCGGCGCTGGTACCTGCGGCATGTGCGACCCGGTTACGTGGGTCGCATGCGGCAGGTTCGCCTGGGGACTGGCGGGACGTATCCCCACGAGATTCTCGATCCGCGCGACCTGAAGTTCTACCGGAACCAGGGGGATCTGGCCTGGCGGGAAGAGGACGATCGGTTTGCCTGGCGCGGTCGTCTGGGGTTTGTACGAGTCGGGTGGGCGGAGATCATGATTCTTGGCGGTGCCCTGCTGGTCGTGGCGGCGATCGCCTGCTGGCTGTATTGGCCGGTGGCGGTGGTGCCGCTGGCATTGATCGGGTTCGTTCTCTTCTTCTTCCGCGATCCGCCCCGTTCGGTGCCTGCGGAGCCCGGGGTGGTGGTGGCGCCGGCCGACGGGCAGGTGTATTCCATACGCGAGGTGGATCATGACGAATACGTGGGCGGGCCGGCGGTCGTCTTTGACATTTTTCTGTCGGTGTTCAACGTGCACATCAACCGCGTGCCGATGCAGTGTCGAGTGGTGGGATTGACGTATCGGCCGGGCAAGTTTCTCAACGCCCTCCGGGCGCGGGCCACCCAGGAAAACGAGGCGCTCGAGGTGCGTCTGGAAACCACCGTCGGACCGCTGCGTGCGCTGCGGGTGCGGCAGATTGCCGGGGCGATCGCCCGGCGCATTGTGTGCTGGGTCCGGCCGGGAGAACACTTGCCAAATGGCGGTCAATTCGGGATGATCAAACTGGGGTCGCGCACTGAACTGACGCTGCCGCGGGAGCCGGGGCTGGAGATTCAGGTGCGGGTGGGACAGAAAGTGCAGGCGGGAACGACCATCATGGCCCGTTATACGGGCGACGTATAGCGCTGAGCACGCGGGCCGGCCCCCACGGCTGTGGACGCTCCGGCTGTCACCGCTACGTTGTGCTCCGGTACCTCCTGCCGCTGGCAAACTCTCCTAGGGAAAGGAACAGGTTCGGCACATGCATTTTGAGAATAATCGTCGCCGGAAGATCCGCCACATCACGTTTCCCGCCCTGCCGGCCGCCTGTACGCTGGCCAACGGCCTGTGCGGCCTGGCGGCGATCACGGTGGTGACCAGCCACGCGCCTCACCACTCGCAGACCGCGCTGGCGTTCTATGCTGCGTTGTTGATCTTTCTGGGCATGGTGTTCGACATGCTCGACGGCAACATTGCCCGGATGATGCGGCAGACCAGCCAGTTCGGCAAGGAACTGGACAGTTTGTGCGATGTGATTACGTTCGGCGTGGCGCCGGTCTTCATCATGTTCACGTACAGTGACGTGTTTCAGCGCCGTCTGTTGTGGGGCATCGGGGCGTTGTATGCGGCGGGTGCCATTCTCCGCCTGGCACGGTTCAACGTGCAAAAGGACGAGCATGCGCCGACGGCGTTCTTCTCCGGGTTACCGACCCCCATGGCAGCCGGCACCATTGCATCCTTTGCGATCGCCACTCCGTCGCTGATCGAGTTGACGGACGTGCTGATGCCGGAATCGACTCAGGAGTGGGCCCGGCGGATCAATACGGCGACGATGGTGATTGTGCCCGTACTGACCGGTGTGCTGGCCTGGCTGATGGTCTCGCACATCCGCTATCCGCACGTGGCCAGCGCGCTGGCGCGTCGCCGCAGCTTCCCGCAGCTGGTGGAACTCATGTTTGCCGCGGTGGTTGCCGTGACGCTCAAGGAGTTCGCCCTGCCCGTCCTGTTCAGCTACTTCGTGTTCGCGCCGCCGATCAAGCAGCTGCGGCTGTGGGTGCTGTCGCGGCTAGACCCGGGGAGCGACGCTCGGGCGAGCGACGGGCCGGCGGTGGCGGTCGCCGGAGTGGACGACGGGCCGTAGGCGGGAGGTGTGGCAGCGCGCACCGGCATCCACACCTGCCGCAGGCGCCGCGTTGGCCGGGAGCACAGTCTTGGCCCTTGCCCGTTCGCCACCTGCCGCCTCACAACCGGCAATTGCTGATGGGTATCTCGAGGATGGCCGAAGCGCCCACCTCTTCGAGCTGCTCCATGACCTGCATCACCTCGCTGCGGCGGACCATGGCACGCACGGCGCACCAGGCGGGATCTTCCAGCGCGCTGACGGTCGGGGAGTTGAACCCGGGGGTGACGCGTTCCGCCTCACTCAGCTTGTTGCGCGGAATGTTGTATTCCAGCAGCGAATAGCTGCGGGCGATGACGATTCCTTCGAGTCGGCGGGCCACGCGATCGGCCATCTCGGGGTCGCGGGGCTGGCGGTTCTGGATCAGCACGGTTTCGTAGCGGCCGATTTCGTCGAGCACCCGCAGCTGGTTGGCGGCCAGCGTGCTGCCGGTCTCCACCAGGTCGACGATCGCCTCGGCAACGCCCAGCGCCACCATGATCTCGACCGATCCCGACAGGGGCACCAGGTGCACCTGCGACACGTGGCGGCGCAGGTACTGCGCCGTGACACGCGGGAAACTGGTGGCCACGCGGCATCCGCTGAGTTCGGCCGGGGCCCGAATGTGGCTGTCCTCCGGCACGCACACCGCCAGGCGGCACTTGCCTACCCCGAGGCTCATGCGCGTGACCAGATCGGAACCGCTCTCAGCCACCAGATCGCTGCCGGTGACGCCCATGTCGATGGCCCCTTCGGCGCACAACACGGGGATATCTTCGGTCCGCAGAAACGTCACCTCGATCGGCAGCTCGCCAACCAGCGCGAACAGGCTCCGCGGTTGCCGGCGAAAGCTGAGTCCCGCCTGTTTGAACAGTTCTTCGGCCTGTTCGGCCAGCCGCCCCTTGCTGGGCAACCCGATTCGCAGTTTGTTCATGATAGGGCTCCTGCCTGTCTGCCAGCCTGCCTGCCTTTAGGGCCTGTTCAGGTGAAGAAAGGAAAGATGGATGCGGGGCGCCACGTGGTGGCGTCCGGTCGTGCTACGGCGTGCGGGCCGCCTTCTCATCCAGGCCACTGACCCCGAAGCGGCGGGCCAGCTCCAGCTCGACCTCCGACCACTCCACGCCGCCGAACCGCAGCAGCACCAGCAGATGGTAGATCAGATCGGCCGCCTCGTGTACGAGGTGGGCATGGCCGGCCGGGCCCGGCTCGGCCGCCGCTTCCACCACTTCTGCCGCCTCTTCCATGATCTTGGCCCCGATCTTCTCCACGCCTCCCGCAAACAGGCTCGTGGTATACGATCGCGCGGGCGGATTCGCCTGGCGATCGCGAATCACTGCCACCAGCCGCTCCAGGACAGTCGGTTGCTCACTCATGGCCTAAGCCCTGTTCGGGGACGACTCGGTCGGGTCCGCATGCGTTGCCTGCTCATCGTAGGTGTTGACCGAGCCATCGACAATCGCAGGTCGCCGTCCCCCCGCGTCACGTACCCCCGCTCCCGAGGCTACCACGGGCGGTGGTCGCGCAGCGCGGTTTCGCCTATGCTGTGGACCGTCACGACGTGCAGTGGCAGCGCGGCGGGCGAGCGGCCGGGCCACCGCACCTTCCGGGGCAGTGTGGCCCCATCGCAGTACCACTGGTTGAGTGCGCACAGGTGTCGTCAGATTTCGGGCGTAACGCGGCTGCCCCTGGGCCGGCTGATTTCGGTTCCATGCCTCCGGCACTGGACTGCTGGTACCTCACCGGCCCGACGGCGGCGGGCAAGACCCGCGTCGGGCTGGAACTGGCCCGGCTCCTCCAGGCGGAGATTATTTCGCTCGACTCGATGGCCGTCTACCGCGGGATGGACATCGGCACGGCCAAGCCGGGTGCTGACCAGCAGCAGATCGTACCGCACCATCTGATTGACATTCTGGACCCGGACCAGGAGTTCAGCGTATCGAACTATGTGCAGGCGGCCCACCAGAAGATTGCGGAGATTCGTCGTGCCGGGCGTGAGGTGCTGTTTGTCGGCGGCACACCGATGTATCTCAAGGCGATGCTCCGCGGGATCTATCAGGGGCCTCCGGCCGACTGGCAGTTTCGCCAGGCGGTGGAGGAGGAGGCCCGCCGTGTGGGGATCGAAGCGCTCCACGAACGGCTGGCGCTGGTCGATCCCCTGTCGGCCGCTAAACTCCACCAACACGACGTCCGCCGCATCATCCGCGCATTGGAAGTGTACAAGATCACCGGGACGCCGATCAGCCACCAGCAGTTGCAGTTCGACGAAGGGGTGCCGGGCGACCGCTGCCGCGTGTTCGTCCTGGGCTGGCCGCGCGCCGTCCTGCATCAGCGGATCGACGCGCGCGTCGAGCGGATGTTTGCCGAGGGGCTGGTGGACGAAGTCCGGGGTCTGCTGGACCGGTTCGGGGTCCTCGGACGCACGGCCGCGCAAGCCGTGGGCTATCGCGAGGTGATCGCGTACCTTCAGGGGGACCTGTCTCGGGAGGAGGCGGTGCGGCGGGTCCGCGTGCGAACGCACCAGTTTGCGCGGCGGCAGGAGACCTGGTTTCGCAGCCTCAGCGAGTGCCGGCGGATCGATCAGGACGCGGAGATCGAGGCGGCCGAGATCGCCCGCCGGGTGCTGGACCTGGGAAAGCAGGATGCGGTGGGACGGCCGCCCGGCTGCGATGGAGCCTGACTGACGCGCGGCCTGCCCAGACGCCTGCCGGAGGACCGGGACCCGGATGCCGCCCGGTGCGGCCGGTCGCCCGCTCCCCGTCAGGCCACGCGCCGACTTGGGCGGAGTGGATCTACCAGCGGGGGACCGATGTCTCTAGAATGCCGGCTTCTTCGGATTTCGGGCCGTCTTTTCCGGCCCGTCTGCGGGAGAGCCGGCCTTGCGGGATGGGAATGCAACGTAGATTGAAGACGTAGCCGGGCGGGCCGTCAGCGGATCTGCCGCCACCACCGGGGCACGTCGCCTTGAGTCAAAGGAACTTGAGCCAAAGGAATTCGACTCGTGTTACGCACGCACACATGTGGCGAGTTAGGAATGTAGCACGTTGGTCAGGAGGTCACGCTCTGTGGGTGGGTCGACACACTGCGCGACCACGGGGGGGCGGTGTTTGTCGATCTGCGCGACCGTTACGGCAAGACGCAGGTCGTGGCCGCCCCGGAGGCTGGCCCGCAGCTGGTGGACTCGGTCAGCCGGCTGCGCAACGAGTATGTAGTGCGTGTGACGGGCACGGTGGCGCCGCGGCCGGAGGGGACGGTCAACAGCAAGCTCGCGACCGGGGAGATCGAGTTGCGGGCGCAGCAACTGGAGGTGCTCAACACCTGTGTCCCGCCGCCGTTCACACCGTCGCAGCAGGAGGTACCCGGGGAAGACCTGCGGCTGCGGTATCGCTACCTGGATCTGCGCCGTCCGGAGATGCAGCGCACGATGCTGCTGCGCGGCCGCATCGTCAAGGTCATGCGGGACTATTGCGCGGAACATGGTTTCATTGACGTGGAAACGCCCATGCTGGGGCGGAGCACGCCGGAAGGTGCGCGCGACTATCTGGTGCCCAGCCGCGTGCAGCGCGGCAAGTTCTACGCGCTGCCGCAGTCGCCCCAGCTGTACAAGCAGATCCTGATGGTGGCCGGCTACGACCGCTACGTGCAGGTCGCGCGCTGTTTCCGCGATGAAGACCTGCGCGCGGATCGTCAACCGGAGTTCACGCAACTCGACCTGGAGATGGCGTTTGTCACTGCCGAAGATGTGATCGCCATGATCGACGGGTTGGTGGCCCGCCTGGCCCGGGAGATCCTGGGATTGGAGGTGCCACTGCCGCTGCCCCGGATCACCTATGACGAAGCCATGCGGCGGTTCGGGCACGACGCGCCCGATCGGCGGTTCGCCCTGGAGATTGTCGACTGTACGGATCTGGCGGCCGCCTGCGAGTTCCGGGTCTTCCAGAGCGCCGCGCACCGCGGCGACTTCGTCCGCGGCCTGCGGGTGCCGCGGACGGCGGCCCGCTTCTCGCGCAAACGGATCGACGAACTGACCGAGTACGTCAAGCAGGATTTCGCCGCCCAGGGACTGGTCTGGTTCCGTGTGACGGACGAGGGACAACTGGAGTCCTCCGTCGCCAAGAATTTCACGGCGGAAATGCTCGCGCAAATCGCTCAACGCATGGCGGCCGAGCCCGGTGATCTGCTGCTGTTCGTGGCCGATACCTGGGAGGTGACCTGCAAAGCGCTGCACGGCCTGCGCAAACGGCTGGGAGCGGAACTGAAGCTCTACGACCCACAGCAGATGCATTTCTCCTGGGTGGTCGAATTCCCCATGTTCGAGTTCGACAAGGAGGAGCAGCGGTGGGATGCGATGCATCATCCGTTCACCTCCCCCCGCCCGCAGGACCTGACCCTGCTGGACTCCGACCCGGGACAGTGTCGCGCCCAGGCCTACGATCTGGTGATCAACGGTTACGAGGCCGGAGGTGGCACGATCCGAATCCACGATTCCCGGACGCAGCAGAAAGTGTTCGATCTGCTGGGCATCGATCCCCAGATGGCGCGCGAACGGTTCGGGTTCCTGCTCGACGCGCTGCAGTACGGGGCGCCGCCGCACGGCGGCATTGCACTCGGCATCGATCGGATCGTGATGCTGTTCGCCAGACTCGACAACATCCGCGACTGCATCGCGTTCCCCAAGACGCAACGGGCGATGGACATGATGACCGAGGCGCCGGGCGAGGTCGACGATCGCCAGCTGCAGGAGCTGGGTCTGACCATCAAGAAACCCGAGCCGTAACAATTGCCGTCGCCACCCCGCCCGGCACCGGCACGCTCCGGCAGTCTGGCGTTGACGAATACCAGTCAACGCGGCAAACTGGGGTGCAGGACCGACTCGATTCACTTCCCAACGGATATCGCTATGGTAACTCGGAGTACCCTGTCGCGCTTCGCACTCTTCGTCCTGCTGCCGGTTGTCCTGGTAGCGTTTGCACAGGAGGCACCTGCCCAACCCGCTGCCGCC
>Ga0123329_1004959_pt1 | contig 10180 bp, 8 predicted proteins | sample BioC12SIPDNA_FD_89703 | JGI IMG/M metagenome (GOLD analysis project Ga0123329, IMG submission 89703) | Anaerobic biogas reactor microbial communites from Washington, USA - Biogas_R1_B C12 SIP DNA | ecosystem: Engineered > Bioreactor > Anaerobic > Unclassified | place: Washington, USA | collected... | reverse complement strand
TGTCCTCGAATGAAAACGAGACGTTGGTTACAGTCCGGGTAAAACGGATGGTCACATCAATGTAGCTTGACGCTCCGTTGTTGGAATACCAATCGGGGAAGAGGTTGAGGTTCTGGTTGTTGTCTTGGATTGGAGTGTTGTAGAACCCGCCCGCCAGAGTCGTGCTGATGGAAATATCAATGCCAGATCCTTGTACATCCGAGAAGGTTTGCGAGGGACTTCCAGTGTTCCAGGTCACCTGGCTCCAGTCTAGTACAAAGGCGTGGACGTGGGATGTTCCGAGTCCTGATAGTAGAAGTGTCATCAGGGCGAGGCGTCTCCATCGCGGCGCTATTGTGCATGGTAAATTCAGAAGCATGCCTAGTGAAACGGCGGAATATGGTGTTTCTGGATGAACCCCAACGAGAGAATTTTACAAATTATTGTGGTGAGTGGAAAATTGTATGTCTTGTTTTTGAAATCCGTTTGTTCCCGTTTCGAGTGTTCAGGCAATCGAATGTGCGATCTTGAATTACCCTTGCGTTGCGCGTTTACAAGGCGCGTAACAAATGCTACGGTAATGACATGACTAGAGGCGCGAGGGTAGGATGGTTTATCGTCGGGGCATTGGTTATCGCCTCTGCTGTTGGTCTTGGACTCAAGCCGGCGTATAGGGGGTTGAAATCCTGGCGGTCTGCCCATATTGCGAATGGTGCGGTAGCGGACTATTTGAGCGATCCTACAAACCCGGACGGAGTAACGAGTGCGGCGTTGCGTGCCAGGTCGGCATTGGAGTTGGATCCCCATGGTTTTCCGGCGAATCGGGCTCTCGGGATTTTATTGACCGGGGTTCGTCCGGCTGAGGCTTTGTATTTTTGGGATCGGGCAGTCGCGGTGCGGCCGGATTTGTCGTCGGGAGATTCCCTGGCGTACACTCAATGCCTTTTTGTCAACCGTGAATGGGATCGGGCGGAGGCTCTTCTGTCGGGGCTTGGATCGGAAATGAAGGATGATCCGGCGTGGGATTACAACATGAGCAAGCTCCGTTATCTGCAGGGACGGCAGTCGGAGGCTTTGGAATATTCGAGGCAAATGATGCAAAAGGGCGGAGTGTTGGAGCGTTCCCAGCGTTTGCATGGGATCGGGTTGGCCTATGAGATTGGAAACGAGTCCGACAAGAGGGTGGCTCTGGAGGCGGCGGAGGCTCTTGTGAGTGCGGGCGATGGGCTTTGGGAATTGTTGTCGATGGAGAATCTTCCGGATGCACTGAGAGCCAGTGTGAGTGCCAAGCTGCGCGGAGGTCCACGTTCGTTTGAAGAGACGCTGACTTTGGCCGATTACGAAATCAGTTTTGGTGTGGGTGATGCATTGGACTATTTTGATGGTTTATCCCAGCATGTTGATCTTCAGGATGAGGTTCGGCGGCATATGTTGGTGAGGTGGTGCCTTGGCCATGACATTCCAGAGCAGGCGTTGGAGATCCTTCCGGAGTCACGTGCGCTGGAGCGTCGGGACGCATTTCTGCTGCACATTCAGGTGCTGACCCGACTGGAGCGTTGGGATCGGATTCGGGAGCTTCTTGGCCGGAAGGATCTGCCGCTCGAATTATTCTGGCAGTATCTTCTTCAGGCGGAGTTGGAGCTCGGGACGGGAGATGCTGCAAAGGCTGCCCATTTGTGGAACCGTGCGCGGAGTCTGTCGGACGGGAGCAGGGAGCAGCTTTGGTTGTTGATTAGGCCGGGAGATAGAATCGGAGGCGATGACCGGACCACGAACCGGATGATGGGGGATCTTGTTCTTTCGGGAGAATCGGTCGATGCCGTGCGATCGTATTTACTGGACCGTTTGGCTCGGGACGGAAACTTCGATCGTTTTCTCGAGTCCCTGCGGACCCTTAAGGTGCGTTTTGGAGAGCAGGCTGAATGGGTGAATGATTGGGCATATTTCTCCATCGTCATGGGAAGGGATGGCGAAGAGGCTTTGGCGGAGGTGAACCGCATTATTGAGAAAGAACCTTCAAAGCTGGCATACCACATGACATGGGCGATGGCTATGGTGATCCGGGGAGAGCCTCGTGAGGTTCTCGAACGTCTGCGTCACTTCAAGGTCGATTGGGAATCCCTTGCGCCCCGGTGGAGGATGATTCTGGCGTTGGCGTTGGCGTCGGTCGGAGAGAAGGAACAGGCGGAGCACTACATGCAGGGAATTGATCCTGCAGGTTTGAGTCCATATGAGGCTGATCTTGTCAGGCGTTTGATGGGTGAACCCGCCTCCTGAAAAGGTGTTTTGATTCAGGAGGTCGATGGAGGCGGTTTGCCATTTGAGATGAAGACTCCCGGATCAGTTCTCCGATGAAGGAATCGCCGGCTTGTGGGAAGCTTCGGCAAGCAACTCTCTGGAGCGCTTCAGAGCATCGTCAAAACTTGCGCATAAGTTAGGCCGTCCAATCAGGTCGATAAAACCCGACTTTCTGAGAAGGTCGAGCGGTTGGCGGTGAATCCCGGAGATGATGACGGTGCTGCCGATGCTCCTGGAGCGTTCGATCACGCTTTGGAGGGCGTGCAACGATGTCGCATCCATGGCGGTAACGAGGTGGAGCCTGAGAATGAGGATTTTTGGAAACTCTCCTACGCGCAGGAGGGCGTCCTGCATCTTTTCCGCGGCTCCGAAGAGGAAGGGTCCGAAAATCCGGTAGGCGATCACGCCATCGGGGATTTCCTTGCCCTGAGCAAGTTGAGCCTGGGTCTCGAGAACGTCCTCGCTGGTGACTCGCGAGACCTCGGTGGAATCTGACACGCGCCTAATGAAGAGAATTGCGGCAAGCACCATCCCGACTTCAACTGCGATCACGAGGTCGAAGATGACAGTCAGACCGAAGGTCGTCAGGAGCACGACGGCGTCACTCTTGGTCATTTTTCCGAGGCGTGTCATTTCATGCCATTCACCCATGCGGAAAGCCACCATGATAAGGACGGCAGCCATCGCGGCCATGGGCACGTAGATTGCATATCGGGCAAATACGAGCACGATGGCGAGCAGCGTGATCGCGTGGATGATGCCTGCTACAGGGCTTTTGCCGCCATTGTTGATGTTTGCCGAGGTTCGGGCGATCGCACCGGTGGCGGGTAACCCACCGAAGAAGGGGCAGACCACATTTGCGATACCCTGTGCAATCAGCTCGGTGTTGCTGTCGTGACGATCTCCCGAGAGCCCATCCGCGACTACGGCTGAAAGGAGAGACTCGATGGCCCCGAGAACGGCGATGGCGGTAGCGGGTCCGAGCAGATCACGAATCAGTGCGAGGTTGATGTCCGGCATCGAGAAGGGTGGAAGGCTCGCGGGAATCGCTTGAGATCCGAACTGGGATCCAACCGTCGCGATGGCTCCATCGTCTCCTGTCTTGATCAAAAGGACAACGACGGTTGCTCCAAGCATGGCCACGATTGATCCGGGAATGCGCTTCAGGCCAAGCCGTGGCCAGAAATAGATGATCGCCATGCATACCAGGCCGAGTGTGGCTGTGGGCAGGTGCGTCAAACCGATGTTTTCGCCGATCCAGAGCACTTTTTCGATGAACTCACGGGGGGCTGCGGATTCGGCTTTGATTCCAAGGATGTCAGCTGCCTGGGTCGCCATGATCGAGACCGCGATGCCGGTGGTGAAGCCGCTTGTGACGGGCCAGGGGATATACTTGATGAGGGTCCCCATCCGGGTGAGCCCCATTAGGATGAGGATGATCCCCGCCATGATGGTGGCAATCATCAGACCGCTGTATCCGTGCTTTTCGACAATCAGTAGCACGATCGGGATGAAGGCGGCCGTGGGTCCGCCAATCTGGACGCGGCTTCCCCCGAGCGCAGCAATCAGGAAGCCCGCGAATATCGCGGTGAAGATCCCGAGTGCTGGAGCAGGAAACGGAGTGGCCGTGCCTGCAGGGATGCTGGCGATTCCGAGCGCGAGGGCGAGCGGCAGGGCGATTAGCCCGACCGTTACCCCGGCCATCAGGTCCGAAGATAGATCGGATCGGGTGTATTTTCGGGAAAAGACTTCCAATAGCCGAGGCCTAAAGGAAGGGAATGGAAAATTCCTGTTTGGCATATGCTCATTCAACAAAAACCATCGATGACGTCACTGGGGGGAAGTCGAGTCAAGGGGTTTTAGGGAATATGCCTATCGTATACTTCTTTCTGAGAGTAGCTTATTAAAATTGCTAATGTGGAGCGGGTCCGGTTAGAGCGTCTCCGGACTGTATTGGGTGAGCGTGGAGTCAGCCCTTTTGGAAATCAGCGTTGAGACCGTTCAGAGGATGAGATTCAGGTTTCGAAGGGCTTCATGAAGTTGGGCCTGGTCGATGGGCTTTGTGATGTATGCGTCGCAAAGGTTTTTGTAGGCTTCTGTCATGGATCGCGTATCGGAGAGTGATGTTGTCATCATGATGCTCGAACCCGCTCCCAGTGCAATTGAGTGGCGTTCCTCGATCTCGCGAATGCGTTTCAATGCTTCAAGACCATCCATGTCGGGCATCATAATATCGAGGCATATGAGCGTATATGGCTCTCCCGATTCAACAGCTCTGGAGGCTGCTGCTACCGCTTCGACTCCATTTGATGCTACATCAACCGGTCCAATCTGTTTGAGGATCTCCTGAAGCAAGAGTGAACTGGTAAAATCGTCTTCAACAATGAGGGATTTCATGGCGGGTCTTCCTTTGGCTTATGGATCATTTCTGGAGGATTCCAAGGCTTGCAGCGTCTGGTCAAAGATCCACTCAAGTCTAAAGAATGCGGTGCGGGCCGCCGTCTGGTTTCCATCGCGGGATGCGGTTTCGAGATCGGATGCGGCTTCTGAGAGCCGGTTGGCTCCGACGCAAGCGGCCGCACCTTTGATGCGATGGGCGTGCATCAGGATGTTCTCGTGGTCGTTATGTCCGAAACTTTCTCTCAGTTTCGCCATTTGCCGTGGAACATCGAAAATGAACCCGTCACGAAGGGTGAGCGCCAGTTCCCGGTTTCCCATTATGCGGTCAAGAAGGTCGTCCAGATCCCAGAAGGGTGCCTCTCCTGGGGAAGCGGATGTTTGCTGCGAGGATGCGGAATCTCTGGCGGGAGAAGCGGCTCGATGATCATCCGTGAGCGATCGGATGGTTTCCGCCAACAGATCCGGTTGAAGGGGCTTGCCGAGGCATTCATTCATTCCAGCCTCAAGGCAGGCCCGTTTATCCTTGTCACCTGTGTTTGCCGATATGCCGATGACCGGGATGGCTGCCGAAGTGGCCCAGCCTTTCGATAGTCGTAGACTCCATGTGGCTTCGATTCCGCTTAGCGAGGGCATGTGGACATCCATCAGACACAAATCGAAAGGCTGTTCCTTGAGCAGCGCGAGTGCTGATGCCCCGTTCTCAGCGCTTTTGGTCTGAATTCCCATCCGGTCGAGAATCGAGACCATAGCAAGTCGGTTCATGGGATAGTCATCCACGACCAGTGCGCGCAGGCCGGATCCAGCGAAAACTCCGACATGCCGGGGAGAGGGCTTGGTTGTGCCGCTCTGTCCGAACTGTTGCAGGGATCTGGTTGTCTCTACGGAGATAGGAGTAGCCATCGTTTGGTGTTGGCTGGTGATCGATCGAGGTTGGTGTGCGGAATATTTGAGACTGCGCCTGGACGAGAAACCCTCATGCCCCGACGCACGATCTCTACATATTCCATAATCGGATCACCCGCAGCTTTCTTAACATACATTCCAGGGTTCTTTTGGTCGAATATCGGGAAACCAACACGGCATGCGTTTATATCCGGTCCAAATCGGGTGGATAACGGACGAAGTAGTGAATCCGAAGCTTGAATCCGGAGCGTTCTCCCCTAGACCTGTGAGTTATGCTCGATCGTATTCGCAATGCTGAGGCCGTGTTCTTCGATTTGTTTCACACGATGTACTCGCATCGGAGCAGCGGTGTCCGCGGATTCGGGACAAGCGGGATCCTGGGAGTCCCCCAGGATGAGTGGAATCGATTGCTGTTTGAAGGGTCGGACGCGCGGGCAAGGGGGATTGTTACCGATAAGTATGAGATTATCCGCCAGATTGCCCATCAGATAGATCCTTCTATCCCTGAATCAAAAATCCGGGAAGCCGCGGACTATCGTGAGTCACGGTTTTACGAAGGCTTGGCTTCGTTGGATGCTCCCAAGTCAGCGGTCATCCGCGAATTGAAGCTGCAGGGCAAGAAGATCGGGCTCATCAGCAACGCCGATGCGGTTGAAGTGAAGGGATGGTTTGTCTCACCCATTTCCCGCCTGTTCGACAGTGTGGTGTTTTCGTATGCGGTGGGTTACGTGAAGCCCGAACCGGATATCTACAGGATTGCTTTGGATGCATTGGGTGTGTCGGCCGAACGCTCGGTTTTTGTTGGAGACGGTGGTTCCAATGAACTGATTGGCGCCAGAAAACTGGGATTCACCACCATCCTCACAACGGAAATTATACGTGACCTGTGGCCGGAGCGCATTCCTGAGCGTTTGCCATATGCGGACTTTGTTATCGATCGCTTCGAACAACTCATCGGCCTTTGAGTCGTTCTTGTTCGAGTGGAAATTGTGAGAGGATTGAGATCCTTGTCTCATGACGCACGGTAGACGGCGTTCTGTGGTATCAGCCGTTGCGGGCTTGGCTGATGAGCTCGTCGAGGAGGACGAGGGGGGATTGTTTGGGAAGATCGCCGGGAACCTTCAAATGGATGTATCCACAGGGTTCAGCGAAGATGTGGAAGATACTGCCGTCGAAATGGGCACCAATAGCGCTGTGGCAGCCTCCTCCAAGCGCCGAGAGAAAGCTTCTTTCGAGGGAGACAGCAAAGGCGGTTTCCTTGTCGAGCGAAGGAATCAGCCAATTGGAGTCACCCTTGCGGGATTGGATGGCGATGGCTCCTTGGCCGACAGCAGGGACCATATCCGTCACTGGCATCGGCTCGAATTTCAAGCCCGGCCATTGAGAAAATCCGAGGCGTTTTAATCCCGCAAAGGCAAGAAAAGTAGCATCACTGATTCCAGATGCTACCCGGGTGAGTCGCGTTTCGATATTGCCCCGGATTTCGCCCCAGACGGCTTGTGGGAAAATGCTTTTTCCCTGCATGCGGCGCCGCGGACTGGAAGTCGCAATCATCGACGGAGTATGGTCTCCGAGATCGACCCTTTTTATCAGCATGTCCCGCGGATCTTCACGCGGCAGGAATCCGCATATCTCGAGATCCGGATGCATCTCGGTTGGAAGGTCCTTTGCGCTGTGCACAGCCAAGTCGGCGGATCCGGCCAAGAGGGCCTCCTCGATCTCTTTGGTGAATAATCCCTTCCCGCCTTTTTCGGAAAGTGACCATGTGGTCTGAACGTCGCCTGTGGTTACAATAGGAACCACTTCGCAATTGATGTCGGGATAGCAGGATGTGATATGGGCTGCCAGCAGTTCTGTCTGCCGGATGGCCAATGCGCTTTTTCTGGTGGCGAGTCGGATTGTGGTCATTATAAATAAAAGGTGCCCTTTCCGGAGATGGAAGGGGCACCTTTGATCAAATCGTGAACGGGGTTGGTTTGACTCAGGCGTAAGACGCCTGACTGCCCTTGATATTGCGTTTTGGAACCCATGGCATCAGGCTGCGTAGGCGCTGACCTGTCGCCTCGATAGGATGGGCTTCGCCTTCCTTTAGCATACGATTGTAGTTTTTGAGGCCATCATCGTATTCCTTAGCCCATTCCTTGGCGAAAGTTCCGTCCTGGATCTCCTTGAGGATCTCCTTCATGGCTTTGCGGGACTCCTTGTTGATGACCCGATTGCCGCGGGTGATGTCACCGAATTTGGCTGTCTCCGAAATCGAAAAACGCATGCCGGAGATACCGGATTCGACCATGAGGTCAACAATCAGCTTCAGCTCATGGAGGCATTCGAAGTATGCCATCTCGGGCTGGTATCCTGCTTCAACCAAAGTCTCAAATCCGGCGGTCACGAGTGCGGAGGCCCCACCGCAAAGAACGGCTTGTTCGCCAAAGAGGTCGGTTTCGGTTTCTTCCTTGAAGGAAGTTTCGAGGACGCCAGCGCGGGTGCCCCCGATACCCTTGGCCCATGCCAAAGCGATGTCACGTGCTTTCCCATCCGCATTCTGGTGAATAGCGATGAGGGCCGGAACCCCTTTCCCTTCGACATACTGGGAGCGGACGACGTGGCCTGGTCCCTTGGGTGCAACCATGATCACGTTAATGTTGGATGCGGGAGTGATCCGCTTGTAGTGGATGCTCAATCCATGCGTGAAGATGATGGTTTTGCCGGGAAGCAGATTGGGGGCAATTTCCTTTTCATAAAGCGAAGACTGCTTCATGTCGGGAACCGCGATCATGATCACGTCGGCCTTCTTGACCGCGTCGGCAGTCGTGAAGACCTCAAAGCCATGCTCCTTTGCGACTGGAATCGAAGCACTGCCAGCATAGAGTCCGATGATGACCTTGCATCCGCTGTCCTTCAGGTTGAGCGCGTGGGCATGCCCTTGCGAGCCATATCCAATGACGGCGAGAGTCTTGCCTTTGAAAATAGCGAGATCGGCGTCTTTATCTGTATATACTTGTGCTGCCATAATGAAGAATTGGTAAGTGTCTGTTTGGTTATCTTAGTTTTATGAAGATGGTTTCCGTTCAACTGAAAGATCAGTCTCCTCTCTTCAGTGCCACGTTGCCCGTTCTCGCCATTTCGATGATACCAAATGGCTCAATAAGCTTCAGGAACGCCATGATCTTGTTCGCATTGCCAGTGACTTCTATGATCACTGTCTCGACTGCTACATCGATGATCTTGGCGCGGAATATATCGCAGATCTGCAGGATCTCTGATCGGGTTTGGGATGATGCCTGAACCCGCATGAGAATGAGCTCGCGTGAAACAGCGTCAACCTCCTGAAAATCCTCTACCTCAAGTACGTTGACCAGTTTGTTGAGTTGTTTCAATGCCTGATCAAGCGCTTCGTCATCCCCGAGGATGGTGGCTGTGATCCTCGACAGTCCCTCCCGATGGGTTGGTCCCACATTCAGTGTGTCGATGTTGAACCCTCTGCCGCTGAAAAGGCTGGATACCCTTGCCAGCACCCCAAATTTATTTTCAACAAGAACGGATATCGTATGTTTGGCGATCATGGAAGGCGGGTGGTGTTGGTCTCAAAGTCTTACTCGGAATCACGCAACACCCGATGCGTCAACGCAAAAAAGCTCAGAGCCCTTCGGGGGGTGATCAGAATAACGGAAACCATTGATGGTTTGAGCGGATTTCGGGTATGCTTCATTATCAGTGACATGTGGCTTTGGGGCAGCACCGTTGCTGTAACTCAAAAGGTATATGTAGAGCTTCATGTTTCAGGGCAGATTACTTAAGCCCACGCCTACGGCGTTACAGGCCCGCCCGATTGGTCCGACTCTACTGTTTTCGATGTAGCCGAAGATGTGTTCGACCAGGCAGCGGATCTTGGACTTGAGCGAATTGCCGGGGCTTTTCCGGGGCACCCCGGAAACCTTAGCGCTGAATTCTGAAGGCGCGGTATTCGTGCGGAGGCAACATGATCGGAAACACGGTTTGGTCTCCACGTGCCTGTGCCTGGATGGTTTCCCCGCTGTGGAGGTCGACGATGGATTTGGCAGTGACCTTCGGGACGGCCGTCACGAGTTGCCGCTCGTCGAGGAACGAGTGAACGATAAAAGTGTCGTTGTCGTAGAGGAATAGCCCGATCCGGCTTTCCGCCTCGAGGGTCAGGGGCATTTCGGCGTTGAGAACCCGTTTGATCCATGTGAGGGCCTGGGCGGGGAGATCATAGAGGTCGTTGAAGTTGTACGGGATCGTCAGCACGTAGAGCATGCCGGACGAGTAGTTGGCCTGCAGCAGTAAAGGGTAACCATTCCCCTGATCGTAGGCAGTGACAACCTCCCAACTGTCGTTGGTGGGGTAGATAATCTGCGGGATCAGGATGTCGCGTGGTCCTTCCACCGTAGTCCTAAAATCGGAAAAGGTATGGGAGACTGATTTGCGATCGGTTACACGGAGGTCGACGATAGATTCGAGCCCCTTTCCTTCCAATGCCTTGGCGAGTCCGGACGTGATGACCACGTTCTTGCCTTCGGAAAGGCTCTTCTTGATTTTTTCCACGATCCCAGGGTCCTTTGCGCAGCCTTGCGTAAGGAGG
>Ga0123329_1004958_pt1 | contig 10181 bp, 8 predicted proteins | sample BioC12SIPDNA_FD_89703 | JGI IMG/M metagenome (GOLD analysis project Ga0123329, IMG submission 89703) | Anaerobic biogas reactor microbial communites from Washington, USA - Biogas_R1_B C12 SIP DNA | ecosystem: Engineered > Bioreactor > Anaerobic > Unclassified | place: Washington, USA | collected... | reverse complement strand
TTTCCTTGAGCTTGGAGACGAGCGGGGTGAAGTCCGAGTCGCCGGAGACGATGACGAAGGTGTCGATGTGCTCTTTGCTCCAGGCCAGGTCCATGGCGTCCACTGCCAGGCGGATGTCGGCGGAGTTCTTGCCGGTCATGGAGCGTTTGGGGATTTCGATCAGCTCGATGGCCGCCTCGTGGAGCGACCGCGTGTATTTCTGGTACTCATGCCAGTCGGCGTAAGCCTTCTTGACTATGATCTTGCCCTTCTCCAGCAGCCGTTCCAGCACCTTGCTGATCTCAAAATCGCCCGGCCGGTGCTTGAACCCAATGGCCAGGTTCTCGAAGTCGATGAAAACGGCCAGTGTCTTCTCCTGGTCAGACATGCGCGGTCAGCTCCCTTTGGGCCACAGCGTTGCATTGCATCTTCCGTCTGCAGCATAGCAACATTGTCGCCACACGCGCTCGCGTCTCACGGCTTGCCGGAGCGGCCCGGGTTGCACTAAACTGCTCCGCATGCACGCGTGTGGCGATCATAGAGTCTCGGTGGTTGCGGCTCTTCCTCTCTGCCGCTGCTCCTGCGCGGCTTCCCTCGCCTTGGTCCTCGCTCTGCTCCTCCCCCGCTAGGGGGAGATGGATACGAGCCGGCGTCACCGGCATGTCAGCGATCATCCAAGCACAACACCCAGGGGTATAGGTATGACACCTACAGAGCGCCGCACAGCACCCATAGTCTTCTTCGATACCACACTGCGGGACGGCGAGCAGTCGCCCGGGATCAGCCTCAACCGTGAGGACAAGCTGGAGATCGCGCAGCAATTGGTGAGACTGGGCGTGGATGTCATAGAGGCGGGGTTCCCGGCTACCAGCCCCGGCGATTTCGAGTCGGTCCAGGCCATCGCCCGTCAGGTGAAAGGCGCGGTGATCTGCGCTCTGGCCCGTTGCGTGGAGTCCGATATCCACACCTGCTGGGAGGCCATCCGTGAGGCGGAGCACCCGCGTATCCACGTTTTCGTCTCCACCTCGGACGTGCATCTCCAGCACCAGATCAAGAAGACGCGGGAGGAAGTGATAGAGATGGCCCGGGAGTCGGTGCGGCTCGCCGTGTCGCTCTGCCCGGGGGACGTGGAGTTCTCGGCTATGGACGCCACTCGTTCGGATTGGGACTTCCTGGCGGCCGTGATCCGGGTGGCTCTGGAGGAAGGTGCCACCACCATCAACGTGCCGGACACCGTCGGCTACACGCTGCCCAGCGAGTATGCCACGCTCCTCGACCACCTCTTCGCCAACACGCCTGGCTTGGACAAGGCGGTGCTGTCCGTGCATTGCCATAACGATCTGGGATTGGCGGTGGCCAACTCGCTGGCGGCGGTGCAACACGGCGCCACACAGGTGGAGGTGGCGGTCAACGGATTGGGTGAGCGCGCCGGTAACGCCGCCCTGGAGGAAGTGGCCATGGCCTTGGTCACCCGTCAGGATCTCATCGGGCGACGGTGCAACATCGTGACCACGGAGATCGCCCGCACCAGCCGCATGGTCTCCAACCTCACCGGCTACCTGGTGCAGAACAACAAGGCCGTGGTGGGCAAGAACGCCTTCGCCCATGAATCCGGCATCCACCAGGACGGTGTGCTCAAGGAGCGCAGCACGTACGAGATCATGCATGCCAAGGACATCGGTCTCACTGATTCGGACATCGTGTTGGGCAAGCACTCCGGGCGGCACGCCCTCAAGAGCCGGCTGGCCGAACTTGGTTTTCTCCTGGACGGCGTGGAACTGGACGAGGCCTTCCGCCGCTTCAAGGAACTGGCCGACAAGAAGAAGACCATTACCACCCTGGATCTGGAGGCGGTGGTCTCCGAGGAGATGCGTTCCCGCCTGGACCTCTACAGTATGGTGCACTTCTACGTGTCCTCGGGCTCGGCCATCATCCCTACCTCGCAGGTGGAAGTGGTGCGCGAGGACGAGCACCTGCAAGGCAAGGCCTTCTCCGGCGGCTCGGTGGAGTCCATCTTCCAGGCCATCGACGATGCCGTGGGCATCAGCGGAAAGCTGCTGGACTACCGCGTGCGCTCCATCACCTCCGGCAAGGATGCCCTGGGTGAGGTGCGCGTGGTGGTGGAGGTGGACGGTCACACCTATGCCGGGCAGGCGGTGGCCATCGACGTGATGGAGGCCTCGGCCAAAGCCTACGTGCGGGCGCTGAACAACGTGGCCCAAGGGCACGAGGCCAGCATGGCCCGGCCGGAACGGGTCTTCTGATGATCGACCCCTTCGACAGCCGGCGGATGCTACGGCTCTCCGGCGGCGAAGTGGCCGTATCCAGCCTTCCCGCTTTGGAGGGAGCAGGGCTGGGCCAGGTGGAGCGCCTTCCCTATTGCGTACGGATCCTGTTGGAGAACGTGCTGCGTCACTGCGGGCGGGGGGCGGAGGAAGCAGAGGTGGTGTCGCTGGCGGCATGGACACCGGGGGTAGCCGCATCCAGTGAGGCCGTGGAGGTGCCGTTCCATCCCTCCCGCGTGATCATGCAGGACCTCACCGGCCTGCCCTGCCTGGTGGATTTGGCCGCGCTACGGGCGGAAGCGGTGCGGCGCGGCCTGGAGCCGGGTAGGATAGACCCTCTGGTGCCGGTGGACCTGGTCATCGACCACTCGGTGCACATGGACGTGACGGGCAGGCCTGATGCCCTGCAGTGCAACATGGACGTTGAATTCGGCCGCAACCGCGAGCGCTACGAGTTCTTCCGCTGGGCGCAGCGGGCCTTCGGCAACCTGCGGGTGGTGCCTCCGGGGGCGGGCATCGTGCATCAGGTGAACTTGGAGTACCTGGCTCCGGTGGTGCACCTGGGGCTGCAGGCCTTCCCCGACACGGTGGTCGGCACCGACTCTCATACCACCATGATCAACGGCCTGGGCGTGCTGGGCTGGGGGGTGGGCGGCATAGAAGCCGAGGCTGCCATGCTGGGACGGCCGCTCATGCTGCTGCCGCCGCGGGTGGTGGGCGTTCGGCTCAGCGGCCGTCTGCACGGCCGCGCCACCGCTACCGACGCCGCCCTGACGCTCACCCGCGTGTTGCGCTCCGTGGGAGTGGTGGATTCGCTGGTGGAGTTTTTCGGGCCGGCGGCAGCGGAGTTGCCTGTTGCCGACCGAGCCACTTTGGCCAACATGGCGCCGGAGTATGGGGCCACCTGCGGGTACTTTCCCGTAGACGCCGCCAGCATAGGCTATCTGTTGCATACCGCTCGCAATGCACTACACGTTGCAGATACGGAGAAGTATCTGCGTGCGCAGAAGCTCTTCCGGGAAAGCGACCCCGAGGGCGACGGCATAAGCTACGACCAGGTGGTGGAATTCGACCTGACCCAGGTGGAGCCGGCGATAGCCGGTCCGCGTCGCCCCCAGGACGTGGTTCCCTTGGGGTCGGCTCCGGCCAGCTTGACCCCTCTGCTGGCCACGTCCGTCCCCGGCGAACTCCGTGGTCCCGGCTGGTCAGGGTCGGCCGCGATCGGCCGTCCATCTGTCCATCCGGCTGCCGATCAGCCGGAGGACGGAGCGGTGGTGGTGGCCGCCATCACCAGTTGCACCAACACCTCCAACCCGGCGGCCATGTTGACGGCCGGTCTTCTGGCGCGTAACGCCCAGCAACTGGGGTTGCGGCCGGCCCCGTGGGTCAAGACCAGCCTGGCGCCGGGCTCGCGTACGGTGACGGCCTACCTAGAGCAGGCCGGGCTTCTCCCCCCACTGGAGGCCTTGGGGTTCCAGGTGGCCGGCTACGGCTGCGCCACCTGCATCGGCAACAGCGGCGAGCTGCTGCCCCAGGCGGAGGAGGCCATAGCGCGGCGCGGCATCCTGGGCGTGGCGGTGCTGAGCGGCAACCGCAACTTCGAAGGCCGCATACACCCGCTGGTGAAGGCCAACTACCTGGCCTCGCCGCCACTGGTGGTGGCCTACGCGCTGGCGGGGAACTTCCGTGTCAACCTGCTCACCGCGCCGCTGGGCCTGGACCAGGAAGGAGAGCCGGTCTTTCTCAGTGACATTTGGCCGGAACGAGCCGAGGTGGAAGTGCTGCTGGCTGCCGTTCAGCGCCCCGGCCTTTTCGGCGAGGCCTATGCCGGGATTCTCCAGGGAGAGGCGCGCTGGGCAGCCCTCTCCTCGCCCCGGGGAGCCGTGTTCGAGTGGGCGCCGGATTCAACGTACGTGAGGGAGCCCCCGTTCCTGGCCGCCGCCTCGCGGCAGGACGGGCGGATCGCCGACGCGCGGCTGCTGGCTCTGCTGGGGGACTCGGTGACCACGGATCACATCTCGCCGGCGGGTTCAATCCCCTGGGACGCCCCGGCCGGGCTGTACCTCAGAGAGCACGGCATCGCCCGCGCCGACTTCAACTCCTACGGCGCCCGGCGCGGCAATCATGAGGTCATGATGCGCGGGACCTTCGCCAATACCCGACTGCGCAATCGCATGGCGGGGGAGCGGGAGGGCGGCTGGACGGTCCATCATCCCTCAGGTGACCTGCTCACCATCTATGAGGCCTCCAGGCGATATGGCCATGAGGGAGTGCCGCTGGTGGTGGCGGCCGGCCGGGAATATGGGTCCGGCAGCTCGCGGGACTGGGCGGCCAAGGGGCCCGCGCTGTTGGGTGTGAGGGCCGTCATCGCGCAGAGCTTCGAGCGCATACACCGCAGCAACCTGGTGGGCATGGGCATTCTTCCCCTGCAGTTTCTTCCGGGCGAAGGGACCGAGAGCTGGGGGCTGGCGGGCAGCGAGACGCTGGACATCGAGCCCATGCCGCATGGGCTCGCGCCCAAAGGCCTGGCGGAGGTCACCGTGCGCAGGCAGGGCGAGATCGTGAGCGTGCGGCGAGTGCTGGTGCGTCTGGATGCCGCGGCGGACGTCTCCGCCTACCAGGCGGGGGGGATCATCCCGGCCATGCTGGCCGCGGTGACGGGTTGAAGCAGTGACGGGTTGAAGCAGGATTGGGCCGCTGCAGGCCTGCGGTAGGCCGTAGGGGGCAGCTTGGGTGTCGGTGACGCAGAGACGCGGCGCCGGGGCCGGATTCCGGCCCCGGCGCCGCCGGTCTTCCTCAAGCCCGCCGCGTGCCTCTGGGAGTGGCTACTTGCCCGGTGCCCCGAAGTACTCGAAGATCTGATTCCCGGCCGGAACGCCGCAGATCTCGAGCACCTTCTTCATGGCTTCGATCATGGGTGGGGGACCGCTGGTGTAGAAGGTCCACGCGGTCGGGTCATCCAACTCGGCTTTGATCACGTCCGCGGTGATGAAGCCCTTGTGCCCGGTCCAGGCTTCGCCGGGCTGGGTGAGCACGTGGACGGTGCGGAGCCCCAGCTTCTGCTCGAACTCCACGAACTCCTCGGCGAAAGGAATGTGCGTCTCATCCAGGTTGCCGTAGAAGGCAACCAGCCGCGGCGTGGTCGCAGCCGGAGCATCCGCCAGAAAGCGCAGCATGCTGCGGATGGGAGTGACACCCACCCCGCCAGCCAGGAAGGCCACCCGCTCGCGTGCGGGGTCCAGCGTGAAGCGGCCGCCGGGCCCATCCATCTCCACTTCCGTTCCGGGCTGCAGCGCGTCGAGGGCATTCTTGTAGTCGGAGCCGCTGAGACGCGTGGTCATCATCAGGAACGGTTCCGTGGGTGAACTGGAGTAGGTGAAGGGCTTGGACAGCGTGCCGGTGGGGGAGGGAATGCTGAGCACGAACCACTGTCCGGCGACGTACTCGAATCCTCTCGGTTTCGCGAAGCGGAAACTGGCGAGGCCGCCCGACATGGGCGTCTTGTCCAAGAAGGTGGTGGTGAACTTGGCTCGTGCCATGAATCGTCTCCTTTGGTCTCCTTTGGTGGCCTGAAGGCGGCGAGCGGTAATGATTAGAATATACGTCCGGTCAATAGCGGCAGGAAGATGGAAGTGGGCATGGCAGGAATGGGTCAGACATTGGACGGGGCAGCCACACCCCCTCTGAAGCTGGTGGCGTTCGATCTGGACGGTGTGATCTACCGTGGCGCGGAGGTACTCTCTGGGGCGGCGGAGGCGCTGCAGGCGGTGACGGAACGCGGGCTGATTCTGCGTTTCGTCACCAACAACGCCACTCTGCATCGCACGGCCGTGGCCGCCCGCCTGAACGGTATGGGGCTCGCGGCTACGCCTGGGCAGGTATTGGGCTCGGCCGCGGCCACGGCCGCGTGGCTGCAGGGCCATATCCCACCGGGCTCCCGGGTGCTGGCTCTGGGGGAAGCGGGGCTGCTGCAGGAACTGCGCGAGGCCGGCTTCCAAGCCCAGCATGTGCTGCCCCGTCCTGAACTCGGCCTCCCCGAGACTCTCCCCGGCAACGCGCCGGTGCGGGCCGTGGCTGTGGGGTTGGACCGAGCTCTCACCTACGCGTCGCTGGCGGCGGCGTTGCAGCCCATACTAGAGGGGGCGCTCTTCGTGGCCACCAACGTTGATGCAACCTTCCCCACCGAAGGGCGGCTGTTGCCCGGAGGCGGCAGCATCGTGGCGGCGGTGGCCGCCGCCGCCGGCAGACAGCCGGAGGTGATCGGCAAGCCCGGTCTGGGGATGGCGGAGGCGCTGGCACGCACCACCGGAGTGGCCTACACGAACATGCTGCTGGTGGGGGATCGCTTGGACACCGATATCGAGATGGGTTTGCGGGCAGGAATGCGCACCGCGCTGGTGCTCACCGGGGTCACCCAGCAGGCCGACGTGGCCCAATCCGAGCGCCGGCCGGATTTCGTGTTGCCCAATCTGCAGGAGCTGCCTGGGCTGCTGGACCGGATTCTGGCCCGAGAGGCATGAGCTCGTCGCGGGCTCACTTGTTCCCGCCCCACGGAGGCGTTACAGTTATCAGGGACAGAAGTGACCGGTGGTGCCATGCATAACGATGAGATAATTCAAGCCACGCCAACTATCCTGGAGGAGGTCATCAGCACTCCCCAGGTTGTGTTCTCGGCTGAGGCCTATTTCTTGGCGCTCTCCGATCTCTATGACGAGTCCACACAGGATTCCACCTACCGCAAGCAGGTCAAGATTGACCTGTTGAGCGGGAAGCTTCAGGAGCGGATTATGTGGGCGGCCAAGAAGGCCTTCCACGACTACTGGCAGAGCGCCTACGCCAAGGTTCCGGTTCCTGTGGAGCAGGAACCCTCGCCGGACGCTCCCTTCCTGCTGGAGCGGGCCGTGGCTCAGGGGAAGCTCGTCTCCATCACCCGCACGGAAGGCGGGTTCAACATCCACTTGGGCGCTGATGACCAGGATGTAGTGTTCTACGTGTCCAAGGCCAACTGCTTGGTGGACAAGCTGCTGTTTCTGCTGAACAAGGATGTGGTGGTGGAGTATGACGCCTCGGTCAAGAGCCCCAGCGGCGTGATCCAGGCGTACACCATCTCGCTGTTCCGCCCGCCCGCCTGATCTGCGGCATTCTCTCTGATACGGCCGCCCGCCCGGGTGCCGGCGGCTTTCGTGTGCCTCCCGCCGGAAGCTGTGCGAGAAAATGCGCGCTCGTCCGGCGATCCGGACTGTCAACCGGCCACCGAATCAGGCTCTTCCGCGGTGACGTTGTACCCTCTGCGGGCGTGGTCGTCTTTGTGCTTGAGGAGCAGCCAGTTCTTGGGTCCGCGGTTCTTCATCTGCACCAGCACGAAGCTGCCCCGTAGCTTGTGACCGTGGAGGATGAACTTGAGCTCGCCTGCCGCCAGCTTGGCCTCCACGTCAGGCAGTTTGCCACGTGCCGCCTGCTCTTTGAAGGTCCGGGACCATTGGGTGTCCGGTTCCCACCAGCCGGTATCCCACAGCAGGACCTCTCCGGCAGCGTAGTGTCCCTCGGGGATGGTGCCCTGGAACGTGGCGCAATCCAAGGGGTGGTCCTCCACCTGCACGGCCAACCGTTTGTCCGCCGGGTCCAGCGAGGCACCTTTGGGCACCGCCCAACTCCTGAGCACGCCCCCCACCTCCAGACGTAGGTCGTAGTGGAGGGAGGAGGCGAAGTGCTTCTGCACGCTGAAGACCGGCCGTGCCGGGGGTGGGGTATCGCCGCCCCGGGGTTCGGGCGTGGCGCTGAAGTTCCGCTTGGCCTGGTACTCCTCCAGCCTGTCCTTGTCCATGTGGTCGGCTCTCCCGCGCGAGTGGGTTCGTAGCCATTATGACTTGTGCGTGCTAAAGTGCACGCAATGAATGCCGAGGTAGCAGCATTGTTAGTACGGCTCAGTATAGCCTTCGCTGTGGTGGCAGGGGCCGTACTCCTCGGCTGGCTCGTGAACCGGGCCATCGCGCGTTACGTGCGGACAAGGGCGGGGGGTCTGGACCCTTCCACCATCACCAAGCTGCACATGGTGGAGCGGCTGGTGCGGGTGACACTGATTGTGGCCGGGCTGCTGCTTGGCCTCTACCTGTTGGAGATTGAACCGCTGCGTCGGGTGGCGGTGGGCGTGTTCGCCTCGGCTGGTATTGTGGGCGTTGCCCTGGCCTTCGCGGCCCAGACCACGGCCGCCAATCTCATTTCCGGCCTCATCATCGCCTTCGTGCAGCCACTTCGACTGGGTGATGCGGTCAAGGTGGACAACAATCTGGGGACGGTGGAGGAGATAGGCCTCTTCTACAGTCGCCTGCGCACCTGGGACAACACCCGCGTCATCATCCCCAACCAGGTTCTCTCCAAGAACGTTATCCACAACTACACGGTGCAGGACGCACGCCACCCGGCGGTGGTGGAGCTTCGGCTGGGTTATGGAGCGGACGTATCCTGGGCCAGGGAGATGCTGCTGCAGGAGGTATGCGTCTCGGGCTTGAGCCTGGCCGAGCCGGAGCCCAAGGTGGAGGCCACGGCGGTGGATGATCAGGGGATCACGGTGCGGGTGGTGGCCTGGGCGGCCAATCGCAGCCACAGCTGGGACCTCAGTGTCCTGCTGCGCGAGAGGGCGGCGGCGCGCCTGGCCGAGGCGGGGATCGTACCGTTGGCCATCCAGGGCGGAGCGCTGGGAAGCAGGCCGCCCGGCGCGGGGCCGGAGCGGCCGGCGTCCTGAGATTGGGCGTGCTGTCCGCGGGCTCGGGGGTGTCGCCTTCGCCCCCTGGCTACTCCTCGATCTCCAGGATGCGCAGCAGCGCCGTGTGGTCCCGGATGACGAAGTCGGCGTCGGGAGGCTCGCGGCGGTCGTCGTAGCCGGCGAAACGGATGGCGATCATGCCCAGTCGTTTGGCCCCGGCCACGTCCGTGCGGGGCATGTCACCCACGTGTGCCGCCTCGCCCGGTTCCACACCCAATTGCTCCAGGCAGCCGTTGAACATGCGGGCGTTGGGTTTGGCCACTCCGGTCTGGTCGGAGAAGGCGGCGCCGGAAAAGCAGTGCAGCAGGCCGTCGCGGCGCAGGTACCTCAGCAATACCCTTCCGGGCGTGATACCCGTGTCCGACACGATGCCCAGCTTGATGCCGGCATCCGAAAGGCGGTGGATGGCTTCCTCGGCACCGCGCTGTAGGGTGAGGTGGAAGTTGAGCCCCACGTCCTCCATGACGGCCGATGTTCGGGCCAGCAGGGGGTTGGGGATGTCCAACCCGAAGGATTCGAACACGAACCTCACGTGCTCGCGTGCCCCGAAATGGCGCTCATTCCGCCAGGCGTCCAGGTACATGGCGAACCCCTGGCGGTAGACTTCCAGCAACTCCTGATCATCCGGCTCGGCGTCGGCTTCCCTCAGCGCACGCTTGAGGATGTCCACGCGGCGCCGGGTGAGGCCCTTGTAGGCCTGGCCTTCGTCAGCGTAGAGGGTATTCCAGAAGTCAAAGGTGACAGCCTTGACCGGCAAAGGTGACGAGCCTCCGGGCGGGCATCTCATGTTCACAGCCGCCAGAACCGATGTGTACTCTGGAAGTGATTATACGTGCCGGCGGCGCCCTGAGCGCTGTGGCAGGGGAGCGACGAGGGGTGTTCCATGAAACGATTGACTGGTATCCTGCCTGCCACCGTGACATCGCAGGCCACAACCGCAGTCATGCGGCCGGCCCGTTGGGTGGTCGCTACCTTTGCTACGCTCCTCCTTGCGTTGGTACTCACGCTGGTGCCTGCCGGCCGCGCGCTAGCCGTGGCGGACGCCTCCTCCTCTCCCTACTACGTGCAGATCCAGACGCTGGCGCAGCTGGGTGTCATCACCGGCTTTGAAGACGGTACCTTCCGGCCCAACGCTCCGGTGACGCGCCAGCAGT
>Ga0123329_1004951_pt1 | contig 10191 bp, 3 predicted proteins | sample BioC12SIPDNA_FD_89703 | JGI IMG/M metagenome (GOLD analysis project Ga0123329, IMG submission 89703) | Anaerobic biogas reactor microbial communites from Washington, USA - Biogas_R1_B C12 SIP DNA | ecosystem: Engineered > Bioreactor > Anaerobic > Unclassified | place: Washington, USA | collected... | reverse complement strand
GCGGGACGGCGGCGTGCCGGCCCGCCCCTGCGGGGAAACGGGGCGCGGAGCCCCTTTCCGGGAGCGGCCATGCGGCGGGAAGCGCGACATAGCGGCGGCGGCGCGGCGGGGTTCAGCCTCGTCGAGCTGATCGTCGTGCTGGCGGTCATCGGCATCCTCACGGCGATTTCCATCCCCGTGGTGCGGATGTTCTCGCAGAACGACCTCCAGCGCGGCGTGCGGCCCCTCACCTCCATGCTGCGCGCGGCGCGGGTCTATGCCGCCACGTACAATGTGAACACGGCGGTCATCTACGAGATCGCGCCCTTCCCGGTGGACGACACCATCCTCGGCCAGACCGTGCGGGTCCTCTCCGGGGCCATGGTCGTCTACCAGCTCCCGAAGGACGCCGGAACCTCCTACGCGGGCCTCTACGTGCCCACGCCGCAGCACGGCGCCGACTTCCAGCCCTTCATTTCCGGCTACTGCGTTCTCCTCCAGAAGCCGCCCGACAGCTACGACCAGCCCCCCAGCGGACTGAAGTACAACGTCACGGGCGATCCGCCGCCAGACGGGCCGGATTATAAGCCGTTCTTTTTTCAGGCGGCCGATGCGGGCACCAAGGAATTGGGCATGGCGCCGGTGCGCGTCTACCGGAGCTACATAGACCCCCAGCTTGCGGTGCGAGAGGCGGAGTTTGCCGCCGCCGATGTGGAGATATATCTGGGCCATATCTTCGACGGAAAGGGTTCACTGCTTTCCGATGAGGACAAGCAGCGTTTCCGCATCCTCTTCGCGCCCATGCCCGACGAGCCGCGCGAGGAGCGGATGTGGACCTCCAAGACCTTTGACGATCTGGACCTGAACCTATGGAAAAGCGGGACCGAGCAGGGCACGATGGGGTACCAGGGTCAGGAGGTGACCATTTACCGGTCCACGGGCCGCATCAAGACGGGGAGCCTGCAAGCGCCATGAGACACACCCGCCCCGACAACGCCGGCTTCACGCTTCTCGAGGTGGTGATCGCCCTGACGATCCTGGCCGTGGGGATCATGGCGGTCATGTCGCTGTTTCCGGCGTCTTTGGCGCAGCAGCGCGTGGCGTCGGAGCGGACGGTCATCGCGGCGCTGGCGCGCACCCAGCTCAGCGAGGTGCGCACGGGCGGCGCGGGCGCCTCCCTGTCCAGCTGGGTGAACAACAACACCTACCACGTCGTGGAGGCGTCGGCCCGCGCCTACACCCTCTACGACTCCTGGCGCGCCACGGCCACCCGCGTCGGCGGCCCCGGCGACGACCTCTACCGTGTGGTCTTCTCGGTGCGGCTCAACAGCGGCAGGGAGGAGGAGTTTGTCACCTATGTCACCGAGCGCTGACCAGCGCGCCCCGGCGGACGGGCACAAACAGGCGCGGACCGGCACGGCGGGCTTCACGCTCGTGGAGATGCTCGTGTCCATGGCCATTTTCCTGGTCATCATGGGCAGCATCGCCCTGCTGATCTCCGGCACCACGCGGACCGTGCGCCAGGGCTACGCCATGCTCAACAACATGGAGCGCGCGCGCAACGCCCTGGCCGTGCTCGAGCAGGACATCAAGGTGGCGTTCACGACGGACGACACGCGGGGCCTCACCCGCTTCTACGGCGAGCCCAACGGCTTCATGTACCTCGGCGCGCTCGAGGACGGCGCCTTCGGCCGCGTGGCCTACGTCATCCGCCCCGGGGCGGAGACCTTCCTCGTCGAGATGCCCCTCAAGTGGAGCGAGGTCCGCGAGCTGTTCCTGCGCCAGGCCCCCACCGAGGAGGCCCTGTTCCTGAGCGTCTATCCGCCCGTCATGGGCGCCGACAGCTTCTACGACTTCAACGTGCAGATACGCCTCGGCTCCCTGCTCCGCTACGAGGACCACACCGGTGCCACCAGCCTCAACGCCTTCGGCCAGGAACTCCCCGTGGACGGCTCGGGCTACGTCTCCGACTTCGCCAAGCTCGTCGCCCCCCTGCGCAACGCGACCTTTTTCCTCGAGGCGCTCAACAACCGCGACATGATGCACCGCATGACCGGCGGCATGCCCCTGTACGGGTTCCCCAGGATCGCCTACCACACCCTGGCCCCCGTGGATTTCTGGGCCGAGGACTGCGTGGCGCTGTGCGGCGGAGACTCTGACTGTGTTGGGGAATGCCAGGCCAACCACCCCAGCTGGCCCGACTACGAGGTGGTGGAGAACCTGATCATCGAGGCCGTGCTGTGCGACGGGGGCAATCCCGTCTACCGGCCCGACCCGGTCTCGGGCCAGCTCCGGCCCGTGAACGCCCTCGACCTCTCCTCCTTCTTCTTCTACGGCATGGAGGACGGCACCAGCGGCCCCGTGTTCAACACGCTGTACAACAATCCCGCGTCGCGGGCGCTCCTGCTCGGCATGGCGGTCAATCCCGGCCCCGACGAGATGCAGGACCTGGCGGCCGATTTCCAGGCGGCGGGCGACCTTTCAGACCCCGAGCAGACGGCCGGCGACCCCGTGGTGTCGCGGCTGCCCGCGTGGCTGGCGCCGGGCTTCTGGCTCTACGCCGCCCCGGCCAGATCGGATTTGCCGCCCATGACCCAGTGGTACCAGCAGAAAGTGGACCTGCCCGCAGCCTACATGCGCGGCTCCAGGTGACACCGGCCCGCGGCCCGCGCCGCGGCCCACACGACAGGATGTAACGCATGCGCAGACTGCACCGGAACCCGGGCGGGGCCCACGCCGTCGCCTGGGGCAAGACAAGGCCGGCGGGACGCCGGCGGTACGGAAGACTGCACCGGAACCCGGGCGGGGCCCCCGCCGCCGCCTGGGGCAAGACAGGGCCGGCGGGACCCCGGCGGCACGGCAAACTGCACCGGAACTCGGGCGCGGCCCTCATCGTCGCCCTTTCGATCATGGCCGTGCTGCTCGCCATCGGCCTCACCTTCTTCGCCGTCACCCGCATCGAGTCCACCACCGCCGTCAATGTCGTCCACACCGTCCGCGCCCAGTACCTCGTGGACGCCGGCTTCGCCGTCGCGCAGTACACCCTCAACCGCGACCTCCAGGTCAACCCCAACGCCACCTCCACCGACCACGCCTGGCGCACCCTGTTCAACGGCGCCGCCTTCGCGGGCAAGGAATGGACCTGGGTGGACGGCATCGCCCCCTGGGACGGCGGCCGCACCGCCTTCACCCTCGAGCCCGTCGAGCGCGCCCTGCGCGAAGCCGGCCTCCTCTCCGGCGGCATCCTCTACGCCCAGTTCTACCGGGGCGACGGCGACGCCGCCGACCCCGCCGACACCACCCCCGACGGCGTCCGCGAGCCCCTCTTCCGCGGCCCGCGCACCGCCCCCTGGCTCGCCGTGCCCCGATGGAGCGGCCAGACCATCCTCCTCTTCGCCTCCGAAAAGGACATGCGCCTGGTGGACGCCGCGGGCGTCCGGCTCACCCTCACGGACGTCAACAACGCCCTCACGGCCGCGGGCCTCTCCCAGCGCTTCGACCGCTTCACCATGACCGCCGAAATGGACCGCAGGTTCCCCTTCGTCACCCCCGACTTCGCCGGCCAGGTCATCGTCGAGCGGAATGACGGCTCCACCTTCCTCCCCTTCGCGCCGTCCGGCACCGACGGGTATTTCCCCGCCAATTTCGTGGACCTCTGGGCCGACTTCGACAGCGACGGCGACGGCCTGCGCGACAGCGCCTGGATTCCCCTCCCCAAGGACGCGGACCTCTCCGGCGACGGCGTGGACAACGACCTCGACGGCTACCCCGACAGCAAGTTCTACGACCCCACCGTCGCCTCCGAGGGGCTCGACGCCACCGACGAGGGCGAAATCCGCCGCAACTTCGAACTCGGCGCCTTCGTCTACGCCGTGGACGGCTCCGGCGCCGTCATCCGCGAACAGGACCCGGACTATCCCACCCCCGTCGCCGCCTACCGCCTCACCCTGCCCCTGCCCGGCCTCTCCGTGCCCGTGGACATGGACAACGACGGCGAGATCACGCCCGCCGACCGCCGCCCCAACGCGGCAAACGGCAACGCGCTGGAATACGTCTACCTCACCCTGCCCGACCAAATCCGCGCGCCCCGCGTGGACCTGGACGGCCTGCCCGCCGCGCCGGCCATCCTGAACATCGGCAACGTGGACACGGTGGACAACGACTACGACCTCCACGTCAACGGGTTCACCGCCTACGCCGCCCCCGGGCCGGAATTTGTCACCCTGAAAGACGACGGCACCTACGACTGCCCCCCCATCTCCGTGCCCGTCCTCACCGACAAGGGCTTCCGCCCCCTGAACCTCGACGTCGTGGCCGCGGCCTTCTCCCTGTCACACACCGCCTTTTCCACCTACCACGAGATCCCCGTGCGCCGCCCCGACGGCACCCCCACCGGGGCCACCTGCACCTGCCCCGCCTACGTCCTCGGCGTCAGCGCCGAGTCCGTCTGCGAGGTCGTCGGCCGCATGGCCGTCCACGTCGCCGACGAGTCCGGAAAGGCCAACCTCAACGCAGGCGGCCTCCACACCTACGGACACCAAGACACCCTCGCACTGGCCAACCCAGCCACCCGCGTGGTCCGCGGCATGAGCCAGGCCCTCACCCCCGCCGAATACGAGACACGCATCCTCCCCGCAATGGGCGTCCAGCGCGCCGCCGAGACATGGAACATGCTCATGGGCGCGGGCGTCAGGGTCGGCCTCCCTGAAAGAAACCTGTGGGACTTTGAGGCGCCCGTCAACCCCGCCGGAAGCCTCACGGCCCAGCCCTACGACTACGACGTCACCGCCCCCGGCCTCGGCCGCGCCGATGACAACGTCAACAGCTTCCTCCTCGCCTTCTCCCGGCGCGACGAAAACGCCTCCGGCCTCCCCGACTCCGGCCTCTACCTGCCCCGGCTCAGCGAGTGGTCAAAGCTGCAGCTCTCCGGCACCCCGCCCGCCTCCGCGCCCGTTCTGTGGACCGACGACGTTCTCAACAGCAGCACCGCCGCCTACTACCGCGCCCTGGGCATGCTTGAGGGCATAGACGACCCCGCCGAGTTCCTCCAGCGCGCCCCCCTGCGCAACCCCTTCGCCGAATCTGACAACGACGACAACAACAACAACGGCGCCACGGACGAGGTCGGCGAACTGGGCGACCGCACCCTCGCCGTCCACTATGAACTCCAGAAGATGGCCGACGCGGGCGCCTCCCCGGCCTTCCAGCCCAAGGAGTGGGCCGACATCAACCGCTTCATCACGGCCCACAGCGAGGCGCGCAACGTCGCCTACATTTCCACCCCCTACGGCGACCGCGCGGTCAACAAGCTCGACCCCAACTTCGCCGACGCGCCCCAGCTTGCCGCCGCGCTGCTCCTGCGCGGCCAGTTCCCCAACGCCGCCCGCGCCGCGGACGGGGCCGGCATGGACGCCACCGTCCGCAGCTTCGCCTTCGGCCTGCGCCAGTCCAACAAGACCCTGCGCGGCGCCCTCCTCGGCGGCAACAACGCCGCCCCGGGCCTCTTCCCCGCCGACGCGCAGCTCCAGGCCCTCCAGACCGCCGTCAACGTCGCCGACCACCGCGACCGCGACGCCGTCCGCTCCCTCCTCGTCATGGAAAAGCGCGGCTCCGCCAATCTCGACAACGAGCCCGCCGAGCCCCTCAACGAGCGCGAGCGCGTCCGCCGGCAGGACCTCTTCCCCGCGGGCTCCATCCAGGAATACTTCTCCGACTCCTTCGGCATCACCCCCGAGTTCAACGACATCTCCGCCGTGGACCCCTGGTGGGCCGCCATCACCGACTCCAACCCCGATCCGGACATTTTCGAGGGGCAAAACCGCCTCCTCTCCTACGCCGCCGCAGGCGCCGAGGCCATCCGCATCACCGAAATCATGCCCCGCCCCGTCCGCCGCGTCGAGGCCGAAATCCTCCCCCTCGCCGGCCAGGCCGCCTACCAGATTGACCTGCTCATGCAAAGGCCCTCCGCCGACACCGTCAACTGGACCGCCGCCAACATCCCGTTCTTCAACCTCAACCCCGCCCCCTACGCCGAAATGCCCGCCTTTGACATGGACCGGATGACGGCCATGGCCGCGCCCGAGTGGAAACTGCGGACTTACTATCAGGAGGTGGATGGCACCGGCGCGATTGTCTCGGAGCAGCCCATCCTCGGCTCGCAGACGGGCTACCGCTACACCGTGCCTGCGGGAACCGTCTGGACGCCCCTGGAGAACGACCCGGCCAATGTCAATCCCGACGTGATGGAGTTCCGTTTCCGCGCCACCGACGGCCTGCCCGCCGGCCGCTACTATCTGACCCTCAACGTGACGGACCCCGTCACCGGCGCCGTGACGGTGGACAACACCAACCAGCTTGAGTACTCCATCCGGTACACCACGATGGCTTCCGGGACCGAGAGCGTCGCCTCCAACATTGCGCGCATCGTCAACATCCCCGACGCCTACGACGTGGACGGCGACGGCCTCAACGACGACCTGACCGTCGAGCGCGCGCAACTGCTGGCCGACTACTGCGCGAAGTATTTCCAGACAGTGGACGAGCCGGAGTTTCTCGCCACGGGGGCGGGCACCCCGCCCGGATGGGTTTTCCTCCCCTCGCGGGCGCTGGAGGACCCGGCCCCCCTGAATCCGTCGGACTACGCGGCCATTGAGCAGTATTTCCTGATTCTCTACGGGTCCGACCCCACGGTCCCCACGCTGACCGATCTCCTCGGCGACCAGCACAACGGGGCCTTCCTGGACACCGTCGTCGCGACCGACACCCCCTCCACCCGCACGCTCACGGTCATCGTGCCGCCTGCCGGGGCGGCCTACGACACCCTGTGCGTCGCCGTCCGTCTCAAGCCCATCGAGGCGAATCTTTACCTGCTCGACCCTGCGACGGGCCTGCCCCTTATGGACCCGGTCAGCGGCCAGCCGATCCCCCGCCATCTCTCCGTCAACTTCTTCGACTTCTCGCAGGAGCCGGACCACGAGTATGTGGAGATTGCGAACACGACGGACCAGGAGCTGGACCTTTCCGGGTGGACGCTGGAGGTGGGGATTCCCAACCCGGCGGGCCTCGACACGAACCCCGAAATGCGCGATCCCTTCAAGAGTGTGTGGGAGGTGCCCGCCCAGACCCGCATCGCCGCCAAGGGCCGCCTGCTCCTCACCTTCACAGACCAGCAGGGCGCAACCAAGGCCCCCCCCCTCGACACCTACCGCGACACCATTCCCCCCGGCCCCGATTTTGCCACCCCCGGCGCCAATGGCATCGGCATGGCTCGATATGACATTGAGGGGGTCCCTGCGACCATGACGGCGACAGACAATCCAATCGCCTATGTGACCGTGCCTCCTATTGGCGACACCAGCCCCGACATCAATTACGGGGCGCTTTCTGATTCCAGCGTGCAAGGGATAAGCGGCAGTTTTCCGGGCGGCCTTGTTGAAGGGACAGGCTCCGTCTTCTCTCGACGGGCACCTGCGTATGACGGAAGCACAGATCCGCCGACGCCTGTTCCGCCCACGGACTACGTGGACAACGACGGCGACGGCGTGTCGTCGCAGCGGCGGTACTTCCCCCCCGTGCCGCCCCCTCCCTCGACACCGAATGACATTCTCGACACGGACGGCGCGCTGGAGGAAATCCGGACGCATGGGAACGCCGCGGGCGTGGTGCCCGCGTTTGCCCGCATTGTGCCGATGGTCAACCGGCGGCTGTGGGAGGACGCCCCCTACACCGACGCGGCCAAGCCCGTGCCCCTGACGGAAATCAATTCCGTCAAGCGGGTGGCGCAGTTGGTCCTGCGCGGCGGTGTGCTGCCCAACTACCCCGAGCGCGACGGCTACGACAACGACGGCGACGGCGGCTACATCGCCAAGGACAGCACGGGGCTTGACCTGACGCCGGACGGCGCCATCCTGCGCCGCTACATTCGCGGCACCCTCGACAAGGACATGGTGGACAACGACTTCAACGGGTATGTGGACGAGAACGGCGCGGACTACGAAGATGCCGACCCCGCCGTCACCCTGTGGTACCACGCCAACGCCTTCCTCAGCGAGGGCGTGGACGAGGGCAACGCGCCCCTCACCTACCTCGGGCAGCGCCCCCGCGTGTACGGCCCCGGCTCGTTCGAGGCGGGCACCTTCGGCATCGGCTACACGCCGGCTGTGAGTTCATACATCAACGACTGGTTGAACGGCTCCGCCTATGCCGGGAGTGAAGTGGTCAGACAGGGGTATGACTTCAGCTTGGGGGGAGCCTACGACAATTACGCACTTCCCGGCGTCACCCCCTTCGGCGTTACCCCCGGCGACTCCCCCGAGTGGGCGGCCTTTGTGGAGCGGCGGTGGAACCCCGGCGACAACGTGATCGTGACGCTGTACGTGGGCGATTCGGCCTTTGGCCGCGTGGCCGACCAGGCCACCTACCGCGAGTACGACGTCATCAACCGCACGGTGGACGACATCGTGGAGTCGCCCTACTATGTGGACGGCTACAACAACTACGACACCGCAGGGGCCTGGCAGGGGGCCGGCGGCACCGCCCTTGAGAACCGCGTCGCCCTGGACCTTACCCGGCTGAGCTACTGGCCTCCGGACCAGATGGGGCTGGACTTCTACCGGGCGCTGGAGCGGAAACACCCGCTCTATGCGGGCGACCGCTTCGGCACGAGCAATCGCTGGGAGCCGACGGACGGCGCCTATGACGACTGGGCCGACAGCCCGGCGTGGTACGAGCAGGCCTATACCAGCAGCGGCGGGGGGAGCATTGAGCCCCGTTTCGGCCTGGATGTGGTCTACACCGCCACGCCGAAGGAGCATGTGGCGCGGCTGTTCGGCCATGCCATGGCCGGGTCGCCCCTGCGCATGAACCTGACCGAGCGCCTGTGGGAGAACCCGGCCGACCTCGCCGCCGGCTTCTTTGGCGGGGCGGGGCCGGAGGACACGGCGCCCATGCTGGCCATGCGCACCTGGGACGCCACGGTCAAGAACACCCCCGGCAAACTACGCCAGTTCCTGGAGAACGACGAGGTGGTCTTCCCCGGCGACGACGGGGTCTATGTGAACCACGCCCACGCGTTCCGCCGGTCCGGCACGGGCAATGTGCCCTATGCCACCCTCGCCGACCTCATGCGCGTGCCCATGCCCCTCTTCGAGCACAGCCTGGACACGGATTTCCGCATCCCCTCGGCCTATGTCAACACGCGCTACCAGCCCAATGATTTCAGCCCCTACGAGGCGGCCCTCCAGAACCGGCCCCCCGGCAACACGGCCGGCATCGTCTGGCGGCAGGACCTCTCCGTGCGCGCGGCCGTCCTGGCCAACGCCGCCCCCCTGAACCCCCACCGGGCCCAGCCCATGCGCACCCGCATGGCCGGCCTCGGCGACCTCACCGAGCTCTCCGCCCTCGACCCCGTCGTCCTCACCGTCGGCCAGGCCGGCTTCGCCCCCCTCTGGCCCAACCCCGCCCGAAGTGACATAGACGAGCGCGCTGAGTCGTACGATGATTTCTTCCAGCGTTTTGTCCAGTGGACCGACCCCGATAATAGTCCGGCCACGCCCGACGTGCCGCCCTTCTACTGGAGTCCCGTCTACCTCTTCGCCGACGGCAACGCCGTGGCGGAGCCCTACGCCCCCTTCCCCGTGTTCGGCGAGCTGAACGGCGGCGCCACCCGGTACACCGGCCCGCCGGAGCGGATCACACTGCCCTCGACCGCCGTGTGGAACTGGCCCGTCGTGCTCAACCAGGACTTCCTCCTCGACACCGCCCGCCCCGCGCCCGTCTTCGGCGCCATGCTCCCGGCCGAGGCGGGGCGGCGCTGGCCTGTGGCGCGCCGCGCCGTCATGTTTGTCAGCAAACACGACACGGCGGCGGGCGAGGCCAACCGTCCCGAGGCCGTCTTCACCTGGGACGCCGAGGACGGCCTCGTCAACGGCACCTACATCGCCTACGTCGGCACCTTCGTGCCCGGCATGGCCGACCAGTTGGACCATCTCCAGAAAGTCGTCACCGGCCTCTCCGACGACGGTGCCGCCGCCCTCGGACTGGCCGACCGCCTGGACGAGCCGCCCCTGCCGCTCGACAGCACCGGCTCTGTGCTGGAGCCCCGGCTGGCCGGGCTCATGCAGTTGGAGAAGAACCGGGACGCGGGCACGGCGGACCGCTTTGACCCGCTGCTCGCCCTGGAATTCGTCACCGACCGCACCACGGCCTCCCGCG
>Ga0123329_1004942_pt1 | contig 10212 bp, 5 predicted proteins | sample BioC12SIPDNA_FD_89703 | JGI IMG/M metagenome (GOLD analysis project Ga0123329, IMG submission 89703) | Anaerobic biogas reactor microbial communites from Washington, USA - Biogas_R1_B C12 SIP DNA | ecosystem: Engineered > Bioreactor > Anaerobic > Unclassified | place: Washington, USA | collected... | reverse complement strand
CGCTCCAATGCCGAGATCGCGACCGAGCTCTTCGTGACCGAGCGCACCGTCAAGGCCCACGTCAGCAACCTGTTGAGCAAACTCCACCTCTCCGACCGGACGCAAGTGGCCGTCTTCGCCTGGCGCGAAGGCCTCGTCGAACGCGAGGACTGAGCCACCCGGCTTCCGAGCGCACGGCTTCTGAGCCGCCCGACTTCCGAGTCGCACGGCTTCTGAGCCGCCTCTGCTTTCCCCTCAGCCGTCCGCGGCTGGGGGGAAACACAAAAGGGGGTCCGGTCCGCACTGCCGGGACCTGAACAGCTAACCCCTGAGCGCGCGTAGATTCCGGCGCAGACCCCCTACCCAGCCTCCCCCCGGCGCTCGGAAGCGCCGAGGGGAGGAGCCTGCACTGGCGACACAGAAACGCCCCAGGCATCAAGAGGTCGCTCATGATGCCTGGGGCGTTCGTCTTCAGCTGACGCGCCAGAGGATTAGCCTAGCGCAACTGCGCACCGCTGAGGGTTATGATCCCTAGTCGTCATCATCGTCATCGTCGCCGTCATCGTCGTCATCATCATCGTCGTCGCCATCGTAGCTGCCATCGTCGTCGCTATCGTCGTCATCGTCGTAGCTTCCGCCAGCGTTGTTGTCATCGTCGTCGCTATCGTCGTACCGGTCGTCGTCATCACTATCATCGCTGTCATCGTACCGGTCGTCGTCGCCATTGTCTAGATCGTCATCATCATCGTCGTCATCGCCGTAGCGGTCATCATCGTTATCATCGTCAACCCAGCCGCTGGGGCTCCACACCAGGTCGTCATCATCGGCGATGACCAGGGTGCCCTTCCGGTTCACGAGCCGCAGGACATCATCATCATCTGCATCGTCATCGTCGTCGAGATCGACCAGGATCTGTCCCGTACCATCATTGAGCAGGAACCGCCCGTCGCTCAGTCTTGTGATCATCCCGGCAACAGTGAAGGGCTTGCTGGCGTACGCCTGTGGATCGCTCTGCAGCTGTGCGATGGTAACCTGCTCGCCGGTCGCGTCGCCAGGCACATTGTTGACCGAGACCGACACGCGTTGGCCGGTGCTCGAACCGTCGCCCTCAGTCAGCGGTACAGCCTTGGGGCGTCCGGTCCCTGCAACGGTCGCCATCTCATCCGCGCCCTGAACAGCAGCGGAGGCCTCCGGGACGCCTGAGGACGCTACCAGAGCGTCGAGTTCTGATGCTCTCGTCGGGGAGAAGCGGCTCATCAGGGTGATTCCCAGGGTCAGAAGCCCTGCGCTCAGCAGACTAGCAGCTACCAGTAGTGCAACCACTCTCTTGATCATCTTGTTCATCCTTTCAGGGTTCGTGTTTCAATGCCCTGAGTGTAACGGATGCTCCTGTAGATGGCCTGTAGGCTGGCTGAAGATCTGCTGAATGCGCGGCGCGCCACGGTCACCCGCGAAGCTGTGAAGCTGGCAGCGACAGGCGGATCCGCGTGCCGTGGCCAAGTCTGCTCTCGGCATCGACCTGACCACCATGCGCCCGCACGATGGCTGCCACGATCGCCAATCCCAGCCCGGTGCCCGGCACTCTCCGGCTCCGCGCCTGGTCGCTACGATAGAAACGCTCGAAGATGTGCGGCAATTGGTCAGCGGCGATCCCGCTCCCCTCGTCCTCCACGCAGAAACAGCAACTCTCACCACGGCATTCCAGGCTCAGCTTGATCTTCTTGCCGGGCGACGTGTGGGCAATGGCGTTCTCGACGACGTTGTTCAGCGCCCGGCGCAGCATATCGCGATCCGCCCGGATCGTGCTCACCTCGCCCTTTGGCCATACGAGCTCAAGATCCTGGCCCTGCGCCAGCAACAACGAACGCTCGTAGATCTCCTCGAGGAACGGAAAGGGATCCACGTCCTCCAGATGAAGCATCTCGGCGACGGCTTCATCGGGCTGCTCCAGACGTGCCAGCAGCAACAGGTTCTGGACCAGGCTCGTCATCGTGTCGACCTCGCTGCGCAGCAACGCCAGGATGCCCGGGAACTGCTCCTGGTCGCCCTGAAGGTTGGCTTGGTCGAGCAGTTCAACGCTGTTCCTGAAGACGGAGAGCGGCGAACGAAGCTCATGCGACGCATCTGCCGCGAACTGCCGCATTGTTTCCACCATCCGGGTGCGCGTGTCCAGTTCGTCCGAGATGCGGTCGAGCAGGGCGTTATACGTCACTGCCAGCTGCCCCAATTCCTGTACCGCCGGGACCCGGGCGCGAGCATCCAGCGCACCCGCACGGGCGCGCTCCACAGAGGCCAGCAGATCGCGCAGCGGACGCGTGACGAGGGCGGATAACGGGATCGCCACGAGGACCGAAAGGGCAGAAGCCAGGGCCGTGATCAGCACCAGCCAGCGGCGCAAGGCATCCAGTTCGTCCGTGATCGGGTCCAGCGAGAGGCTTGCCTCCGTCGTCGCCAGGGCATTGCCCTCACGATCGATGATTGCAGCGAGGTAGACCATGCGCGAGCCGTCGCCGTCCGGGATGACCTCGGTACTGGCAGACCGAGAGGATCGAGCCTGGGCGTGTGCTTCGCTGTCGAGCCACGGGCCGGTTCCCAGGGATGGGGGAACCGGCCCCCCCTCGGCATCCTGGACGAAGAGGTCGGCGCCCAGTGGGCGCAGTGTCTCACCCAGCGCCAACGCGAGGACCGTCAGGTCACCCTCCCCGGCGTACGCCTCGACGCCGGCACCGACGAGGCTCGTGAGGCGTCTTTCGGCCCCACGCAGCAGGTAGGACTGCTGCAGCCGGTACACTACCAGGCCAACCGTCGCCTGAAGCGGGAGCATGCCTCCCACGAACAGGAGCACGATCAGCCAGCGAAACGATAGCCGTGGCTTCATTCCAGGGCTTCGCGGAGTACGTAGCCGGCCCCACGGACGGTCTGGATCAGCGCCGGAGGTCCCATCTTCTGGCGCAGCGAGCGGACGTACTGCTCCACGATGTTGGCATCGCCCTGGAAGTCATAGCCCCAGACGTCCTCAAGAATCTGCTCCTTCGACAGCACCTGCCGCGGGTTGCGTAGCAGATACGTCAGGAGCCGGAACTCGGTGCTCGTCAGCATGATGGGCAGACGGTCCCGGTACACCTCATAGGTCTTCGTGTCCAGACTGAGATCGCCAAACGTGAGAGTCGACTCCTGAGGAGCCAACCTGCGCAGCCGTGCCCGTACCCGCGCAATCAGCTCGTCCATGTGGAAGGGCTTGACGATGTAGTCATCGGCGCCCGTCTCCAGGCCACGGACACGGTCTGCGACGGCCTCGCGTGCCGTGATCATGATGATGGGGACGTCGGACTGCGCACGGATCATCCGGCACAGCGTGATGCCGTCAATCCCTGGGAGCATCCAGTCCAGGATCACGAGGTCCGGTCTGTGCTCCTCGAAGAGCTGCAATCCCAGCGTGCCAGTCTCGGCGGTCAGCACGGCGAACTTCTCGTACTTCAACCCGAGCGAGACCAGAGCTTCGAGTGCGGGGTCATCTTCCACAAGCAGAATGTTCAGCGTGCCATTCTCGTCCATCAGCCCTCCTGGCGCACGTCGACGCGATGGCCGGCGGAGAGGTCATCGCCCGCACGCATCCCCACCTGCCTCATGCCTCGATTATAGCGTGCGACGCGCTGTCAGACGAGGCCGGCGACCGCAGACCCCCCTCCCCAACCCTCCCCCCGGCACGGACGCCGGAGGGAGGGAGCAGATTCTGCTTTCCCCCCAGCCGGTCCGACGGCTGGGGGGAAACACAAAGGGGGGTCTGCTCTGCGGTTGCCAGCGCCTGAGGCGCGGAAGTCCCCGGACGTCGGAACGGCTTCGCGGCGCGGACGCCGGGGAAAGGGAGTAACTAGAGCTTCACGATTCCCTGGCGGATCGCGTAGAGCGTCGCCTGCGTCCTGTCGAAGAGATGGAGCTTCGACAGGATGTTGTTGATGTGGTTCTTTACCGTCTTCTCGCTGATCGAGAGCTTCGTTGCGATCTCCTTGTTGCTCAGCCCTCCGGCAATCGCCCGGAGCACATCGACCTCGCGGGGCGTAAGAGCATCGACGACCCTGTTGACGGCACGATCGATGGTCGAGAAGTGATGCATCACCTTGACCGCGATCCCTGCGCCAAGCAGCGACTCCCCGTTGGCCACGGCCCGTATCGCGCGCACCATCGTCTCCGGGTCGGCGTCCTTGAGGATGTACCCCCTGCCGCCCGCCTGGAGCCCACGAAACACAAACTCGTCGTCCTCGTACATCGTGATGAACACGATGCCCACGTGAGGCAGCTCCCGGTGGAGCGCCCGGGTAGCCTCGATGCCGTCCAGCTCGGGCATCTGGATGTCCATCAGGACGACGTCGGGCGTCAGGTCGCGCGCCATCAGCAGCGCGTCGTGTCCGTTGGCCGCCTCCCCCACCACCAGCATGTCGCTCTCGTCCTCGAGCATCTTGCGAATACCGCGTCGAAACAGCGTATGGTCATCGACGATCAGCAGGCTGATCTGGTCCATAGATGCCTCCGTTGGTCACCGCATCGCCCTGCAACGGGAGCCGAACGCTCACTCGCGTCCCCTGCCCGGGTGCGCTTTCGATGGTCAGATGGCCCCCAAACTGCTCCACCCGCTTGCGCATGCTCCAGAGCCCCAGATGCGTGCCGTTCTGAGGTCGCTGTGCATCAAAGCCGCGCCCATCGTCCGCGACCCGCATATCTACGTGGGCTGCAGAGCACGCAAGGTACAGTGTCACGCAACGGGCTGCCGCATGCTTCGCAACGTTTGCCAGTGCCTCCTGGGCGATGCGGAACAGCGTGGTTTCCACCGCCGCCGGAAGCCGCGGCAGATCCTGTGCTATCTCGAGGGTGACGGCCAGGCCCTGGTCGCGTTGATATCGGGTGGCGTACTCCTGCAGTGCTGGCACGAGTCCAAGCTCATCCAGGGCCGCCGGGCGCAGGTCATAGACCAGGCGGCGAATATCGCGGATACTGGCCTGGGTGTCGTCGACCAACTCATCCATCTCGGCTGCGGCCGGACTCAGCTCCCCCTCCAGGTGCTTGCGCACCCGGTGAAGGCCGAGATTCAACCCGGCGAGGGTTGCGCCGACGCCGTCGTGCAACTCGCGAGCGATGCGGCGTCGCTCCTCCTCCTGGATCTCGGCCGCCTGCACGAACTGCTGCCGCACCAACTCGAGGCGCTCCTCGTGCAACCGCGCGTTCTCGAGCGCCAACGCCGCGCTCTGTGCGAGCATCATCAGAAGCTCGAGGTCCGCCTGCCGGAAGGCCTCTCCAGAACGTTTGGGCCCCAGGGTCAGGATGCCGGTGAGCCGTTCGCCCACAAAGAGCGGCACCGCCAGCTCCGCGGCGATCCCGTGCAGTTCCTGAGCCGGTCGTGAGAGGTCCTCGTGGAGGGGATACGCCACCGTCCGCCCGCTTGTGAGCCACGCCACCAGAGGGCCATCCACGGTGATGCGCCGCTCGGGATCCTTCGTCGATACGTACGCGTCCTCCTGTGCCATCCACAGCTCGCCGCCTTCCACCGCCAGCGTGCGCGTGACCGTGTCGCCGACCAGGCCAATCAGCTCGACCTGGCTTCGCAGCGTGCCCAGATCGCGACTGAAGCCGGACAACGTCTGGCGTACCTCCGTGTCGTGCCGGAAGAAGGCGCGATCGACGAACACCTGAATGCGTGAGCGCAGCGGTTGGAAGAGAAACGCGACCAGCACGGCTGCGACGACCATCGTCCAGCGCGACTCCCGCCCCGTCACACCCTGAAACAGGAAGCCACCCAACAGCGACAGCAACAGGAAGCTGGCCGTGAGCGTTGCCGTCAGGAGCGAATAGACCAGGCCCTTCCTGATGACGACGCTGATGTCGAGGAAACGATAGCGTACGATGGCGTAACCAATCGAGAGCGGGTAGATCGAGGGGATCAGGCTGCCCCACGGCGCGCGCGACACGGGCCGAATGTGGATGGCTGCCGGTGCCCAGACAAAGAGGTACCACCCCGTCAGCCCAAGCACCAGGCCGGTGAGCATCACAACCGCCTGCTGTCGCAGTCGCGGGTCGGCGCGCCGCCGGGCCATGAGAACCAGGGGCAGTGCCTTCACCACGACGGAACTCAGGCCGAAGATGAGGAAGTAGGGCCAGCCCTGGAGAAAGACGAGGGCGCGCCAGAGCGCCGGTTGGTCCAGGGCGCGGGTCAGCAACCGGAAGCCACTGAGGACGAAGACGCCGCCGATCTCGAGGCCGATGAAGACCCGGACCACGGGCACACGGGCCCGGAATCGCTGCCACGCGGCGTCGGAGGGAAAGGACCAAAAGAACACCCATCCCGAGACAGGTGCGACGATGGCATACGGCACGAGCAGCCACCCCAGAACCTTGGCCTGGCTGAGGTAGGATTCCCACACGATGCTGCCGCCCACTGCCCAGACCAGGAGATAGGCAAGCAGATAACCGCTGAGATGGGCCGTCGGGTTGCGGTTGTAGACGAAGACGCCGACAGCCAGGAAGATGAGCGAAGAGACCAGGTATCCCGGCAGGACACCCAGGACCATATCTGCCGTGAACGTCATCGTGCGAACGCTAACGTCGAGCTGCTCGCCATTCCGCTCGACGGTGTAGGTAAGCGGCTGACCGGATCCCGCTTCGCGCACGATGCGGCGCAGCCCACGCCAACTCTGGCCCTCCACCGCGACAACCCGGTCCCAAGGTTGAAGACCAGCCTGCGGCCCGGTGAACTCGCGCGGCGTGAAGCCGCTCACGACGAACTCCGGGTTGGTGTAGAAGCCAGGGAACGGCTTACCCACCTGACCCACGATCGAGGCCAGCGCCACTGCCCAGACCACCAACGTGATACCGAGCGCCGCAGCCGTGACCCACTTCGGTCCAGGGCTGGCGATCCTCCTCACGGCGGCGGGCAATCTCACCTGTCCCCGGGAATCGCTTGCACGCACGACGCCCTCCTGCACTCACTCTCAGTATAGCACCCATCGCTGCCCCTGTCGTGGGTCTGTGGGCCCAGGGGTAGCGGGCCCTTTGTCCTATGCGGGGTGGCAGCACACGGATGAGGGCCCCGGTGGAGCCAGGGACAGCCGCATCCGGCAAGCCAGTGCTCTGGGCACAAGGACCCGCCAAGGTGGGGCCCTGCGACCCTCGGCCGCCCACACGGCAGACCCTATGCTGGAGACAGAGTCGGAAACCAGGCACCCGAGAGGGAAGCCCATCCCAAGCGTGCCCATCGGTATAAGGAGGACGCCATGGTCTGGGAAGGCTGGAATGTCGGATCGGTCACGATCCGCAGGGTCCGTCTGGACGCTGCGGGCCAGCATACGGTGCAGTCCAGGCGCCACGGCGGTGACCTGGCTGGTACCATTATGGGATTGTTGTCCGAGGAGTCGGGGTCCGACGACGAACTCGACGGCGTCGCCGTCAGTGGTCCACTCGCAGCGACCACCTTCGATCTCCCCACCATCCCCGAGCCCCTGAGCGTTGAGAAGGCCCTCCAGGGACTTGGGCTGGCGCCTGACATCGTGCTCTCCCTGGGCGGCGAGAGCTTTGTCGTCTACTCTATCGGCGACGGCCACGTTCGTTCGATGGTCTCGAGCAACCGCTGTGCCGCCGGCAGTGGCGAGTTCGTGCTCCAGCAGTTCGGCCGGATGGGGCTCGACCTCGAGGAAGGGCTCGCGCAGGCACGCCAGGGGCGGCACATCACCCTGGCCTCGCGCTGCTCGGTCCACATCAAGTCCGACGCGACGCACAAGCTGAACAAGGGTGAGTGCACCCCCGCTGACATCGCCTACACGTTGGTTGTGGACCTTGCAGCCAAGATCCGGACGCTGATCGAGTCGACGGCCTGGTCGCGCGACAGCATCCTGATCTGTGGTGGGCTGTCGCAGAACGATCTGCTCGTCGAGGAACTGCGCCGGCTCTTGCCGGAGAGCCGCATCGAGACGATCCCCGAGAGCGCCTACCTCGAGGCGTACGGCGCCGCCATTGCCGCTCGTAACAACGGTCGCCCGGGAAAGCCGCTCGCCTCGTGCCTGCACCCAACGCGAACCCGGCTGTTCGAGACGCTCGCCCCTCTCTCGGCGGCCCAGTCCCGGGTGACGCGCGTGGACGGAGGACCGCCCCTGACTCCCCAACCGGGCATGAAGGTTCTCCTGGGGGTGGACGCGGGCTCGACCACGACCAAGGCGGTGCTGCTCGAGAGCGCCACCGGGAGAAGCATCGCCGCCGCATATCTGCGGACGCACGGCAACCCCGTCCGCGCCACGGGCGAGTGTCTCGACGCGATCAGGGCTCAGATAGAGGACTGTCCCCTGCAGGTCGTCCAGGCCGGGGTCACCGGATCTGGGCGCGAGCTCGTCTCGGTCGCGCTGGACAACTGCCTCAGCTTCAACGAGATCCTTGCCCACGCACGGGCTGCGCGCGAAGCCCACCCCGATGTCGATACGATCTTCGAGATCGGGGGGCAGGACGCGAAATTCGTCTCGCTGCTCAAGGGCATCCCGGTGGACTACGCCATGAACGACGGCTGCTCAGCGGGAACGGGAAGCTTCCTGGAGGAGGCCGCCGCATCGGACATGAGGTACGGGGCCGAAGAGATCGGCCCCCTGGCGCTGCAGGCTGAGGCCCCACTGGCCTTCGGCGAGCGCTGCGCCGCCTTCATCAACTCCGAGATCCGAACTGCGCTCCAGGGAGGGGAGGATCCCCGGGACATCCTCGCGGGGCTCGTCTACTCGATCGTGAACAACTATCTCTCCCGGGTCGTCGGCACCCGCACGATCGGCAACAAGGTCCTGCTGCAAGGCGGCGTGGCACTCAACCCCGCGGTCGCGCCGGCGCTGGCAGCGATCAGCGAGCGCGACGTGACCGTCCCCGCCCATCCCGAATTGATGGGGTGCATCGGCGCTGCCCTGATGGCGCGCGACCTCATCGATGAAGGCAAGGTGGCGACGGAGACCCTTGACCTGGCCGCGCTGGCCAGCCCTCACGTGCAGACAGAACAGAGCTTCCGCTGCGCTGCGTGCCCCAACCGGTGCGAGGTGCAACGCATTCGGATCGGTGAGAAGACGTATCCCTTCGGCGGCCTGTGCGCACGCTGGGAGATGCAGAGACGCCCGGAAAGCTTGCGCGCTGCCGCGGGACAGGACCTGGTCGGCCTGCGCTCGAAGCTCATGTTCGAGACCTTCGCACCGGCCAACCCCGAGGCGCCGCGCGGTCGCGTCGGGCTCCCGCTCGCGCTGACAACCTTTGAGCTATACCCCCTGTTCGCGAGCCTCCTCGCGGCCTGGGGTTTCGAGGTCGTCCTGTCGCGGCCCGGGCAGGGACGACGCAACACGCACGCGCCCTTCTGCTATCCCGGGGAGTTGCTCCACGCCGCGGTCGACGATGTGCTGACCCAGGGGGTAGACTGGGTGTTCTTGCCCCAGATCCGGCAGTTTGAGATCCCCGACGGGCTGGCCCACGCCTACCCCTGCGCGTTCACCGAGGACGCCGCCGGGGTGATCCGGACCTTCTTTACTGACGCGGCGGACCGGATCCTGTCGCCCGAATTCGGCCTGGCACCCAACCTACGCGCTGCCACCGAGTCGGAGTTCTGTCGCGTGGCTGCACAGATGGGTGTGGATGAAGCCACCGCGCGCGCCGGCCTGGACAAAGCTCTGGCACACCAGAAACGGTTTAAGGAGGCCTACCACGAGGCCGGAGGGGCCGCGTTGGAAGCCCTGCAAGGCCCGGTCGTGGTGTTGGTAGGCCGCCCCTACGTCGCTTACAACGCGGCTGCCAATCTCTCGCTGCCCCGCAAGATCGCCAGCCGGGGCTTCCACGTCATTCCAGCGGACATGCTGCCGCTGGAGCCGCCCGCCATCGAGCGCAACGTCTGGCACTACACACAGGTCACAGCGTCCGCGATCGACTATGCGAAGCGGCACGACGACGCCTATGTGGCCATCCTCTCGTGCTTCTCCTGCAACCCGGACGCCATCATCTACCATCGCCTGCGCTACGAGCTCGAGGGCCGGCCGTTCTGCTTCCTCGAGATCGACTCGCACACGGCCGATGCTGGGATCGACACCCGCATCGGGGCGTTCCTCGACATCGTCGAACGCCGGCGCCAGATGGAGGCCGTGCAGCCATCTACCAGCGGGCCAGGCCCACGGGGCCGGATCGACACCGCTCACGGCACGCCGCGGATCATCACCGCGGAAGGCGAGACGCTGGGCTTCG
>Ga0123329_1004930_pt1 | contig 10237 bp, 14 predicted proteins | sample BioC12SIPDNA_FD_89703 | JGI IMG/M metagenome (GOLD analysis project Ga0123329, IMG submission 89703) | Anaerobic biogas reactor microbial communites from Washington, USA - Biogas_R1_B C12 SIP DNA | ecosystem: Engineered > Bioreactor > Anaerobic > Unclassified | place: Washington, USA | collected... | reverse complement strand
TGGTGCTGGTGGCTGTGGCCGTGGCGTTTGGGCCGCGCCTGGTCGACCGTCAACCGCTCCCCACTCCCCGTCCCTGGCACCTGGACATCCAGGAGGTGGCGGGCTGGGATGTGATGGAGGACGAGTACTTCCTTGCCGACGTGGCGCAATGGCAGCCGGTGGAGGAGGAGGTGGCATCGCTTGTGGACCTGGTGGACCGGGCCGGGAGGGCCGACGAGCCGGAAGGCCAGCAGATTCCACCGGCGATCACGGTCCTGCTCAAGCTGAAGGACGGCAGCGTGTTCACGGTTTGGATGGAATCGCCAGATGATCCCGATTCCGCGCAGATCACCCGCCACCAGCCCGATGGCGCGGCGGCGGCCGACTGGCCGCGCGTCAAGGCTCGGGGGCTGCGAGGGGCGGCGGAGAGGCTCGTGCGGGTGAGGCAGGAGGCGGGGGGAGCTTCGGGCTGACAAGGAGGCAAGCATGACCCCATTCGCCACTCGCTTCACGCCGCTGCTGCTGGGGCTGACGCTCCTCCTCGCGGGTTGCACCGCCGGCCCGTCGGCGTCCACCTCTACCACCGCGGCCCAGTCGCCACCCCTATCCACCTCCAGCACTACAGCAGCCACCTCCGTCGCCACGGGCGTCACCGTGCACACCACGCTGCTCCCCTCGCCGGAGCCCGAATCCCTGAACCTCGAGGACATGGTTGCAGCCTGCGACCTCGTGGTGTACGGCAGGGTGCTCGCGGAGCTTCCCGGCCGCTGGAACGGCCCCAATGCCGATCGGTGGACGCCGGAGACGCCGGGCGACGCCTGCATCATCTACCGTAGTTGGATCGTCCAGTCCATGGCTGCCGTGGTGGGGTTCGCGCCGGTGGGCGACCTGCTGACGGTCCACTGCGAGGGGGGGACGGTTCCAGGCGACGAGGCGGTGACCATGGTGCCTGATGGGCCGGAGCCCGAAATAGGTGTTGGGGATCAGGTTCTGCTGTTCCTCAGGCAGGATGACGTGCGTTACGGTGGCACCTACCAGCCCATCGGCTACTGGCTGCAGCAGGGAGCGGCGGGCGCGTTTGTGCAGGTGGCGGACGGCGGGTTCCGCAGGTCGGCGGAGGCCGCGGGAGGCGCCGAGGAGAGGGTGGACATCGATATGGTCAGGGCCGCCGCCGATGCAGCCGAAGCGGGCGGCGGTTCCGCGGCGGACGGGGGAGAGCAGGGGCCGTGGCGCAAAGGGATGTCGCTGGCCGAAACGTCGCAATGGCTGGCCGGACGGCTGCCGAGCGACCAAACCATCATCCTGCCGCCGAGGCTGCCGGAGGGCTGGGCGGTGGCGGACGACGGGCAGCCATTCCCTGATGGAGTCTCGAGCGGGATTGCTCACAATCCCTGGGTACAGACAGGTGGCCAAACCGCATCCCCCAAGCCGTACCGGGTGGTGTTCACGGACGGTGGAGACGTGGCCGCTCTGGTTGCCTATCAAGTGGGCGACTGGGGAGAAACGCCGTTCCACACGGCGACGGAAGGGCGGATACGGTCCCCTTCCGTTTTCTCATGCTTGAGGAGATCGGTGGTGTCCCGGAGACCACCGTGGTTCGCGAAACCGAGGAGTACGCGCGGCACGGGGCGGAGCGGACGGCACTGTCGGCGGATGGGTCTGAATCGCTCTTCATCTGGAATCCGCACAGGAGCACGCTGCAACGAGCCGGCCACATCGATCATGCGTCCATCGAAGTGCTGGACAACCAGGGGCACTCGTTGTGGCAATGGGACCTGCCCGCCAACCAGGAGGTCTACTCGCGGGCGGCGGACGATCGCCTGTCCACTGTCGCCGTCTCCTAACGCCCCTTTGTGATCGATGTGCCACCCCACCCCCCGGGGAGCGTGCACATCTTCCGCGATTCGGCATTGCTGCAGACTATCGATCTGCCGTATACCGCCCTGATCGACCTGAGTCCTGACGGCTCGTCCCTTCTCGTGTCGATGCTTGAGGGCGCCACGGCGAGCCAACACGGCGTGCTGCAGTTGTGCCGCGTGGGCAGGGCGGAACCGGTCTGGAGCATCAAGGGGGTCGAATTCCTGAGGCCGGCGCGGTTCCTGGCGGGAGGCGATTACATACTTCTCGAGGGGTCCTTGGTATCCACGGCTCCGCATGGCGACGATGGGGAGGTTGAGGTCGAGCGCGTGTGGCTCCGCCTGGCCTGCGTGTCCTCTCCCCCCTGGGCGGGGCTGAGTTCTGGCGCTCCCCAGAGGCACCTGTCCGTGTTGCAGCCACGGGACCGGAAGCGTATGCAACCAAGCTCATCCACGTGGTGGAGGATCAGGCCACGCCGGGTCGGCAAGTCCTCTTGGACCTCACTGGGGGCGAGCCGGTCGCCGCACTCCTCCGTAGCGGTTCCGGGACCCCGTGTTTCTCTCACGACGGCAGGAGCGCCCTCCGGGTCACGGAGACGACAGGGGTCGGCAAATGGGAGAGGGGCCTTCCATAAGAGATCCGACCGTCTGCAACGTCTGTGTCCCGGCGATGACATCAGAGCGTCTTGACATCAAGACGTCAAAGATGCATACTGGGACCATGACCCAAGAACTGAGAAGAAGCACGATCTACTTGGATCCGGCGCTGCATCGAGCGCTCAGGATCAAAGCTGCGGAAACCGACCGCTCTATCTCCGATCTGATCGGCGATGCGGTGAAGCTAGCATTGGCCGAGGATGCCGAGGATCTCCTAGCGTTTGAAGAGCGAGCGTCGGAGCCTGACCTTCCGTTTGAGAGCGTGGTGAAGGCTCTGAGGGCGGATGGGAAGATATAGAGTCTTCATCAAGCCCTCTGCTGTCCGGGAGATCGAAGCGGTTGCCGAGAAGAAACTGCGACGACTGATCGTCGCACGGATTGAGGCCTTGAGTGAGGATCCCCGTCCCCCCGGCTGCGAGAAGCTGACCGGCCGGGAACAATACCGCGTGCGGCAAGGTGTCTATCGGATCGTTTACGGGATCGAAGACGACCGGCTGGTGGTGTACGTAGTCAAGGTGGGTCATCGAAGCAGCGTCTATCGGTAGGAAGACACTCTCTCCCTCGCGCCTCCCGTAGATTGCCGCGCTGGCGTCTGCGGTGAGAGCGGATTGGGTTGGTGGGTGCGGCACACGTACATCGACGCCGTCGATCCTCTCGCGGTGACCTTCGTCCTGGACGGGGTCGACAACGACCCCTTCGTGGAGGACGTCCTGCTGCGGGCCGTGCTCTCTGCCCGGGCACGCGGTCTGGCCATCGATTCCGCGCGTGCTCAGTACCAGAGCCATCCCGGCGGCGAACCCCAGTACCTGAATCCCGGCATGGACCTGGAGGAAGCAGCCGCCAAGCTGTGGCCGGAACCCCCGGCCACACCGGACAACGATGCCGTGCGGGCCGTGGTGGCCGCCGCGCCCCCCGGCGCCGAAGCCTACTCGGGCTGGTCACTCCGTCTGCTGGAGGTCTCCAGCACTTTCCTGGAGAGTCGCCGTGTCACCATATGGGTGGAAGCAGCGGAGGCGGATGGCGAGCGGGGTGAGGCTTACGTGAACGAAGTGCTGGCCACGGTTCGCTCCCTGAATGCCGAGAAGCAGGCCGGCATAGCGGTGGTGCGGGTGAATGTGGCGGATGCGGAGGGCAAGCTCGTCTTCGGGGCGCGCTCCGACCTCGATCTCGGCTCCGACTCCCTGTCCGTCAGCCTGCCCTGATTCGCGCTGGTGACGATATCGGCAGGCGCGTGCGAACAGGGGGAAGCTTGGACGTTCAGTTCAGCGCGGATGTGGATGCGCCGGCGGAGAGGCTGTGGGACATTCTCACGCACGGGAAGGCCTGGCCCGAGTGGCAGGCGGCGTCGCATGTGCGGCCACCGCAGGGGGCTCCGGGGAGGGGGACCACCTTCGAGGCCGGGCTGGGTGGCTTCACCTGGACCGTCAGCGTGACCGAAGTCGATAGACCCCGGAAGCCGGCCTGAGCGGGGCGGCGCACCGGGCTCTGGGGCGTCGACGAATGGGAGTTCGTGGAGGAGGCAGGGAGGACCACGGTCACCACGCGGGAGGCCATGCGTGGTTGGCTGTCGCCTACCGCCAGGGCGTCGCTGTCTGGTGTAGAATATCAATCGAACGATCAACCGATGGAAGCGAGGGCGCGAGATGGCCAGCGTTGTCACCGCCACAGAGGCGCGGGTCCATTTCGGGGAGATCCTGCGCAGGGTGGGGGAGAAGGGGGAGACGGTCCTGGTTGAGAAGGGGGGGAGGCTGCAGGCGGTGGTGATGGGCCCCGCCGAGTACGAGCGGTTGCTCGCCAGGAGTCAGCCCGGCGCCTGGCGTGAGAAGGCCTTGCGTGCCAGGAGGCTTGTGCGTGCCGAGGCCGCGGTCCCCCCGGTCCATTCCGCCGAGGAGATGATTCGAACCGGGCGGGAGGAACGGGATGAGCACCTCAACGGTCTGCGTTGACGCCAGCTTCGTGCTCCGCATGTTCCTGGGCCCGGATGACGTGGAGGCCTGGGAGTGGTGGGAAGCTGCCTTGGCGGACGGCACAGACTTCACGGCCCCCAGCCTCCTGGGCTACGAGGCGGCCAACGTTCTTCACCGCTATGCCCGCGCCGGGTATCTGAGCGCCGCCTCGGCCGAAATCGTGCTTGACGCTCTGCTGGAGTTGCCCATCGTACTGGAATCCGATTCCTCGCTTCACCTGGCGGCGCTTCGATTGGCGGGCCACTTTCGGCTGAGTGCCACTTACGATGCCCACTATCTGGCGCTGGCGGACCGGCTGGGGGCGGAGTTGTGGACGGCGGATGCAGAAGTGGCGCACCGGCTGGAGGGTCAAGGTCTGCGCGTCCGGCTGCTTGGCGGGACCAGGGGTCCTCGGGCCGGCCATGAGGCTCAGAATCCCGGCGCCCCTGATGACGACGGGACTTCCAAGGCGTATTGCTCACTGTCGATCAATCACCAAGGACCGAAGATATGATAGTTGGGTCCGTGCCTCTCCGAGGCGCCGGTCGATCTGAGGGATGTCTTCCCGCACTCGAGGCGGTCCTCCACGTGACGTACCGTCGCTTCCGCTTGCTCGCCTCCACTCAGTCCTTCGCCCGCACCGGCACGCAGATGTCCACCACGTGCGAATCTTGGCTCCGCCTCACCCTCTTGATTCGCTTCATACAGGCTCATCACGGCCGTGTCCCCGCGGATCAGGCCTCGCGGGCCGGCCCACGCGAACAGCTGCCCGATGAGTCTGCCGAACAGTTCGGTGTTGCCAGCGTAGCTGCCCTCGTATCTGAGGCATGCCAAGTGCAACTCCGGCAGGCTCTTGACCTCGACTTCATCGGGTCGCTTGACGTGTAGCGAGCGAGTGCGAAGTCCCGGCTGAAGGGGCACTCCAGGTGAGAACGATCATAGGTACTGATGATGACCTGTATCGACAGGCCACCGAGTTGACAGGTGTCGAGGATGTAGCAACTCTGGTGAGGCTCGGCCTGGAGGCGCTCGTGGCCCGCGAACGCGCGCTACGACTGGCAAAGCTGGGCGGAACCGAGCAGCAGTCTGGCGACGTGCCGACACGGCGCAGTTGCACCCTGATGCGTCAGTTCAGTTCCGTTCCTCGTAGGATTACGTTCGGCGTTCTCGAGGACCGCATAGACGTCGCGCCTGACTTTGATGCCCCCCTGCCCGAGGATGTTCTTGCCTCTTTTGAAGGCCGCGAAGGCGAGCCCAAGCATGAGGCCAGCGGGCCAACCATGGCGAAGTGAGTGCCAGAGCCTTGTTGGGACGATCCGGCAGTAGTCTGGCAGTACTCCGTCGGCGGCGCCGAAACTCACCTCGATGGCAAAATCAACCTGCCCTTCGGCGCTCCCATCCTCTTCGTCGGCTCCACCTATTCCGTTCGCTTCCCCGGGTCTTTCGAGCTCGGCGGCCATTGGGTGGAAGTACCGGCTGTCCCCTGGAAACGCCGGAGGGCAGCCGAGCGGAGTTCGGTCTGCAAACGGAGCAGCCTGCGAAGGCTCGCAGAGTTTGGACCCCCCAGCGTGATACGAGACAAAGTATAATGGGTTCCCGGCGGTTCGCCTGTACCAGTCTTGCGGCGCGGCGGATATGCCGGCGGGCGGAGAACAACGCCGGGTAGGCGGACGAATGAAGGAGCTTGGCGTGGGCGAAGTGGGCAGCAGCGTGGGTCGACGGTTTGCCGCGTTGGCAGTGCGCGCCGGCAACGCCACCATTCTGGTTGTGATGCTGGCGATGGTCCTCGGACAAGCGCCTTCCGCGTTGGCCAAGTCCATGCATGTACCGGCTGCCGATCCGACGCATGATGCCGTGGTGCTGAATGTCAGCGTCGGGGGCACGGTATTGCCCTACACCTGGGGAGATATGACCGGACTTGTGGGCTGCAAGTTTGCCGGCGGAGAGCAAACCCAGGTATACGCACACGCGAATACTGAAGATAGGTGTCGGGGCATCAGGTTTGCTGATGTGCTGTTGGATATTGAGGAGACATTGCACATAACGCTAGAGGACGATTACCGGATCACGGCTATCGCCGGCGATGGCACTGAGTACGAAGCGTTTTCTGTGGGTGAGGCCAAGGATGACGCGTGCAATCACTATATGCTGGCGACGAGAGTGAACAACACATCTGAGGCAAGGCTCAGTGGCGACGACTCCGCATCCTCCGTCGCGTACGCTGCCTCATACCTGCGCGTGGCTCGGAGCGGGGGCGAGGATCAGGCCGGGGGAGCCGCCGGCGAGGCGGTCTACATGGAACGAATCACCTCGCTGCAGATAACCCGGGCGGACGGCTCGGCAGTCCCGCTGGGGGACGTGGACTTGGCGCGCAACAACGGCTTGGGCTTGGGCGACATATCGCCGGCGGCGACCGGGCTGGTGATCGGCGGGGCCGGGATATGCAACGGGAACGGCCTGCTGGGCAGTTTCGTGTACCTGGATCAGGCGCAGGTGGATTTCATCAAAGCCACGCGCAGCGTGGACGGGTTGGGGCTGGGCAACTCGTGGACCGCGAAGCCCACCCTTTGCTCCTCTTACCACAACCACGGCACCCCGGAGTACACGTACAGCCTGGTGGAGGGCATTGATCTGGGCGTGGCTCTGTCTGCGTTGGGGGTGGACGTGGCCGGCGGTCCTATGGTCGTGGAGGCCGTGGCCGGTGAGCACGCATACGCGCAGCTTGTCAACGATGCCTTCGGTGTGAGAACCGGCCGCACCTATATCGCGCCGGACGGAACCGTGGGCGCCGCCGTAGGACCAATGCTGGTCTTCTACGGTGCCGACGTGAGGACCTCGCTGCATCCTGACCCCAGCGTGGTGCTTCCCACCACAATCAGCGCCGTGGCTGAGCAGAACCCCCTGTTCGTCTATGGGCAGACACAAGCCACGGAAGCCAACCACTGCGGCTTTGTCAAGGACACATGCAAGATCCGAGTGGGCTCGGACGTGCCCGCCTTGACAGTCACCGAGGGAAGCACGAGCAGGACCATCAGTCTGTCGGACGTGGCCCTCTTGGGCATCTATCACACATCCTATTTCTGGTCAGAAGGCGATACCCACTTCACGCACAGTGTGGCCGGCGTCCCGCTCAGCGCAGTGCTGTCAAAGATGGGATTCGGCTTCGCCGCCGACCGAGGTATCAGTGTTCAGGTGGACGATGGCAGGGGAATGGTTGCCGGTGGTCGCACGATTAGCCCTGAAGAGCAGGGCAAGTGCTTCGTGGCCTATGACGCATTCGAAAACGGCCGCCGTGTTGAAGGGAGCGTGCAGCCGCTACGCATATACTGCCCCGGTCTGACGCGGGGGGACGTCGTGATTGAGAATGTGGTGGGGATCACAATCACCGCCGCTCCCTCCTGGTCCGACCTCCCCCACGACGCGCTCTCCGGCTACGGCGTGACCCTGGCCCAGCTGGCGGGGATCTCTAGTGGCTACGAGGATGGCACCTTCCGCCCCGATCAGAGCATCCCCCGTTCCCAATTCGTGAAGATGGCCGATGCCACTTTCGCCATCAATGAGGCTCAACCCGCCACCGCCACCTTCAGCGACGTCCCCGCTCATCACTTCTACTTCGGCCATATCGAGGGCGCCTACGCCTCGCAGTTGGTGAACGGCATTGGCGGCGGTCTCTTCGGCCCCGAGCTCACCATCACCCGCGAGCAGGCCCTGGCCATCATCGCCCGTCGGGTGGCCGCCGAGGCCGGTTTCGACCTCAACGCCATGACAGAAGCCGAGATCAGCAGCGCCCTGGCCGCCTTCGGTGACCGAGCCTCGGTGAGCGCCAGCCTGCGCGAGGAGATGGCCTTCGCCGTGAACCAGGGCATCACCCGGGGTACCTCGGCCGGCAATCTGGCTCCCCAGGAAGCCATCAGCCGCCTGGCGGCGGCCACCATGCTGATCAGGGCCGACGGCGGCCCAAGGAATTGACGGAGGAGGTCACATGAAGCGACGGTCGAAGGCGTCGTCTGCATGGGGGTGTGTGGTGGTGGGTTTCGCAGCGCTGGCTCTCGTGGCCGTGCTGGTCCTTTGCGCGGGCTGCGGGGCGGGGCCGGATGGAACCACTACATCCGTGGACACGGCCGCCGGCACCCCCCTCAGCGTGTCGACCAGCACGCCCCAGGTGGTAACGGCCACCACGGCGCCCAAGAGACCTGGGATGGCGGGTGACGCCTCGAGTGCCGCCACCACACCCGGAGGAATGGCCGGCGGCTCCGCCGCGACCAGTGGCCAAGGGGGCACGGGTTCAACCACCCGCTTCAGCTCCACCACGGGGATACCGGGCACATCGACCACCACGGCTGGGCCTACCACCACAACTGCGGCTGGGGAGGTGGTTCTGACGGTGGCGGGCCCGTCGGGAACCACATCGTTCACCATGGCTCAGCTCAGGGCCATGGATTCGGTGTCCGGCTTCTGGGGAGTCCACAAGGGCGACCCGCCCTATGCCGTGAACCGATACAAAGGCGTGGCGCTGGTCCACCTACTGAGTCGGGTGGGGGGATTGGGCTCGGGCCCGCTCAAGGTCAACACCTCGGACAACTTCCCCTGCGTCTGGGAGGCTGAGCGGCTTGCCGCCGCCGAGCAGGGCACCTATCAGGTGTGGGACAGGCTGACCGGCGTTGAGAGCACGGCATCGGTGCGGCTCATTGTGGCCTACGAGATGGACGCGAGCCCCCTGGGCGCGTCGGTGGGCCCCTTGCGGCTGGTACCGGTCACCAGCGTGGACAGCGTGGTGAGCGAGGGCAAGTACTCGCCGTTCATGGTGGTGTCGGTGGAGGTCCTGTAACTGTTGCCGCGCGTACCAAGGAGTGCTGGTGGGTAAACGGATGGGCCGCATCGTCTCCGGCGCTGGTTTGGGCATCACGTCCTTGTGCGTCAGCAGTGGGCCTTGCCGGACTCCTTTTACTCAACGGCCAGGCCCGCCGTCCACATACGGGGTCTTGGCCATGTTGTTGACCACATGCGTGAAGAGGCTCTGAGTGGTGGTCATGATGATGTCGATGGTTCCCTGGGCGGCGAAGCATGCCTGCCGGGCTGCGCTCACCGAGGCGTTGTCCGGGCCAGATTGGCCTGGGTGGCATCGCATATGTACTGCGCCATGCCCGGTCGGATCGTGTCGTAGGTGGCGGTGAAGCGGGGGTCGGCCACGTACATCTTGCCCAACTCGGCATGCATAGCCCGTGAGCAAGGGTAGAACCAGGTGTCGATCTGGAGTCGAGCCTGTTCCACCGCATCGAGGGCACCGGGGTCGGTGGGTGGGGCGCCTTGGTCCATCGGCGCGGCGATGGTCTTGCACACTTCCTCGTTCGCAGCCTCGTAGCGCTGCCAATCCTCCGTGGAGTAATGGCTCGTGCGCCGGGCGGATTCGGCGTACGCGTCGGTGTCACCCCAACGCCGCTTGGCTTCCTCCTGGTACTTCCCGTGATCGATGTCACCAGAGACCTGGGCCATACGCCGGCCGTTGGGCGAGGCGGGGGCTGGTGTGTTCATGTGGGCACCTCTCTGCGGTCACATCGGCGAGACGAACAGGGCCAGCATAGCCGGAGGACCTTCGCATGGGCTACGTTCCTCGGCCGAGGGTGCCCCCGAGTAAGCCGTCTCTCTTCTCTGTCCGACGCAGCCTGTACCATTAACAGGGTACTGAAGAATGACCGCTCCGGCGGCCGAGGTTGTTGTTTTTCAGCACCCTCTTAAGAAACCGTGGCTATGACGTGCCGCGCGCCGCCCTCGTCGCGGACGCCGGCGGCCACAGTTCGT
>Ga0123329_1004925_pt1 | contig 10244 bp, 7 predicted proteins | sample BioC12SIPDNA_FD_89703 | JGI IMG/M metagenome (GOLD analysis project Ga0123329, IMG submission 89703) | Anaerobic biogas reactor microbial communites from Washington, USA - Biogas_R1_B C12 SIP DNA | ecosystem: Engineered > Bioreactor > Anaerobic > Unclassified | place: Washington, USA | collected... | reverse complement strand
TACGATTTCAACGAAAGTGAACTGGACCCTTCGATCGCCGGCCCGGACCTGATCCAGCAGATCGACCAGGCCAGGCGCGTCGAGGCGGCCTCGCTGGTGCGCACGTTTGCCGACCGGCTGAGCGGCGCGTTTCAAAAGCGCGCCAGCCAGAAGCAGTCGGATATCGTCGTTCAGGCCAAAACGTTTATCGAGGCCAATTACCGTTCGTCACTGACGGTCAACGCGATTGCTGCGGCTTTGTTTATCAGCGCCCCTTACCTGTATCGCCTGATGCGCGAGGAAGTCGGCATTTCACCGGCCCACTATCTCAACAACCTGCGCATCCGCCACGCAACCCGGCTCTTGCGGACATCCGAAAAAAACGTGGCCCAGGTTGCCGGCGAGGCCGGGTTCGAGACCGAGCAGTGCTTTTTCCGCCAATTCAAAAAACAGATGGACTGTACACCCAATCAGTATAGAAATCGTTACTCAATCGCGGATTTTGCGCCGCATTTTGGCGACTAACCAAAACAATCCTCTCTATTCTGTATAGATTTCAAGAGAAATAGAACACAATAGACTATTATTTGCACAAGCCGGACGATGTACACTAAGCATGTGCCGGATACAAGCGGGCAACGAAGCTGTTCACCTGTTCGTTCCGGTCGGCAATGTCTTATGCCTGTAACGGCCGGAACAGTCTTTATTCTTCGAAGGAGCGCGTGATTCATGGCCAAAAAAATGTACAAAGAACCTGTGCGCCGCCGGCTTAAGCGGGAGATCGGGGCTATCAAGCGGGATCGGCTGCTGTATATCATGGTCATCCCCGGCGTTATCTTTTTCCTGCTTTTCCGCTATGTGCCCATGTACGGCATCACGATCGCCTTCCGCGACTACAACCTGTTCCGCGGTTTCAGCGACGCGCCGTTTATCGGGATGAAGATTTTCAACCGCATGTTCAACACCGTCGCCTTCAACCGGGCTTTTGTGAACACGATCATCATCAGCCTGTCCAAGCTGGCCTGGGGCTTCCCGGCGCCGATCATCCTGTCGCTGATGCTCAACGAAGTCGGGCATATGAAACTGAAAAAAGCCGTCCAGACGTCCCTGCTGCTGCCCCATTTCATGTCCTGGGTTGTGATCGGCGGCGTGCTCTACATGATCCTGTTTACGTCAACCGGAGCCTTTTCGGGCTCTACGCACACCGGGCCGGCGAACGGCTGGTCCGTTTTTCAGCCGACGTGGTGCTGCAAAATGTCTGCACGGACGAACCGGACCTGGTCAGCCGGGACCGAACCGTCCGATTGACCTGCTCGGACGATGAGATGAAGCTGTTTCTGGTCACCAGCAAACAATGAAGGGGATGGGGACATGAATGAAGGGCAATTCCACCTGATCGCGGTGGATGGCGGTGCCACCAAGACTGACCTGGTGCTGTTTAAGGATGATGGCACGGTTGTCAACCGGGTGATCGGCGGACCGTCCAATTCCAGCGAAATCGGCTTTGAACGCTCCACCCGGACCTTGCAGGCCTTGTTCACCGACTTGCTGGCTCCGTTCGGGGCCGGCTCGCCGCCGATCCGGGCGATTCATCTGGGCATCGCCGGCGGCGGACTTGAGTCCAACCGGCCCCGCTACCGGTCGTTTCTGCGCAGCCTGTTTCCAACGGATTGCGCGATCAGCAACGGCAGCGACGCGATCAGCGCCCTGAACACAGGATTGCGCCAGGGTGACGGCATGGTCCTGATCGCCGGCACCGGTTCGGCGGTCTTTGTCCGCTCGTCCGGCGAGATCCGCCAGGTCGGCGGCTGGGGGCACCTGCTCAGCGACGAAGGCAGCGGCTACGATATCGGCCGCATGGGCCTGCGCCGCGCCTTGCAGGATCTGGACGGCCGCCTGCCGGGCACCCGCCTGACCGCCATGCTGGAAAAGGAGATCGGCCAGCCGGTCGACAAGGCGATCCCTGAAATCTACGGCGGCGGCAAACGGTTCATCTCCGCCCTGGCGCCGGTCGTTTTCGCCGCGGCGGCACAAGGCGATGTCGCGGCGCTCGAGATCCTTAGCGAAAGCGCCCGCCAGCTTGCCCTCCTGCTTTTGGCCGGCAGCCGCTATTTATCCGCCCCGCCGTTTCTGGTCGTCCTGTCCGGCGGCCTGTGGAGCGCCAACAACCGGCTGCTGGAAAAATTGGTCTTCAAACAACTCGACGACCGCTTCGAGGCGATCCTCCCCAGCCTGCCGCCGGTCTACGGCAGCGCCGTCGAGGCGATGGCCAGCGCCGGTCTGCCGGTTGACGAAGGCTTTGAGCAGCGTTTCGGGGAGACGCTCGCCTGTCCGGTTCGTCCCGATGAGGACGCTGTTCCGGCGGCCCCCGGCAGCGTGCACACGCGATGAAAGCCACGATTATCCAGCATCAGGGCTGCGCGTGGATCGAGATCAACGGCCAGCTGTTCGAACCTGTTTCGTTCCGTTCGTTCCGGCCGGCATCCGAAACGGTTCATCGGTTCGACATGGCCGGATTCTCACTTTATAGCGTCTTTCCCAGCGGCATCCTCTGCTCGCTCAAAGTGCCCTATTCCCAGTTCGGCGAAGTCTGGACCGGCGACCGGCAATACGACTGGTCCGCGCTCAAGGCGCAGGCCGACCTGTTCCTGGAACAGGCGCCGGACAGCTACTGGTCGTTGATGCTGCAGCTGGATACGCGCGACTGGTTTTTGGAAAACCATCCTGAACTAGCTGATTCATTCCAGCAGCTGGTGCAGGCCGTTGCCAGTCCGGTCTGGCGCCAGGCGGCCGCTGCGATGGTCTGTGACCTGCTCGACTACCTGGACGAACAGTTCCCGAATAAAGTCTTCGGTGTCTACCTGATGGCCGGCGGAACAACCGAATGGTACACCCGCGACATTCCAGCGGCGCTTCGGCCCTGCCCGGCCCAAACCGACGCCTACCGCGCCTGGAGCGGCGACCCGCTGGCGGAAATACCGCCTCCGGACGTATTACACCAGACACACGACGGCGTCCTGCGCGACCCGGCGCACAGCCGGCAAGCCCTGGTCTACTGGCGGTTTTACAACGAAGCGGTTTCCGACGCCATTTGCTGGTTTGCCCGGCAGATCAAGGAACACACCGGCGGTACGCGGCTGGTCGGCGCCTTTTACGGCTATATCACCGGCATGGACCTGCCGCACGTGGTCTTATCCAACTACAACGACTTGCTGCGCGTGCTGGAAGACAAAAACATCGACGCCCTGTTCTGCCCGGCCTCCTACCGGTTCCGTAAATTGGCCAGCACCAGCGGATTGCGCGTCCCGCTGGACAGCTTCTCCCTGCGCGGCAAGCTCTATTTTCACGAAGTCGACAACACGACTTGGCGCGTCAACGACAACCCGCTGGCCCAGGCGTTGCAGAAGAGCCATACCCGTCTCAAAGACCGGAGCGAGACCGAAAACTACTTCAAGCGCGAAGTCGCGCAGGTTCTGGCCAAGGGTCAGGGCTACTGGTGGTTTGACATGTTCGGCGGCTGGTACGACGATCCCGCCCTGATGGAGACGATCCGCCAGTTGCGGCTGCTGACCGGGTCGCTGTGGCGGCGCGGGATGGAGATGGCAGCGGAAGTTGGCTTTTTCATCGACATGCCCTCCAATTACCTGCTGGGGACCCAATCCGGTTATGACATGACGGAATACCAGACCGAGCAGCTGAACCGCATGGGCCTGCCCTGGGACTGTTACCTGACTGAGGACCTGCTGCTGGACACGTTCCCTCGCGAGCGGATCCGGCTTTACATTTTCGCCAACCTGTTCAAGCCGGACGCGCGGGTGCTATCTGCGGTCCAGGCTCTGCGCGAGGCCGGCAAGTCTGTCCTGTTCCTGCACGCGCCGGGCTACGTGACCGACACGGGCTTTTCGCTGGAGAGCATGACCGACCTGACCGGATTCCACTTCCGGCGGGATGACACCGGCAGCGGCCAGGTCTTCGTCTCGCCAGGCCCCTGGCTCGATGGCACGGTCCCGGTCACATTCGGCTTTTGCCGGCCCTGCCCGCCCCTTTTCGCGGTCACCGACCAAGATGTCACGGCGGTCGGCCTAGACTGCGCGAGCCAGCTGCCGGCGCTGGTTGTCCGCCGGCACGAACATGGCCTGAGCGCCTTCTGCTCGGTCGGCCGCCTGCCGGCCGACTTGCTGCGCGCGCTGGCGCGCCAGGCGGGTGTCTTCGTCTACAGCGACCGTTCTGACCCGCTCTACCTCAATCGCCAGATGGTCGCCCTTTACGCGCACAAGGCCGGAATCCGGCGCTTGCGCTGGCCGTTTCCAGCCCGTTTGGAGGACGCGTTTGGCAAAGAAAGCCTGGAGATCGGGCCTGATGGCGCCGATATCGCCTTTTCCGACCAGGAAACCCGGATTTTCACCGTATCCGGACCGTCAATGGTATGATGAGAAAAAGGCTAAAAGAAGGTGTGCCCCATGAGTCTTGACCTGATCCTTGCCGCTGACGGCGACGCCGACCGCAGCGAAACCATCCTGCTGACCCCGGACGGTACGGTGCTTGATCGTGCCGACGGCGGGCCGGCCAACCCGAGCGACATCGGGACGGAACGCGCCGTTTCCAACCTGCAGGCCATGTTTGACAAGGTCCTGACGCCATACGGCGGCTTGTCGGCGGTGCTCCAGTCGGTCTATGTCGGCTTTGCCGGCGGCTGGGTCGGCGACAACCAGAAACGCTATTACAACATCCTGCGCGGCCTGCTGCCGGGCGCGCGCAGTCTGGACAACAGCAGCGACGCGATCAACGCCCTGACCTCGGGCATCGGGCAGGAAGACGGCATCTCCCTGATCGCCGGCATGGGTTCGATCGCCCTGGTCCGCTGCTGCGGCACGATCAACCAGGTCGGCGGCTGGGGCTACCTGATCGGCGACGAGGGCAGCTCTTTCGAGCTGGGCCGGATGGGCTTGCGCGAGGCCTTGATGGCGATCGACGGGCGCGGCGAAATGACCCGGCTCGTCTCTTTGCTCGCCTGGCAGATCGGCAAGCCGATCGTCCAGGCCGTACCGGACATCTACAGCGGCGGCAAGCGCTACATCGCCCGGTTGGCCCCGCTGGTCATCCAGGCCGCTCAGGACGGCGACGCCGTCGCGGCCCGCCTGGTCGAGACCAGCACGCGCCATCTGGCCCAGATGCTCCAAACCGGCAGCCGCTACCTCAACGAAACGCCCTACCGGGTCGTGATCACGGGGAGCTTGTGGGATATCGACGGAAAGATGCAATCGATCGTCCAGGACCACCTCGACGAGCGCTTCATCCTGATCCGTCCCGATCTGCCGCCGATCTATGGCGCCGCGCTCGAGGCCATGTACTTGCTCGGCTGCGAACCAGATACGGCCTTCAAGCAACGCTTTGCGGAAACATACAGGAGGTTTCAGCCCCATGGAAGCAAACAGACCGGCACCTGAAAAACTGGCCTTGCTGCATACTGAGCAGGTCAATCCCCTGACATCTGACCTGGACCGCCTCGATACCTTGGGCATGGTCCGGCGCATGAACAGCCTGGACTGCGAGGTGCCGCTGCGCGTCGGCGACGAGGCGGAGACGATCGCACGGGCGATCGACCTGGTGGTCAGCCGCTTCCGCCTGGGCGGCCGCCTGGTCTACACGGGCGCCGGCACCAGCGGGCGGCTCGGTTTCATGGACGCCGCCGAGTGCCCGCCTACCTTCGGGGTTGCCCCGGACCGGGTCACCTGCGTTATGGCCGGCGGCCGCGAAGCCGTGTTTAGGGCCAAAGAGCTGACGGAAGACGACACAGACCAGGCAGCCAAGGATCTGGAAACGTTCGGCCTGCGCCCGGAAGATGTCGTGATGGCGATCGCCTCCAGCGGCCGCACACCCTACTGCATCGGGGCTCTGCGGTACGCCGCGTCAATCGGGGCCGCCACCATTTCCCTGTCCTGCAACAAGAACGCCAGGCTGAGTCCATATGCCGAAGTCGCCATCGAGGTCGATTCCGGCGCGGAGGCAATCATGGGCTCGACACGGCTCAAGGCCGGCACGGCGCAAAAACTGGTGCTGAACATGATTTCGACCCTGTCGATGGTCCAGATGGGCCATGTCTACAAGAACCTGATGGTCAATGTGCGCGGCTTCAACAGCAAGCTCCAGGACCGGATGCGGCGCATCTTTGCCGAAGCGACCGGCAATCCGGACCGGGAACGGGCCAGCCAGCTGCTCGCGCTGACTGACGGCTCGCTCAAGCTGGCGATCACGATGGAACTGTCCGGCGCGACGCTGGATGAAGCCCGCCAGGCACTGGACAAGCACGAAGGGTTTGTGCGCCAGGCTCTGGACGATCTGACAAGGGGGCAATAACCATGACAACCCGAACATTTAACTTGAAGAGCGCTGGCTGCACCGTTTCAGGGCAGCTGAACCCGGACGAACAGCAACTGGCGCTGAGCGTCACCTACCCGGACGGCTCGCACCTGGCAGCCACCTTGCGGGACGGCTGCCAGAATCCCGGCAAACAGGGCCGAAGCAGTCTGCATGTTCCTTCAGGACAATGGCCGTTCTTTTCGGCAAAAACCGTCATTGAGTACCTGGAGCCGGGCGACGGGCAACTGGCCGTGCTTCTGCGAACGCCTTTAGGCGAAGCAGCCAAATGCGTCTACCGGCTGGACTTCCTGGAGGAAGAACAAGCGGTTCTGGTCCGTACCTGGTTTGAAGGCGGCCTGCCGTTTATTGTCCAGCAGCTGCGCTGGCTGGATTTCCAGATCACCGCAACCGATCTGGATCAATACAGAGCCGGTCTGCCCGCCTGGCAGGGAACGGTCGGCGCCATGCCCGAGCCGCTGTCCTTCGCCGATTTTGTCGCCCTCAAAAACGACGGCAACGCTTTCGCACTCTGTAACAGCGGCCGCGTGCTGCTGGCGCCGGGCCAGGGACAGCCTCGGCTGGCCGCCTTTGCCGACCTGCTCCAATATCAGGACGATCTGCTCCGATTCTCGCCAAACGAGCCGCTTTCCGCCTGGATCTGCCTGGCGCCCTGGGCAGGGAACGACGCATTCCTGAAACAGCGCGACCGGCTGGCGGAACGCTTTTTCAATTTGCTGCCTCAATCACCTGCCGCCGCTGTCGGCCGCACGGTCGACATCCAGGCTGGCGAGCTCAATGTCCGGCTTGACTGGCAAGACCATGGCCTGCTTCTGGCTTCGATCGGGGGCGGACTGCCGGTTTACGAGCAGGGCACACCCCAGGCGCTGGTCACGCTGCAGGTTCTGGATCTGAAGACGGGTCAGGTTAGTCAGCTGACGTCGGCGCAAGGCTGGCAATCCGTGACGGTCGCACACCAGCCGGACCGCTGGGTCTTTTCCCTGGTCCGGCCCCTGATCGACAACCGGCCGGCCGACCATTTCACGTTGCAGCTGACGGCCCTGGCGCGGCCGGAGCAAAACCGGGTCGCATGGCAGGTCGACGTGCTCAACCAGAACCCTGGCTTGAGCGTCCTGTCCTGTGATTTTCCGCTTCTGGCCTTCCGCCAGGGGGACTGGGACCTGTTCCTGCCCAAAACCTCCGGCGTGTTGCTGCGCGACGCGACCCGCCATGGCAGCCACCTGGCCGCCATCTATCCGGCCTACACCTTGTCCATGCCTTGGTACGCCATCTGGCAGCCGGGACGGTCCGGCCTGAACGGCTTCTACTGCGGCGCGCACGACCCGGACGGTTGCCGCAAGGACCTGTCCAGCACGACGCTGGCGGGCAGCGCGTCCGGCCGCATTCGCATCACTTGCCCGGGCGAAGGCATCGGGCACGGCGCCAACAGCTTCAGCCTGCCGGGCCAGCTCGTCTGGCAGCTGTTCGGCGGCGACTGGTACGACGCTGCCTTGCTGTACCGGGCATTTGTCCACGGCCAGGCCGACTGGCTGCCCGACCCGGCGCTGCAGGGCCGTCCGGATTCGCCGGACTGGTTCCGGGACCTGCCGTTCTGGATCATGGACTGGCTGCCCAACGGCAACCCCGACAAGGAGCCGATTCCGGTCAGCATCCGACCAGAAACCCCGCCGGGGCCACGCGACTGGATCGACTTGGCCATCCAGCTGCAAAAGGCGCTGGGAGTTCCGATCGGGTACCATGTCTATAACTGGCACCATATCCCCTTCAACAACGACTTCCCGCATTATTTCCCCGTCGAGCCCGGCTTTGCCGACGGAGTCAAGGAGCTGCAGGCCAACGATGTCCAGGTCATGCCCTACATCAACGGTCGCCTATGGGACACACTGGACAAACGCGATCAGGATTTCCGTTTTTCGAACGAGGCACTGCCGCACGCCGCAAAGCACCTCGACGGGTCGGTCATGACCGAGAGCTACGCCTCGCATGAGCCGGACGGCCGCTTGTGCCAGCTGGCCGTGATGTGCCCTTCGACCTGGTTCTGGACGCGCGAGCTCCAGTCGATTACGGACCGTCTGTTCGAGGAGATCGGGGTCAAGGCGGTCTACATCGACCAGGCCGCCGCGGCGGCCCAGGCGCTCTGCTGCGATCCCAACCATAACCACCTGCCGGGCGGCGGCAACTGGTGGAACCGCTCCTACCAGGCCCTGATGCGCGTGTTAAACCGCACCAAGCCGGCCGACCGCGCTTTCACAACCGAATGCAACGCCGAGCCGCATGCCGGTTCCTTTGACGGCTTCTTGACCTGGCAGTGGATCGAGCCCGAACAGGTGCCCGCGTTCCCGCTGATCTACGCCGGCCGTGTGGCGATGCTGGGGCGCAACATCAACGGCTACAAGAAAAAGGACATGCCCTACTGCAGGTTCCACATCGCCGAGCAGGTGTTGTTCGGCCAGCAGATTGGCTGGATCAACGCGGATGTCGTCAACGACCCGCAAAAATTTCCGTTCCTCAGAAAAATGGTTCAGCTGCGCTGGCAGTACCGCGAGTTGTTCAACCGCGGCCTGCCGCAGCGACCGCCCCTGGTCGCGAGTGATATCCCCGACACGCCTTCCTTCGCCGGCATGGGCCGGCCGCCGGCCTGGCAGGTCTTCGCCATGCCGCCGGTGCGCGCCGGCTTGTGGCTGGACAGCCAGAACGGCAAGCAGGTCCTGTTCGTGATCAACACCGCGGACCGGGAGACTGGCTGCTCGGTCGAACTGCCCCGGATTCCGGCGAACGGCCGCTGGATCCATCGGGAGACAGCCGGGGAACCGGTCCTGACCGAAACGGCCGCCGGCTCACGCCTGGAAGCACGGCTCGAAGCCGAAGGCATGATCGTCATCGAGTGGGACGCCTGAAGTGGCCAGAACACCAGCTCTTTAAGTTCAATGCCGCGCAGGGAATCCTGCGCGGTATTTTTATGCGTATTGTATCTTGTTCAGATGGGATGAATGTCTTTTTCTGAAAACAGCCGGCCATCATAAAATATGAAATGAGATATTTGACCGGCGGTTGATCGACAAGACTATGATTTATAAGGACCATTTCGATTTGTTGTTTAAATCCGGCGTGATCATTGAGCCAGAAGGGTTAACTTTTGTCAGTTGGTAGGAATAGGCAGGAATATCCCAAAAATCTATTGCCAATACTCACAGTATATGATATTATATGTTACATATTAACAAATTATAAGTGAATTTTTTCTTATTTTGTTATTATTAATAACATATTTCAAATGATTTGTCTTGTTATGAGGAATGAGGACTTGGTCATGAAAACACTATCTTCAAAAAAGCTGGCAGAAACAGTCGCAAAGCTTAGAAAAGAAAAAGGGCTTACAAGAGAGGAACTTGGATCTCTGACCGGCATAAACAGAATAATGATTGGTCGCATCGAGCGCGAGAATTTTATACCCTCTATTGTTCAGTTTGAAGCATTGGGTAACGCTCTAGGCTTTGATGTAACGGATATGTTCATCGAAAAGGAGACCTCCAATTCATTTATTGCATTGAGAAGTGAAGCGCTCAGTGATATTGAAAAGGAAGGCGTTGATAAACTCTTCAAAATGATGATTTCTTTGCGACAGCAGATTTATTTAAGGAGAAAATTCGAAAATGAGTCAACCCATAGTACTCAATGAGCTGCAAATTGAAGAAATCAGGAAACTCGCTGGAGATAGACGCCAATCATTAAGCATGATGGGTGAAATGCCTATTGCTAATGGTATTTTTACCATTTTGGCACGACTAGATATAAAACTGCTTGAATACCCTATTCAATCTGATGGGGATAGACCAGCTTTTTCTGCTGCAATGATGTATTCAATAGAAGATGGCAATGAACTGGTA
>Ga0123329_1004921_pt1 | contig 10251 bp, 11 predicted proteins | sample BioC12SIPDNA_FD_89703 | JGI IMG/M metagenome (GOLD analysis project Ga0123329, IMG submission 89703) | Anaerobic biogas reactor microbial communites from Washington, USA - Biogas_R1_B C12 SIP DNA | ecosystem: Engineered > Bioreactor > Anaerobic > Unclassified | place: Washington, USA | collected... | reverse complement strand
GTGGCTGGTTGCGGTCGTCGGCGCGGTGGTGGCGTTACGCCGGATCGGCGAGCCCCGGTCAGCGCTGGTGCTTCCTGGGCTCGGCGGGCTATTGTTCGCGATAAGCCATGCACCGCCGTTCGGGCCGGTTGCGCTCGTGCTGATCGCCGCGGCGGTGGTGCGGCTTGGCGGCCGAGCCGTACACTTCGCCCTCCCGGTCGAGGGCACCGTGACGACCTGGCTCCGCACGGCGGGCGTCGGGCTGCATCGCTGAGCGCCCGGCGCTGTGGCTCGTGCGTCGTCACCGGTCGGCGGGGTGGACCCGATTGGCTATGCTTGTACGCGTGTATCGAGCCATCGGGTGAGAGGGAACGGGCCAGTGACGAGCGACGCGGGATCGGAGACCAACGATCGCACCCCGCAGGACGAGCCGGAGACGCCGCCGACGCCGGATCAGGAGACGCCGGAGGGCGGCGGCGAGGGGGGCGAAGGCGAAGCCCCGGACGACGTGGACGACCCGCTGCAATAGCTGGAGGGCAAAGGTGATCGAGCGCTACTGCACACCGGAGATGGCGGCTCTCTGGACCGACGAGGCCCGCATGCAGACCTGGTTGGAGGTGGAGATCGCGGTCTGTGAGGCCTGGGCGGAACTGGGCCAGATCCCGTCTGAAGCAGTAGAAGAGATCAAGGCCAGGGCGGCTTTCGACGTGCGGCGGGTGTTGGAGATTGAAGAGGTCACCCACCACGACGTCATCGCCTTTCTCACCAATGTGGCGGAGTACGTGGGAGACGCCTCCAAGTACATCCACTACGGTATGACCTCCTCGGACATGCTGGACACGGCGCTGGCGCTGCAGATCAAGCGTGCGGGCGACCTATTGCTGGAGCAGGCGCGCGAATTGGGACGCGTATGCCGGCGGCGGGCGCTGGAGCATCGGGACACGGTGATGATCGGTCGTAGCCACGGCGTGCATGCCGAGCCCATCACCTTCGGCATGGTGCTGGGGTTGTGGGCCTTCGAGGTGCAGCGGGACATCGATCGGCTGGAAAGGGCCACGGCCCAGGCGGCAGTGGGGAAGATCTCGGGCGCGGTGGGTACCTACGCCAACATCGATCCGCGGGTGGAACAGAGCGTCACCACCAAGCTCGGTTTGGGCTACGAGCCCATCTCCACCCAGGTGGTGCAGCGCGACCGCCACGCCGAGTTCCTCTCCGCCCTGGCATTGCTGGCCACCACCATCGAGAAGATTGCCGTGCAGGTGCGGCACTACCAGCGCACCGAAGTACTGGAGGCGGAGGAGTACTTCGCCCCGGGCCAAAAGGGCTCTTCGGCCATGCCGCACAAGCGCAACCCCATCATCTCCGAGCGCTTGGCCGGTCAGGCGCGCATCATCCGGGGCAACATGGTGGCCGCCTACGAGAACGTTGCCCTGTGGCACGAGCGGGACATCAGTCACTCCAGCGCCGAGCGGGTCATCCTGCCGGATAGCACCATCCTCCTCCACTACATGCTCAAGAAGGCGGTGTGGCTGGTGGACAAGCTGCTGGTCTACCCGGCCAACATGGCGGCCAATCTGGACAGGAGCTACGGTCTCATTCACAGCCAGCAGGTACTGCTGGCACTGGTGCGGGCCGGCTTCCTCCGCGAGGAGGCCTATGCCCTGGTACAGCGCAGCGCCATGCGGGCCTGGCAGGAGAAGACCTCCTTCAAAGACCTGCTGCTGGCGGATGCGGAGGTGACCGCCAAGCTCTCGCCGGATGAGATCGAGGCCGCCTTCGACACTTCCTACGCGCTCCGTAACATGGGGGCCATCTTCGCGCGGGTGGAGGCGCTGGAGTTCTAGATGCTCCACTCATCGTCCTGGGCCGGCGCTGCGCGCGGGCGGCGTTGCGGGATTGGCCACGTCAACGCCACCAGAAACGGGTGAACCGGGCCGGACCTCGTGGAGAATCGGCCGTCTCGCGTTCCGGCCCATTCAGTTGGCGGCCCTGCCGGCCCCTGGGGGCTGTGCCTCTGCAGGCGGCGGCCGTCACGGTGAACGACCAGATTGGTGCTCCCCTTGAGGTCTTCCTGACCGCTTTGGATGCCGCGACGCGGCTCTGAGGGTCCAAGCCCAGCGCGGAACTGGAGACGAGCCTGCTACTGGTCCAGCGGAATGGCAAGCTCCTCTACGTGGACTTCGGTTGCGCGGAGGTCGGGAACGGGGCGTCCTTCCGTCGCGAGAATCCGGAATTCGGCCGCAAGGTGGACTCCGGCGTGTTCCCGCTGCTGTCGGCCGGAGCGGGGCTGACCGCGGCGCTGGAGTAGATCCTGCCTCACTTCGGCCGGGTGTGCCGGCCGGGCTCTTCCGCTCCTTGGCCCTCGCGTGGATTGCGGCCTTCAGCCTCGGGCATACCAATCGTGTCGGGCATCGGACGGCGGTGGACCGATACGGACTATCAACTGGACGCTGCTAGGTGTAAGATACATCTAGATGCGGGGTGCGATCATGCGTGATGTGTTCGGGCTACCGCCAGGATATGCGAGCTGACGCCGGTGCAGGCCGGTGCAAAGTGAGGAGGTGTGGTCATGCCGGGTGGAGATGGAACTGGGCCGTTGGGCAAGGGACCGCTGACGGGCAGGGGAGCCGGCCACTGCCGGGGTGGAGATCCGACGGGCAAAGCCGGAGGGTTCGCCCCGATGGGTCTGGGGCTGGGCGGCCGTCTGGCCGGGCGCATATGGGGAGGACGTGGTCGCGGAATCCGTGACCGGCGCTTCTCCTCCAGTCAGCCCTGGTGGGCGTGTTGGCGCAGGTTCGGCAGATAGCATGGGCATAGCCGAGAGAATCCCTGAGGCCATGGAGGCGGCTCCGCCGGCCAAGGTGGTGGAGGCGCGCGTGGGCCGCAAGTACACGGCCGTCACCTTGCAGGATGGTGCCGTGGGCGTGGCGCTCACCCAACTGCCCGAGCCGCTCGGTTGTTGCGGGGAACATGACCTTGCGCCTCAGGCCGGGGGCGAGGCGGCCAGGGTCCTGGCGGAGGCCAATGAAAGGTTGGCGGGCCTTCGGTGGTCGCGGGATGTCGTCGCGCTTCTGGCATCAGATAACTCGGTGGAGAGGGCGGCCGGCTTGGCCTGCGCAAACGCCTTGGCAAATCGCACCACCGTGCCCATGCTGCCCGGAGATCTCTTGCAGCATCTCCGCGTCCGCCCGGAGGATGTGGTGGGCATGGTGGGCTTCTTCGGGCCGCTGGTGGGACCTCTCCAAGCCAAAAGCGCCCGACTCCACGTCTTCGAGCGCAAGGACGGTGACGGTTCCCTGCTGCCGGCGGAGGCCGCCTTTGATCTCCTGCCGCGCTGCGACATCGCCGTCATCACCAGCGGGACGATCACCAACGGCACCATCGACCGCCTGCTGCAGGCGGCCGGTTCTTGTCGCGAGGTGGCAATGGTGGGGGCATCCACTCCGTTGCTGGCCGCCGTCTTCCGAGACTCCCCCGTGACCTGGCTCTCCGGCTCTGTGGTCACGGAGGGGGAACTCACGGTGAAGGTCATCTCCGAAGGTGGGGGCCGGAAGGAATTCAACTCGTACCTACGCAAGGGGAACATCCCCTGCATGCGGCGGGTCGAGCCCGTGCCATGAGCCCCTACCGCTACGTGTTTGGGCCTGTGCTATCGCGCCGGCTGGGCCGGTCCCTGGGGGTGGACGTCATCCCTCTGAAGACGTGCAACTGGAACTGCGCGTACTGCCAGTTGGGTCGCACCCGCCACCTGGCCAATGATCGTCGCCCCTATGGCGCCGTCGACGACATCCTGGGGGAGGTGCGCGACGCGCTGGCGGAGCGTGGCGGTGCCGGGAGCAGCGTGCCGGGCATCGATTGGGTGACGTTCGTCGGCTCGGGTGATCCCCTCCTCAATAGCGACTTGGGCCGGCTGATCAGTGGCGTCAAGCGACTGACCGATGTGCCGGTGGCTGTGCTGACCAATGGCGCGCTTTTCCACAATGTGGCCCTCTGGGACGAACTCGCGGAAGCGGACGCGATTCTCCCCTCTCTGGATGCCGGCTCAGCCCTCGTCTACCGGCGCATCAACCGTCCTCATCCCCAACTTGACTTTGAGCACTACGTCGATGGTTTGGTGGCCTTCAGCCAGGGCTTCGCGGGAAGGGTGTGGGTGGAGGTGATGCTGGTCAAAGGGCTGAACGACGGGGATCAGGCGGTCGGCGACATGGCCGCCGTGCTCAAGTGGATGAGGGTGGACGAGGTGCAGGTCAACACCCCCATTCGTCCAGCGGCGGAATCCTGGGTGCGGGCCCCCGAGCCCGGGCGCGTGGCGGAGATCATCCACGTACTGGGTACCAGGGCGCGGGGAGTGCCGGTTTCGGCGCCATCACTCTTGTCGTGTGAGCCCGAGCCATCGCCAGTCCAAGAGCCGCGGGTGCCGTCTGCGGTGGCCGAGTTGATTGCCTCGGTGGTGGCCCGTCACCCGATGCGGGCCGAGGAGATCGGCCGGCTAATGGGGTGCCCGGAGGATGAGATCGAACGTGCTCTTGCGTTTCTGATGAGCCGGTGTCGCATACAGGCGATCGACCGCCGGGGTACCCGCTTCTGGGGGCCGGCAGGGGCGAGCTATGCGCGTCCGCGCGTCAACGAATCAAGTACCGATACTGAAGGGAGGATCAGCCATGCCGAGAGGTGATGGGACGGGTCCCATGGGGATGGGCCCAGGAACAGGCTGGGGAGCAGGATGGTGCGGCGGTTGCGGCCGGCCGGGGCCGTGGGTGATGCCGTGGGGCGGCCTTGGGGGTCGACGCGGTCGCTGGATGCAGGAAGCGGTGTACTCCCCGCAGGGGTGGAATGCTCCTCCGGCTGGGGCGCGTGCAGCGGCGGAGGGAAGCCCGGAGGAGGAGTGCGAGTTCCTGCGCCGGAACGCGGAGAGGCTGCAGGCGGAGCTTGACGCCATCCGCGAGCGTCTGGATATGCTCAAAGAGGAGGAGTGAACATGCGGATCGTTTTCACCACGGCGGGCAACGACCTGGAGGCGGCCCTCGATCCACGTTTCGGCCGCGCACCCGGATTTCTCCTGTACGACACGGAGGGCGGGGCTACGCAGACGTTGAGCAACGCGGAGGCGACCGCCTCGGGCCACGGTGCGGGTATCCAGGCTGCGCAGACCGTCGCCGGGCTGAAACCGGATGTTCTGATCACGGGGCACTGCGGGCCAAACGCCTTTCGCGCCCTGCAGGCCGCAGGCATACAGATCTGCCAGACAGATGCCCGGACGGTGCGGGAAGCCCTTGACGCGTTCACCTCCGGCCGGCTGACGCCGGCCACGGAGGCGGACAAGGCAGGGCATTGGACCTGAGGAGCGGTGGGGGCGTGATACTGGCCATCGCCTCGGGCAAGGGAGGCACCGGGAAGACCACGGTCACCGTCAATCTGGCGCGCGTCATGGGCTCACGTGTGCAGGTTCTCGACTGCGATGTGGAAGAGCCCAATGCCCAGCTCTTCCTCAACGGCGAGCCCATGCGCAGCCGCACGGTGTCCGTACTTGTGCCGGAGGTGGATGAATCACTGTGCGATGGGTGTGGCGACTGCGCGCGGGTGTGCCAGTTCAACGCCATCGTCTCCTTCGGCACGGCTCCCCTGGTCTTTCCGGAGTTGTGCCACGGCTGCGGCGGGTGCAGCCGCGTATGCCCGAAACAGGCCATCGGCGAGGTGGAGCGCCGCATCGGCCTGGTGGAGACGTACGTGGCGGGCGATATCACGCTGACCCAGGGCACGATGGATGTGGGCGTGGCCATGGCGCCGCCTTTGATCAGAGCGGTCAAGGATGCCATCAACGACGGTGCCCCTGCCATCCTGGATGCGCCGCCTGGAACTTCCTGCCCGGTCATCACCACGCTGCGTGGTGCCGACTGCGTGGTGCTGGTCACTGAGCCCACGCCCTTCGGGCTCCACGATCTCACACTGGCCGTGGACGTGGTGAGAGATCTCGGGATCCCCTTCGGGGTGGTGGTCAACCGGGCGGGAGTGGGTGACGACCGTGTTCACCATTTCTGCCGGCAGCAGGGCATTCCTCTGCTGCTGGAGATCCCCGATGACCGCAGGATCGCGGAGGCGTACTCGCGTGGGCGGCCGGCCGTGGATGAGTTCCCGGAGTACCGGGCTGGTTTCGCGGCGTTGTGGGAAAGAGCTGTTGACCTGGCGGAGGGGCGATGAAGGAGTTGGTGATCATCAGTGGGAAGGGAGGCACCGGCAAGACCAGCCTGGCCGCCTCCTTCGCCCTCTTGGCCCCGCGCCCCGTGGTGGCCGATTGCGACGTTGACGCTGCGGATCTTCACCTGTTGCTGGCTCCCCAGATTCGCGAGCGCCACGAGTTCCGGAGCGGCCGGCAGGCTGTGGTGCGCCCCGAGGCATGCACCGGCTGCGGTATCTGTGCCGAGGTGTGCCGCTTCGGTGCCGTGCAGCAAAGGGAGCAGACAGAGGAAGGCGCGGTGTACGGAATAGACCCGGTGGCCTGCGAGGGTTGCGGTGTATGCGTGCACGAGTGCCCGGAATCGGCCATCGACTTTCCGGAATGCGTCTGCGGTGAGTGGATGCTGTCCGACACGCGCTCCGGACCGATGGTCCACGCGCGGTTGGGTATAGCCGCTGAGAACTCGGGGAAGCTGGTGACCACCGTGAGGCAGCAGGCCCGGTGCGTGGCGGAGCAAGGGAGACATGACCTCATCATCGTGGACGGCCCTCCGGGCATAGGGTGTCCGGTCATCGCCTCCCTCACGGGGGCGTCGTTGGTGCTCGTGGTCACTGAGCCCACCGTGTCTGGAGAGCACGATCTGGAACGGGTCCTGCAGTTGGCCCGGCACTTTGAGGTGCCGGCGGCGGTATGCGTCAACAAGTGGGATCTCAATCCCGATCACGCCGGCCGTATCGAGGAGATGGCGACGGAGACCGGCGCGGTTCCCGTGGGCCGGGTCAGGTATGACCGGGAGGTCACGAAAGCGCAGGTGGACGTCAAAACGGTGGTGGAGACGGATGCGGACGCCGGACAGGACGTGCGTCAGGTCTGGGGCCGGCTGGTCTCGCTGATGGAGAAGGGATGAGTGTGGGTCGGTGACGGCGGGGTCCCCCCCCGGATCCCTTGGGTGAAGCATCGCCCGGCGACAGAACCCGAGGTTCACGAAGTGTCGGCGCCGGCGGAGAGAGACTCCGCCGGCGCCACGTGTGGGAGGGAGACTTCGTCACCAACCTCTACGCGTGGCCTGTCACCGAGGCTGGGATACGGCCTTGCATCCGCCACCCCATGATTGCATAATACCATATACCTGTTATTGGCATATAGCTGTGTGGTGGGAGGGCTTCAGAGGGAGCCCGGGAGATCACCAGGAGAAGCGGAGGCTTTCTGATGAGTATGGAGTGCCAACAAACCGACCAGCGCCTTGAGTCTCGCATGAGCCAGATCTCTCAGAAGCTGCTTGTGCTCTCCGGCAAGGGAGGCGTGGGAAAGAGCACCGTTGCCGTCAACCTGGCGCTGGCCCTGCAGCGCGCGGGCAAGAAGGTGGGGTTGCTCGACGTGGATGTCCACGGTCCCAGTGTCCCCACCATGCTGCGGTTGTCGGATCGTCCGGTGCCCATCGATGAACAGAACCTGCTACCCGTCATGTACCGAGGTCACCTGCCGGTGATGTCCATCGGCCTGTTCCTCGATAGCAGCGACTCGGCCGTGGTGTGGCGGGGGCCCATGAAGTACAGCGCCATTGAGCAGCTGCTTCGCGACACTGAGTGGGGTCAGCTCGATCACCTGGTGGTTGACTGCCCGCCCGGGACGGGTGACGAGCCTCTCTCCGTCATCCAGATGATGCATCCCACCGCGGCGGATGGTGCGGTCATCGTCACTACGCCGCAGGATCTGGCTCTTGTGGACGTGCGGCGGTCCATCCGCTTCTGCCAGCTGCTCAAGCTACGCATCCTGGGTGTGGTGGAGAACATGGACGGTTTCACCTGTCCCAACTGCGGAAGCCACTACAATATCTTCAGCTCAGGGGGTGGGCGTGAACTGGCCGCCAAATTCAAGGTGCCATTTCTGGGTTCGCTGCCCATCGATCCTGCCGTGGTGGAATGCGGTGACAGCGGCGCACCGGTGGTGGAGTCGCATCCGGATTCGGTGCCTGCGCAGTCCTTTGCCCAGATGGCTGCGATATTGGCGGGACGTCAGCAGTAGACCCCTAATCGAGATGAGGGCACGGACGTGGAACAAGAGGGAAGGACTGGGAACGTGGTCAGCGCGGCGCTGATCGATCACGCGCAACGTCCACGCAACAACTTCGCCCTGTCGAATTTCAGTGGGCGTGCACGGATCACAGGCCCATGCGGCGACACCATGGAGTTTTGGGTGCAGGTGCGTGACAATGTGGTGGAGCAGGCCACGTTCACCACTGACGGGTGCGCCATCTCGCACGCATGCGGGAGCATGACCACCTGCATGGCGGAGGGTCGGCCGTTGACGGAGATCGAGGAACTGGGACCGGAGCATGTCATCAATGCCTTCAGCGGCCTACCGGAGGATCACGTGCACTGCGCGCTTCTCTCGACGAACACCCTCAAAGCGGCCTGTGCTGATGCTGGAGTGTTGGCGGTCTCTGCATACGCGGGGACGGCGGAGGTGGGCGCGGGCCAGGACTTGGGTGTGACGGTGCGGGTGGCCGTTCCCGTCGCGGAAGGCAGGCTGTGCCCGCATTTCGGACATTGCGAGAGCTTCACGTTGGTGGATGTCGAGTCGGGCACCATGAGGGTCCTTGAGAGACGTGACGCGACGCCACCGCCGCACGAGCCCGGTGTTCTGCCGCGCTGGCTGGGGGAGCAGGGAGTGCAGGTTGTCATCTGCGGCGGTATGGGAGAGCAGGCACAGGAGCTTCTCGCGGATGAAGGTATCCAGGTGGTATTGGGAGTGGCGCCGGATATCCCTGAGCATCTGATATCCGACTACATCTCAGGCAAACTCCAGATCGGCGAGAATACGTGTGACCACTGACGCCGGACCCGAAGCGAGGCGGGCCAATGGGCGGGGCGGGACAGATATCCGTGCTGGAGCTTCTTCGCCCGGCGGACACTCGAACCGGCACGCCTGAACGCTCCGGCGCCCCCATCCTCAAGAGCAAGGAGAGCATGATGGAGGCACGTTTCCGTGGCAGTCGCGGCCAGGCCTTCACATTGATGCCGGGTGACTTTCGGGGGACCCTCTAGGAGGCGCTGGGCCGAGAGCCGGCCACGGGCCACGAGCGCTACTGCCCCTGTGGCTGCTGAAGGGGACGGACGGCAGTGCGCGCCCCGAGGTCAGCCTACGATCATCCCCGCCAACCTCCACACCCAATTGACCGTGGCACCCAGGGCCAGCGCCAGTGCCACCTCGCCCGCGGAGACCAGCACGGCCATCCTGGTCCCGAACTCGCGGCGGAAGACGGCGATGGTGCTGATGCAGGGAACGTACAGCAGCACGATGAGGGCGAAGACGTACATCTGCTGGGCGCTGAGGACCAGGCCGAACTCCGTGGTCCCCAACAGGGCGGCCAGCATGATGAGGGCCAGTTCCTTGCGCAGCACGCCGAACACCAGCACGATGACGGTGACCGGGGGCAGCCCCAGGACAGTCTGGGTGAAGGGCGCCAGGAAGGCGGCGATGGGCTGCAGCCAGCCCAACCATTCCAGCACGAAGAGCAGGAAGCTACCGGCCACGATGATGGGGAAGGCAAACGCCGCGAAGTCCTTGAGGCGGAACCAGGTCTGCTTGAGCGAAAGGCGAAGACCCGGATTGCGCAATCGGGGCATCTCCATGATCAGCCCCACGTTCTCGCCGGGCAGGTGGCGGTTGAGCAGCCGGCCTGCCAGGAAGACGATGAGCAGGTCCAGCAGGTAGAGGCTCACGGCCGGCCAGAAGCCCACGAAGGCCCCCACCAGGCCCAGGATCACGACGGTCCGGGCGGAGCAGGGCACCAGGGTGGCCAGGATTCCGGCGATGAGGCGGTCACGGTCGCGTTCCATGATGCGCGTGCCCAGCACCGCCGGTACGCTGCACCCGTAGCCGAGGAATATGGGGATGAAGGCCTTACCATGCAGCCCCAAGCGATGCATGATGGTGTCCGTCAGGAAGGCCATGCGGGCCAGGTAGCCCGAGTTCTCCAGGAACGAGAGGATGAGATAGAAAGGGACTAAGTAGGGCAGGGCGACTGAAACACCGGCCAGCACTCCTTGTATGAGTCCTCGCCACAAGAAGTCGGCCCATCCGTGGCTCAGGGC
>Ga0123329_1004918_pt1 | contig 10252 bp, 8 predicted proteins | sample BioC12SIPDNA_FD_89703 | JGI IMG/M metagenome (GOLD analysis project Ga0123329, IMG submission 89703) | Anaerobic biogas reactor microbial communites from Washington, USA - Biogas_R1_B C12 SIP DNA | ecosystem: Engineered > Bioreactor > Anaerobic > Unclassified | place: Washington, USA | collected... | reverse complement strand
GGCTCCTGGGAACCGCCCGCCGGGTGTTGGCCAACCAGCGGCGCGCCGCCGGCAACCGTGCCGGGCTGGTGGAGAAGCTGAGCCGGGAGGCCGAGGGGGGCACGGCCACCGAGCCCGCGGACGAGCGCGCGCGCCGCGTCCGCGAGGCCATGTCGCGGTTGCCGGAGAGGTATCGCGAGCCGCTGGCCCTCATCTACTGGGAGGGTTTGAGCACGGCGGAGGCGGCGAGGGCCGTGGGGTGCTCGCGGGCGGCGATGCTGGTGAGTCTCCATCGAACGCGCAAGAGGCTGGCACGGGAATTGACGTCGGAAGGCGATGTCGCCGCCGTGGGCGCAACCGCGGGAACAGGTGGTGTGAGATGAGCGAGAAACGGCTGGAAAGCGGCGACCTGGGGAGGTTGATCACGGAGGCCAACCCGGTTCCGGCGGGAGCGCATCGGGACTGGGGCCGGCGGCCGGAGGGGCAGGAGATGATGAAGGGTATCCTGACGGCAGAAGAGACGCCGCTGCGCCGCGCCCGCCGCCACCGGCGGCCGTGGGGGCGATGGCCCTGCTGATGGGGGTGGCACTGGCCACGTCGGCAGTGCAGCGGGACCGCGACACCACGTCGGGGGTGGCGGGCGTGGGTACGCCGCTCAGCGACCACGTCGACGGCTACGTGGCCCTGGTGCCACGCGTGCTGCGGGCCAATCAACCCGCATCCTTCTCTGTCTCCCTTTTCGACGGGGCCAACCTCGCCCAAGGCAAGGTGGGGGTGGCCGTGCTGCGCCAGGGCAAGGTGATCGCGCAGACGGCCGCGCAGATCGCGGGCAAGGGCACGGTGGCCCTCAACATCCCGCCGGTGACTCCCGGCACCTACGACCTGGCGGTCAGCGGGCCCGGCTTCACCAAGAGCGCGCAGGTCCAGGTCCAGGATGGAACCCTCCTCTTCCTCGAAACCGACAAACCCATCTACAAGCCGGGGCAGACCATCCACATGCGCGTGGTGGCCCTGGATGCGGACCTGAAGCCCGTGCGCACCGATGCCACCATCGACATCCTCGACGCCAAAGGCGTGAAGGTGTTCAAGCAGGAGGTGGCCACCGATGAGTTCGGCATGGCCACGCTGGAGTTGCCGCTCTCCACCGAGCCCAATCTGGGCGTCTGGAAGCTGCAGGCACAGGCGGGCGACGCCTCCACCGACCTCGACGTGCGCGTGGAGGAGTACGTGCTGCCCAAGTACGAGGTGACCGCCGAGCTGACCAAGGACTGGTTCCTGGTCAACGAGCCCATCACCGGGCACGTGGCCGCCGAGTACAGCTTTGGCAAGCCGGTGAGCGGGGAGTTGCAGGTGACGGCGTCGCGGTACGTGGGCGTGTGGGAGGAGTTCGCCACCTTCGCGGCGCAGATCGACGGGGAGGGCGATTTCACCCTGGACCCGGCGGGCTACGTGGCCGGGACGCCCGAGGGCGGCGGCATGGGCAACGTGCAGCTGGACATCGCGGTGGCGGAGAAGGCCACCGGCTACGAGGAGAAGACCACGGAACTCATAACCGTGGCCGCCTCGGCGGTGAACATCAAGCTGATCCCGGAGACGCCGTCGTTCAAGCCTGGTCTGCCCTACAACCTGCTAGTGGTCACCGAGACGCCCAGCGGGGAGCCGGTGGACGCCACGCTGTCGTTCACCACCCAGTACACGGATGAGAATTGGAACGACGTCGGTCGTGAGACGCAGACCGTTTCCACCAGCCGGGGCACGGCACTGATGAAGCTGGAGCCGCCGGCGGGGGCGCAGTTCGTGTCGCTGGAAGCCTCGGTGGGGGACGCTTACGCCGGCAGGCAGATCGGCGCGGCCTACTCGCCGTCGGGGAGCTTCGTGCACGTGGAGCAGGTGGGCGCCGCCGACCTGGCCGTGGGTGACACCGCGCGGTTCTCGGTGGTCTCGACGGCGGCGGGCGGCAGCTACTTCTACGAGGTGGTCTCGCGCGACCGCGTGGTCTTCACGGGCTCTACAGGCACCACCGGCTCCATTGCCTTCGCGGTGACGCCGGCCATGGCGCCCAGCTCGCGCCTCTTGGTCTACCAAATCCTGCCCAACAGCGAGGTGGCCGCCGACTCCCTGCCCTTCGAGGTGGCAAGTGACTACCCGCTGGACGTGACGGCCGGCTTCGACCGCGAGGAAGCCACCCCCGGCGAGGGCGTGCAGGTGCAGGTGCAGACCGGCGCTCCGGCCAAGGTGGGACTGGTGGCCGTGGACCGCTCGGTCTTCATCCTGGCCGAGAACCGGCTCAACCTGCAGCAGGTCTTCGCCGAGCTGGAGCGCCTGTACATGCAGCCGCAGGCGGAGCTGCATGAGGCCGAGTTCATGTTTCCCAGCAAGATCCCCGGCGCGGAGGATACGTTCACCGATGCCGGTCTGCTGGTACTCACCGACAAGACGGTGCCCGAGGGCAAGGAACTCGAGAACATGGCATTCGCAGGCCGAGCGGGTGGCATGGCTTTGGACGCGGCGCCGGGCGGTCCCGTTACCACGGCTGCGGCAGCCACCACCACCACGGCGGCGGGCATGGCGCCCGCGGCGGCGGAAGGCACGGACGGTTTGGCCGAGGTGAAGCGGGTGCGCCAGTTCTTCCCGGAGACCTGGATCTGGGATGAGGTCACCACCGACGCTTCGGGTCGCGCCACCCTGGACGCCGAGGCGCCCGACTCCATCACCACCTGGGACCTGCGGGCGGTGGCGGTGTCGCCGGAGAAAGGCCTGGGCGTGTCGGAGTCGTCGCTCAAGGTGTTCCAGCCGCTCTTCCTCTCCGCCGACCTGCCCTATTCGGCCATCCGCGGTGAGGAGTTCCCGGTCAAGATCGCCCTGTACAACTACCTGGATACCCCGCAGGAGCTGACCGTGGAGCTGAAGGGCGCCGACTGGTTCGAATTGTTGGGCGTATCCACCCAGACCGTTACCGTGGCCGGCAACGACGTGGGCGGTGTGGAGTTCCGCATCCGGCCCACGGGCATCGGCACGCAGTTGCTGGAAGTCAGCGCCCGCGGCCCGCAGGCCGCCGACGCCGTGATCAAGAGCATGATCGTGGAGCCGGAGGGCGTGGAGCGGGAGACGGTGGAGAACCTGGTCTTGAAGGCCGGCACGGAGCGGACCCTGGAGCTGGCGTTGCCGGATTCGGTGCTGCCCGTGCGCGCTGGGTCGGGAACGGCGATCCTGCCGGCGGCCCCGAACGTGGTCCCCGACTCCGCCCGCGCCTACGTGGCGTTGACCGGCAGCCTGCTGGCACAGACCATCGACGGCCTCGACGCCCTCCTGCAGATGCCCTTCGGCTGCGGCGAACAGAACATGATCCTCTTCGCCCCCGACGTGTTCATCCTCAAGTACCTGCAGGAGACGCGTCAGGTCAAGCCCGAGATCCAGGCCAAGGCCGAGTTGCTCCTCATCACCGGCTACCAGCGCGAGCTGACCTATCGCCGCGATGACGGCAGCTTCTCCGCCTTCGGGCAGCAGGACCCGGAGGGCAGCCTGTGGCTCACAGCCTTCGTGCTCAAGAGCTTCGCCCAGGCCAAGGATTTGGTCTTCGTGGACCCGGTCATCCTGTCCGAGGCCTCGTCCTGGATCCAGCAGCACCAGGGCCAGGACGGCTCGTTCCAGCCGGTGGGCTTCGTGCACCACCAGGAGATGGTGGGCGGCGTCAGCGGGACGGATGCCATGGCAGCGTACGTGACCATCGCCCTGCTGGAGGCGGAGGCGGCGGGCGTGGAAGGTGCGGCCGGCGCCGCGGCGTCCCGCGCGGCGGCCTACCTGGAGGGCCGACTTGACCAGATCGAGGACCCCTACGCGCTGGCACTCGTGACCTACGCGCTGGAACTGGCCGACAGTCCCCGCGCTGCCGACGCCTACGACAGACTGATGGCCGCCGCCCGGCAGGATGAGGACGGCCTACACTGGGGCGCCGCCGGAGATGTCGCGGCCGCGCCGGGGCTGGCAGAGACCGGGATGCCGGGCATCAACCCGGTGCTCGACATCGAGACCACAGCCTACGCCATGCTGGCGCTGATCGAGCACGGTGATCGCGTGAGCGCCGCCCAGGCGGCGCGCTGGCTCGTGGGCAACCGCAACAGCGGCGGCGGCTTCGGCTCCACCCAGGACACGGTGGTGGCGCTGCAGGCCCTCACCACCTACTCGGCGCAGGCCGCCGGCGACACCGACATGACCGTGACCATCACCGCCGGGGATGTGGCGAAGGATGTCGTCATCGACCCATCCAACTTCGATGTGACCCAGGTCATCCAGGTGCCCGCCGGCGTGCCGGTGCGGCTGGAGGCGCGCGGCACCGGCGAGGCCGTGGTGCAGGGTGTGCTCAGGTACAACCTGGCGCAGGCGGAAGAGACCCGCAACGTCTTCGACATCTCCGTGGACTACGCCACCGAGCAGGTGGAGGTGAACGACACGGTCGACGTGAACGTGGCCGTCCGCTTCACTCCGCCGGAGGCGGTGAAGGCGGGGATGACCGTGCTGGACGTGTCGGTGCCCACCGGCTTCGCGCCGGTAACGGAGGCCTTGGACGCGCTGGTGGGCGCGGCCGGTTCGGCGGGCAGCAGGATCACCCGCTACGACGTGGCCGGACGCAAGGTCATCGTGTACATCGAGGACATGAGTCCCGGCGAGGAGCTCGCCTTCATTTTCCAGGTGCGGGCGCTCTACCCGGTGCGGGCCAAGGAGGCGGCCTCCCAGGTCTACGCTTACTACACGCCCTCCTGGCGCGGCGAGACCTTGAGCGCGGCGCTTTCGGTGGGCGACATATAGCGGATGAGGCAGGCGGCTGAGCCGGCTCGCGCGAGCTCGCGGCCAGAGCAGCCGTCTCCAGCATTGCAGAGGCACGTTATCTATGCCGGAAGGCAAGCGCCAACGCCCACGTCACCCGCCGGCGAGCGCACCATCGCCATCCTCGACATAGCGACGGCGATCGGCCAAGGTGCCTGAACGATGCCCGCTCAGGCGGCCGGGAACACCTGGCAGGTGCCGTTGTGCGATACGGCGTGCAGAGGACAGTCGAAGAGTTCCGACAGCTTCTCCGACGTGAGCATGTCCTCTCTTCTCCCTTGGGCCAGAACCCTGCCCTGCTTGAGCAGGACCACGTGCTGCACCTCGGAAGGTATCTCGCAGACGTGATGGGTGACCAACAGGATGGTTGTGCCCTTTCGTGCCAGCTCCCGAAGCAGATCGCGATAGAGGAACGAGGTTCTGAGATCGAGTCCGGAGGTGGGTTCATCGAGGAGGAGCGTGCCGGGATCATTCACCAACGCCCTGCCCAGCAGGAAACGGCGCTGTTCGCCGGTGGACATGCTGCCGAAGGCGCGGGCCCTGAGAGCCTCGATGCCCAGCCGTTCCATGACCTCCTCAGCCCGCCGGTGCTCCCTCTGCCCGAAGCTCTGGTTACGCCAAGTGCCGACGCTGGAGTAGAAGCCGGAGAGGATGACCTCGAGGCCGGGTGTGCCCGGCAGGTACTCGTGCTGCATGTCGTGAGACACAATGCCGAGATGGGAACGAAGGTCCCACACGTTCCAGCGCTCTCTGCCCAGGACCTTCACGTGGCTGTCGGGGGAGAAGACGGGGAAGAGTTCCCCCGCCACCATCTTGAGCAGCGTCGACTTCCCGGCCCCGTTGGGCCCCAGAATGGCGGTGTTGCACCCCTCCTCGATGCGCAGGGTGAGCCCGGCGAACACCTGTGTCCGGCCCCGAAAGACCGTGACGTTCCGCATGTCGAGAAGTGCCGTCACCCTCTGCCGCCGGTCGCGCTACCGACTGCTCACCCCGTACACCCAGGTGTCACCGGACTGGACATCGCCGTCATAGCCGCCGAAGAGGACGGTGGAACCGGTGGCGGGATCGTAGGCCGCGGCGGCGAAGCCCCGCGGCTCCGGTGCGCCGGCACCACCCTTGTCTACCTCGTCCCACCGGGCGGCGGCGGAGTCGAAGGCCCAGGTGTCACCGTAGAAGACGTCATCCCCCCACCCGCCAAAGAGGATAGTGCGACCGCGGACAGCGTCGTAGGCCATCGACTGGCCTGCCCGGTTGGCCGGGCCCGCATTCCCCGGGGCCAGCTCGGCCCAGGTGTTGGACTGGGGATCGTACACCCAGGTGTCGCTGAAGCTGCCGTCGTTGCCCCATCCGCCAAAGAGGAGCACGCGCCCGGAGTCGGCATCGTAGACCAGGGTGTGGCCATAGCGCCCCGCGGGCACCTGCCCGGCCGGGTTGAGGTTCAGCCAGGAGTTGGTGGCAAAATCGTAAGCCCAGGTGTCGCCGAAGTAGGTATCGATATCGTCGATGCCCCCGAAAAGAATCATCTGCCGGGTGACGGGGTCGTAGGCCATGGCGTGTGACATGCGCGCCGACGGCCGGGCCCCGGGCGGGGCGAGATCGAACCAGGAGTTGGAGGCCGCGTCGTAGGCCCAGGTGTCATCCAGCCACGCCCCGTAGCTGTTGACGCCGCCGAAGAGGATGATCTGCTCGGTATCCGGGTCGTAAGCCATGGCGTGGCTGTCCCGTGCCGGCGGCAACGCGCCGGCGGGAGCCAGGTTGGTCCAGCGGCCGGTGGAGGTGTCGAGGGCCCAGGTGTCGTCGTAGTCGAGGATGTCCTCCTCGGTCATGTGGACGCCCCCGAACAGGACCACCGCCCCCGCGCGCGCGTCGTAGGCCATGGCGTGGGACATGCGCGCCGGCGGCGTCTGTCCCGCCGCGTCCACGGGGCTCCAGACGGCCGAGCCGACACCCGGCTCGGTGGACCCGGTGGTGTCACCCGTCTCCGAAGTGGTAACGGTGGTGTCTCCCGGGCCGCTGGTGCCGCCGGACGTGGATGGGCTCGTAGCCTCCGTTCCCGCCAGAGTGCTGGTCGCAGCAGGGGAATCGTCGCCTTCTCGAATGAGGCCGAAGTATACTCCCAGGCTACCCCCCACCAGCAGCAGTGCAGCCAGGGAGATGATCACCGGAAGCAGCCAGCGGCGGGGGCGGCGGGCGGGAGCCTGGGTCACTGGCGCCGGCGGTGCCTCGAAGGGTCCGGTTTCCGTCCCGAGGGCCCACTCATTGGCAGGCGGGGGCGGCGCCGCAGACGCCGCGGCTGCCTGCTCCAAGTCGAAACCGGCCGCGGATATGAGCCCACTGATCTGGGCGGCAGGCACCCACTGCGGCAACGACGGATGCCAGACCAAGTCGTCGGGCACGATTGCCCCCGCCAGCGCCAGCGAGCGTAGCTGCTCCCACTCGAAAAGCCCGGCCTGCTGCCCACTGGGAGTGTTCGCCTTCGCATAGTACCAATCCCTGTCAGATGCGCCTGCGTTCACTGCTTCCTCCTCAACCCCCGCGCCAACCAGGGCACCAAAGGCCAAACCCACCACATACCGCGCACCCAAGGCCCGCGGTTCGGGCAAGCCGCGGCACTCACCGCGATGGTGACCGGGTCGGCGTTGCACCAAGCACCGTGGTTGTAGCTGCTGCGACCGATGATGGGGCCGAACCCACCACCACGTTCCTGACAAGAAGATACAGGATGAGCACTGCCCCGGCACCGACCCTCCGACCGGACCCATGCCGGAGGCGACGCAGGGGATCCTCAACCGCGCAGACGCAGTCGCCTGGCGGCGTCACCGTCGGCCCACTGCGCACGGCCCGACGGTCGAGTGTCAGAGCGCAGCCGCCTGGCGCCGCAACGGGTCACGCCGACGGGGTCTTCTGCCGCCTCTCAGCTGAAGCAGGCCCCGCAGGCCACGCAGGGGCCGAACGGGCAACCGCCGGTCAGCAGCCCACCGGCCGTGCCGGCATCGGTCACCCCGGTCGATGGAATCGCCGCCAGAGTCGAAGCTGCCCCCGAGGCAGCGGGATCGGGCTGAGACAGGTCGCAAATGTCATCACCGTTGGTGTCGCTGTAGTCGTGACAGCGGCCTGGGTAGGGATCGTTGACCAGTCCCTTACGGCAACTGCCCCAGGCCACGTCCTGAGAGACCGCCGCGCTCGTGACCGGAGTATCGGACTCAGGAACTGTGGTCCTCGGCGCCGTTGTCTCGGTGGTGAACGCCGGCACGGCCACGGTGACCGTGGCGGTCTCGGATGAAGCAGCAGCCGTCACCTGGTCGTTCACCGCCAGGAAATGCACGCCGGCGTAGATGATCAGCGCCGTGGCGACGACCACGGCCAGCACAGAGGCCACCCGCCTGCCCAAGGATGTCATCGGTACCTCCTCCCTGCCGGATCGTGAGCGTCACCCGCCCCACGCGGCACCCGAACACGAACGGGAGACAGTGCCGGACGCATCGCGGCCGCGCCGGATCCGGCGCCCGGTCCGCGCAACACGCGGCGGCGCGCGGCCCGCACCATCCACTTGAGGTGGAGCATCACGTGAGCGGCCACCGTGAGGATGGCGGCATCGGCCGAGACGGAGTGCACGCGATACCAGATGCCCTCTTTGGCACCCGCCACCCCGAACAGACCCATGACGGCCTCCGAGACCAGCAGGCCGCTCAGCATCACGGTCACCACCGACAGGAACAGCGCCACATCCACCACCAGGTTGAGCCGGGCGGTCACGCGCAACTTGGAGCAGAAGCGACGGATGGTTCTCACCACCCAGTCCCAGTTCACAACCAGGTGGACAAGCGTCGGCACCACCAGCGCCAGGCTCAGCCACTCGTGAATGGAGAACCCGGTCCACGACGGCCTGTAGGCGGCAACGAAGGCACCCAGCATCAGGCCGTCGAGCAGGAGCCGGTTCCGTAGGGTCATCTTGGCCTCCGGGAGTCGACTGTAGGCTTCAATCGACTCTACCGAAGGCGGGATAAAGCCGGTGTCAAGCGGGCGCCGAAGCTCTGCTGCTTGTCAGGCTGCCTCGTCCGGCAGCAGCGGCCGGAAAAGCACCCGGTACTCCCGGCCTCCGCTCTCCCACTGCGTGATCTGAGTCGCCCGCGGCAACAGGGCCTGCAGTGCCTTCAGCTCCTCCCCCGTCACCACCACACGCCTGTACCCCTCCGGAGCCACCGCTTCTCCCAGGGTGGCCAGGTCCCCCCACGGCCAGGCCACGCGGTTGGGCTGCACCTCGGTGGTGTCAGTGCTGCCGGGGTCGACCGGGATGCTGTACACGGCCAGTGCTGCGTACGAGTACGGTTCCCAGATGAGGGGATTGGGCTCGAAAGCCGTGAGGTCGGTGAGCCTGGCCAGGTAGCCGGCCACGTCCGCCCGCGCCCTCTGCTGCTCCGCCGAGAGCCCCGCTCCCCCATCCATGCCCAGCGCGTGCATCTCTGACCGGTAGGTGCCGCCCTTGGCGCTGATGGCAGCGGCGCACCGCCCGCCTCTCGCCCCCTGCTCCCGGCAAAGGCGAGCGACAAGCGTTGGCCGGCGTTAACATGAAGGTGACGTTCAAGTACCCCACCCATCGACACCTGCCACCGCCAGTGAAAGGAAGCGCATGGACCTTCAGTTCGAGGAACACTCGGTACGCTCCGCTGCCGGCGACGCCGACATCGGCTACATCCAGATCGGATCCGGCCCGTCGCTGGTCATTGTCCCCGGCGCGCTGGGCCTAGCCCTGGATTGGTCCTTCGTGGCCACCGCCATGGCCGATCGAGTGGCGTCCTACCCCATCGACCGCCGTGGAAAAGGGCGTAGCGGCCTGGGCAACGGCTTCTCGGTTGAGGCAGAAGCCGCAGACGTGAAGGCCGTCCTCGACGCGGCCGGGCCGGACGCCTGCCTGATGGGCCACTCCTCCGGTGCCCTTATTGCCCTGGAGGCTGCCCGGCTGTATTCGCCCAGGAAGCTGGTTATCTACGAGCCACCCTTCTTCTTCAAGGGACCGCAGGTCGATAGCCTCATGTCACGATACAAAGCCAAGCTGGACGTGGGCGACGCCGACGGCGCCATCGACATGCTGTCCCGGGAAGAGTTGCTGATGACGGATGCGCAGGTGGCCTTCATGCGCAGCACTCCCGCCTGGGGCATCCTGCTGTCGTTGGCTCCCACCTTCCCCGCCGAGTGGGATGCCATCTGGAAGTTCAACCCGCAAGTGGAGAGCTACAAGGACCTCTCCATGCCGGTCCTGCTGCTCACGGGAAGCATGACGGAGAACAACCCCTCCTACCCCACACAGACGCTGCTGGAACTCCTGCCCAACGCGCGCAAGGTTGTCATCGACGGCCACGGGCACATGGGCCACTTGGCCGCCGCTGATTTCATTGCCGACCAGATCGCCTCGTTCCTGCTGACCTAGCTGCACTTGGCACCACCGCCG
>Ga0123329_1004915_pt1 | contig 10255 bp, 9 predicted proteins | sample BioC12SIPDNA_FD_89703 | JGI IMG/M metagenome (GOLD analysis project Ga0123329, IMG submission 89703) | Anaerobic biogas reactor microbial communites from Washington, USA - Biogas_R1_B C12 SIP DNA | ecosystem: Engineered > Bioreactor > Anaerobic > Unclassified | place: Washington, USA | collected... | reverse complement strand
TTCGCAGACTGAAAGCTTTTCGTAGGGTTTTCACCCGTTACGATAAACTCGATTGCGTTTTCATCACTTTCATTTGTTTCGCCCTTGTCTTTGATTCGTTGCGGTAGTGTCAACACGACCTAATGGAAGGGGTGCATTTTCATGCCTAAAGGCATACCACACAGCGGAGCGTTCAAGCGAGAAGTGATTGAACATATGCGCAACGAGGGGTTAAGTTTCCGCGAGACAGCGCGGTTGTATGGTTTGAACGACCACAAGATGGTCATGAAATGGGAACGTATCTATCTGGAAGAAGGTGCAGAGGGATTGAATGCAGAGCGGCGTGGGGGTGGCAGCACAGGCCGCCCACCCAAACTGGACGAGCAGATGGAACAGGATTTAATTGCCGAAAATCAGCGGTTGCGTGCAGAGGTGGCGTACCTAAAAAACTTGCAGGCCTTGGTTTTGGAGGACGAGCGACGCCTACGCAAAAAACGCAGGTGATAACAAAACTAAGGCAAGAATATCCATTAGCACATTTGCTTTCTGTCGCTCAATTGCCCCGTGCAACCTACTACTATCATGCCAATCGGCTTATCCAGCCGGACAAGTATATCCAAATTAGAGAGCAAATAACCCACATTTTTCACGAACATCAAGGACGGTATGGCTACCGCCGCATCACAATGGAGCTTCGCAACCGAAGCTATACCATCAACCATAAAACCGTACAGCGCCTGATGCGTGAAGCAGGCCTTGTGTGCCGAGTGCGGATGAAGAAGTACCGTTCGTACAAAGGCGAGGTTGGCAAGATTGCCCCAAACCTGCTGGAGCGCGACTTTGGCACCACCGCACCAAACCAGAAGTGGGTGACGGATGTGACCGAGTTTGCCCTGTTTGGGAAGAAGCTTTACCTTTCTCCTGTCCTTGACTTGCATAGCCAGGATATTGTGGGTTACAGCATCTCAGAGCGCCCGGTTCTTTCCATGGTGTCGAATATGCTGGTTCGGGCATTTTTGCAGATACCGGATGACACAAATCTCATACTCCACTCCGATCAAGGATGGCAGTACCAACACCAACAGTACCAACGGATGCTCAGAAAAAAGGGAATCCGACAAAGCATGAGCCGTAAGGGCAACTGCTTGGACAATGCCATCATGGAAAACTTTTTTGGCCACCTTAAAAGCGAACTGCTTTACCTACAGGATTTTGAGTCTATGGAGCATTTTGTGGCTGAACTCACTGATTATCTCTCTTACTACAACAACCGTCGTATCAAGGCAAAGCTTAAGGGCTTGCCGCCTGCTCTTCACAGACAACAAGCCCTTATGGCTGCTTAATTCATTCTTTGTCTAACTTTTTGGGGTCAGTTCACTTCACGGCCTGCGGGGTTTCCCTTTTAACCAGCAGCGCCGAGCCCAGCGCACAGAACAACAGCAGCGCCGGCACCCCGCCCGCCAGATACATCACATAGGTGCCAATGCCAAACGCCGCCACTTCCATAACCCCTGCCACCACCAGCCGCAGCAAAAAGCTGAGCAGCAGCCCCAGCAGCATGATGGCCGCCAGCAAGCGCATAGGGTTCACCCGCTGCCCGCCTGGTGCGCCAGGTTTTGCGCCAAGTGGCTCGCCAGGTGCTGTTTTGCTGATAATATGATATTTATCGCTGTTTTTTGGATTCAGATCTCCGCTTTCTGGACCCCGTCTTGCCGTAATAAACAGCCGCACCATGCCCACCAGCGCCAACACAAACAGCGGCCAGATGGCAATGCGATACACCCACGTCAGAATATCGCACAGCAGGAACACCGCTTTTTGCAGGGTGTTGTAGTAGGGTTCATCGGTGCCGGCCACATAGCCCCGCTGGGGCTGGCTGTGCAAAAATGCCGCCACCGCGTCAATGGCATCGGCTTCGCCCACGCTCTCTGCCGGGCGGGGGTCGGTGTCGGCAAAGGTCATCACGGCTAAAAAGCCGCTGCCAGTTTCGGCCACGGTTGGCCCCAGCAGGTCGCCGGTAAAGTGCGGCAGCACCGAGGCGGAAATACTTTCGCTTTGCAGGCGCCCTTCGTCCACCGCCAGGGCCACCTCGTCGGCCACCGTTTGCCAATAGGCCTGGGCTGTTTGCGCGTCGGGCGTTTTGCCGGCCAATTGGGCCGCCAGGCGCAGCGCATAGTAAAAGCTGCCGCCGTATTCGCCGGTTTCTTTACTGGCAAAGCCATTCAGCACCGGCCCGGTGGCCAGGGCGTCCTGCAGCGGCGCCAGGGACGGCACCTCGGCCAGCAGCTTGCCCAGCGCGGCGCGCGTTACCGGCACCCGCTGCACATCGCCGCTCTCGGCGCGGCTTACCGCCGCCAGCGCCCCATACGCCTGCGGGAAACTGCCCGAGGACAGATCACTCACCATAAAAACGCCGTAATGCGCGCTGTTGGCCACACTGAAACCCAGCACCCCGGCCGCCAGCATGGCAAAGGGCAGCAACGCCAGCAGGCTGCGGGCCAGCTTGCGGCTGGCCGCGGGCTTTACAGCGGCTGGCGGCGCGGGGGCTGCGCCCTGCGGCAGAGTTCCCTCCACCGCCCGGGCTGATGCGTCTGAAAAGGGCTGTGCCATATTTTGCGGTGCGATGGGCCGACCGCCGTTTGTCCCTTTGCGGCCGCGGCCGGAAAACAGCACAAACAAAAGGGTAACCGCCAGCGCGCAGCCGGCAAACACCAGCAGCACGGCGCCGTCCTCCCGCAGCAGCCAGCCGCCGGCCAGGCCCAGGCCCGCCCCCACGGCGCACAGCACCCCGCCGCGCAATTTTGTTTGCCCGATGCGCAACGCAAACCCAGCCACCCCGGCAAACAGCACCAGGCAAAAGGCCGGGAAGATGGCATCACGGTAGGCCCTAAGCGTAAACGGCGCCCACGAAAACGGCTGGAACGCCAAAAAGGCAAACAGCACCAGCCGGGACAAATTCCCCCGGAAGACCGGCCGCAGCGCCCAGGCGGCAAAGCCGGCGGCGGCCAACCACAGCGCCGTATTGGCCACCAGCAGCGGCAGCCCCAGTGTGTGCAGCCCGGCCAGCCACAGCGCAAAGCCCATGTGCTTGGCTATGGCAAAGGCGCCGTAGCCACCCAGCCAGCCGCCCTCCACCAGGCTTTGGGCGGCGCGTACCATCAGCATGTCGTCCAGCGGGGCGCCCTCAGGCGTCAGATACACCCGCTGGCAGGCGGCTATCAGCAGGCGCACCAGCACCAGCCCGGCCACCAGCAGCCAAAAGGGCAACCGGCCCAGTTGTTTGTCCAAAAACCGGCGGGCGAAGCCACCGGCGCGCAGGGTGCGCGTCATACCAGCCTCTCCACGCTCTCCACCAGGTAGCTCTGCTTGCGGAAGATAAGCTCCACCAGCAGCGAGAGGTACCTCAGCACGATGGACATAATAAGGAACACGCCGAAGAACCCGCCGGTAAGCAGCAGCATGGTGGTGGTCCAGCCCTCGGCGGGGGCCTGCGCCCCGGCAAAAAACACCACCAATGTATACACCAGCGCCACCAGCATCAGCGCCAGCATAATGAAAGCGATGGCCAGCGACACTCGGCTGCCCACGTCGGTGTACAGCGCCAGCGAGCTCACCGCGCGGGAAAAGCGCAGATGCTCCACCGCGCGCCCCGCGCTGCCGGGGAACACCAGCTGCTTCATGGAAAGGCCGCTGGCCGCATAGGCCGCCTTGCGGTAGGGGGTGGACGCCGTCACGCTGCGCACCCGGTTGATGGCCCGGCGGCTCAGCAGCCGGAACACATCGGTGCGCAGGGGGTAGGGCGAACGGCTGGCCGAGTTGAACAGCCGGTAAAACAGCCCCGCCCCCGCCCCGCGGTTTTTGCTGGGCGACACACTCACAATGTCGTGCCCTTCTATGCAGGCGTCGTACGCCTTTAAAATCATTTCGGGCGGGTAGGGCATGGCCATGGTGTCAAACTCCCACACAAAGTCGCCCACGGCCATGTCCAGCCCGGCGTTCATCGCGGCCTCCACACCCTGGCGCAGGCTCAGGTGTATCAAAGTCACCGGTGGCGGGGCGTCCATTTCGTCTATAAAACGGCGCACCTCGGCCTCGGTGCCGTCGCCGCTGGCATCGTTCACAAACACCAGCTCATATTGCTCAAAGCGCTCGGCCAGGCGGCCGCACAGCTCGGCGAGGAAGGGCGCGGCGCAGCCGGCCTCGTTGCCCAGATAGACCACCGCCGACACATAGTTTTTCTCCCGGTTCTCCATCTACAGCACCTCCTCCAAATCGTATACCGTGCTGATCTTCCCGCTGAGCACACTGACAAACGTGGGCCCCTCCTGCAGCACCCGCACCAGAGTGGGGCGGCTGTCGTCCACCTCGCTGGCCTTCAGCACCGGCTTCATGGAGAACAGCGAGCCCTTCAGCACAAAATCGTACTCCTCGCGCAGGTACTTGCGGGCCAGCTGGCTCATGGACGGCCAGGCGCTCTGCGGGCGGGCCGCGCAGTCGTTGCAGTTGGCCAGGTTTTCGGGGGTGCAGGCGCCGCCACTTTTGGCCTGGCAGGGAAAAGCGGGCAACTTTTCCCTGCTGGAAAGGTGGGGTGTGAAGGTGACGCTGGTAAGCGAGTGCATGCCCGTGCGCCCAAAGGGCATAATGGAGAAAAACGGCCCGTCCATCACCGTGATGCCCACGCCTTCCAGCGCGTGGTCGGCCTCGCACAAAATCATCTCACACAACTCATACTTGATGCTGAACGGCTCGAACCCCGCCAGGGCGTTCACCTCGTTCACGCCGGCGTAGGCGGTGTTCAGCAGGTAAGCCGTCTGTTCCCGCTCGCCGGCGGCGGTGTGCACCACCCAGTGCCCGCCGCTTTGCTCTATGCCCGTAACCCCGGCCGAAAACCGCAGCTGCACGTTGGGCAGCACGGCCAAGTCGTCCAGCAGCTGGCGGCGCAGCAGCACGGCGTCGTAGGTATATTCCCGGGTGATGAACGCGCCGTCGCACAGGCCGGGCTTGAAGTACTTGTCGGGCGATATCTCGTCGCAGGGAATATTCGCCGCGTTGCAAAACCGCTTGAACTCGGTGGCGTTCGTCCAGCTGAAATGGGCGCTGGTGGCGTACACCTGCTGGAAGTCCGCCTTGATACAGTAGGCAAAATCGTCTACAAAACGCTCGAAATAATCCCGCGTGCCCAGCGCGGTGGAAAGGCTGCGCGGGTAGTGGTAGCCCATATGCACCCGCGCCTGGTTGATGGTGGTGGCACGGGAAAAAGGCACTGCGTCTTTTTCAAGCAGCAGCACCCGCTGGCCCTGGCGGCCGCAAAAACGGGCGGCGTACAGGCCGTACAGCCCGGCGCCGATGATGATCTTGTCGTAAGGCAAGGGGTGTTTTCCTCCAGTGGTTTGTCTGGGCGCTTCTCAAAGGGTGCCGGGGCTCGGTGGTGCCGCTTGAGGCACCCGCTTTAATAGAAAGCCGGGTCGTAAGCGCCCATGGCGTTGGCCGCCAGTATTTTTAATAAGTCCCAGTTGCCGGCCAGGCCCTTTATCTTGGTGGGCGTTTTACCGGTTTTGGGGTACACCCGGGCCACGGGTACTTCGCAGGCGCGCAGGCCCAGCTGGGTGGCGCGGGTACTCAGGTAGGCCAGCAGCTCGTAGCCGGAGAAGATATTGCGCAGCGGCTGCACGGCCGGGTGGGTGAGGTACTGCCGGGAATAGGCGCGGAAGGCGTTGGTGGTGTCGGTAAAGCGGTGGCCGGCGGCCAGGCTGGTAAGCGGCGCGTGCAGCGCCCGCACGGCCAGCAGGCGGCTGGCCGGGGTGTTCACAGCCAGGCCCCCCGGCACAAAGCGGCTGCCCTGCACAAGGTCATAGCCCTCGCGCAGCTTTTCTATAAAGCGCGGCACGCTCTCAATGCTGTCCTTGTTGTTGCCGTCTATCGTCAGTATGCCTTTGTAGCCCTCGCGCAGCGCCCACCAAATGCCGGTGCGCAATTGCGCGCCCTGCCGGCCGGGGCCGGTTTTCACCAGCAGTGCCCGCACCCCCAGCTTTTTAAGGCGCTCGGGCGCCACACTGCCGTCGGTGCTGCCGCCGTCGCAAACGGCAATGTCCACCCATTTGGGCACACCGGCACGCAAGCCGCGCATAAGCTGGGCCGTGATGCGCCCGTTTTCGTTGATGACCGGGATCAGCAGGCAATAGCCCCGCCGCCTGGGGAAGAATTCCTCCAGCTCAAAGTTGGGCACGCCGGGCAGGTTGTCCATCGTCATCCAAACACCCCCACCATGTAGGCCAACGTTTTTTGCAGCACATCCATCGGCTGGGCCTGCATCTCCAGCGAGACAAACCCGGCATAGTTTTCGTTGCGCAGCAGCCCCGCCAGCTGGCTGTGCAGCTCGCGCCGCGCCACCGGCGCCAGGTGCGGCTCGCTCACATGCACGTGGTTGAGCATCCCCACATGCCCCTCAATGTCGCTCAGCGGCTCGGCGTTTGCCAGCAGGGTGCCCACGTCCAGGTTCACTTTCAGGCCGGGGCTGTTCGCCTGCCGCACAAAGGCAAAGGCCTCAGCAGTAAAGTTGATAAAGTTGGTGTTGTAGATGGCCGGGTTGGCCTCCAGCGCCAGCACCGTGCCATGGGCGTGGGCGTAGTCTCCCAGCTCTTTAAAAAAGGGCAGGGCGTCCTCCACCACCACGCCCAGCGGCATCACCCGGTTTTTGGGGCAGCCGAACACCAGGTTGCCTATGCCGCCCGCCTGCGCAAAGCGAATGGCCGCCTTGGTGTAGTCCAGCAGGGCGGCGCGCTCGGGGCCAAAAATAGACCCCTGCTGCCCATACCAGATGCTTTGCATGCTGCACAGCGCAAGGCCGTGGCCGGTTTGTGCCGCTTTGGCGTAGCCGGCGGCTTTTTCGGGGTGGGCGTACGGCGTGGGGCCGGCAAAGCGGGTGGGCGCTATCTCCAGGCCGGCAAAGCCATAATCGGCCAGCATGCCCAGCGCGGTGTGCTCGTCCTCGGGCGCCCAGGCCAGCTGGGAAGCTGCCAGCTTCATGGCGTCGCCCCTTCCTGCGGCGGCAGCGCGGCGTCGCCGTATGCCCCGCGGGCAAAGCGGGCAATGCCGGCCAGCACGTCGGCGCGGTCGGCAATGTAATGGTCCAGTCCGCCCAGCTCCCGCCCGTAGCAGGTGCGCATGTCGTAGCGGAAGGGCGGCGCGTCCAGGTGGTTTTCAAAAGCGGCGCCAAACAGCGTGCGGTAAAGCATGCCGGCTTCCACCGGTTCGGTGGCCAGGTTCACCAGCTTCAGCCCGGCCTTCAGGCAGCGGCCGATGTCGTCCCACAGCTGAGCCAGGTTGTAAAACTGGAACACCGAGCGGCTGTCGGTAAAGCGGGTGGCGTTGAAATCGTTGTGGCGGTAAAATTCACGCAGTGCCTGCGCCTGCTCATCCGGCAGCTTTTTCAGCCGGTAAAAGCCGGCGTCGTCCTGCGCGTAGCTTTCGGCCACCAGCGGGTTTTTTTCAGCCAGTTCCGCATATTTCGCCGCCGTCAGCGTGGCCGGCGTCAGGTTGAAGATATCATAGATGAAATTCTTTTTCAGTCCCCTGCCAAACAGCCCCGGCAGGCGCAGTATCAGCGCGTCGGGGTACTCCTGCCGCACCCAGCCTTCCAGCGCCAGGCGGTTTTGGCCGTAGGCGGGCAGGCCATCGCCGCCGGCGGGGCTGTCCTCGTACACGCCATAGGGCTTGCGGTAAACGTCCACGGTGCTTATCAGCACCAGCCGCTCGGGCCGCATGGCGCGTATGTTCTCCAGTGCCCCCTGTGCGCGGGCCAAGTCAGCGGCGGGGTCGGCGTTGGCCAGGAATTTTTCGCTGGGCATGCCGCTGTACACCACCAGGCCGTTGTCGGCGCCAAAGGCCGTGGTGATGTTGGCCGAGTTGTAGAGATTGTCAAACCGGTGGCTGGCGGCCAGGTTGCCGCCCACAAAGCCGGTGTAGCCCACCAAAGTCGTTTTCACGCCGCCACCTCCTGTTGTGTTGGTGTTTTATACTCAGCTAACTTGAAAATCCTCCCAAGATGATTTTCAAGTACGCGGCATCCTGCCGTGCCATCCCGCCCGTTGGGCGGGTTGTGAACACCGTATATAGTAAACGGCGCGCAGTGCGCGCCGCGCAGGCCGCGCCGCGCAGGCCGCGCCTGCGCCTTGAAAACAGCGAAACTGTTTTCAAGTTGGTTTACCATATGATTATACCGGCTTGGGCCCGAAAACACAAGAAAACCGAGGTGAAAAGCCGTATTGCTTTTACCCCACATGGCCGCCACACAAGCCAAAAACCGCACCCTGCAAGGTGCGGTTTTGCCGTTTTTGCTTTTGTTGCAGGCTTTACCGGGCCCGCTCGCCCGCGCGGCGGGGCTGGATGGTATACACCTGGCGGGACGCCACCCGCAGGCCGGGCTGCTGCTGCCGCGCCGCGGCGGCGGGGGTGTAAACGCGCTTGCCTTTTTCCGGTGTGCGCTGTGGGGGTTTGGGGCGGTCGGCCAGGCGCACGGGCTTGTAGGCCCGGGCGGCGGCCAGGCGCGCCATGCGGCGCTTTTGGCGGCGGTGGCGCACATACAGCACCCTGCCGGCAAAGGCGCACACCAGCAGCAGCGGTATGCCAATGGCCAGCCATACCCATGGCGATACCGGCTCGCCCTGCTGCCCGGCCGGCCGCGCGCCACCCGTGCTGGTGGCCAGCAGCTCGTCCAGCCCGGCCAGCACCAGCGGCATGGTGGCCAGCGTACCGCTTTGGGCCGACCATTGCTCCGGCAGGCCCAATACCGCCACCGGCGCAAAGCTTTCGCCCATCACATAGCGGTCGGGCGCGTCCAGTGTCACCTGCACGGCCTCCGGCCCCAGGCTGTTGTGCAGCAAAAAGCTGGCGTCGGCCGTGCCCTGCAGGGGCAGCTCGCCCAGCGCCTCGGTGCCGCCGCCGTATACCGGCAGTGTGCCCAGCGCCAAATCGGCGGCGGCATAGCTCACCCGGCGGAAGTTGCCGAAGGCATAGTCCAGCAGCGCATTGGTATCATCATATTTCAGGTTGTTGGTGCCACACTTCAGCACCACGCAAATCAGCTCGGTATCGCCCCGCCTGGCGGTGGTTACCATGGTGTACAGCGCGTTGTCGGTATAGCCGGTCTTGCTGCCGGTCACCCCGTCGCAGTGGTAGCGGGTAAAGGGCATCAGCAGCAGGTTGGCGGAGTTGAACTGCCGCCCGGCCGGCTGCAGGCCGGTGGGGGCCATGGTGTACTCCACCGCCGAAAAAAACTGCCGGAAGCCCGGCACGCCCAGCGCCCAGCGGGTGATGGCCGCCATGTCGTAGGCGGTGGTCACGTGGCTGTCGTCCGGCTGGCCGCTGGGGTTCACAAAGCGGCTGCCGGAAAGGCCCAGCGCCGCGGCTTTGTCGTTCATCAGCACGGCAAAATCTTCCATGCTGCCGGCCACAAACTCAGCCAGTGCGTGGCTGGCGTCATTGGCCGATTCTATCATGGTGGCATAGAGCAAATCCAGCAGCGGTACCTGCTCGCCCTTTACCAGCGCCACCTGCGAGGCACGCGGGATCAGCGCGTCCACCGCGGTGTCGCTTACCGTTACCAGCGTGCCGGAATCCTTCGCCAGGTCCACATTTTCCAGCACCAGCGCCAGGGTCATTATCTTGGTGATGCTGGCGGGGTAGTTTACCATATGGGCGTTTTTCTCGGCCACCACCTGGCCGGTGGCGGCATCCATCACCACGTAGGCCTCGGCGCCCACCTCCACCTGGGCCTCGGCGCCCAGCGCCGAAAGCGGGCACAGCAAAGCCAGGCACAGCGCCAGTGCCAGCGCCCATGCCCAAACCCGCGCAGCCCGCTTCCTCAAGCGTCCGCCTCCTCGTCCCTATGGTCTTATTACTATAATCATCGGGCGCGGCGCCCGATTCTTTAGCCTGGTTAACTATGTATTATATACCAGCCGGGCAGACGCTGGCAAGTGAAACACCATTTTTTCACCGCTTGTGCCGCGCCGCAGGGCAGTCACATCAGCTCCTGGGCCGCGCTGCCGTATGTGTTCATGATGTTAACGGCCACCGCCACCAGAAAAACGCTGTTGGTGGGGCGCTCAATGGCCGAGAGGAAAAGAAAATCCTCCAGGCTTACAGCCGGGGCGTAGTCCCATATGGTTTCCACGCAGTGGCGGATACAGCGCTCCACCGACGCGCTGGTGGTTGCGTTTTCCCTGGCCACCACCGGGTAGACGTCTTTGGTGATCAAACACTGCCCGTCCGGGTA
>Ga0123329_1004913_pt1 | contig 10262 bp, 10 predicted proteins | sample BioC12SIPDNA_FD_89703 | JGI IMG/M metagenome (GOLD analysis project Ga0123329, IMG submission 89703) | Anaerobic biogas reactor microbial communites from Washington, USA - Biogas_R1_B C12 SIP DNA | ecosystem: Engineered > Bioreactor > Anaerobic > Unclassified | place: Washington, USA | collected... | reverse complement strand
GGTAGGGAGTAACCGAATACCTGGTGGGACACGCGGGCTTGGAGCGCTTCCACCACCGACGGGGGAGACGCGAAGTCCATGTCGGCCACCCAGAGAGGGATGACGTCACGGTCGGCGAACCTGTCCCATTTGACGCTGGAGGTCCCGCGACGGTCGGTTGCTCGGTCAAAGTCAAACTCGGCCACTACAGACTCCCTCCACCACGCAACTCTCACCGTGCGCCGGCCGTGTCGCCCCCGGCGCGCCGGGGGCGCGGCCCCGCAGGAGCCACAGTACTATCTCGTCCGGCGGGGGAGAAGCCGGCGTGTGGGAAGGAGTGGCGCCGATGGTGGTGCTAAACTCGGCGGTGCGCGCCCGATCTGAGGCCTCAAGGCCGCTGCTGACGGCGGTTCCGCGAGCAGCAGAGGTTGACCGTGACGCACACAGCCTGCCGGGAGCGGCCCCCGGAGGGAAGGCAATCCTGTCGCCCTTCCACCCTGACGGTGGCCACGCTCAATGTACTGGACGATCTGCATCTGTGGGAACACAGAGCGCCGCTGGTGCTGGAGGGGTTTCGCCGTCACTGCCCGGATGTCATCGCACTGCAGGAGGTATCGCTGCAGCCGGACACCGCCCAGTGGCTGGCGGGGGGTCTGGGGGACTACTCGGTCCATCTCTGCCCCGCGTCTGCCCATCCCTCCAGCGACAGCCTCGCCCTGCTCTGCCGGCAGCCGGTGTGTTGTCACGAGGTCCTGCCGCTCCTGCAGGAGGGTAGGCAGGCCCATCGCATCGAACTGGAACATGGTGGCACCGTCTGGACGGTGGTCAACACGCACCTATACTGGAATCCGCTGCGGGGAGATGTGCGCGTCAAGCAGGCAGAGCGCCTGCTGCGTTGGATAGAGGGCCGCCATCCTTTGGTGCTGTGCGGCGATTTCAACGCCCTCCCTGCCTCCCGGTGCCTCAGCAGGCTGGAGGAGTCGCTCGACTCGGCGCACCGCGTGAGGCACGGGCAACACGCGGCCTACACCTACCCCACGGGGCTGCGCCGGGGGCCGGGGCTGCGTCATTCGGCCCGCGACGCCTTCTTTCGCGTGAACGGCTGGCTCCGCCTGGGTCGCAACGAGCAGTGGCGGGCCAGCATCGATCATATTTTCGTCGGCCGGGGGATTGAGGTGGAGAGCTGCCACGTTATCTTCGAGCAGCCCTCTCCCACGGACGACACTCTGTATGCCTCTGACCATCTGGGAGTCCTTGCGGCGCTCCGGCCGGGGAAGGGATGATCTATCGGAGGGGACGGTGCGGGCTGGGATAGAGAGACAGCTGCGTCTTCTGCTACGCGTGCTGGTGCTGTGGGCGGTGGACGCGGTCGCCTTGGCGGTGACGGCGCTCGTGGTACCCGGCATCGCTCTGGGCTCGGCGCACGGCTACCCGGTCTGGCTGGTGGCCTTGGCTGCCGCGCTGCTGTTGGGGATGGTGAACCTGCTGGTGCGTCCCATCGTGCTCCTGATCGCCCGTCCCCTGGGGTTCACCTCCGTCTTCCTCATTGCCTTCATTCTCAACGGCCTCAGCATGTGGCTGACGGCCTTCCTGATGCCCGGCTTCCAAGTTGGCGGCGTCCTGTCTGCCTTCCTGGGTGGTTTGGTCTTCGCCATCGTCAACACGGTGCTCACCGGCGTCTTGGAGATTGACGAGCACGGCTCTTACTACCAAAGCGTGATCATCCGGCAGGCTGCCAGACGGCAGCAATCCGCCTCCGAGGACGAGGCTGCCGGCGGGCGGGTTGCTGCAGCGGGTACGGGATTGGTGATGCTGGAGATCGACGGCCTCAGCTATCATCACATGCGCAAAGCGCTGGAGGAAGGCCGCATGCCCACCCTGCAGAGGATGATGGAGGAGGAGGGCTACCAGCTCAGTTTCGTCGATTGCGGGCTTCCCTCCCAGACCTCGTCCTGTCAGGCGGGCATCATGTTCGGGGACAACTACGATATCCCCGCCTTCCGCTGGTTCGACAAAGACGAGCAGAAGCTCTATGTCTCCAGCCGGGACGCTCCGGCCATCAATCGCCGCTTCGCCCAGGGTAGGGGCCTCATGCGCGGAGGGACCAGCATCGGCAATATGCTGAACGGCGACGCCGCCGACTCCCTGCTCACCCTGGCCGACATCCAGACCGACGAGGCCGAGGAACGCCGCCAGCGTGCCGAAGACGTGTCGCTGCTGGCCCTCGATCCCTATTTCCTCATGCGCACTCTGGTCCTGGCCCTGGGCGAGGCGCTGCGCGAGGTGTGGGAGGCATGGCGGCAGCGGTGGCGTCGCGAGCAGCCGCGCCTCAACCGCCTCGCCGGTTTCTACCCTCTGGTGCGTGCGGCGTCATGCGTCTTCCTCCGCGACATGGCCGCCAACCTGGCCGTGCTCCATATCGCCCGTGGCTCGCCTGCCATCTACGTGCTCTGGCCGGGGTACGACGACGTGGCGCACCACTCGGGCCCATGGAGCGAGGATGCCTTCGGCGAGCTGGAGCGCTGGGATGAGGTGGTGGGCAAGCTGCGCCGCGCCATCCGCGATTTCTCCGTGCGCCCCTACCAGATCATCGTTCTCTCCGACCACGGACAGTCTTATGGCGCCAGCTTCAAGCAGCGCTACGGCCTGAGCATTGGCCAACTCATCCGTCAGCACCTGCCCACGGGCACCTCGATGTCGCAGGCGCTGGGTGGCGACGATGCTACGGCTTCCCTCCAGGGGCTCAGCGGCGAATTGGGCAACCTGGGGCACGAGGGGCGGGGCCGGGTGGGGCGGGCCATGGCCGCCGGTGGGCAGCGGCTGGTGGAGCGTGGCGTCCGGGAGCGGGAAGAGCTGCAGGGGCAGATCAAGGCCCAAGTCATGGCTCTGGGCAGCGGCAACCTGGCCCATGTCTATTTCGACCTGGCGCCTCGTCGCTTGACTCTGGGGGAGCTCAACCGTGCATACCCGGGCATGGTGGACGCGGTGGTGGGCCACGAGGGTATCGGCTTCGTGGCCGGCTACGACAGTGACGGCGTGCCGGTGGTGCTGGGCAAGTCCGGGAAGCGCAACCTGCACACCGGCGAGGTCACGGGGGAGGATCCCCTGCTGCCGTATGCAAGCGAACACCGGTGGAACGGCCCCGGCGCAAGGCCCGCGCCCGGCTGCGGCGAAGCGCCCGGCGCGGAGGATGCGGTCCCGGCCCAGTTGGAAAAGCGCGTCTGGCAGGTGCGCCGCGTGATGGATTTCCCTCACTCCGGTGACCTCGTCGTGAACAGCACCTCCTACCCCGACGGCACGGTGGCGGCGCTGGAGGAGCAGATCGGCAGCCACGGCGGGCTGGGGGGAGAGCAAACGGATGCTTTCCTGTTCCACCCCCCCGGCCTGGAGGTCCCGCCCACCCGCAATTCCTGTGAGGTTTACACTATCCTCAACGGGTACAGGGACCGGGTGGCCCGCGGGTTCAGCGAGGGCTGATTCGGGCGGCCGCCGCGGTCAGAGGCTCAGGCCGTGCTCGGCTGCCATGGAGCGGTACGTGTTCTCGTAGTTCTGGAGCCGGGCGACATAGTCTTCGAAGCCGGCCACGCCCTGCCCGAAATAGACGGTGGCGAAACGCCGCCAGTCCGGTGTCCCCGAGCTGAAGCAGGTCAGGTAGTAGCCGTTGACGCCGGCCTTGAGATAGCGACCGAAGGCCATCATGCCGATCTGCGCCGAGGGGAACGAGTACCAGTCGACGCCGGCCACCCACACCACGCCGTCGGACAGCTCGCCCCAGCTGGTGGTGGCTCCATGGTTGCGCAGACAGCCGAAGTTGTTGCGCCGGGCGAGCTCGCCGCCGCCCACCGGATCGCCCAGTCCGGTCTCGGCCGCGAGTATCACGAGCTGGAAGATGGCAGGGATGCCGTACCACTCCACATTCTGCAGCACCATCTCGCCCGTGATGCAGCTGTGGCGAGGCGCGAAGAGGTAGGTGTCCATGAAGGCAGCCAGGTTCTGGCGGTTACTGGTGAGAGCGGCATGTACCTCCGCCCGCGTGAGCACCAGGCAGAACTGACCGCGGGTGATGGGGCTCAACGGGTTCAGACGTCCGTTATCGCCGGAGAAGAGCCGCCACTGCACGGCCAGGGCCACGAGGCGGCGCGCGCCGGGCGAAATGCCGCCTGTGTCCGCGAATGGCCGGAGAATCTCGTCCACGGCGGTGTCACTCAGTGCTTGAGCTTCCTGCGTTTGTCCCAGGCTGCGCATCACGATGACCGCCAACTGCTCGCGCGTGAGCGAGTCATAGGGCTTGAAGGACCCGTCCGGGTACCCCAGCACCCAGCCCAGCGCGGCGGTCCGCTCCACATAGTCGATGTAGGTGGCGTCAAGATCGCGGAAGGCGATTCCGTCCGATTGTCCCGGCTGCTCTCCCCGCCACTTGATCAGAATCTTGGCGGCTTGGCCGCGGGCGAGGGGGGCATCGGGGAGGAAGCGCCCGTCGGTGGTCCCGCTGATGATGCCTCGCGCCGCCAGGGACTCGATGGCGCCTCGCGCCGGATGCCCATCCCACACGTCAGGGAAAACGGCGGCTGCGGCTCGGCTCGGGAGAACGGCCATCACTCCCAAGATGAAGGCCACCAGGATAACCAGGGCAGGGAGCGCGGGTGTGAGTCTTCTCTTCATGGTGCCGCCTTTGTGAACAGTTTCGGCACTCCGGATTCGACATACTAGCAGACGAGGTGCCTTCCGGCTCAGGGGCGGGGCAGGAGTGAGGTGCGGGTGCCGACCGGGCGGATTGCCCAGCCCGGCAGCAGGGTCATGCCCGCCGCCATGGCTTTGGCGCCCAGTCCTGGGACCACCGCTTGCTTCCGGAACATGCCCCGCACCGCTCGCTTGGCCGCCCGGGCAGGGTGCGTTCCTGTTCCACAGCTTCTCCCTCCGGCTGCGATCTCAGCCCCTCCCCAGCGCGGTCAGCACTCCCCCCCCTACCACCATGCTCACCAGCAGCCCCAAGCGGAGGCTGAGGCGTTCGTGCCGACGCAGAAAGGCCAGAGCCAAGGTGAAGACGAAGAGCGGTTGCAGGTTCTTGAGAGCCGTGGTGACGGCGACCGTTCCCCCGTGCCCCAGGGCCGAGATGAAGTAAACGGTTCCCACGGCCGCGGCGGCGCCTGACAATAGGAGGAAGAGTGCATTCCCGCGCGGCACGCGCCGGAGCTCTCCCAGGCGCCCGGTGAGGGCAACCGTTCCCAGCACCAGCACGAACGACGCGAGCATGCTGACGGCCGCCCCTGCCATGGCGGCTGGGAACGCGGCCACACCCAGGCCGCGAAGGACGCCACCGCCGGCGTAGCCAAGCGCCGAGAGCACGGCCATGCCAATGCCGCCCGCCGCCTGCCCGCGGTCGTATGCCGCAACGGTGCCCTGCCGGTTGCCATTGCCCCTGGTTTCCTGCACGAAAGCCACAGCCCCGGCCATCAGGATGATCATCCCGAGTCCGGATACGGCCGAGATCGTCTGTCCCAAGGCCAGGAAGCCAAGAATGACGGCGAAGAGGTTGTCGGCCATGACGAAGCAGGCAGTCCGGGTGGCGCCGATGCGGCTGATGGCGGCAAACATGGCCCCCTGGCCCCCCAGGGAGGCAGACAGCCCTGACGCCGCGAAGAAGAGGGCCCCCGTTCGGGTGAAGGTCCCCTTCGGGAGACCCTCCAATATGGGCACTGCGAGGACAAGCAGCACGCAGGCACCGGTGAGATTGATGAGGAGCGCGACCCAATGGGAGACCCGCGCGTCCTTCAGTCCCAACTGCATGAGGAAGGTGGAGCAGGCAAACCCTACCGCAGCCAACACTCCGAAGGCGACGGCCGTCATGGCACGGCATCGCCACGGGCTGTTGCCGCCGGCCGGGGGGCAGGTGTCACGGGGCAGGAATCGCGGGCATGCCCTTCTCGCCGCTCTCCAGAAGCCACTGGACTACTTCGCGGCGATGATACAGGTTGCCGCTGGGAACCTCGGCCACCGGTTTGGGGAAGGTGGGGTCATCCACCCAGCGTCTGACCCGGCTGATCTCCACGCCGGCAAGTGCGGCGATGTTCTCCTCCCTCACCAACCCTATCTGTTCGATTATGTCTCTCATGCTTCTCCTACGCCTTCGGCAGTTCGGAAGTGCAGGCGGGGCAACGGGTGGCAGTCAGCGGGATGGCGGTCATGCAGAACGGGCAGTCCTTGGTGTCGACAGCCTCTTCCTTGGCGCGCCTCAGGTGATTGATGGCCTTGACGATGAAGAACAGAACCAGTGCGACGATGAGAAAAGCGATGACAAGATTGATGAACGTGCCGTAGTTGATGGTCACGGCGCCGGCGGTCTGCGCCGCCTCCAACGAAGCGTAAGGGCCGGCGGTGGTCCCTTCCTTGAGCACGGCGAACATGTTCGAGAAGTCTCGGCCCCAGATAAGACCGATGGGCGGCATGATGATGTCCTTGACAAACGAAGCCACCAAGGCCGCGAAGGCCGTGCCTAAGATGAAACCTACGGCCAGATCGACAAGGTTGCCTTTGAGCGCGAACTCCTTGAACTCCTTGAACATGGCACTCCCTTCTGCCTGTGGTAGGACGATGTTTCTCTGAGCCTTACTCTATTTTCTGACCAAAGCTCCGGAAGCGCAAGGACGGATGTGGGAGCGTGACGGGGCCGTTTGGCGGCGGCAGGTATCTGTGGTAGCATCGCTTCTCGGTCGCTCGGCGGCCAGACGGACGGGCTTGCCCCCATCGTCTAGTGGCCTAGGACACCGCCCTTTCAAGGCGGCGGCCGGGATTCGAATTCCCGTGGGGGCACCTCCCTCACGCCGGTCTCGGCGTCTGCGGGTGTCGGTGCGTTTGGGCGCATAGCTCAGTGGGAGAGCACCTGCCTTACAAGCAGGGGGTCGCAGGTTCAAATCCTGCTGCGCCCACCTGCCTGTACTGCCGGGTACCGGGCGTCCGAGTGGATGGCCCATCGCGGGCGGTCGCGTTGGGGGTGTAGTTCAGTTGGTCAGAACGCCGGCCTGTCACGCCGGAGGTCGCGGGTTCGAGTCCCGTCGCTCCCGTAAGAAAGAGCCCTGGTTACCAGGGCTCTTTCTCTTGTCCCGCATCCCAGGCGGGGCTCAGACTACAAGGGGGGGAGGCGATCACGCCCCAACTTGAGAAGCTCCTGTTGCGTGTGCGGCTGTGTCATGTGGGGAGTGTCGTTCGGCCCACCACACCCGGGACCGGTGGCCTTCGCTGAGGAGTAGCCGGACCGACTTCGGAGCCACAGCACCAGACCGATCACCAGTAACCCGACGCTGAGGACCAGGAGCGGGAGGTAGCGCGCGCCGGAAGCGATCACCCGCACACCCGCCCAGCCGCCGGCGAAGAGGCCGAGCCACGAGAAGAAGGCCGGAGCGAGCCTCCAGCGCCTGCCGGGTCCGCCGGCGGCTGACAGCGAGATGGCGGCCAGCCCCAGCTCCACGACAGGAATGCCCCAGGAACGGAGCCCAGCTATACCAAATACCTCAAACACCGCGGTGATGAGCCATGCCAGGCCGGTGAGGGCCAGGTAGGCGGTGGGTATGATGCGTGCCGCCGATACTCTCGGCTGTTGCAGGGTGGCGGGGGCCCCCGGCGGTGCAGTGGGGGGCAGGGGAGGGAGGTGGGGCGGGCGATAGTCCGTTCCAGGAAGTGGTCCAGAGTTCACGGCAGCCTCACACGTTGCGGTCAGGGCGGTGATTGGCCGCGCGCACAATGGAGCAGAACAAAAAGGCCCCGAAGGGACCTTCCTGTTCGGCCGCGCGTGCGGCCGGCGCTCGCCTGTTGGCTTCATTGTAGCTCAGTTGAAATGGCCCCGGGTTTCCGCTAGCATGTTGCTCGTTCGTGGCGGGATAGCTCAGATGGTAGAGCACATGACTGAAAATCATGGTGTCCCCGGTTCAATTCCGGGTCCCGCCACCTAAAAGCCCAGCACAGCTGGGCTTTCTTATTATGAAGCCTGGGGCTGGCCGGGCCGTCAGCCAACATTCAGCCAACGCCGGGGACTTGATAGGAATCGAACGGCTGTCTTTGGGGTGCGCGATGCCTTGCACGCGTACTCCAATCTGACCTCATTTGCCCCTTTCACCACTCCTCTGTTTTCGTCCATTTGGCTCCCGCTCCGAAGGGATGCCGTCGGCCGAATCCATCCGGGTCGGGGGGCTATCCTGAAGTGGGGAGCAGCCGAAGGGGACAAGAAACAGATGGCCTTTGTCATCACACCCTATCCAGAGTTCTCATGGTCCATCAGCCGCCAGCGGCTCTTCGAGCAGTGCCCCCGCGCCTACTACTTCCGCTACTACCTCTCCCATAACGGCTGGTTGGATGAAGCCTCGCCACGGGCCCGCCAGGCGTGGACGCTGGGCAAACTGACCACGTTGGACGCCCTCTTGGGGGGAGAGATCGATGCCCGCGCCCGGGAGCTGGAAGCCTGCGCGCGAGAGGGGCGGCCCTTCCCTACCGCCGCCGACATGGAGGGGCGGACGCGGGAAGCCCTGCGTACCGCTTGGCGATCCTCCAAGGACCGCGAGGCATTTGAGTCCCATCCCAACCGCGTCACTATGCTGCGCTCCTTCTACCTGGACCAGGAGCCGCCAGCCGAGGAGGAGGTGGCCCGCCTCAACCATAAGCTCCCTCTCTGTATGGAGCGACTGCGGAGCCTAGCTGACTGGGAGCGGCTGGCCGCCTGCGGCGCGCAGGGCTGCGTGCCTATCCCCGCCTTCGCCCACTTCTTCCTGGACGAGGTCAAGGTATTTGCTGCCGCCGACCTGGCCTATGTGCATGAGGGCAGGCTGTACAGCATCGACTGGAAGTCGGGTCGGGCGGGAGATGATGATGAGGTGCAGGTGCTCTTGCAGGTGGTGGGCTTGCAGCGCACGCATGATGGGCTCGACGGACTGCCGGTCACGGCCACGCTCCACTACCTGGCCCAGGGACGGGAGGAAAGGGTGACCATTCCCTCCGCGTTGAAAGAGGAGGTGCGCGAGGTGGTGACCCAGGGCGTGAGAGGCATGCGCGCCTACCTGCACGATCCCGAATGGAACATACCTTTGGAGGAAGCGGAGTTCCCCCGCTGCCCATCGGCTCTGTGCCGCTTCTGTGGCTTTGGGCCGCTGTGTGAGTGAGGGGAAACTGCCGTCCCTGCGCCCGCCCGGCGAGAAGCGGCTGTTCGTACTGCCCTGCGCCTTACACCCCTATCGCCTGGGCTACCGGCCCCCAGCCTCGGTCCTCCTGACCCTCCAGTCTGCGCAGGTAGGTGGTGGTCACCTGAAGGGAGGAATGATCCAAGAAAGAAGACACCTGCTCGATGGTCTCTCCGCAGTCACGGCGCAGCTTGGCGGCTGAGTGCCGGAAGATGTGTATGCCCGCCGGGGGCAGTCCCGCCTTCTTGAAGTACGACTGCAGGGTGGCGTAGAAGGTGGCGGAACGAAGGGCACCGCCAGCCGTAGACGGCCACAAAGGAGCATCAGGGGGTAGTTCCTCCAACTCGCACCCAAAAGCCCACAGAGCGGCCTTCAGGGCTTCGTAGGCGGGCCTGGGCAGTTCACGGCGTCCGGACTTGCCGCCTTTGCCGTGATAGGTGTAGAAGGAAACGCCCGAGTCCAAGGTGATGTCAGCGGCGGTGAGGCGGAACACCTCCTCCCGGCGACGACCGGTGAGTACCAGCGTCAGGATGATGGCCCGGTTGCGGATGCCCACGGGAGTGTCGGGGATGACAGAGAGCAGTCGCCGCACCTCATCGGGCCCTAGTCCCCGTGGCGGAGACGGACTGGTCCTCGGCCGCTCCAGCTGATCGCAGGGGTTGGTGGTGACCATGCCCATGCGGATGAGGAAGCGGAAGAACGAACTCAGGCAGGCCATGCGGGCGCCGATGGTGATGGGGGAGGGGTCCTTGCCGGAAACGCCCGGTCCGTGGGCCCACACGAACACCTGCTGAGGCGTCACCTGGTCCGGCGGGATCTGCACCCGGCCGAAGAAGTCTTGGAGCATGCCCGAGTATCCCTGCACGGTGCGCTTGGATCCCGAACGGCGTTCCTTCTCCACCAGGAAAGCGACGAGGGAGCGTTCCCAGCCGACGAGGTCTTCGGCCAGGAAGGCGACGGCGGTGTTTCGAGTCACGTCCGACCTCGGTGGTACGGTGAATGGGCACCACCATATTGGCTCTTGCCGCCCCACAAGCAAGTCCTGTCGGCGGACGTGGGGTCCACCATCCCCGTGCATCGCACCGTGGATCTCAGGAGCGCAGGTCACGGCAGGCCGGC
>Ga0123329_1004910_pt1 | contig 10266 bp, 8 predicted proteins | sample BioC12SIPDNA_FD_89703 | JGI IMG/M metagenome (GOLD analysis project Ga0123329, IMG submission 89703) | Anaerobic biogas reactor microbial communites from Washington, USA - Biogas_R1_B C12 SIP DNA | ecosystem: Engineered > Bioreactor > Anaerobic > Unclassified | place: Washington, USA | collected... | reverse complement strand
GTTCAGACAACCTGACCGGTCCGTATGAAGGTCGTGTAGTTCTGCAAGACAGAGGCATTGCCCAAGGTTGTATTATCGATACTCCTGAGGGAAACTGGTATGCTTACCTTTTCAGGGATTACGGTGCAGTTGGTCGTATGCCCTACATTGTTCCTATGAAATGGGAGAATGGATGGCCCGTGTTGGGTGTTGATGGAGTAGTACCCGACACCCTCGACATCAAGGTTGCAAATATCAATGCCGCAGGTATTGTTGCATCTGACGAATTTGACAGGAAAGAAGGAGACAGGGAAATGCCTCTTGCATGGCAATGGAACCACAACCCTGATCATAACTTTTGGTCACTTACTGACCGTCCGGGTTATTTCAGATTAACAACAGACAGGGTTGTTGCAAATGTTACTGAATCAAAGAACATACTTACTCAGCGCACCTTTGGTCCAACCAGTTCTGCTGAGATTACAATTGAAACTGCCGGAATGAAGGATGGAGACTATGCAGGATTAGTCGCTTTCCAAAGGATCTATGGCTTTATCGGTGTAAGGATGCAGGATGGTCAGAAGTCTATAGTGATGATGCGCAGCGAAAGAGATGAGCCTGTGTTGATTGACTATATGCCATTTGCCGGAGATAAAGTGGCTTTCAAAATCAACTGTGATTTTACAGAAAGGAATGACAAGGCCTTGTTCTATTTCAAGCTTGAAGGTAATGACTGGACTCAGTTTGGTGACACCCTTCAAATGCGTTATTCTATGCCCCACTTTATGGGATACCGCTTTGGGTTGTTCAACTTTGCAACAAAGGAAGCCGGCGGATATGTTGACTTTGATTATTACAGAGTGGGTGAAGGACAGCCTATTCAATAAGTATATGATATAGAATAAATAGATCCGGATTTGAACTAAACTTATCAGTCCTCGTTGGGAAAAAGCTCCTGCGAGTGATTTTGAAAAGGAAGACTGTATAATTTGCAATTCCGGATAGAAGATAGATAAGGGGCATCCCAAGCGGGATGCCTCTTTTTTATTATTAGCACTTCACTGAGGAATATGATTTTCCAATTGCTTTCTCCTTACGCCGGGTATTGCCTTTTGATCATTTTGGTCTTATTTTTATTAATCATATATGCAATATAGGAATTAAAATTGCAACAGGAGCTAACCCGTGAAAGCCGCATTATGTGCGATTTATACGTATTCGTACCTCGTAAAAGAGATGCAAATCATATCAAAGCAATATGAAAAAGCGTTGATATTAATAAACTATCTTTCAAAAGCCCCGTTATATTTGCAAAACAAAATCATATTAAAATGCTTCGCTTTTCAAACAAAGTAAAATACGGATTACAGTTTCTGCTGTTTTTGGATGTGGATACTGAGGAGTATACAGACATCCAAAGGGCAGCAATATCCTGCGAAATCCCTCACAAATTCCTTGAAGGCATTGCCGTTACGCTGAAGAAGCATGGTATCCTTGAGGTCAAGAGGGGAGCAGGAGGGGGTTACCGACTGACGCGCGACCCACGGAATGTTTCTCTGGCCCAGATTATAGAAGCTCTGGAAGGTATATCTGGTAAGCCAAATTCAAAAAGTTTAGAACTGACCGGACAGGTGATTGATGAAATCCTGGCAGACACTATAGTCGAGTTCAGGAAACAAATGGAAAGTATAACCTTGCAGGATATACACAAGAAATACTATGAAAGTGCTGATAAACTAATGTATTACATCTAAAATAAAAAGCCATGACAAAAATTGCACAAAACGTTACAGAACTAATAGGTAGAACACCTCTTGTAAAAATAAATAAGCTTACTAATGGTGCTTCAGCCGAGGTAGTAGCAAAACTTGAATTCTTCAACCCTGCCGGTTCAGTTAAGGACCGTATCGCCCTTAGCATGATTGAGGATGCAGAACGTAAGGGTATTCTTAAGAAGGATTCTGTGATTATCGAACCAACCAGCGGTAATACTGGAGTAGGTCTTGCATTCGTTGCTGCCGTAAAGGGATACAAGGTTATCCTTACAATGCCCGAAAGCATGAGCGTGGAACGTCGCAAACTGCTTAAGAAGTTTGGTGCCGAATTAGTTCTTACTCCTGCTGCAGAAGGTATGAAGGGTGCTATTGCAAAGGCTGTTGAACTGGCTGCTGCCAACCCCAATTCATTTATCCCGCAACAGTTTAAAAATGCTGCTAATCCTGAAGTACACCGCAAGACAACTGCTCTTGAAATCTGGGAAGATACTGATGGTAAGGTTGATATTGTTGTATCAGGTATTGGTACGGGTGGAACTATCACCGGCGTGGGTGAAGTGTTGAAGGCTAAGAAGCCAGGTGTTAAGATAATTGCTGTTGAACCTGAAGCAAGCCCTGTTCTATCGGGTGGTCAGCCCGGTCCTCACAGGATTCAGGGTATCGGTGCAGGTTTTGTACCCGACGTACTTAATACATCTGTGTATGACGAAGTTGTCAAGGTTAGTAATGATGATGCTATCAATACAGCCAACTTTGCAGCAACTCAGGAAGGTATCCTATGCGGATTCTCTTCCGGTGCAGCTCTAAAAGCAGCAATTGAAGTTGCAAACCGCCCCGAAAACAAAGGAAAACTTGTTGTAGTTGTTCTTCCTGATACTGGTGAGCGCTATTTGAGTGCCTTCGAGATCTGATAGGCATCTTTGTTATAACTCAGTGAGCACAATAAGGCAGTAAGGGAAGTTGTACTGATCATCACATTTGCGGTTTTCAAGTCCTTTCCTTACTGCCTTCTTATTTATCACAATCAAACAAAATGTTTCTTATGTCAGATAATCAGTTGTTTAAACCCGAGGAGCGCATAGAACTACAGCGAGTGCTTTCAAAGATGAATCGCGAACAGTTGCTGTGGCTCGGAGGCTATATTTCTGCTGCCATAGATTTTGCCCCGGCAGTTCATGCGTCCTATGCCAATCCAGTTATCGAACCCAAGGTGCTCACGCATCTTGAGGAGGAGTCTTCCGGAGCGGTTAGTTCTCCACAAAGCCTGACTATTTTGTTTGGCTCTCATTCGGGCAACTCAGAAAAGATTGCCCAAATAGCCAGAAAGGAAGCCCAGCGCCTGGGGCTTGAAGCCAAGGTCAGGAACATGGAAGATTACAATCCAAGGTCGCTAAAAGATGAAGAACAGTTGCTGGTAATTGTTTCCACCCATGGTGAGGGTGAGCCGCCACTCGCGGCTCAGGAGCTCTATGAAAAGCTTAAGTCGGGTAGGGGTTTTTCGGCAGAAAATATCAGATACTTAGTTATTGCCTTAGGTGACAGTACCTATAAGCATTTCTGCAAGACAGGGCATGACTTTTTTGAGTTCCTGAAAAAGCTTGGTGCTAGTCCGCTGCGTGATGTCGTTGAACTTGACACCGACTTTAATACCAGGCTTTCGGGACTTATTCCCGAGGTTGTTGGACAATTTGCTACTGTTAATGCAGCACAGTCTGCTCAGTCTTCAAGACCTGCAGCTGCTAAGGATGTCGAAGTTGACATACAAGATGGTCCTGTAGAAGTTGAAATTATTGAAAAGATTCAGCTTAACGGACGTGGTGCTGATAAGGAGACCTGGCATATCGAACTGGTTGCTGAACACCCGGCACTTAAATATCAACCGGGGGATGCAATTGAAGTCTTTACAGAAAATGACCCATCACTTGTAGCAGCAGTGCTTGATACAGTTGGGCTGGATGGCAGAGAACTGGTTGATATCGATGGAGCCAGAATGAGTCTGAAGGAAGCTTTACAGTATCATTCAGAATTGACAGTTCTGACTGCTCCAGTTGTAAAGAAATACTCTACCTTCTTGCAGAATGAGACCTTTAATCGTCTGCTTGAGGATCCTGAGCAGTTGAGCGCCTTCCTGGCAGGAACTGATGTACTTGATCTCCTTCAGAAATATCCGGCCGAACTCAAGGCTGTGGATCTTGTATCAACTCTGAGACGTCTGGCACCTCGTGCATACTCTATTGCCTCAAGTCCTGAGGAGGTTGGTAATGAGATTCATATCACTGTTGGTGCCGTACGATATGAGAAAGAGGGTAGGAGAAGAAACGGAGTGTGCTCAACCTTTCTAGCTGATCGGGTTGATGTCGGCCAAAGACTCAAAGTCAAGATCAGATCCAACAACCAGTTTCGTCTGCCGGAAGATGGTAATACCTCGGTGATAATGGTGGGTGCAGGTACAGGAATAGCTCCATACAGAGGGTTCCTGCAGCAGAGAGCTGCACTTGGGCATAAGGGCAGAAACTGGCTGATATTTGGAGACAGGCATTTTACAACTGACTTCCTGTACCAGACTGAATGGCTCAAATACAGGAACTCCGGTCTGCTGACCCGCCTGGATGTAGCCTTCTCACGTGACCAGGAGCAGAAGATTTATGTACAGCACAAGATGAAACAGAATGCCGGTGAACTGTACAAATGGATTTCTGAGGGTGGACGATTCTACGTCTGTGGTGATATGAAGACCATGGCGGTTGATGTTAGAAATACTTTCCTGTCCATTTTGCAGGCAGAAGGTGGTATGTCACCCGAGCAGAGCCTTGAGTATTTCAATAAACTAAGAAAGGAAAGACGCTATCAGGAGGATGTGTATTAACTATTAAGAGAATTAGCAATATGAGCAATATTCCCAAACCCATAGAATGGGCTCCGTCACCCGTTGAACAGATCAAGATTAAAAGTAACTACCTGCGTGGTACCATAGCTGAAGGTCTTAAGGATGAAGCCACAGGTGCCATTTCAGCGGATGATACCCAACTTATTAAGTTTCATGGAAGCTACCAGCAATTTGACAGGGACCTTGAGGCTGAGCGTAAAAAGCAAAAACTGGAACCTTTGTTTCAGTTTATGATCAGATCCCGCACCCCTGCCGGGATTGCCACAGCCGACCAGTGGCTTGTCTTTGACAGACTGGCTGACGAATATGGCAATGGAACCCTAAAACTTACTACGCGTCAGGCTTTTCAATGGCACGGTGTGCTCAAGAAAAATCTGAAGGCGACAATGCAGAAAATAAACTCAACCCTTATTGACACCATTGCAGCATGCGGGGATGTCAACAGGAATGTGATGGCGACCTCCAACGAGGGGCTATCGCCCCTCGTCAGGGAAGTGGCAGCCTTTGCAAAACAGATCAGTGACCACTTGCTTCCCAAAAGCACAGCATATCATGAGATTTGGTTGGATAACAAACTTCTGACAGACGGTCAAACTGATGAAGAACCCATATTGGGTAAGACCTACCTGCCAAGGAAGTTCAAGATAGCCCTTGCAATACCACCTTATAATGACACTGATGTTTTTGCAAATGACCTGGGACTTATAGCAATAGGAGAGGGTGATAAACTTCTGGGATTTAACGTTGCCATAGGAGGAGGTATGGGTATGACTTTCGGCATGGAGGAAACCTACCCCAGGCTTGCCGACCTGATAGGCTATGTAGATAAGGAGAATATATTAAAGGTAGTAGAGGAAATAGTAAAGTTGCAAAGGGATTATGGTAACAGGGAGAACCGTAAACTGGCCCGGTTTAAGTACACCATCGACCGACTTGGCACTAATGTTGTAAAAGAAATAATCGAGCAGAGAAGCGGCATCAGGTTTGAAGATGTCCGACCCTATGAATTTACCCAGAATGGTGATGTGTTAGGCTGGCTGAAGGGTAGCGACGGGAAATGGTTCTTAGGACTCTTTGTTGAGCACGGAAGGGTAAGGGATACCTCAAAAGTGCAGCTTAAAACAGCCCTGAGAGACCTAGCCCGGATCAAGGTTTGCGATTTCAGACTTACCGGTAATCAGGGACTGGTGCTTGGAAGGATAGAGGAAAACCTCAAGCCTCATGTAGAGAATATACTTGCTATATACAATGTATCTTATGGAGAAGGAGTATCTGGTATCAGGAAAAATGCTATTGCCTGTGTGGCGCTTAATACGTGTTCGCTCGCTTTTGCTGAGGCAGAACGATATCTGCCTGAACTAAACACAAAGATTGAGTCCATTCTTAAGGAGCTCGACCTTACCTCTGAAGATATTCTGATCAGAATGACAGGATGCCCCAATGGTTGCGGACGTCCCTTCCTGGGTGAGATAGGTCTTGTTGGTCGTGCTATTGGACGTTACAACCTATATCTTGGCGCAGGCTTTTCTGGAGATCGTCTCAATACCCTTTACAAGGAGATGCTTGACGAGGAAGGCATCCTAAAAGAGTTGTCTGTGCTGTTGTCCCGATATGCCAATGAAAGACAGCCCGGAGAGCGCTTTGGTGATTTTACTGTGCGTACCGGAATAGTAAGTCCAAGTCAATCTGTCACAGTTTACTGATACTATTATGCAATACCTTCCGATAGGGATAAATCTGGCCGGCAAGAAGGTCCTGATTATTGGGGGAGGCCGTGTAGCTCTCCGCAAGATAGAGACCCTGGAGCTTTATACGCGTGAACTTTGGGTGTTGGCTCCGTCTATACGTGATGATATCAGAAACCGAAGCTGGATCAACCTTATAGAAAGGGAATATCAACGCGGTGATCTGGCTGGCTTCTTTATGGTGATTGCTGCCACAGACAACAAGGCATTGAATCTGGCCATTGCCGAGGACGCCCGGCAATGTGCCTGCCTTGTAAGTGTGGCCAGTGACCCTGGAGCCGGAGACTTTATTTCCCCTGCTATTTATTTCGATGGAAATATGTCTGTAGCCGTCAGTTCCGATGGTCTTGATGTGAAAAAATCAGTCAGATGGCGTGACAAGATTGCCAGGATACTATCAGAAGGATTTCTGGATAATTAACCTCCTAATCTCAAACCCATGTCTTCACAAAATAACATTACTAAGGGCAAAGTAACGATTGCCGGGTTTGGACCCGGCAATCCTGAGTTGCTCACAGTTAAGGCCTATAATGCACTAAACATTGCTGATATTATATTCTACGATGATCTCTTGGATGCATCTTATCTGGATAGGTTCAGTGCCGAGAAGGTCTATGTTGGCAAGCGTAGCAACAGGCATACCTATCCCCAGACAGAGATCAACCGTATGTTGGTTGAAGCTGCAAAGACCGGTCATAATGTGGTTCGTCTTAAGGGGGGGGACCCTTTGATCTTTGGTCGGGGTATGGAGGAATATGACCATATTACAAGAGAAGGGGTAGAGGCCGAAATAATACCGGGTATTAGCAGTGCTGTTGCAGCTGCAGCGGAAGCCCTTGTACCCCTAACTTCCAGGGGACTGTCGTCATCTGTTGCCTTTTTGTCTGGGCATGACCCTGACAAGTTGGATGTTCCTTTGGCCGATACCCTGGTTGTTTTCATGGGAGCCTCCAATCAGAAGGAGTTGGCCCAACTATTTATAAAGAAAGGTTATGATGGCAACACTCCAGTGGCAGTTTGTCATAGGGTGTCCTTTAGTGATTCAGATACAAGACGCTACACACTATCTTCGCTCTCAGAAAGTAATGAGTTGTTGCCATCTCCATCGATAATGATTGTGGGGCAGACCGCGGCATCCAGGGCTGGTCGTACAGTCAGAAGGTGGTTGTATACTGGTTCCCGATTACCAGCCTGGAAAAACACAGATGGGGCATTGGTTCATGCACCCTTGGTAAGCATAAGGGCTGACTATAGCGCTGAACCTGCCAATATCTTTAATTGCGACAGCATTCTTTTTCCTGGGCGCAATGCCGTTGAGCACTTTTTTAGATACCTGGCGCATCATAAAATTGACCTGAGGGCTGTACTTGACAAACGCCTGCTTGCGTTAACTCCGTCAGCATCCCATGCCCTTAAAGGAATTGGACTATATATAGATCCGGAGTTTGAAGGAAGCACAGAAGAAGGAATCTTCAGGATAAACCGATGGATCAAACTAGGTGGGGAAAAGGTACTATTACCATGTTCTTCAGTTGGGATGCCCGAACTAATATCAACCTTGAAAGGGGTAAATGCACAAGTGGATTGTCTCACATTATTTGAGGTGATTCGCAATCCACGACCAGTCAGGCATGATCTCGGTATGTTTTCTGGCGTAATGTTCTCCTCAGCACTAAGCGTAAGCCATTTTTGTGAGCTATATGGAGGCTTTCCACAAAACATGGAGTATCGTTTTTCAGATACAGGGGCAAAGGAACTCTTTATTCAGTTGTCGGGAACATCCGAAAGCAATAGTGTCAGCGTTTGATCTCCGGATTTGCTTGATTAAGTTCTATATTCTTACTTTAATTATTCATTTACCTAAGGGGAATTCTAAGGAAGAGGTTTACCATAAGTATTACATCCTGGTTAGGTATTCTCCCTATATAACCATCAGGCTGATGCTCCCTGATTTTGTTTCTGAAGTTTAGTGTTGAATATCCAATAGAAGCTCCGACTGAATTATCATTCGTTTCTTTATTCCATTTGAATTCCAAACCTAAGGCTACATTATAGCTTAAGATGGGTTCAGTAAAGCTTCTTTTTACATTGGGTTTTCCATTGTACTTGAAATCTCCGGACATCCAGCCAAATGATAATTCATTTTCGAGAAACAGATAGAACGGGTCATCTGAAAGAGTATTAAGAGCTAAGTACAGTTTAGGTACAAGGCCTATCTGCGGACTGGTTAATTTGTATTCAAGTCTTGCATAATCCCTTTTCGGGGGTATTGGGTATCCGTCCTTATCTGTACTCCAGCTTGTGCCGTCATCAAAAGTATAGTACCCATACCTGGTTCTAATACCAACACTAAAATACTCATAAGGTCTATAGTCCACTCCCAGCATTGCTCCAAAGCCTCCTACGTCTTCCATAAAGAAGGTCCCGTTATAAAATGCTCCCGGTGTTATCGAAAATTTTGATTGTGTTGTAGCCTCCTGTGAGCAAATAAAAAGTGCTGTAAGGAAAACAAAAATTTGACACTTCATTTAGGTTTGGTTATGCGTGAAACTTAAGTCCTGATTAATATTAATATAGTTTACAGTATTTCGATTATCCGTTCATTAATCTGAGTTGTTCCCTCAGCCACAACCTTCTTTGTTTCAATACTATAAATGACCCATCCTGATTCATGTATTCTTGATGCTGACCAGGTTTCATTCATATCCCAATATCCAATCACCTGAACGGTTGAGTCTTCAATATTGATTTGGCCAAATAGACCAGTAGTGAAAATCAGGGCAACTACTGTAGGAATAAGGTTTTTCATTCTGTTGAGTCGTTTTAGGTTGCAATGGTCGTGAGAAACAATTGTTTGTAAAATTAACGATATTCTCGAAGAATTTTAGACCAAGGTCTAAAATTCTGGGAACTTTATATTTTGACTTTCGTTCAAGGTATTTATTTATTGTAAAGTTATGTTCTAAAATTCTAATTAATTAACCAAAAGCCTTGTTTATGAGTAACTTTCTACTAAGCCTTGTTTTTCTTTTACTACCTCTGGGCCTTAGTGCTCAGCTTATTGAAGGCGATGACTGTAGTAATCCCATCGACCTTTCTTCAATAAGTTCACCTTATATAGGTTCTACGATAAATGCTGCAGATGACTACTCAGAGAATGATTTGTCAGGTAGTGATCTGATGTTTTATTATGACTTAGAGCCTGGAACAAGTATATGTGTTGAGGGTACAGACAGCAACTTCTCCTTGGTATTAGCTATGTATGTTGGTGGAGATTGCCCCGGTGGTACAATGATAGACTATGGTGATTATTTTAATAATCGAATGTGTTATACCAATAATGCTGGATCCATAGAGCGGGTATGGATAATTGTAGACAGCTATGGTGGTCCTGGAGGCGAATTTCAGCTTAATTGGCGATTGGATGAACATCCTGCGCCTTTGTTTGATGATAGTAATATAGATGTTGGAGATGACTTTGCTATACTGCGCTGGGGTTCACTTCCGGGAGTAGATGGATGGCAGGTGAAGTACGGAAGAACAGGATTTGATGTGGATACAGAAGGGGAGTTAGTGACTACAGAGGATGTTTTTATTGATATAGAGGATCTTGAACCCAATACAAGTTATGACCTCTATCTTAGAACAATTTGCGAAGTCGGAAGAGAGAGTGAATGGTCAGATCCAATTACAATTAAGACCCACATATTGGGCGACTATTGTAATGATGCTGTAGATATATCTACTCTTACATCACCAGTCATCGAATCTACAGCTAACGCTTTTGCAAACGGATTCTATAAAGATTTGTATGGATATATTAACCTGAATCCGGGTGAGTCAATTGAGATACAGATAGTTCAGGCGGATAGCTCAAGTG
>Ga0123329_1004903_pt1 | contig 10275 bp, 5 predicted proteins | sample BioC12SIPDNA_FD_89703 | JGI IMG/M metagenome (GOLD analysis project Ga0123329, IMG submission 89703) | Anaerobic biogas reactor microbial communites from Washington, USA - Biogas_R1_B C12 SIP DNA | ecosystem: Engineered > Bioreactor > Anaerobic > Unclassified | place: Washington, USA | collected... | reverse complement strand
AGGCTAGGCCTAGGCCGAGCAGGGCGAAGGCGCCGAAGATCAGCACTAGCGACGTGACGGCTTCGCTGGGCCAGGGTGCACGCCATACGGTGAAGACTCGGGTCAAGCGGGCTACGTTGGGCAGCAGGTCGGCGAAGGCTTGTCCCGGCGTGCTCTCGGCGGCGTTGACGGCCCAGGCGTTGAGGGCAAGGGGCAGGAAAAGCAGCCCAGCCAGCGCCAGCGCCAAGGCGCCTTCGACGAAGAAGCGGAGGGAGCGGCGCTGTAGCGACAGGACCAGTACCGTGAGACCCGCGGCAGGCAGGATGAAGGCGCTGAACAGATAGCTGTAGAGGGCGAGTTCGAGAAAGACAATGAACGAAGCCCACCAGAGCAGCCTTCTGCTGAAGCTGGAGGCGCGCCAGGCTGCATCTAGGGCGAACGCGGCCCAGACGACGGCGGTGGCTGCCGGCTGGAACATGCGCAATTCTTGGCTGTACCAGATGAGGAGCGGCGCCAGCGCCACGAGCGCGCCGGCGAGCAAGCCTACTGCGCGGCCGGACAGCCGCCTCGCCAGGAGCATAACGCCGAGGACGGTGAGCGCGCCGAGGATGCCGCCCAAGGCGCGCAGCGCGGCGTCGTTCTGTGCCAAGCCAAAGAGCGATAGGAACTGCTGCCAGTAGTGCAGAGCTAGGTAGTAGACCGGCGGGTGCTTTTCTTCGATCAGGGCGAAGGCGACGCGCCAGGTGTAGGCGGGGTCTGCTGCAGCCCATTGCAGGCTGACGGCTTCGTCGAACCAAACGCTATGGCGGGCTGAGCGCCAGAAGCGCGTGGCGAGCGCGACCGCGAGTACGGCGATCTCAGGCCAGGGCGGACGATAGTGGGCGGTTCGCCAGGAGGCAACTCGGCGCGTGCCGGTTATGTTCGACATCGTTCTGTGCGTTCTCTAGCCGGCGGGTGGGTCAATGCCCAAGCCGAGCTGGTGGAGGCCGGCGCGCAGGTAGTAGCGGCGATAGGCGCGCACCTCGGCGAGTTCCTGCTCCAGTTCCGCCTGAAGGATGTCCGCAGCCGTATCACGTGTGCCGTCGCTGTCGCCGGCGGATGGGCGTGGCCCAGGCTCCACGCGCAAGGAATCACCCTGCTGCCATTCGGCCAAGACGATCAGCCCGCGCGATTCCAGCCAGAGCAGGCTGCGGCGGATGACGGCCTCGGTTGTGCCGAGGCGGGCCGCCATGCGCTCGACGTTTAGCTCCTTGTCGTGCGCGAGGGCGTATTTGCACATGCTCGCTACGTTGCGCAGCGTTGTTGACGATGTATCTCCGGCAGGGGCGCGGCCGCAGAGATAGAGCTCGGAGGGCTGGACGGTTTCGGTCAGCCAGAGCAGCAGGTCCGGCGAAGGGGGAATAGACCACACGACGAGGGGCCTGTGGCGAATGGCGCCCGATAGAGCTGTGCGCGGCGCGTAGGGCGCGCCGGCTTGCTCCACGCCGGCGCCTTCGGCGTACCAAATGGCGGCGTCCGGGCCGGGTAGACTGGCTGGCGAAGCATCCTCGTTTCGCAGGTCATGCACGGCGGCGAACATGGCGCGCCGCACCGGCGGCTGATCCGCAGGGCCGGTTGCAGCGCGGCTGTTCATATAGGTCAGTTGTACGTTGCGATTGCCGTTGTATTCGTTGATGCCCACGGTGTGGACGAGGTCGATCGGCGAGGCGGCAAGATCGGCGTCGCCGCCGCCGAACCAGATGACGGGCAGAGCGACCTCGCCCTGTGCCACGGTAAGCCGCCGGTGGCTGGCATCCTTGCCGATGCGCCTGTCTTCAGTGACTTCCACACCAGATGTGATAAAGACCGGCGCGGGGTTGCCGTTGCCAAAAGGGGCCAGGCGTTGCAGTTGCTCGACGAGGGGCATGGTGACGTGGGCGAGCGGCAGTTCGGCGTCGATGACCAGGCCGGGAGGCGTGTCCGCAGCCGTATGGTGGGCAACCTGCCGGTGCAGCGCTTCGCGGAAGCGATCGACGTTCTCACGCGGCAAGGTCACGCCCGCCGCGCCGGGGTGACCGCCGTGGGCGATCAGCAGGTCGCTGCAAGCTGCGATGGAAGCGCCGATGTCGACCCCAGGGATGCTGCGAGCGCTGCCGCGTGCGGGCGCGCCTTCGGGCGTGAGCAGCAGGACTGCGGGCTTATGGAACTGCTCGACGAGGCGCGAAGCGACGATGCCGACGATACCGGCGTGCCACGACGGATGAGCCAGGACAAGTGCGTTGTAGTCTAGCAATTGCGGGCGCCGTTCGAGCATATCGAGGGCGGCGCCGGTGATCTGGCTGGTGAGGAGGCGGCGCTGCTGGTTGAGGCGCTCCATCTGAGCGGCGAGTTGCCCGGCCCGGATCGGGTCGCGCGTGGTGAGCAACTCGACGGCGACGGTGGCATCCTCCAGGCGACCAAGCGCGTTCATACGCGGGCCAAGCTGGAAACCGATGGACTCGGCGTCGACGGTCTCGGGTTTCAGGCCGGCGATGTCCATCAGCGCGAGCAGGCCGATGCGGCGCGTACAGCGCAGGCGTTGCAGGCCAAGCTGGAGCAGGTAGCGGGCGTCGTGTACCTGTTCAGCGACGTCGGCGACAATGCCCAGGGCGACGAGATCGAGCAGTTCTTCTTCCTGTCCGCTACGGCCTAGCAGGGCATAGACGTGTTGGATGAGCTTATAGGCGACGCCGACGCCTGGGAGGGTGCGCAGCGGGTCATCAGGCGCCTGGAATTTGGGATTGACGATGGCGTCGGCGCGGCGCACGTTGGCATCGGGCACGGACGGGGGAGACGCGCCCCAAATCGGCGCGCCTTGGCGTGCAAGTTCGACCAGAGCAGGCGCGGGGTCGTGGTGGTCCGTGACGAGCACAGTCAGGCCCGCGCCTTTCGCATAGCCAACAGAAGCGTCTTCGGCAATGCCGGTGTCGCAAGTAAGCAAGAGCTCAGGTCGAAAGTCGGGGCCGGCGAGAAGCTGTTTGAGCTTGTCAAGGTGGATGCCGTGGCCCTCTTCGAAGCGGTTGGGAACGTGGAAGCGGACACGGTCTGCGCCAGCCACATCCTGCAGGGCGGAGACGAGGAGCGCTGTGCTGGTCTGCCCATCCACATCGAAGTCGCCCCAGACGAAGATGCGCTTGCGCTCGGTGAGGGCTTCGGCAAGCAGTTCGCCAGCGTGGGCTAAGCCATAGAGGGAGTCGGGCGGCGCGGGCGTATAGTGGCGCGGGTCGAGGAAGCTGCGCGCCTTTTCCGGCGTATCGATGCCGCGCTGCGACAGCAGCTGGGCGACTAGGGTTTGGCCTTCTACCAGCGGGAGAAGGTCGAGCGGCGCGTCGACGGGCGGCAGGATAGACCAGGTATCAGGCATAGATAAGCTGTGAATCGTCAGAAGGCGAGTTCGTCCACATCTTCGAGACTGAAGTCAATGCCTTCATAGGTATTCTGGATATCCGGCGACTCGGTGTCCTCCCACTCATCAATCGATGTGGCGCGCTCGCCGCGATCGCAGAGGCCTCGATAGGTGCAGAAGCCGCAGAGGTACTTGCGGTTGAAGTCCGTATCGGGGACTTTGGGGAAGCCTGCTTCACTTTCGCCGGCTAGGATTTGGCGGATGATGGCGGCGATGCGGTTGCGGTTGGCCTCGTGCTGGGCTGCGTCATAGCGGAAGGTGATCGGGTGCTCTGGCGCGGCGACGAACCAGTAGCGCATCTCCGCCTGTTCCGGCGCGATAGGGCCCCAGGGCAAGCGCGAACTGGCCTCGACCAGCACATAGAGGTAGAGCGCAGTCTGTAGACGGCGTTGGAGCGAAGACGGGTCAGAGCGTTTACGGCCAGTTTTCCAGTCGATGATGACGGCACGGCTTTGGTCTTCGGCAGTGATCAGATCGTATTTGGCCACCAAACGCACTGCGGAGTCGTCGAGCGTAAACGGAACGTCCAGCACGCGTTCGACTTCGACGTGACCGCTAGGCAGGTCTGCGGGACGATGTTGGAGATAGGCTCTATACCACTCCTGCAGCGGCGGCTCCAGATCATTCACGAATTGGTGTACATCGTCGCTGGGGACGCCAGCCTCGGCGCGTTCGATCAGTCGATGGAAGGCCTGACCAAGACGCATGACGCGTTCGTGTTCGGCGATGGGCGATGCCTGAACCGAAGGCCAGGGCGTTTGCTGCATATAGGACAACCAAAAACGCCGCTTGCAGTCGTCGTAAACCTGCAAACTGGTTTGGCTGAAGCGGAAGTCTTCCGGCAGCCGGGGGCCGGCGGTTGTGCGCGCACCCGTCATAGCGTTCATCGTTCGTGGATTATAGCACAGGCAGGCGCATTAGCGCCCTCGCAGCTCCGCGACGTGGCGGTAGACGTCCACGGTCTCGGCTGCGCAGTGGTCCCAGCGGAATGTTGCCGCCCGCGCCTGTCCCAACTCACGGAGGCGCGCGGCAAACTGTGGTTGGTCGATGATCAGGCGGATGGCGTTTACCAGGCCCGCGTCGTCATGCGGGGAGACGATCAGAGCGGCGTCGCCTGCGATTTCGGGCAGGCTGCTGGCGTCGCTGCACACAACCGGCGCGCCGCAAGCCATAGCCTCTAGGACAGGGAAGCCGAACCCCTCATACAGGCTCGGCGCGAGGAAGCAATCCGCTGCGGAATAGAGCGCGAGCAAGTCGGCGTGGGACACGTAGCCGAGGAAGCTGACCTGATTGTCGAGGCCGAGCGTGGCGGGCAGTTGACGCACGGGGCTAAAGAGCCAACCGTCGCCGCCGGCGATCAGCAGCCGGTGCGGATAGCCGGCTTGACGCAGCGCGGCTAGGGCGCGGAAGGCTGCGGCGTGATTCTTGCGCGGCTCAAGGGTTCCGACCATCAATAGGTAGGGGGCGTCGGGGCTGTACTGCATGTGCACGCGATGCTGCTCGCTCTGCGGCGCGGGCTTGAAGGATTCGTCGATGCCTTCGTAGATGACATGCACTTTTTCGTCAGGAAGCCCGTACAGTTCGAGCAGGTCGCGCTTGGTGTGGCGGCTGACGGCGATGATGGCGTCGGCACGACGGGCGAAGAGCGGCACGGCTAGGTTGAGGAAGGCGCGGTTGGTCAACGTGTGGTGCCGGGGGTAGCGCCGGAAGATTAGATCATGGACGGTGAGAACGGTCGGCGCGGCGACATTGGGCAAGAGGTGCTCGGTGGCGTGATAGATGGCACGGCTGGGCGTTGTTGCAGCGGACTGGGTGAACGCGGCCAGCCGCGAGTTGACAGGCAGATAGGGGAATTGGAAGACCTGGCTTGCGAGGGCGGAAAGCCGCCAGGTATAGCGGCCCATCTGGAGCGGGTAGGCAGGGGCCGCGGCGAGTTCCAGTGGCGGGGCGTTTCCGGAGTGACTGTTGTAGAGGACGGCGAGATCTACCGAGTCCCGATGATTGGCTAGCAACGCACCGGCTAAATTCACCGTGTAGCGGCTGAGGCCGGCGCGCTGGTGGACGGCTGGGCCGATGTCCATCACGACAGCCAAGCGTGAATCGGCAGGCATTTGCGATGTGTTAGGCGCAGGCATCGGCTTAGGTCGCCCCTATCACGGCGAGGAGCCGGCTGACGATCATCTCCATGGCGACTCGGTTGCCGCCGCCTTCGGGAATGATGACATTGGCATACCGCTTGCTCGGTTCGACGAACTCCAGGTGCATGGGGCGGACGGTGGTTAGGTACTGGTTGACCACGGATTCGAGCGTGCGCCCGCGTTCGTTGACGTCACGATGGAGGCGGCGGATGAAGCGGATATCGGCGTCGGTGTCGACATAGATACGTAGGTCCATCAGCTCGCGCAGACGCGGTTCGACAAAGATGAGGATGCCCTCGAGCAGAATGATCGACGCGGGGTTGACCTGGATTGTTTCCTCCTGTCGCGTATGGCTTGCGAAGTCGTAGACGGGTACGTCGACTGGCTGCCATTTCAAGAGGGCGTGCACGTGGGAAATGAGCAGGTCGGTGTCGAGGCTGTCCGGGTGATCGTAGTTGTAGGCGGCGCGTTCTTCCGGTGACATATGGCTATGGTCATAGTAGTAGCTATCGTGTTGGAGATAGGCGATATGGCTGCCGCCGAGTGCTTCGTGTATGCGCCGGCTGACTGTAGTCTTGCCGCTGCCTGTGCCGCCGGCGACGCCGAGGATGAAGGGGCGTTGGTGTGTTGGGGTGCGCATGGTCGGCTATATTGCTCCGTTTGAGGTTAGGGTGGCTCAATAGGTGCTGGACCTGCTGCGTTGCCCGGTTCGAGCGACAGCCGATCGAGATCGGTTAGCAAGGTCGTCTGTACGATCACGACGGCGCGTGCGGCAGGCCAGGGCGCGATTTGGACGAGCGTGAACGCCGGCGGAAGGACGTAGCCGGCGGCGCCGATGATAAGGAGAATGGCTGCAGGCCAGATGAGCCCGAACCCTGGCATGTGGCGGACGTTGACGCGCAGACCGGGCATCGGTATAAATTCGAGCTGCAATTTCTGCTCCGCCGCACCGATCTCGTGCTGGGCGGGGCCGGTGATTTCGATGCGCTGTTCGGGTTCCAGGTTCAGACCACGGTAGACTTCGACCAGGAAGGAATCGGAACCGTCGGGCGGTCTAACCACGCGCAGCCCTCCCTCGAGCGAGGGCAGCAGGATGGATTCTTCGCTGCCTGGGCTGGGTAGAATGAGGCCGGCATCGACGGTTGGATCCGTCTGCCCGGGGAGCGCCAACAGCGGTTCCTGCGTGATCGTGCGCACGAGCAGGCCGGCGCCTTCCTGCTGTATCTGGAGCGAAATGCTGCCGGTACGGAGACGAGCGCCGGGCGGCGCGGCGGCGGCAACCTCCTCGCCTTCAACAAGGACAGAGACGGCAACAGACGACTCTGCGCCTGGATCAACCAGATACTGGATGAGCAGATCGTGGGCCGGGGCGCGGTAGGCTTGCCCGGGGGCAAGGATGGGCGAGCTGATGTTCCAGCCGGCGAGCAGGAAAAGCCAGACCGCGGCCAAGGCGAGCAGCAGGCCGAGCGGCGGTAATACCTGGAGCGCGTAAGCGTGCCGGCGACGCACGCCCAAAAATCGCGTCTCTTGGCTCCCGGCGAATTCGCCGGTTTCGTGCCGGGCTAAGTAGCCATACCTCTGGGCCATGGACGCGGCGATGCGCGCGGCGAGGGCGGAAGGCGCGTCATCGACGGCCTTGCGCGTGCGATAGACGGCTAGGCCATCCGGCGGCGTCACGGGAGAACCGGGTTGGGCGGTCAACGTGCCGAAGCGTGCCATAAGCGTTCGCACGGCGAATGCCTTGCCCAGGCAGTCGGCGAAGTGAAGCGCTACCAGCAGGGTAATGAAGGCGAGCAGCGTGCGAAAAAGAAGGCTGCCCAGGAGGTTGAACAGCCCAGCCACACGCAGGGTATTGCCGAGCGCGCCATAAGCGGCCCCTGCCGCGAGGAGCCAGCGCGCGGCCGCGGCCGGCTCGTCGTTGAGTTGCCCCGGCAACTGGGGCAAGAAAAACGCCGCCGGCAGGAGAATGAGGGTAGCTGTTCCTGCCGAGAAGAGCGTCCACGGCGAAAGCAGCCACCGCCATACCGTCGAGACCAGGTCGACACTGCGTTGCCGTCGTTCGTCGCGCCCGGTGCGATTATCGATCAGATCGTGCGTGCTTTGCTCAAGCGTCACGCGGCCACCCGGTGTTTGAGGCGCGCAGAGGCACGGCGCGTGGCCCCGGTTTCAGCCATTGGTTGATCTCGTCGCTGAGGTTGGCTAGGGGGGCTAATCGGGTCGTGCATATGGGCAACGATTCGATGAAGGCGCTGCCGTAGTCTTTGCGCCAGATGCGACTGTCGAGGATGACGACGATGCCTTTGTCCGTGGATCGGCGGATCAGACGTCCGAACCCCTGGCGGAAACGGATGATGGCATCGGGGAGCGTGTAGTCGCGGAAAGCGTTTTCCAGATCGGCTGTGCGCGCGGCGACGAGCGGGTCGCTGGGTACGGCGAAGGGCAGGCGGACGATCAGCAGGCATTGCAGCTCTTCGCCTGGGAGATCGACGCCTTCCCAGAAACTGCGCGTGCCGAGAAGAACGGCGCGCTCGGTCTGCCGGTATTCGCGCAGCAGCCGGCGGCGGCTGGCGGATCCGTGTTGCAGTACGGTGATGCCGTGGCGGTCTAGGGGGGCGCGAATGGCGTCCGCCGTGACGCGCAACTGGGCGTAGCTGGTAAAGAGCGCCACAGTGGAGCCGCCCGTAGCCAGTGCGGCTAGGATGATGGCTTGTTCGACCGCTTGCTGGTATTGGCCGTCGCGCGGGTCCGGCATGTCGGAAGGCATGAAGAGCAGCGTGCTGGCGGCATAGTCGAAGGGGCTGTCGACGGTTGAGGCTGTGACATCCCACAGGCCTAGGCGGTCGCGGATAAAGGCAAAGCCGGAGCCGGTGCGCAGCGTTGCGCCTGTGAGGATGACGGAACGTTTCTTGTGGATCAGTTCACGCTCGATTACGTCGCTGACGAAGAGGGGCGCGGAGACCATAGCGGCGTTGCCGGACGATTCGTCTAGTTCCGCCCAGGCCACCGATTCGCGGCGGCTGTCGCCAGGGCTGTAGATGATCTGCTCCATGTGCGCATCCAACTCGCCGAGATCGTGGGCTACGCCGGCCAATTCTGCGAGGTACGATGAGAACGGTTCTTTTTGTCGCCACTGTTTGTCGTCGAGAGCCTCGACCAGATGATCGAGTTCGTGCAGCAGGGCGTGCAGGCTGCTATTGACCGTATCCCATTCGATCTCGAGTTCGCTCCAGGCAGGCTGCGAGCGCAGCGCCCGGTCGAGCGCGATGCGCTGCGTATACTGCGAGTCCGTCCGGATGGCCTCCTGGTTGCGCACGAAGTGGAGCAGCCGGCCTGTGAATAGCTGGATTTTGTCTGCCGTTTTCCGTGCGAGAGAGTCGATGCGCGCCAACCTGCGCAGGCTATCCGTGTCCTCGGCGCTTGTGCAGGCTTCGGTCAGGAGGCGGGCCAGGCTGCCGTCCTGCCCAAGGATCCCCAGCCAGACGGCGACGGCGTTCCAGTCGGTGCGATAGGTGAGTTGGTCGGTTGCCGCTTCTTCGAGCCGGTGGGCTTCGTCGACAATGAGGTGGTTGAAGGGCGGCAAGACTCTGCCGCCAGCCTGAATATCTGTCAACAGAAGGGCGTGGTTGACGACAAGGATATTGGCCGACTCAGCGCGCTGGCGGGCTTGATGGAAGAAGTCATGGAAGTGGGACCCCAGCGATTCTTGGCCGGCCTGCGTGGGGCGGGCGCAGCGGCTCTCGGAGCATGAGTCGGCGTCGGAGGCGATGTGCAGCCAGATTGCTCGTTCGGCTGGCGTCGGCAAGAATAACTCGCTGACGTCGCCGGTGGCGGTATGACGCAACCAGACGAGGATGCGCGCCAGCAGCCGCAATTCTAGGGGGCGCAGGCGGCGATTACGATACCACGAGTAGAGGCGGCGCGTACAGAGATAGTTGGAGCGTCCTTTTAGTAGCGCGCTGCGCGGGGCAGGGTAGCCGGCAAGGCGGAGCAGATCGCGGACGAGAGGCATATCCTTGTCGATGATCTGGTCCTGTAGGGCGATGGTGTTGGTGGCAACGACCATTCGCTGCTGGTTACGCATGGACCAAAGCGCACTGGGCAGCAGATAGGCCAGCGTCTTGCCGGTGCCGGTACCGGCTTCTATCAGCAGGTGATCGCCGCGGTTGATGGCGTCTAGAACGCGATGAGCCATGTCAGCCTGGCCCTGGCGCGCTTCGTATGTAGGGCCGAGCGTCTGGCTGAGGAAACCTTGAGGAGCGATAAACGTGTCCAGGTCAGCCGGATCGACATTGCGATAGGTCGTCGCTTCGGCGGGTATGAGTGCGTTTTCCGGCAGTGCGCCGTCACCGGCCTCCGGTTCAGAGCCTATCGTGCCGAACGAGCTGTCATGGAAAAGGGCGCCGCACGCTTCGAGGTCTTCCAGCAGGCGTATAGGCGGCCAACCCGAATCCTGACCGCAGTCGAGCAAAGTACGGACGAGGCCGGCGGGCAAACTCGCCGCTTCCTGCAATAGGCGGGCAAAGAGGCAACTGGCGGCTTCGGCATCGTCGAGGGCGCGGTGCGCGTCCGGCAACGGGATGTCGAGGTCGCGGGCTAGCTCGCTGAGGCTATAGCTGGCGGCGCCGGGGAGCAGGATGGAAGCTAGTTCGAAGGTGTCCTGCACAGGCCGATGAAAATCGATGCCCCCAGCCTGGAGAAAGCCCATGTCGAAGCCGGCGTTGTGGGCAATGACGT
>Ga0123329_1004902_pt1 | contig 10275 bp, 6 predicted proteins | sample BioC12SIPDNA_FD_89703 | JGI IMG/M metagenome (GOLD analysis project Ga0123329, IMG submission 89703) | Anaerobic biogas reactor microbial communites from Washington, USA - Biogas_R1_B C12 SIP DNA | ecosystem: Engineered > Bioreactor > Anaerobic > Unclassified | place: Washington, USA | collected... | reverse complement strand
CAGTGCGACGGGCCCGTGGTCTGGGCGCGCTACGTCGCCACCTCAGCCGACGCGGCGGCGCGCCTGCTCGGCACGAGTCGTCGCCAGCTGCAGGAGGGGACGCCCGACCGCGTCTACCTCGTCGTCATGCGCGGCGACTTCCATCTCGCCTCGGCCGGGGAGGGACGGGCGCCCTACCTGGCCTTCCTTTACTGGCGTGACGGCGAGAACTGGAACGCCGCCGACTTCACGCTGCTCCAGGAGGCCGTGCCCCTGGAGTCCGCCGGCACGCCGCAGGCCATCGAGTCCTTCGCGCTCGCGCATCCCACGATCCAGCGCGCGTCTGAGTACGCGCTCGCCGGTCTCGTGATCCTCGGACCGGCCGTGGTGCTCGTGGCCTGCGCGGTCCTCTGCGCCTGGCGGCGGCGCTCGGCGTGGCCCTTCGTGATGGCGGCCGGCGTCGCGGGCGCGGTCGCCTGCTGGCAGGTGACCACAGCGGTCCTGTCGGTGTGGAGCCCGCACCGGGCGTGGCTGTGGGACCCGGCTTTCCACGGCATCAAGTTCGCCGCGCTGGCCCTCGTCGTCGGCGTCGACCTCGCCGCGGCGGTCGCCGTGCTGCGGGCGCGGCCGAAAGCGGAGGCGGCCGGCCAAGCGGTCGTCGGCCGCATCGCCTCGCCCAAGGCAGCCGCCGCCTGGCTCGTCTTGGCGGCCGTGCTGTACGTGTTCACGTGGTACATCGTCGCGACGACCGGGGAGTGAGTCCCGTGATGATCAGCCGAGACTCGCGAGCACTCCCCTCGTACCAGGACCTGACAAGCACATCGACCTGATGCGCCCAGCCGGCACACTCCGCTGGGAGCGCAGCGCGCACAGGTTATGTGCACGCCGTTAGTCTGACGTCAGGCGGGGCGCCGGTGGTCTTCCACTGTGGCCAGCCGCGGCACTCCCGGGTAGCATGACGTTCGGAGGTGGTCGTCGTGGTCGACGTGTTAGAGGACAAGCGTGCGGCAATCGCAGCTCTGTGCGTCAAGCACGGCGTCGCGCGTCTCGAGGTGTTCGGCTCAGCCCTGCGTGACGACTTCCGCCCTGGCGAGAGCGACGTCGACCTGCTCGTCGAGTTCGCTCCGCATGAGGGGTACGCCCTGGTCGACGCCTACTTCGGTCTCCTCGACGACCTGCGCGCCCTGCTCGGCACCGAGGTCGACCTGCTCATGACCGACGCCGTCCGCAACCGCTACGTGGCGCGCGAGATCGAGCGCACCAAGCAACTCCTCTATGCGGCGTGAAGCGCCCGCGTACCTGCGGGACGTCGTCGAGGCCTGCGATGCCATCGAGGCGGTGCTCTCCGGCGTCGAGTTCGATGAATAGCACGCGACGCGTCTGCTGTGCTCCTCGGTCGAGCGTGAGTTCACGATCATCGGCGAGGCTGTCTCCGTGCTCTCGCGCACCGAGCCGCAGCTCTTCATGCGCATCACCAACGGTCGCCGCCTCGTGGACTTCCGCAACTAACTCACGCACGCCTACCTGCACGTTGACGACCGCATCGTGTGGCTGATCGCCCGGAACGATGTGCCGCTGTTGCGAGCGGAGTGCGAGGAGCTTCTCGCGAAGGTGGAAGACACAGACTGACAAGCGGATCAAGCTGACATGCAGTAGCGCCGGCGGCCTCACGGGAGGCCGGCGCGCTCGCAGGTCATCCGCGGTGCGTTAGACGCCCGTGCGGTTGATGACTCCAGGCGAGCAGGGAGAGTGTCGGGCTGGCGCCCTGGAACCACAACATTCACTACCATCCGCTCCTCCTCGACGCCCTGCCGCGCGATACCCGGCGTGTCCTGGACGTCGGCTGTGGCGACGGCATGCTCGCTGCCGATCTGGTGGACCATGGGGTCGCGGAGGTCGTCGCCATCGACGTGGACGCTCCGGTGCTGGGACGAGCCCGCAAGCGACACGCGGGCAGGCCGATCGCGTGGCTCGAGGGCGATTTCATGACCGAGCCGTTCGAGCGCGGCTCTTTCGATGCGGTCCTCTCTGTGGCCATGCTGCACCATCTCGACATGGAGAGCGCCCTTCGGCGCTGCGCGGATCTCGTGCGACCCGGTGGCGTGGTCGGCGTCGTTGGGCTGGCGGCCTTCGACTGGCGCGATCTACCCCACGAGCTCGCCGGCGCAGTCGCGACCCGGCTGCTCGGTGCGTTGAGGGGTCGCTGGGCTCACACTGCGCCGACGCTCTGGCCACCGCCGCTTACGTACTCCCAGGTGCGGCTGACCGCCACGCGCGTGCTGCCTGGTGTGCGCTACCGAAGACATGCTCTCTGGCGGTACTCGCTCGTATGGGAGAAGGCCTCTGCGGACAACAGCGTCCAACGAGCGCGTCAACCTGTCGCGAGCAACGGTTTTTGTAGGAACTTGGAGCTGCAGCCCGCGCAGGTTACGCGCGGTGCGTTGGGCGAACCCCGATCCCAGCGGCAGCGCGGTTGGAAGGTTCTCTTCACGGAGTTGAGTCCCGTAGTGTGGTGTACCGGCATGAGAATGGTCCAGGAGCCTCCTGCCGACCAGCGCCGGCCGCCGTAGGATGACACCGGTTCCGGGACAGGGGCTTTGGGAGAACGCGGTCGGGCAGGCCGATAGACTTCGTTGGGCTACGAGCCCGTTGGTGTAACTGGCCGCCCCTGCGACCAGCCCGGGTGCGCTCATGAGCGCGGATCCGTACGTGTCGTTCTCGCCCGCCGTCTTCCGCCACGCAAGGCGATGCTGGGGAGGTAGCAGATGGGCAGATCGATCGGGCTCGACGTACACCGCGACTTCTGCGAGGTGGCCGTCGCCGACGGCGGCCGGGCGCGGTCTGCGGGACGCGTCGTCACCAGCGTCGAGGATCTCGAGCTGTTCGCGGCCAGTCTGGCGGGGGACGACCGGGTGGTGCTCGAGGCGACCGGCAATGCGCTCGCGATCGCCCGGCTCATCGAGCCGCACGTGGGCGAGGTCGTGCTCGCCAACGCGCGCCAACTGAAGGCGATCAGCCATGCGCGCGTGAAGACCGACAAGGTCGATGCCCGCGTGCTCGCCGACCTGCTCGCTGCGGACCTCATCCCGCCGGTCTGGGTGGGCGACGAGCGCGTGCGCATGCTGCGCCGCCTGGTCTCACGTCGTCGCGGGCTCGTCAAGCGTCGCACGCAGGTCAAGAACGAGATCTCGGCGGTGCTGCACCGCAACCTCAAGGGACGCCCGCCGGCGAGCGATCCCTTCGGGCGCAAGGGACGCATCTGGCTTGCCGCCCAAGAACTGCCCGCAGACGAGCGTCTCACCGTCGATGCCGCCCTGCGTCAGCTCGACTTCCTCGGCGCGGAGCTGGCCGAGATCGACCGCCTCGTCGCCGTGCAGGCGCAAGGTGATGAGGACGTGCGGCGCCTGCTCACCGTCCCCGGCGTCGACGTCACCACCGCCGTGACGCTCATCGCCGTGATCGGTGACGCACGCCGCTTCCCCACCTCCCGCCAGCTCGTCGGCTACCTCGGCCTGCACCCGCGTGTGCGCCAGTCGGGCAGTGAGCCGGCCCGCCATGGACGACTCTCCAAGGAGGGCTCTGCGGCGGCCCGGCACGTGCTCGTCGAGGCGGCCTGGACGGCGGCACGCAGCCCCGGGCCTCTTCACGCCTTCGCTGCGCGCGTCGCCGCTCGCCGCGGCCGTCAGGTGGCCGCCGTGGCCGTGGCGCGCAAGCTCTGCGTGCTCTGCTGGTGCCTCCTCACGCGCGGCGAGGACTACGCCTTCGCCCGTCCCAGCATGGTGCGCCGCAAGCTGCGCCGCCTCGAGCTCGCCGCGGGGGCGCCGCGACGCAAGAGCGGCCCCCAGGCCGATCCCGTCTGGAACACCGATGCCGACACGCGGGAGCGCCGTCTCGCAGAACAGGCCGAGCGTGCCTACGAGCGTCTCGTCGCGGACTGGAAGGTGATGCAAGCGAGAGCGGGTGCGAGCGCGACACCGGGGCGCGCATCGTTGGGCCTTCAGTGAGGCCAAGCCGCGCGGCAGGTCGGGTGCCCCTCAAGGCCTGCACTTCGCTTCGTCAGTCACTCGCACCCACGGGGAGGATGACACAAGGGAAGAAGGCGGTCCAGAGTTTGACTTTCATCCGTAAGTCCTGAAGAGGGCCCGGATGAAGGAAGACCATCGTGGGCCCCAGAATCGTCGGAACCGTTCCAAGGGAAACGACGAGAGGAGCACCACGATGGCCGAGACGAGCATGAGTCTGGACGAGCTCGTACGCAAGCTCATGGGCGATGAGCACGCCGACGTTCTCAGAGAGACGCTCGCCTGGTTCGTGCGCGAGCTCATGGAGGCCGAGGTCGCCGGGCAGATCGGCGCCGACCTGCATGAGAAGAGCGCCGAGCGCGTGACGCACAGGAACGGCTACCGCGAGCGCGCCTGGCAGACGAGGGCCGGCGAGATCGCCCTGCAGATCCCGCGCCTGCGGAGCGGCACCTACTTCCCCAGCTTCCTGGAGCCGCGCAGCCGCAGCGAGAAGGCGCTGGTCGCGGTCGTGCAGGAGGCGTACGTCAATGGCGTGAGCACGCGCAAGGTCGAACGCCTCGTGACCCAGCTCGGCCTGGTCGGCATGAGCCGGAGCGCCGTGAGCCGTCTCTGCTCGGGCCTCGACGAGCAGGTGCGCTTCTTCCGCGAGCGGCCGCTCGAAGGCCGCTACCCGTACCTCTGGCTCGACGCCAAGGTGCAGCGCGTCCGGGAGCTGGGCGGCGTCCGCCACAAGGCTCTGGTCGTCGCCTACGGCGTCCACGAGAGCGGGCGCCGAGAGGTCATCGGCATCGACGTCGGCGAGGCCGAGACCGAGGCCTTCTGGCGTGAGTTCCTGCGCTCCTTGCGCGCCCGCGGCCTGGCCGGCACCCAGCTCTGCGTCTCGGACGCCCACGAGGGCCTCAAGGCCGCGATCGCCAAGGTGCTCGGCTGCCCCTGGCAGCGCTGCACCGTGCACTTCCTGCGGGACATGCTGGGCCACTGCTCAAAGGCGCAGCAGCCGCTCGTAGCCACCGCCATCCGCCAGGTCTTCGCGGCGGAGAGCTCAGGCGAAGCCCGTGAGCGCCTCGCCGGGGTCGCCGAGGCCCTCGCGCAGAGCGCGCCCAAGGTCGCCCGCCTGCTCGCCGAGGCCGAGGACGACCTGCTCGCCTTCATGGCTTTCCCGCCCGAGCACTGGTGCAAGCTGCGCTCGACCAACCCGCTGGAGCGCATCAACCGTGAGATCGGGCGTCGCTCCGACGTGGTCGGGATCTACCCGAACGACGCTGCTCTCGTGCGCCTCGCCGGCAGCCTCCTCATCGAGCAGAACGACGAGTGGCTGGTCGGTCGTCGCTACCTCTCGATCGAGTCGCTTGAGGCGGTGCTCGAGAGGACGGCTGGCACTGAGACTGTCGTGGAGGTGAACGCGCTGCCGGCGGCCTGACGAGAAAACCATCCCGACGAGGGAGTTACGGATGAAAGTCAAACTCCGGACGGCCTCGGGCCTCCTGTGTCATCCTCGCCTTTGGGCGCGGGTGACTGACGTGGCGAAGTGCAGGCGTCAGGGGCATGTGGCCTGCCGCGCGGCCTCGCCCTTCGAGGGCCATGAAGATGCGCGCCCCGGTGTCGCACCCGCGCCCACTCTCGCTGGGCTCGCCGTCCGATCCGCCACGAGCCGCTCGTAGGCTCGTTCCGCTTGTTCGGCGAGTCGCCGCTCGGCAGCGTCGTTGTCTCTGTTCCAGACGGGGTCGGGCTGCGGGCCGCTGCGGCGCCGAGGCGCCCCGGCGGCCAGCTCGAGCCGGCGCAGCTTGCGGCGCACCACGCCCGGCCGGGCGAAGGCGTAGTCCTCGCCGCGCGTCAGCAGGCACCACGAGAGCACGCTGAGCTTGCGCGCCACGGCGACGGCGGCCACCTGGCGGCCGCGACGGGCGGCGATGCGGGCGGCGAAGGCGTGCAGTGGTCCGGGGCTGGCGGCCGCCATCCAGGCCGCTTCGACGAGCACGTGGCGGGCCGCCGCCGAGCCCTGCTTGGAGAGCCGCCCGTGGTGGGCTGGCCCGCTGCCGGATTGACGCACCCTGGGGTGCAGTCCCAGGTACCCGACCAGGTGACGGGAGCTCGGGAAGCGAGAGATGTCGCCGATCACCGCGACCAGAGTGACGGCAGTGGTCACATCGACGCCGGGGATCGTGAGCAGGCGGCGCACGTCCTCGTCGCCCTGCGCCTCCACGGCCACGAGATGATCGATCGCGGCCAGCTCCTCGCCGAGGAAGTCGAGCTGACGCAGGGCGGCATCGACGGTGAGGCGCTCGTCCGCCGGCAGCTCCTGCGCCGCCAGCCAGATGCGGCCCTTGCGGCCGAAGGGGTCGCTCGCCGGTGGGCGGCCCTTGAGGTTGCGCTGCAGCACCGCCGAGACCTCGTTCTTGACCTGGGTGCGGCGCTTGACGAGGCCTCTACGGCGCGAGACGAGGCGGCGCAGGGTGCGGGTTCGCTCATCGCCCACCCAGACCCTGGGAATCAGGTCGGCGGCGAGCAGATCGGCGAGCACGCGGGCGTCGATCTTGTCGGTCTTCACGCGTGCATGGCTGATCGCCCGCACCTGCTGAGCGTGAGCGAGCACCACCTCGGCGACGTGCGGCTCAATGATCCGCGCGATGGCCAGGGCGTTGCCGGTCGCCTCAAGGACGACGCGGTCGTCCGGCGCGAGGCTCGCGGCGAAGAGTCCGAGATCCTCCGGCGTGGTTGCCGCACGTCCGGCCGAACGCGCCCGTCCGCCGTCGGCGACCGCAATCTCGCAGAAGTCCCTGTGTACGTCCATTCCAATCGACCTGGGCATCAGCTACCTCCCCTACTTCGATGATGCGCGAGCGGGAGGCGGCGGGCGAGAACGACACTTACGGATTCGCGCTCGAGGCGCACCCGGGCAAGTCGCAGGGGCGGCCAGTTACACCAACGGGCTCATGCGCCCAACGAACCATCTCGGCCTGCCCGACCGCGTTCTCCCAGAGCCCCTGTCCCGGAACCTCCCGTCATCCTACGACGTCGGCATCCTCGAGTTGCAGCGGCTCCGGGACCATTCTCATGCCGGTACACCACACATCGGGACTTGACCGTAGAGAGGCCCAGTCGACTTTGAGAGAGCGTCAGTGACCGCTCTTCCCGAAGCGACGACAACGCAACGCTGACTCATCCGGCGAGGCGACGCAGCGTCAGGCGCTGGTGCCTTGCCGGCTTCAGTTCGGCGCGGCCGCCGCGCACTTGACAATCTCGTCGCCGCGCCGCGACCATGGTCTCATCCGATCCGGCCGGTCGCCCGCGGGCGACGAGGCTGCGCGCGTGGCGGCGCGAGACAGGGGGGATACCGATGGCGGCAGGAACGCGGACAGGCGGCGGCGGGCGTGGTCGGCGGCGGGCGGCCGCCGTCTTCGTGGTGACGATCATCGCGGCGGCGGCGCTGCTGCTGGCGGCCATGTGGGCCCCGGTGAGCGCCGTCGCCGACGACCCTGAGGCGTCCCCGTCCGGCTCCCCCGCGGGCGCCGCCGGCAAGGTCGTCATCCAGATCGGCTGGAACCAGAACCTCGACAGCCTCAACCCGTTCATCGGATACCAGAACGTCTCGTACGCGGTCTACGGGCAGAACTACGACTACCTGCTGCGCTACGGCCCCGAGTCGATCGACCCCGTCCCGGGGCTGGCCGAGAGCTGGGAGCTCTCCGACGACGGCCTCACCTGGACGTTCCACCTGCGCAAGGACGCCGTCTGGCAGGACGGCGAGCCGCTCACCGCCCGCGACGTGGCCTTCACCTACAACTACGTGATTGACAACAAGCTGGGCGCCTTCTCCAACTACGCCAAGAGCATCGACCACGTGACCGCGGCCGACGACTACACCGTGCTGATGGAGTGTGTGCAACCCAAGGCCGACATGCTGCAGGCCACCGTGCCGATCTTTCCCGAGCACATCTGGAGCAAGGTCAAGCCCTCAGAGGCAGAGCGCAAGTTCCAGAACTCCCCGCCCTGCATCGGCAGCGGCCCGTGGCAGGTCGTGGAGTGGAAGAAGAACCAGTACGTGCGCATGGTCGCCAACAAGCGCTACTGGGGCGGCGCTCCCAAGGCCGACGAGCTGATCTTCCGCTTCTACACCAACTGGGACACCATGGCCATGGACCTCAAGAGCGGCGAGATCGCCTACGCGCAGGTCCCGCCGGCCCAGTTCACCGCCTTCTCCGCCCTGCCCGGCTTCGGGGTCAACGAGGCGGCCGCCTCCAACGCCTGGGAGAACCTGGGGTTCAACTGCTACACCGGTCCTTCCAAGGGCGACCCCGCCTGCGCCGACCCCGCCTTCCGCCGCGCCCTCAACTGGGCGGTGGATCGGGACAAGATCGCCGAGGTGGCCTTCTTCGGCCACGCGGTACCCGCGACCAGCATCCTGATGGACGGCTTCTGGAAGGACCCCGACTACCACTGGGTGCCGACCGACGCCCAGCGGTACAGCTTCGACCTGGAGCGCGCCGCGCAGGAGCTGGACGCCGCCGGGTACAGGGACGCCGACGGCGACGGCGTGCGCGAGGGCAAGGACGGCAAGCCGCTCAAGCTGCGCCTCTGGGCCGTGTCGGAGAAGCCCGAGTACACGGGGGCCGCCAAGCTGATCGCCTCGTGGTTCGAGGAGGTCGGCGTGGGCGTCAAGATGGAGACGCTGGACGACGGCGCCGTGAGCCAGGGAATCTACAACTACGTCGACGACGTCTTCACGCCCGACTACGACATGTTCATCTGGGGCTGGTCCGGCGACACGGACCCGACCTTCCCGCTCTCGGTGTTCCTCACCGAGCAGATCGAGGACTGGAGCGACTGCGCCTGGTCGAACAGGGAGTACGACGGGCTCTTCGAGCGGCAGGCGGTGGCGATCGACCCCGTGGAGCGCCAGAAGATCGCGTGGCGCATGCAGGAGATCCTCTACGAGGAGTCACCCTACATCGTGCTCGTGTACCCGCGGACGCTGGAGGCCTACGACACGGCGCACTGGCGGGGTTGGGTCAAGGACCCGGGCGCGAACGGCTCGGTCCACAACGGATGGAGCTTCCTGGCGCTCGAGCCGGTCGGCACGGCGGCGGCCGAGGGCGGAGGAGCGGGCTGGCGCTGGCCGGTTGTGGGCGTCGCCGCCGTGGCGGTCGTGGCGCTGGCCTGGCTGCTGCTGCGCCGCCGCGGGGGGCACGCCGACGAGGAGGCCTGAGTGCGGGGCGCCGCGTCCGCGGCGGGGCGCAGCACGCCGCGGCGCCGCGCGGTAGACTGGGGTGGTGCGTCCGTCCCGTCCCCAGCCCCACCGCGCGCCGTCCGGGCGCGAAGCCGCGCCGTCGAGGCTCCGCGGCGCCGTGCGCGACGTCGTGCGGCCGCTTGGAGGGTGGAGCACGCCGGCCGGGCGCGGCTACATCCTGCTCGCCGTCATGACCCTCGCGTTCGGCTTCGCGCTGAACACGAGCACGACCGTGACCACCAACTACTTCACGGACGTGCTGCACTTCACCGGTCCGCAGTTCGGCTACATCACGGCGATCAGGGAGGTCCCCGGGTTCCTGCTGATCGTCGTCACGGCGCTGTTGTACCGCATGTCGCAGCAGCGCCTCACCGCCCTGGCGCTGGTCGTCTTCGCGGTGGGCCTCGTCGGGTTCGTGCTGGCCACCGGGTTCTGGTCGGTCGTCCCGTGGGTGATCCTCGGCAGCCTGGGCTTCCACACCGTCATGCAGACGCAGTACGCGCTCGGCATGAACCTCACCGAGGAATCGCGCAGCGGTCGTGTCCTCGGCGTCATGGCCGGCATCACCCAGGCCGGGGCGCTCGTCGGCATGGGGGCGGTGTTCTTCGTCTTCCTCAAGTGGCCGCAGTTGTACCACGAGGTCTTCATCGCCTGCGCGGTCATCGCGCTGCTGGGCGGGGTCGCCATCTTCGGCTTCCCCCATCTCCACGAAGGCCGGCCCCTCCGGGTGCAGATGCCGCGCCAGCGCATGGTCCTCGCGCGTGACTACCGCTACTACTACGTGCTCAGCATCCTCGACGGCGCGCGGCAGCAGCTGTTCTTCTCTTTCGGCCTCTGGGTCCTCGTCAGCCACTTCGGGATGGGGGTGTCCGGGATCTCGCTGGTGGTGATCGTCTCCACCGTCGTGGCGATGGCCTTCTCTCCGTGGGCGGGGCGCATGATCGACCGCCGCGGCGAGCGCTGGACCCTCTCGGCCATCAACGTCGCCTACATCGTGGCGCTCGGCGGCTACGCGCTGATGGACAATCTGTGGCTGGCCTGCGCCTT
>Ga0123329_1004900_pt1 | contig 10277 bp, 9 predicted proteins | sample BioC12SIPDNA_FD_89703 | JGI IMG/M metagenome (GOLD analysis project Ga0123329, IMG submission 89703) | Anaerobic biogas reactor microbial communites from Washington, USA - Biogas_R1_B C12 SIP DNA | ecosystem: Engineered > Bioreactor > Anaerobic > Unclassified | place: Washington, USA | collected... | reverse complement strand
GCTCCCTTCGGGCCGACCGTGGCGCTGACGCCGCTCTTGCTCAGGTTGATCCTGATCCCTGGCGCGATGGTGATGGTTTTTCGAAAGCGGATGCCCATGATGCCCTTCTCATCCTCCTTCCGTCGCGGGGACGACGTATTCGAATAGTGGCCGAGTGTTCAAAGGTCCGGTTTTCTTTCGTTTCCCGTCCCGTAGAAGAAAAGAAGCCTAGGCTTCCTCCTCCTCCGGGTCGAAGAGCAGGTAGTCCCACCGTTCTTCGGTGATTTCCCTCCCCCAGATGACATGTTTCGTTTCCTCGGTGGGGGAGAAGCCGTACAGTTCGTACAGGTGGCGGGCCTCCCGGAGTTCCGAAAAGGTCCACAGGAAAATTCGCTTGTAGAGGTTCAGCCTGCAGAATTCCATGGCTTCGTCCATGAGGCGCCTTCCGATGCCCATGCCCCGGAATTCCGGATGGACAAGAAGCCAGCGGAGCTTGGCCGTTGTGTCGTCCTCGTGGTCAATGGCTATGGAGCCGACCACGGTGCCGTTGTGGTCCGCAACCCAGGCGCCTCCCTTTCCGGCCTCCCTGTTTTTCAGGAACCGGGCCATGCCTTCGAAGAGGTAGTATTCAAAGGAGCTGTCAAGGTTGTACTCCTTCATGTAGAAGTCCATGTGCTGGGAGGCGACGATGCCAAGGTCCCCGGGCTTTGCCGGGCGGACGGTCACTTCCCTGGGGTCGTTGGACAGAATGCTTCGGATGGTTTCCATTGACCTCAGGAGGCTTTCCACGTCCGTTTTGGGCATGGGGCTCAGCAGTTCCGACGCCCTCTGGTCCGACGCTTTTTCGAGGGCGGTGAGAACATGTTCTCCCCGGGGGGTGAGGCGGAGGATGTAGGCCCTGCCGTCCAGAGGAGACCGTTCCTTTTCGAGGAGTTCGTCATGCTCGAACCTCCGGATGATCCTGCTGAGGTACCCCGGATCAAGGGCGAGCTGGACGTTGATCACGCTGGCCGTGGGGGATTCGTTGTGTTTGATCTCGTAGAGGACACGCGCCTCGGCGAGGGAGAAGGGGCTGTTGAGCACCGACTGGTTGACCGCTCCTATGACTCCGGTGTAGTATCGGTTGAAACTGCGGATCTGTTTTGTAACCTGTTCAGGAATGTCCTTCACTTGTTTTACCCTCCTTTCGATGGTTCTTCTCTCCAATACTATTCCATTTTATTGCTGATGTCAAGAATAATATGCAGGTCTTTCCGTAAATTTGGGCCTTTTGCATCGCTCTTTCTTCCGCCCTTTCGCCAAATCCTTGAGCGCCTGGAGTTCCTGGGGTGACATATTACCGGCAAGATAGGAAGAATAGGCCGTCTTGTTGGAAAGCAGGGGTTCGTCCCGAAGACCGGGCAGCAGTGCGGCCGCCTGGCTGAAGGATGGTGTTCCCGGAACGGGAGAAAACTCGGCAATTCTGGGATTGCCGCCGTGCTCAAGGACGAACCGGATGGATCTCTCCACCGTTTCAGGTGTTTGTCCCGGCACTCCGGCGAGGATGTAGGTCTCAAGCTGCCGGTCGGAAAAACCTGCTTTTCTGAGAGAGGCCAGGGCTGCCATGTATTCATCGTCCGATGTCTTGTCCGAGCCCCTGTGCTGCATTTCGGGGTCCGAGCTCTCGAAGCTCAGGCGAAGGGTCTCGAAACCGCCCTTTTTCAGCATTGCGGCGCATTCGTCGTCGATCTCCCTGACGTGGAGTCCGTTGGGGGTATGGAACCTGGTTCCGGGGTGCCGTTCGTTCAGTGCCGCCAGGAGGGGATAGAAATGCCGTTCCTTTCCGGCGAGGAGGGCGTCGTCGTAGAAGACGAGGTCCCGTACTTCGCCGCTTGAGAGCTGCCGTGCCGCGTCCTCCAGAACGAGTGCGGGATCCCTTCTCCGGTAGAACGGCTCGAGAAGGCGGGAAGCGCAGTATTCGCACCGGAAGGGGCAGCCGAAGGTCGTGGCGAGGACGCCGTACCGCAGTCCCCGGTACAGGTCCGTGGCCGGCAGGGAAAACTCGAGGTCCAGGGGCTCCGTCTGGATCATGTCGGCTCCCGAGAGTTCCGCATGGTCCGGGCAGAGCCGGGTGTAGATGCCCCCCAGGATCACCGGGACGCCTGGGAAGACCTGCCGCAGGGTGTCGATGCAGCTGAAGACCCCGCCGTACCAGTAGGTCATGACTGAGGTCACAAGGATATAGTCGGGAACGGGACAACGTTCGAGGAGGCTGCGGAAGTCCTCTTCCCCGATGCCGAAGCGGTGATACCGTCTCGGAATGGCGGCGAGGCAGGCAGGTTTGGGAATCTCAGTCTTCCTGATCGTGTTTCTTCCGAAGGAAAGCTCTCCCGTCCGTCCCTCGAAGATGCAGTCAGCGAGAAAGACCCGGTTCCCCCTTTTCCGGAGGTAATCCAGCAGAAAAAGCAGGCCGAGAGGTTTGGCCCAGAGGTCGAAAAAAGTGAAGTCGTGCACCGGGGGATTGACCCCGAGGACGACGGCTCCCTTCATTTCCCGAAAGAGGGATGACAATTCGGACACGGCGGTGTCTCCTTCCGAAGTTTCCCGCTATGGAGCAACGGGAAGAGATCATGCCGTGGAGTATAATAGCAAAAATACGCCGGCCCGGAGCGGAAGACCGGCCGCAGAACGCGGTTTTCTCTTTCGCTGCGGGAGGCAAATCTTGATTTCCGGGAGATAGGATTATGATCTCGATGACTGAAGAACTGCGATCGACCCTTCGTGCTTTCCAGCAGACGGAGATTACGGAGCACGCCATTTACTCCGCGCTGGCGAGGCGGGTGAAGGGGGCCAACGGTGATCTTCTCAGAAGGATAGCCGGGGACGAGAAGCGCCACGCTTCCGTCTGGGAGCGCTACACGGGGATTTCCATTGCACCGGAGCGCTGGAAGGTCCTGTTCTTCGTCCTCCTTGCGGCGGTGATGGGCATCACCTTCGCCATCAAGCTCCTGGAGAAAGGGGAGGAGCGGGCGGAAAAGAACTACGGCGCGGTGGAAGAGGCCATTCCCGAGGCCGCGGTCATTCTCAGGGAAGAAACGGAACACGAAGCCGCCCTTGCCGCCCTCATCGACGAGGAGAGACTGCAGTACATGAGTTCCATGATCCTTGGGCTGAACGATGCCCTGGTGGAGCTGACCGGGGCCCTTGCGGGCTTTACCTTCGCCCTTGGCAGCGGAAAAGTGGTGGCCATGGCGGGGACCATTACGGGCATTGCCGCCGCCCTCTCCATGTCCGCGTCGGAGTACCTTTCCCAGAAATCCGAGGAGGGGGACCGGAAACCCCTCAAGGCGGCCCTCTACACAGGAATAGCGTATCTCGGTACCGTGGTGGTGCTGGTCTTTCCCTACATCATTTTTGAGAGCCCCTTTGCCGCCCTTGCGCTCACGTTGTTGAACGGCGTGGGCATCATCCTGTTCTTCACCTTCTTCATGTCGGTGGTCCGGGACGCGCCCTTCCGGAAGAATTTTCTCGAGATGCTCTCCATCAGCCTCGGCGTGGCGGGGATTTCCTTCCTCATCGGGTATGCCGCCAGGCTCTTCCTCGGCGTGGAGCTCTGACGATATCGGCCCCGGCAGTAAAGGTTTTTTAGTGAACCGAAGGAGACATCATGCAGACCTTTCTTCCCTATCCTGATTTTTTCCGCTCCGCTGAGGTGCTGGATGTCCGGAGGCTCGGCAAGCAGAGGGTGGAGGCTCTCCAGCTTCTGAACGCCCTCTCGCCGGAGTACGCCCTCCGGGGATGGCGGAACCATCCCGCCCGGACCATGTGGAGTGGCCATTCCCCGGCCCTGGCTTTCTACGGCGTGGTGGTCTGCCGCCGATGGACCGGGCTGGGCTACCGGGACACATGCAGGGAAAAGATTTTGAGGGTCCTGGAAATCATGGGCGGGGACGGCGACGAGGAACGGCTGGAGCTGCGCTACCGAAACGCCCTTGCTGAGAAGGATCGGAATTTCCTGCCTCCCTGGTTCGGTGACGAAACCTTCCACCGGTCCCACCGGTCGAACCTCCTGCGAAAGGATCCCGAGTGGTACGGCCGGTTCGGATGGGACGAGGGGCCGGACCTCCCCTATGTCTGGCCGTCATCCCCGACGGAAGAGGGAAAAGGGAGCTGACGGATTTCTCGGCAGACGGCGGCCGAGGCGAAAGCGCGAGAGAGTTTCCGCCGCCTGCGGATTTAGGGATTTTGCCCTGCCTTTTCCTCCTTGTCCGTAGGGAGTATAATAGGCTTATTCGCATCGGGGGAGTCCGGAAAGGACTGAGAGGGGGCATCACAGCCCCGACCCCTGGAACCTGATCCGGGTCATGCCGGCGAAGGGAAGGTGCCCGCTTTAAGGACATTCCTCCGATGCATACAGGCAAAGGAGGATTTTTTTTATGGCCAGTGACAAAAACAGGATTCTCGTGGAAGGCGCCCTTGCGGTGGCCCTGTCCGTCGTCTTTTCGGCCCTGAGGCTGTGGACCATGCCCCAGGGCGGCTCCATCACCCTGGAGATGGTGCCTCTCTTCCTTTTCGCCCTGCGGAGGGGAGGAAAGGCCGGATGCTTCGCCGGCGCCGTCTCGGGCCTTCTGCAGCTCATGACAGGCGGCTACGTGGTGCACCCCCTCCAGGCGGTGCTTGACTATCCGGCGGCCTTCGGCGTTCTCGGCCTGGCCGGGTTCTTCGCAGGCAGGCCCCTGGCGGGGATGGCCGTTTCGGGTCTGCTTCGATTCGGATGCCATGTCCTCTCAGGCGTGATCTTCTTCGGCAGCTTCGCCCCGGAGGGAAGCAACGTGTGGATCTACTCCTCGGTCTACAACGGTTCGTTCCTTCTTCCCACCCTGGTCGTGTCCGCCGTGCTGGTGCACCTTATTCTGCCCCGTCTTTCGGACTTCGGGAGCGGCAGGCGATAAGCCCCGCCCGAAAGAGCATTTTCCGTACCCTGGCGCTCCCGGCGGGGAGGGTTAAGGAGGTGAGTTCGTCGCCCCCGGCCCATCTCCCGCCGGGAGTGTTCTGTTCCAGGCCGTCCGGGGCGGAAACCACCGCCACCCTTAGAGTGACGCGCCACCGGGTGAAGGAACACCGGATCAGGCCGAAATCAGTCCCTTCGGTCTGCGAAAGCGCGGGAGGAAGGGGCGGTTCCGCCGGGGGAGCTTCCCATGGGAACTCTTCGAAACCGGCCCAGAGTCCCCGGGAAGGGCGCTTCCGGAGATAGACGTTCCCGTCCCTGAGAAGGACGATCATTCGCCCCTCCGCCGCCTCTCCCTTTTCCCTCCCGGAAAAGACGGGGCGGAGCAGGGCTGTCCCCCGTTCACGAGCGCGGCAGATCCCTGAAAGGGGGCATTCTCCGCACTGTGGCGACCGGGGGAGGCAGAGGGTGGCCCCCAGTTCCATCACCGCCTGGTTGAAGTCCCCGGGGCGGTCCGGGGAAAGGAGGCGGTCAAAGGCCTCACGGACGGCTCCCTCGCCGGCGGAACGGTCCACGGGGCAGTCGAGGTCGAGAAGGCGGGAGAAGACCCTTTTCCCGTTGGCGTCCACCGCCGGAACGGGAAGGCCGAAGGCGATACTCGCCACCGCTCCGGCGGTGTAGGGTCCCACGCCGGGAAGGGCAAGGAGCCCCTCGTAGGACTCCGGAAGCCTGCCGCCGAGGGTGTCGGCGATCACCTTCGCCGCCGCCCGGAGGTTTCGTGCCCTGCCGTAGTAGCCCAGCCCCTCCCAGGCCTTGAGGACGTCCTCCTCGGGGGCTCGGGCGAGGGCTTCCGCCGTGGGGAAGAGACAGGTCCACCGGAGGTAGTAGTCCGCCGCCCGGGATGTCTGGGTCTGCTGGAGCATCACCTCGGAAATCCAGATTTTGTACGGGTCTGTCGTCTCCCTCCAGGGAAAGGGACGACGAACCCGGTCATACCAGTTCAAAAGGGCTGATGCCGTATGCTCCCCGTCCCGCCGGGAGACGAAGAGTTCCTTTTTCGTCATGAAATAACTCCTTCCGTGTTTCAGTGAAAAACGGTTCTCTCTGCCGTCATAGGGTACAATAACTTTCAGATTGATGCACCACCTGGGGGAGGAAAGAACCATGACCGGAGCAGAAAAAACGGAGTATGATTTTTCCCTTTTCGGGGAGATGGACTCGTATCTCTTCCGGGAGGGGAACCATTGCCGCCTCTATGAAAAGCTCGGCGCCCACGTCGCGGAACACGGCGGGAAGCGGGGAACATACTTCGCCGTCTGGGCTCCCAACGCCGAAGAAGTGAGCGTGACCGGCCCCTTCAACGGCTGGAACAGGACCGTCAACTATCTCTCTCCCCGGAAGGACAGCTCAGGCGTCTGGGAGGGCTTCATCCCGGGCGTGGAGAAAGGGGCGCTCTACAAATACTCCCTCCGCACCCGCCGGGGGAGGGTCATCGAGAAAGGAGACCCCTTCGCCTTTTTCTGGGAAGTGTCCCCCAAGACGGCCTCCATCGTCTGGCCCCATGAATACGAATGGGGGGACGGGGAATGGATGGCCTCCAGGAAGGGAAAAAACGCCCTTGACGCCCCCTTGTCGGTCTACGAGGTCCATATCGGCTCATGGAGGAGGAACCCTGTGGAGGGATTCCGGTCCCTCTCGTACCGGGAGCTGGGGCAGGAGCTGGGCGATTACGCCCTGTCCATGGGTTTCACCCACGTGGAGCTCCTTCCGGTGATGGAGCATCCTTTCTACGGCTCGTGGGGATACCAGACCCTGGGCTACTTCGCCCCGTCCAGCAGGTACGGCACCCCTGAGGATTTCATGTACATGGTGGACGTGCTGCACCAGAAGGGCATCGGCGTGATCCTCGACTGGGTGCCCTCCCACTTCCCGGCGGACGGCTACGGCCTGGCGAAGTTCGACGGTACGTGCCTTTACGAGCACGAGGATCCCCGGAAAGGCTACCACCCCGACTGGGGAAGCTGGATATTCAACTACGGCAGGAACGAGGTGAAGGGCTTTCTGCTGAGCAGCGCCTTCTACTGGCTCGACCGGTTCCACGCCGACGGCCTGAGGGTGGATGCCGTGGCCTCCATGCTCTACCTGGACTATTCCCGGAAGGCGGGGGAGTGGATCCCCAACCGGTTCGGCGGCAGGGAGAACCTCGAGGCCATCGACTTCCTGAAGAAGCTGAACGAGGCCGTCTACGGCGATTTTCCCGACGTGCAGACCATCGCCGAGGAGTCCACCGCATGGCCCATGGTCACCCGCCCCGTGTTCGTCGGGGGGCTGGGGTTCGGCATGAAGTGGAACATGGGGTGGATGCACGACACCCTCGCCTTCATGTCGAAAGATCCGGTGTACCGGAAGTACAGCCACGACAAGATCACCTTCAGCATCATGTACGCCTTTACGGAGAACTTCCTTCTTCCCTTCTCCCATGACGAGGTGGTTCACGGCAAGGGCTCCATGCTGGGCAAGATGCCGGGGGACGCCTGGCAGAAGTTCGCCGGCCTCCGCCTGCTCTACGGCTATATGTTCGCCCATCCCGGGAAGAAGCTCCTGTTCATGGGGTGCGAATTCGCCCAGGGGAAGGAATGGAACCATGACGACAGTCTCCAGTGGGACCAGCTTTCCATCCCTGAGCACAAGGGGATTTCCCTTCTCGTGGGGGAGCTGAACCGGGTGTACCGGCAGGAGATAGCCCTCCACGAGCGGGATTTCACTCCCGACGGCTTCGAGTGGTGCGATTTCTCCGACTGGGAAAAGAGCGTGGTCTCCTTCGTCCGGAAGAGCGCTTCCGGCGACATGGTCCTGGCCGTTTTCAACTTCACCCCGGTGCCCAGGCTCCATTACCGCATTCCCGTCCCCTGCGGGGGCTACTGGCGGGAGATACTGAACAGCGATGCCATGGAGTACGGCGGTTCGGGATTCGGCAACTACGGGGGGCTCCACTCGGAGGAACTCCGGTGGAAACAGAGCGAGCACTCCCTCTGCCTCACCCTTCCTCCCCTGGGGATGCTGCTGCTGAAACTGGAACGGTAACACGAGGGGCGGACCCGGACAGGTCCGCCCCTCGTTCAATTTTCCGGTATTTTTCAGACCCTGGCCTTCGCCAGGGAGAGCACGGCACCCAACACCACGTCCACGCCCTTCTTGATCTGACCGTAGTCGGTCCACTCATCCGGGCAGTGGCTCCGCCCGCCCTTGCTGGGCACGAAGACCAGCCCCACGTCCGTGGCCGATGCCATAATCATGGCGTCGTGTCCCGCCCCGCTCTGCATGACCTTCGACGAGTAGCCCCGCTTCGCCGCCTCCTCCCTGAAAAGGTTGAGGATCTCCTCCGACATCTCCACGGGCCTGACGGTGAGCTTGTCGGTGACGGATATGGTGACGCCGTGCTTCTTCTCCAGCTCCTTCAGGAAGGCGGCGAAGGAGCCGGTCACCTGTTCGATCTTCTCCAGGTACACCGACCGGACGTCGATGGTGAAGAACACCCTTCCCGGAACGATGTTCGTCCCGCCGGGGAAGACTTCCATCCTGCCCACCGTCCCCACCGTTCCTCCGGCGGCCTCCTTGGCCGCCCGGTCGAGGAAGAGGACCGCTTCAGCGGCCGCGACCAGGGCGTTGCGCCGCATGTCCATAGGTGTGGTCCCGGCGTGGTCCGGCCTGCCGAGGATCTCCACGTCCCTCTGGCTGATCCCCACGATGGTCTTGACCAGGCCGAGATCCGTCCCGCTGCTCTCGAGTATGGGGCCCTGCTCGATGTGCATCTCGATGAAGGCCTTCAGGCTGCCCTCGGGCCGGACCGCCTCGCCGATTTTGTCGGGATCGAAGCCGAAGTCCTTCATTGCCTCGGCGGCGGACACGCCGTCCCGGTCCTTGAAGGTGTCCAGGGCTTCCCTGGTGACCTTGCCGGTCATGGCCCTGCTGCCGTACAGCCCTCCCCCGAACCGGGCCCCTTCTTCCTCCACCAGGGCGGCGAACTCCAGGGGGTGCTCCGAGGCGATGCCGTTCTCGTGGAGGAGCCTGGCGATCTCCAGGCCCATGACCACCCCCGCCGGTCCGTCGAAGGCCCCGCCGTTCTTCACCGAGTCGAAATGGGAACCGACCATGACCGCCGGCGCCCCGGGAACGGTACCCTCCCGACGCCCGAAGAGGTTTCCGGCCGCGTCCTCGAAGACCTTCAAGCCCGCCCCCTTCATCTCGGAGGCGATATAGTCCCTGGTCAGCCGGTCCTCCTTCGTGAAGGAGAACCTCGTCATGCCCTTCCCGGGCGAGGCCGTGAAGCCGGCCATGGTTTCGATGTCCTTTCTGATCCTCTCCGTTTTTGCTTCCAGCATGTCTCTCCGTCCTTTCTTCAGTATACGGTCCGTTCTATTCTTCTTTTGACGCGATGAAAATACCCGCCAGGATGAGGGCACCCCCCGCCGCCTTGCCCAGGGTCACGGGTTCGGAGAGGAAGAGGGCCGCGAGGATGGTGCTGCCGATGGGCTCCCCCAGAAGACAGAGCGCCACAGTCCCCCCGGAAAGCCAGCGGAGGGCCCAGTTGTAGCTCGAATGGCCCAGGATCTGGGGCACGAGGGCCATGAGGAAGAAGGCGGCCCAGGTCATTCCGGAATATCCTGTGGGGGAGAGCCCCATGGCGGCCACCACGGCCCACAGGACAAGGGCGGAGGTGCCGTAGTTCAGGGTCACGTAGCCCGTCAGGGACATCCTGGGCCGGACTCTCCTCCCGAAGAGGATGTACAGGGCGGCGAAGAAGCTGCCCAGCAGGGCGAGAAAATCGCCCCAGAGGGCTGTTCCGCCGAGGGCGAAATCCCCCCACCCGATGATGACCCCTCCGGGAAGGGCGAGGAGCAGCCCCTTTTTGAGCCGGGAGGAAAAAGGATCTCCCGTCAGCAGGGGGGAGAGCAGGCCGGTCCACAGGGGGATGGCGTTCACGATGACCACGCTGCTCGCCACGGTGGTGTAGAAAAGGGAGGAGATCCACGTGGCGAAGTGCAGGGCGAGAAAGCCCCCCGAGAGGACCACCGTCAGGAGGTCTTTCCTTGAGAGGCCACGGGCTTCCCGGAGGGTTCCCGCCCCGGTGAAGGGGAGAAGGAACAGGGAGGCGAGCCCCGTCCTGTAGGCTGCGATCACCAGGGCCGGTGCGTCCGCCATTCGGGCGAAGATGGCTCCGGTGGAGATGGCGAACACCCCTACGGACAGGACGAGCCAGGGCGATACCGGGGGCTTCTCCGCCATGACAGTCTAGGCCTTCGCCTTCCTGTGGCCGAGGTACAGATCGTAGTGCTTTTTCAGCATGGACGGAATGGGGAGGGTGTAGGGG
>Ga0123329_1004891_pt1 | contig 10289 bp, 7 predicted proteins | sample BioC12SIPDNA_FD_89703 | JGI IMG/M metagenome (GOLD analysis project Ga0123329, IMG submission 89703) | Anaerobic biogas reactor microbial communites from Washington, USA - Biogas_R1_B C12 SIP DNA | ecosystem: Engineered > Bioreactor > Anaerobic > Unclassified | place: Washington, USA | collected... | reverse complement strand
GTTCTCGGCATTCAGATAGACATTGGTCTCGTAAATTCAATCATCGTAGTAATAGCCGGAATTAATGTGGGCATTCAGGGCATCGATGAGAACGGTCTCGATGCTGTAGGTGCGCGGGGTGACCGGCATGTTGCCGCCGCCCTCATACACGCCTTCGGTGAGCTGAGCTTCGAGGGTGTCGTGGCCGCCCTTGCCGTCGAGAAGGTCACCGGTGCCGAGGGTGTTGACCTGAGCGCCACGGTAATTCTGAATTACATCAGCGATGAAAAGATCGTCGCCGCCGCTTCCGGGGGTTCCGGGAACGCCGCCAACGATGGCGTCGGAGAAGTTGTCGCGAAGCTCGGTGAGGTAGAACGGGGGCACTTCGCCGGGTTCTTCGCCGTCGATGGCGGCGATGGCGGCGGCTACGGTGGCGTCGTCATCGGTGACATTGGCGATGACGGCCTGCAGAGCGGAAAGCTCGGTGTCCTGTCCCCAATGGTCCAGGGTGTAATAGGTGGCTACTTCAACCTTGTTGTTGAACTGGGCGGCGGCGGCGCCGAAATTGGGGTCGCTTTCCGGGACGCTGGCAAGGATCTCAGCGGCGTACCAGATCGCTTCGCCGCGGCTGGATGCCTGAATCCAATTCACCAGTTCGTCGACGACCCAGGCCTTGTTGTCGGCGGAGACGAGATCGCCGACCAGAGTGTCGAGGAATTTCGCGGCGAACTGCTGGTCGGTCATGAGGTTGGGGTAATAACCCATGCCCTCGGTGAAATAGGTGGTGTCATCCATGATCGCGGCGAGTTCTTCGATGCTTTTCCCCGAGTTGACGATGGATGCCATCTGCTCCCCGAGGACAACCCCCGGAGCGGCGTCAAACATCGCCACCGACAGTTGCAGAATCTGTGTTGCCTGTTCAGGTGTGATTGCCATGCTTTTTTCCTCCTGTTTTGACAGTTAACGTTGGCGGCCGCCCCCACGGCCGGCCGCCGCTGCAAAAAAACCCATCGGCCCGATGCCGAATCCTCATGTTAAGTTTTTCCGTGCCCCGGCGCCGCGCGCCAAGGATAATCCATTTTCCCCCGACAGGCAACCGCCCCGGTCAGGGGCTCACCCTCAGGTCGACATGGTGGTTGAGGTAGTTGTCCATGTCGTAGACGGTTTTGACGTTCAGGATCCGCCACTGGTCGTCAACGGCGCCGACCTCGCAGCCCCCTTGCGGATAGGGGACCTGGAAGCTGCCGCCGGGGAGCAGGGGGATCATCTCAATCTCGCCGGTGGCGAAATATCGCTGCCCGGCCATGTGCCCGGGATCGAGGCGGCCGACGATGAAGCCGCGGGGAATGACCGGCTTGGCGAAGTCGGCCACGACCAGGTAAAGATAGGGCTGTCCGGCCAGTTCCTGGACGCTCTCGGCCAAAAAGGAAAGCCCCATTTCCGTCAGGCGCGGGGAAAAAACGTTGCGCGCCACTCCGGGAGTGCCGGTCAGTTCATCCCGCAGCATGTAGTCGACCATCACGTCGAGGGACTCTTCCAGGCTGACCGGGTTGACGAAAACCAACATGCCGAGCGTCTCCTCGGCGTGGATGGCCAGGTATCCCTGGGCGTGCATCCGCTCCCGCGGCCCCAGGCCTTCCGGCGACAGATGGCTGTAGTAGAGGCGGGTGACCATGTCGCGGCCGTGGGCGGCGGCGGCGGCGGTCAGGGAACCGTCCCAGGCGAGGGGACGCAGGCCGGATTCGAGCAGCCAGGAATCTTCGCCCAGGACCGTGCGGGCCTGCTCTTCGGGGATGGCCAGACGCTCGAGAACCGCCCTGGGGTCGCGCCGCGCCTCGTTGATCCGCTGCCAGAAGAGATAGGCCTGACGGCGCAGAAGTTCCTCGCGATCCGCGACCTCCTCGGCGCCCGCCGCGGCGCAAAAGAACATGCCGAGGAGAACCGCTGCCAGCGTTCCGGCCACGAGACGCCGGCTATTGTGAAGAATTCGGCCCATTTTCCCTTTTATTTCCCGTCCATCAACTTGCCCAATCCAAGGGCTGGCATTGTTTTACTAGCAATAACCAGGCCAAATCGGGGATATAGGTTTTTGGTCTGCCTAAGTAGCGATGAAACAGACGCTTTGTCCATCGGCGGAAAAAATTCCGGAGGCGCCGCGGTGGACTTTTTGCCCGTCGGGGTGGTTAAATTCAACCATCCGTGGTCGATATCAACCAGCCCTGTTTCCACCCGCCTTCCGTCAGCGGAAATGCCAACGCCATATCACCATGGCCTCCAGGGGCGGTCCTTCCGTCGGGCCGTAGAGATCGGGGACATCATAGTCCTGATCCAGGAGGTTGGTGATGTGCAGGGTGAAACTGTCCCGATCCTTGAAGAAACCGGGGCGGCAGTAAGTCAGGTCGATAAGCAGGGGCTGATGATATTTCCCCTCGACCGTCCCTTTTTCAAAGCTGTAGGGAACGCCGCCGCCGGCGCGGGCGCCGACGCGCAGGGTATGACCCGGCCCCAAGCGCCCCTCGACGCCCACGTTGGCCATCCACCGGGGCCCGCGGTCGATCGGCTCGCTCCATTCATCGTAGATCCGCACCTCGGTGCCGTCGGGACGGGCGAAGGAATAGCGCAAAACCCGGAAATCCTCCCCTCCGTCGTTCCCCCCCAGCAGGGAGAGGCCGCCGAAAAGACGCAAAAACGGCGCCACCTCGGCCTGGGCGGTCAGCTCCAGGCCATAGCTGTCGCGGGAGGCGGTGGCCGACAAGCCGCCGTAGGCATCCTCCACCCGATGGTTCTCCAGATGACTGTGGAAGAGGGTCAGCTCGGCGCGGCGGCCGCGCCCCGGATCCCACGCCAGTTGGGCGCTGAGCGTGCGGATCGCTTCTGGCTCGAAGCTCTGGTTGGCGAAAAGCTGGCTCGAATAGGGACTGCGGAAGGCGTTGCCGAAGGTGGTCTTGAGGTGAAAATCGGCGCCCAGGGGGCGGTAGAAGCCGACACTGTAGCTCAGGGTGGAATCGTATTGGCTGTGGTCGTCGTAACGGAGGCCGGCCCACCACTGGGATTTGCCCCATTGATAACGGACCTGGGAAAAGATCGAGGTCAGGCTGTTGTCGAAACTGGCCTGCTCCAGTTCGGAAATGAACAGCGGTTCCTTGGGAGACAGGAAATCGGGGAGGAAGCCGTCCCGGACGACAGCGCCGTCCACATCGTTGCGCCGCCAGGAAGCGCCGGCGGTAAACAGACCGTACTTGAGGAAACGGCGGTCGTAGAGCAGTTCGATGTGACCTACACGGTTGCGCTGACGGCGTTCGAAATCGGCGTCGCGGACCTGGTAATCGGTCTCCTGGTAGAAACCGGTGAGGGTGAAATGGCTCGGCCCGGCCACCTTGCTCAGGGTGGCCTTGAGCAGATTGACCGGGGCCTGCTTGTTGCCCTCCCAGCGGATGTCGTCATCGATGCTGCCCATGGTGTAGCGGCGGGTGAAATCGGACCAGCGCCCGGTCAGGCGGAACCAGTCGCCGTAGTTGAAGGTGGCCATCCCCTCGCCGTAGCGGGAGGATTTGAGGTCTTCGTTGTCGCTGCGCCCGGAACCGTCATAGCCGGTGTAATCGGCAAGGTGGTAGCGCTCGCTCGCCGCCGAGGCGAAAACAGAGGCGTCCCAGCGGCCGCGGTTGACGCCATAGCGCAGGTTTCCCGTCAGCAGACGCTCCGTCCCCGCGGCAATGCCGGCCTCCAGGCCGGGTTGGCGGCCGCCGCCCAGGGGAACGATGTTGACCACCCCGGCAAAGGCATCCGGCCCCCACAGCACCGAACCGGGGCCGCGCACGATCTCGACCCGCTCCACCCCGTCGAGGGAAATCTCCCGGTCGAGGGGGGCGAAGCTTTTGGTCACGTCGGTGGTCATGGGCACGCCGTCGTAGAGAAAGAGAATGCCGTCCCGCTGGCCGCGCAGATAGGGAATGGTACCGCGCCCCCCAGGGGCCATGAAGAAGCCGCCCTGCCACTGGAGCAGTTCGGCAAGGGTGCGGTAGCCGCCGCGCCGGATCTCGTCCCGGCCGATGACGGTGACCATGGCCGGAGCGGTGGTGGGGGATTCGGGGGTGCGCGAAGCCACGGTGGTCACCGGTTTTTCCTCGCCGACGAACATCAGCATGGTTTCCTCGGCCACGCCGGCGGGTTCCTGGGCGCCGGCCGGCCCGCCGAGGCAAAGGACCGGCAGAAGCAGACAGAAAAGTCGCTGAAGGATCGGGATGAATGGCATGGGCCTCATGGCGCTCCGTGGGAAAACTTCATGGACAGCCGCAGGGGGCCGCCCCTACTCTTTTGGGTTGCGGCGGATGACGATATATCTCGCCCCTTCCTTCTGGTTATCCTCCAGAAGCCCCAGCAGCGTGCGAAAACGGGTGCGGCTGACCCGCAGCAGGCGGGCCGCCGAACTCTGGTTGCCCTGGGTCAGCTGGAGGGCCTGGCGGACGATGCTGCGCTGCAGCTCCTCGTAATCGATTCCCGAAGGGGGGATGCGGAACGGTTCGCCCCCTTGCGGCCGGGAACCAGGGCTCAGGCTCAGACCGGCGAAATCATCCAGGTTCAGGGGCAACTCCCCCTCCTTGAGGATCAGCGCCCGCTCTACGGAATTGAACAGTTCGCGGACATTGCCCGGCCAGGGGTATTCCTCCAGCAGACGCTGGGCGGCGCCGGTGAGCACCTCGCCTTGCGGGCGCCGGCCCAGCCTGCAGACGCAGTGGCCGACCAGCGGCGCGATATCCTCGCGGCGCTCACGCAACGGAGGAATATGGATGGGAAAGACGGCCAGCCGGTAATAGAGATCCTCGCGGAAGGCCCCTTCCCGCACGCGCCGCAGCAGATCCCTGTTGGTGGCGCAGACGAGGCGGCAGGAGATGGGAATATCCTGGTTTCCGCCGACCCGCTGGATGCTTTTTTCCTGGATGGCGCGCAACAGCTTGACCTGGGCATCGAGAGGCATCTCGCCGATCTCGTCGAGAAACAGGGTTCCCGCCGCGGCGAATTCGAACTTGCCGGCGCGGGCCTTCTCCGCCCCGGTGAAGGCGCCCCTTTCGTGGCCGAACAGCTCGGCCTCGAGAAGGTTGGGAGGGATGGCGGCGCAGTTGAGGGCGACGAAACGCTCCGCCTTCTTATGGCGAACCTGGTGGATGAAGCGCGCCACCACCTCCTTGCCGGTTCCCGATTCACCGGTCAGCAGCACGGTGGCATCCGTGGCGGCGACCTTTTCGGCGAGCCCCTTCACCTTTTGCATCAGCGGTGAATGAAAAACCCCCTCTCCCTCCTTTTTGGCGGCGAACTCCTGGCGCAGACGGACGTTCTCGGCCAGCACCCGGCGCATGCCAAGAGCCCGCTCCACCGCCAGCAGGACATCCTTTTCCTCAAAAGGTTTGACCAGATAATCGACGGCGCCCAGGCGCAGGGCCTCCACCGCCGATTCAAAGGTGGCGAAGGCAGTGATGAACACCACCGGGCAGCCGAGTTCCTTTTCACGGATGGCGGTGAGCATTTCCAGTCCCGTCATCCCCTCCATGCGGATATCGGAGATGACCAGATCGGCGCCTTCATTTTCCAGAAGCGACAAAGCGTCGCGGCCGTTTTCCGCCTCAAGGAGCTGATGGCCGGCGCTCCCCAGAATGATCTTGAGAATGGTGCGGATTTTGGCTTCGTCGTCAACTATCAGTATCTTGGACATTTTTCTCCTCTGGCGATAAGGAAGCACCGGGGCGCGGGGTCGGCTCCGCAGCGTCCGCGGTTTCTTCCCCGGCCTGCGGCAAGGCGCCGGACAGGGGCACGCGCACGGAAAAACAGGCGCCCCCCTCGGGACGGTTGCCGACGCGGATGTTGCCGCCATGGGCGGTCACCACCTCCCTGGCGATGGCCAGGCCCAGGCCCGTTCCTTTGGCTTTGGTGCTGAAAAAAGGTTCAAAGATTCGTTTCGCGTCCTCCGGTCTGACCCCCGGCCCCCGATCCTGCACCATGAACAGGATGCGGCCACCGAAACAGAGGACATCAAAATCGACGGGGGTTTTCCCCGCCGCGACATCCAGGGCGTTGCGCACCACATGGAGCAGCGCCCTTTCCAGCAGGGCGGCGTCGCAGCGCAGCACGGCATCCTCCCCCTCTTCCATGGTGACGCTGACGCGGATCTCGTCGCTCAGCAGAGCGACACGTTTTTTCAGGTCGGCGATCAGGCGCCGCACCGGCACCTCCTCGAAGACGGGGGTGCGGGGGCGGGCATAGAGCAGGAAATCCTCGATCAGTTTATTGATGCGGCCGATCTCCTCATCCATGTAGCCGGCCATCTGCCGTTTCAGTTCGGGGTCGACGGGGGCCTCCTTGCGCAGGATGTCGAGGCTGCCCTTGATGATGGCCAGGGGATTCTTGATTTCGTGGGCGACGATCATGGAGAACTTGCCCACTTCGGCCAGCGCCTGCTGGCGGGCCATGGCCGCGTTGGCCTCGTCCAGCTCCCGCCGCTTGGTTTCCAGGGCGTCGAGCATCTCGTTGATGGCGCCGGCCAGGGCGCGGCTCTCACGCAGGGATCCGCCGGCGGCGCGGACATCCATGTGCCCCCGGGAAACCTCCTTGGCTACCGCCACCAGATCGCGCAGCGGGGCGTTGATCGCCCGCGACAGCCCCCAATACATGGCGACAGGCGCCAGGGACAGCAGCAGGGAGATGAACACGAAGCGTTGGGCGAACTGCCTCTTGATCCGGTCGAGGCCGCCCAGGGAATAGCCGACGGCGACCCGCCCCAACTCCTTCACGGTGGTTTCCGCCGAGGTATAGAGAGACTCCCCCTCGGCCAGGGAGCGGGACATCACCGGCGCCTCGGCGACGCCCCATTCCCTGGCCGGGACGGGGTGGCTGCGGCGCAGGATGAGGTTGCCGCTTCTGTCGACGATTTGCACCCACTGCACATCGTCGATCTTGAGCATGCCGTCGCAGAGGGCGGCCAGGATCTGCTCGTTGCCGAGGAGGACCCCCAACTCGGCGCTGCCGGCGAGATAGGAGGCCAACAGGCTGAAATGGTCGCGGAAACGTTCACTCTCGAACTGGACCATAAACCGGTAGCCGGCGCCGCCCATGGTCAGCGCCGTGGCGACGATGAAAAAGAGCGCGATGAAGGTCAGCCGCGCCTGGATCGAGTTCAGCCCCGCCCTGCGGAACAGGCCGCGCCCCGCCTGCCGGGTGAGTTGGTCCTTGATGCCGGTGCCGCGCAGGGTGCTCATGGCCGCCCTCCTGCGCCGATCCCCAGGGCTTTCCATACCGGGCCGTTGATGTGCACCGCAAAAGCGGGAGGCAGTTCCCCTTCACACCTTTTTCCGGCAAGCAGATGCTCCACCTGACGCGCCACCTGGCCGCCGACGCCGCGATAATCGACAACGATGCTGAGCGCCGCTCCGGCATCATGGAAAAACTGGTTGTAGCCGACGATGGGGATGCCGTGAAGGGCGGCTTCCTTGATCACATGGCGGATCACCGTCTGCGAGATGATCGATCGATCCGGAATGAAAAGGATCGCCTCGGCCCGCTGGAAATCCGCGGGGAGGACGACTCGCCCGCGGACCTGATGGACGCGCAGGGGAATCAGCTCGATTCCGCTGGCGCGGCCCACATCGGCGGCCTGATCGAACCAGTCCTGGTTGTTGACGGGATCGAAGAGAACGCCGAGCCTGTTGAGATCGGGAAAGTGGCGGCGGATGGAAAAGATCTGGGTGGCGGCGGACAGGTTCAGGGTGACGCCGCAAAAAAAATCGGGAGCAGCGCTGCCGACCACGTTGCCGGGGTTGAGCACCATGGCATAGACCAGGGGCACGTCGGTACCCAGGCCATGCAGAAAACGGAGCGCTTCCGGCCCGACCGCCACCAGCACCGAAAAACGCCGCGGATCGAATACCCCGCCCGGCCCGGCCAGGGTATAGGGCTGGCCTTCCCGATTGAGAAAATAGCGCTGCAGAAGCTGGTTGCCAAGGGCGTCCTCGAGACCTTCGACCATGGCGATGTACGGGGCGATTTCGCGGGAGATGAGAACACAGGCGGGTTTTTCCGAAGCCGCGCCGGCCGCGGGCAGACCGATGGCCAGCAAGAGGAAGAGCCAACCGAAAACCTGTGCGCGAAATCGCCTCATGGATATCGAATAAAGCGGCATCAAGGCCAATGGGATAAAAGGGGGAAAGCGCCTCGGCAACAGACACGAAGCTCTTTCCGGGGTGCCCGTCCTGCTCGCAAAACTCTTCCTTTCAGATAATTTTCCGCTTTATTTTCCAAGACATAAAAGGTATCCGGATTCCCGGCAGGTGTCAAGGAAAGAGGGGGACGCCGGTTCGCCGGGCTCTCCGGAACTTCTCCCGGAGTATCCCCGAAAACGACAAAAGGCGTTGTTTTTTGGCCAGGGTTGTCCTATAAGTTCTGCGGGCAGGACCGAGCCCGAAACACCTGCGGCCCCGGACAAAGAAGTTCCCCATGACCTCTGAACAACCCGTTGCGCATGTTGCCTCCGTTACCGTCACCTTTCACCCCGACACCGACGGTCTCCTGCAACAACTGAGCCTGCTCGCCGGCCAGGTGGAGCGGCGGATCCTGGTGGACAACGGCTCCCGCCTGCCGGCGGCGTTTGTGGCCGCCGTCCGTGCCCTCGGCAGGGATGTGGAGATCATCGAACTGGAGGAAAACAAAGGGGTCGCCGCGGCGCAGAACGTCGGCATCGAAAGGGCCAGGGAGGGCCACGCCGACTTCGTCCTCCTCCTCGACCACGACAGCCTGCCCGCCCCCGACATGGTGGCCGCTCTCCGCGGCGCCTATGAGCAACTCACCGCCCAGGGGCATCGGGTCGCCGCCCTGGGACCACGCTACGTCGATCCCCGCCACGACAACCCCTCTCCCTTTGTGCGCACGGTGGGACTCCGCAGGCGCCGCTGCCTGCCGGGCGCCGGCCGCGCCACCACCCCCGTCGATCATCTGATTTCATCGGGCTGCCTGCTCCCCATGGCGGTTCTCGACAGGGTAGGCGGAATGAACGAGGGCCTGTTCATCGATTACGTCGATATCGAATGGTGCCTGCGCGCCAGGCACCGGGGTTATGAATCCTTCGGTGTTTTCGCGGCCCACATGAGGCATTCCCTGGGCGACAAACACATCGGTATGTTGGGAAAGAAGATCACCCTCCACACCCCGGCCCGCTACTATTATCAATTCCGCAACCCCCTTTGGATCTACCGGCAACCCTGGACGACTCTGAACTGGGTGGTGATCGATGCCTGCCGCTTGGCGGTGCGCTTTGTCATCTACGCCCTGTTCGCGGCTCCCCGCCGGGACAATATCAGGATGATGGTTCTGGGCCTGTGGCACGGCATCCGCGGGCGCCTGGGACCGCTGAGCCGGGCGCCGGAAGCGGACTTTTCCCGCCGGTCCTGATCGCGGGCGGCGACCGGGCCGGTCCGGCACAAAGGACGGCGCGGCGGAAGGGGCCGACCCAAGACCTGTGCCGCCGATTCCCATCCGCAACCCGGGAGGGAACGAGCCGGGACGGGAGTGGGGAATAGAGCCCTTTCCGGATGAAAACTACGCTACCAATCCTCTGCCGCAGTAATGATCGTCCAGAACCAGAGCGCTGACGATCTCCTTTTCGGCCGGCGCAAGGTCTTTGGCGAAACGTTCAAAAAGCGCGACCGCCAGATCGGTGGGCACTTCAAGGGCGGGCACCAAGCTTTTCTTCACCGCCAAAGCATCCGCCACGAAGGACAGGGCGCCTTCCTGCAAGGCGTGGCGTATTTCCCTGGTCCTCGGGTCCGCCGCCGTCGCCTCGTTGTATCCCGCCGTCAGTTCCCCCTCCCCGTTGAAACCATATTTGACGACCTGGGGATCGTCGCAGCCCAGCATTTTTTCAACCAGAAAGCTCTCGCGGAAAAGATAAGAAGCGTTTGGCCCGCTGACCCAGTTGTCGAAACAGCCCTCGATATGGACATCATAAACTGCCCCGACCGCCCGGGCGTTTTGATGGGTCATCATGTAGAAACCATGGACCTTGCCCATTGAAAGAGCGTTCAGACTTTTTTGAACGGTGCCGGAATAGCCCACATCGACCAGGAAAGGATTGGCGGTCCCGAAAAGCCCTTTTTGGCGAAGATAGGCCTGCAGCCCATTTTGTTCCGCGGCGGCTATCCGGTAGATGCGGTTTTGCAGATGTTCCAGAACGGGCCTCAGATGATCGATGTTGCCATCGGCCTCGACTTTCACCCAGGAATCCCTCTTCCACAAGCCCAGCCGGGCCAATTCGTCCAAATCCGCTTTCG
>Ga0123329_1004888_pt1 | contig 10291 bp, 7 predicted proteins | sample BioC12SIPDNA_FD_89703 | JGI IMG/M metagenome (GOLD analysis project Ga0123329, IMG submission 89703) | Anaerobic biogas reactor microbial communites from Washington, USA - Biogas_R1_B C12 SIP DNA | ecosystem: Engineered > Bioreactor > Anaerobic > Unclassified | place: Washington, USA | collected... | reverse complement strand
TCGAGCTCCGGCCACTCTGTGGGACCCGCGACATCAACATGCAGGGAGCCAACTTTCTTATGCGAATTCCCGCCTCACGGCGGTCAGGGGCTCGCAATGACGTGTGTTTCCGCGTCATTGCGAAGGAGCGCAGCGACTGAAGCAATCTCGTTCCCGGCACGACCCCGCCTCCCAACGCGTCCTGTTAGGCGCCGGTGCGCCGTCTCAGTCGGCGCAGAGCCGGAACCCGTAGCCGTCGCGGCGCAGGGTGGGCGGGAACCAGTTGCGCCTGAGGGTCTGGCAGAGGGCGGGGTCGTCCTTCCAGGAGCCCCCGAGGGCGATCCGCTCGCTCCCCGTTTCGGGGCCCTGGGGGTCCACCCGGGGGCTGACCGCGTAGTAGTCCGGCGCGTGCCAGTCGGCGCACCACTCCCAGAGGTTGCCCGTCATGTCGTGGAAGCCCCACGCGTTCGCCTTCTTGGTGCCCACGGGGTGGGCGCGGGAATCGCTGTTGGGGAAGCACCACGCGTACTCGCCGACCGCCGACTTGGTCTCGATGAACTGTCCGGGGACGGCTCCCCCCGCCTGGCACGCGAAGACCCACTCGGCCTCCGTGGGCAGGCGGAACCGGCCGGCGCCGGTCCGGTTGAGGCGCTGGATGAACAGCGCGGCGTCCTCCCAGGAGACGGACTCCACGGGCAGGGTGTCGTCCTCGATGTTTGAGGGGTTCACGCCCATCACGGCCTTCCACTGGGCCTGGGTCACCTCGCACTGCCCCAGCCAGTACCCCTTCGTGATCCGCACCTTGTGGACCGGACGGGCCGCCTCGTCCCCCTCGGCGCCGAGGAGGAAGTCCCCCGGCGCGACCCGCACAAAGGGCATGAACACATTGCCCGGCAGGCGGAGCGCGGCGCGGGGGCCCCGGGCCTCCCACTCGGCGGTCAGTTCCTTCGGCGGGGGCGGATAGGTCATGCGGTCCAGCGCCTCGCGCTGGGCCTGGGGCGTGCCGGGGATCAGCGGATCCTCCAGGCGGGGGTCGCGCTTCATGGCCAGCAGCAGCGTGCCCGTGCCCCCGGCCAGCGATCCGGGCCGCGGCCGCCCGTCCAGACGCCGCAGCGCCTTCTGAGCGGCGGCCTGAGCCTTGAGCGGCCCGTCGCCCTTCTTGAACCCGTTGGACATGCCCTCCAGCAGCGTGCCCACCGCGGACGCGACGCGCTCAAAGGGCTCCAGGGAGTCCAGCCCCAGCACCAGCGTCAGCCGGTCGCCCTCCACCGTGAACACCCCGCGCACCGTCACCGGCTCCTGCAGGCCCATCCACCCGCCGCGCGTGCGGGTCTCGCGCACCGAGAGGTCCACCTGACGGGGCAGCTCCTTTTCGTTCAGCGTGTACAGGCCGGCCAGGGAGGCTTTCGCGGTCTCCAGTTCAAAGCGCGGGCCCACCGGCGTCTGGGCGAAACGGATCCGGAAGGGGGCGGCCCCGCCCTCCGCCGCCTCCTGCTCCCAGCCGCCCGTCAGGCTGTCCTGCTCCGCCGCGACGCCGCCCATGGCGGGCGGGGGCACCGGCGGCACGGGGGCCGGGCGCGTCGCGGGGGCGGGGGGCTTCGGGCGGCCGCCATGCGTCCACCACACCGCGCCCGCCGCCGTGAGAAGAACCCCCGCCGCAAACGCCGCGGCGATGGTGGCCGCCATGCGCCCGCGCGCGGGCCGCGCCTGCGGCTGGTGGGGTTCCGGTTCGCCTCTCCCTTCGCTCATGGAAACGTCCTCCGCGGAGGACCGCCGCCGCCGTGGACGGCGGGGTACCTCAGCGGCGGCATCATAGCGCAGCGCCCGAGCGGAGTCAACGCGGCTGGACAGGGACTGATTGCCGGATAAGAAATGGGCTGCGGAGGCGCTGGAGGGACGAGCCTTCTGGGTTCACGGTGGAAACGCCGACGGCGTGCAAAGGTGTTCATCACCCATGAGGTGCGGAGGGTTTGGGGCTTTCCGACAAGAGGTTGCCGCGTCGGCCGGGGCGGCCTCCTGCTAATGAAGTAAGTCGGCGAGAACGCCCGCAATGTAGACGCGCCATCTTGGCGCGTTCTTTGGGCCAACGAAAATCACAAGAACGCGCCAAGATGGCGCGTCTACGTTTCCGGCGCTCCCTCAGCCCTCAGTGTTCGTTGGCGGGATTCCCGCCCCCCGGGCGGTCAGGGGCTCGCAATGACCGCAAGAAGACGTCATTGTAATGACCCCGTAAATATGCGTCATTGCGAAGGAGCGCAGCGACTGAAGCAACCTCGTTCTCGCTTCGACTTCGGTTCTCACAACGTCTTGTCCGGCGACCAGAGGACAGGGGTTGCGGCCCCCGGACGTGCTATCCTGTGCCCCGTTGCGGCGGGAATGCCCCCGCTTTGGGAGAAGGCCCTTGGGTTCCGTGAGACGCTGCTGTTTCGCCCTCGCGCTGGTGTGCGCGGGCATGGCCCCGGCGTGGGGCGACGCCGCCCCGGCGCGGCTGGCCGGCGTGTTCTGGTGGATGTCCGACGCCGATACGCGGCGGTCTGCGGAGGACTGGAAAGGGGAGCTCGATGCCCTCCAGGCCCTGGGCGCGGACCTGATGATCGTGTCGGACCTTTCCGGCCGGGGCGGCGCGGACGCGCCGGAGGGGGAGGCACCCCTGCGCGGGTTCTTCGACGAGACCGACCGCCGGGGGATGCGCGTCTTCCTCAGCACACTGTCCATGGCCAACTGGTGGGTCCAGCCGGACCCCGGCCCCGAACTCGCCCGCGCCGAGGCGCGCATCCGCGAGACCGTCCGCCTGTACGGGGCGCGCCCGTCGTTTCATGGCTGGTACGTCCCCTACGAGCTGTACCATTTCACCGGGCCGCAGGCGGAGCTCATCCGCGCGCTCTACCGGGGCGTGGCCGAACGCTGCAAGGCCGCCAGCGACAAGCCGGTCATGATCTCGCCGTTCTTCCTCCTCGACTGCGGCGGGAAACTGGGCGATTTCGCATGGGTGACCCCGGAGGAGTACCGCGATTTCTGGACCGGGCTGCTGCGCCAGGCCCCGGCGGTGGACATTGTCGCGCTTCAGGACAGCGGCGAGCACCTGTCCTGCTACACCCTGGACGACCGGCGGCCTTTCTTCGCCGCCATGAAGGAGGCCTGCGGCGCGGCGGGAAAGACCCTCTGGGCCAACGTGGAAAGCGGCGAGTTGGAGGTCGCCTCCTTGGACGACTACGTCGCGCGGTTCGGCCTGAAGACCCACGTGAACGACCCGAAGCTCGCCCCTTATTGGCGCGCGGTCCCTGCGGAGAAGTTCCGCGACAAGCTCCGCCTCGCCAGCGAGTTCACCGACACCGCCGTCACCTGGGGCTACCAGGAGTTCCTCCGCCCCGCCCGGGGCCCCCAAGCCGCGGCCGCCCACGCGGCCTATGCGGCCCTCATGCCGGCGAAGTAGGTGCGGCGGCACCTTCCTTTGGAGTGCGGCGGCAACGACGCCGCTTTGGTTTCCCCCTCGTTCCCAAGTGTTACTTGGGAAAGGGAGGAAGAGCCCGCAGTAGACGCGGCATCTTGCCGCGTTCTTGGGGGTTTTTCGTTGACCCGAAGAACGCGGCAAGATGCCGCGTCTACGTTTCCGACGGCGGCGTCAGAACTCCACGGCCCTGAGCGCCTCGAAGTAGAGCCCGTGGCCGAAGTCGCTGGGGTGGTTGATGTTGTTGGCGAGGAGGCTGGGGAGGTCTTTGCGTTTCAGGACCTCCTTCCAGACACCAAACACATCGGCGTAGGCGCATCGGGCCTCCTCCGCCGCGCGGCGGGTGGCTTCGGCGTACAGCTCCATGCGGTGGGTGCCGAATTTCCAGTCCGGGTTGGGGGGGAAGGCGGAGTACAGGAGCACCTCCGCGCCGGTCTGTTCTCGGATCTGCGCGGTCATCGCCTTCAGGTTGTCGGCGAATTGCTCCGGGGTGGGGCCGGACACGTTGTGGTCGTTCATGCCGAAGCCGATGATCACGAGGTCCGGGGCGCGGTCGAGCACCTTCTCGCGCAGGCGCGCGAGGCCCTGCGCCGTGCCGTCGCCGTTGGTCGCGCCGTTCTCCACCGTGATCTCCGCCTTCGGGAACCTGGCGGACAGATGGCGCGCCCACTGCTCCTGGAACTGGACCTCGCGGCTGCCCGCGTCTATCCCGGCGGTGATGCTGTCGCCGTAGGCGATGATCTTGAACGGGCCGCCCGCCCGCAGTTTTGCGGCCGTCTTGGGCAGCAGCGCCGCCTGGTCGCGGGGGGCGCACAGGGGCCGCGCGCCGCGCGCCCGGTAGTCCACATAGACAAAGAAGGCGCGGTTGCCGAAGCCCGGAAACGCGGTGTGGTCGAAGTCCTTCTGCCCGTAGAGCATGTTGGTCCTGAAGTCCGGAATGCGCGAGTCTGCGGTGCGGGCGACGGTTCCGGCGGCGGCGTCCACCACATAGTCGCGGCCCGTCTCGTAGATGACCGTGTCCGCCTGTCCGGGCTCATAGGTGCTGCGCACGGTGACGCAGCCCTCCTCCAGATTTCCGTAACACAGCGCGCCCGGCGCGGTGCCCGCGAGCACCAGGCTGTCCCCCTTGACGGCGAGGCCCTCCGCAGACGCCTGCGCGCCGGCCAAAGGAGGGAACATCATCCCGATCCCCGCCAGCACAAGCACGGCCATCACCGCCCGCCTGTATCCCGTGAATTCTGAACCCATCCCGGCACTCCTTTCCCGGGCGCGCCGTTCACGCGCCCGGGAAAGAGTGTAACGGATTCCGCGCCGCAGAGGCACCCGGCGCGCTCAGCGGTAGGCGGGGTTCACCCAGGCCCCGGCGAGCTGCGCTCCCGATGCGGGGGGCGGGGGCGGCAGCAGGGCGCCCGCGCGGTGCGCGGCGTAGGGGATGGCCGCCGGGGCGGGGGCGTAGACCGGCGCGGCGGACGCCACGGGCACCAGCCGCTCCTCGTAGACCTCGGGCACGTACTGCGTGCGCGTCTCGTAGAAACCGCCGCCGAGTTTCACCCCCGTGCGCGGGTCATAGGACTCGGGGATCCACACCTGGGTTGTCTCGTAGCGCGCGGGCGCCACCAGCACCCGCTCGCTCTGGTACTGCTGCGCCGGGGCGGCGTACTGCCGGCTCTGGACGGCAACCTGCGCCGCAATGCCGACGAGCCCGACCACGGCGTTCGCGATGCCCACATCGCGGTACGCGTCGGCCATCTCGTTCTCGTAGTCGTTCCAGCCGCCATGGCCGCCGTAATCGCCGTAATCGCCGTAGCCGCCCCGGTTCATCAGGCTGCCCAGGGCGTCCCTCACCCGGTCCCGGTCAATCCCCTTGCCCCCATTCCGGGCCGAAGAACCCCGCCCTGACAGGGCGCCGGGGGCGCGGAGGCCGTTCCGGCCTGAGGAAAGCCCGTCCCGCAGGGCGCGGCCCGCCGTGCTTCCCGAAAAGGGGGTTCTGCCGCGGGCGGACGAGATGCCGCGAAGACTGCGTCCGCCGAGACTCGACAGACCCCGGCTGGAACCGATCCCGCGCAGGGACCGCCCGGGCGTCTTGCCCGCGCCGCTGCGGGCGGCGGAGGCCGCCGCCTTGCCCAGACTTTCCAGGGGACTCGCCGCCGGAGCGGGTCCCGCCGCCAGGCACACCGCCACCGCCATGCCCATGACCACCACACGATACGCTGTTTTCCTGCTCATGGCTGTGCTCCTTTGATTGTTCGCCGCAAGCCGCGCGGCGTCTGCCTCTTTCAATTGGTTCAACCACCAACACCTATATAGACGATACCGGCGGGGGGTTTGTTCATCACGCGGCGCAGAAATCTTCTGGAACCCCTTGCCTGGTAAACTCTTGACAGAAATCCGCCGGGGCCGGCCGGGTGCTGACAGACGATGGGAGTTATGGGAAGTAGGGGAAGTATGGGAGGGATGGGATGCCGGAGAAAGGCCGCACTTATGGGACTGCAAAGTGTGCAAGGCCGGATGCGTTCTCCTCGCAGGACCAGCGGCACCACCCGCCCCCATTCTCCCATAATTCCCCCACTTCCCATAACTCCCAGCCCTTCCTGAATCCCCGCACCGGAGCGCCTTCCGGGGCCGGGTTGTCTCCGGCGGCGCGCTTCCTGTTATCCTATGCCCGGCTTGCGGAACCGACTCGGGAAAAGGCGCACAATGAAGGTCACAAGCCGTGGCGGGCACTTGTCGGCGGGGCGGCGTCCCCTGGAGAGGCCCCTGCGGCGCGCGCCCGCCCCGGGCGGGACGTCGGCGCCGCCGCCGCAGCCCCCGAGGGGGAAAGGAACGCCTGTGAGGCCGGGTCCCGGACACATGCTCTTCGCCGCCGTCCTGCTGCTGGCGGGATGCTCCTGCAATCCCCCGCCGGAGCTGCCGGGCATGGTGATCAAGGCGGGCAACGGCGCGGAGGTCCAGGACCTCGACCCCCAGCAGGTCACCGGGGTGGCGGAGCACCGCGTGCTCTGTTCCCTGTTTGAGGGGCTGGCCGGGGTGGACCCCGCCACGCTGGAACCCGTGCCCGGCGCGGCGGCGTCGTGGGACGTGTCGCCCGACGGCCTGACCTACACCTTTCATCTGCGGCCCGGGGGAAAATGGTCCGATGGCGCGCCGTTGACGGCGGAGGACTTCGCGTGGTCCTGGCGGCGGATGCTGTCGCCGCGGCTGGCCGCCGAGTACGCCTACCTGCTCCACTGCCTCCGGGTCGCCGAGGCCTACAACGCCGGGGACACGGACGACTTCTCCACCGTGGGCGTCCGGGTCGCGGATCCTCTCACGCTGGTGGTGACGCTGGAGCACCCCACGCCCTACTTCCTCTCCATGCAGTCGCACTGCGCCTGGTACCCCGTTCCGCGCCATGTGGTGGAGAAGTTCGGCGCGATGGACGAGCGGGCCACCGCGTGGAGCCGTCCGGGCAGCCTCGTGGGGAACGGGCCTTTTCTTCTGCGGGACTGGCAGCCGAACGAGCTGATCCAGGTGGTGCGCAACCCGCACTACTGGGACGCCGCGGCCGTGAAGCCGGACGCCGTGGCCTTTTATCCCATTGACAACCTCCAGACCGAGGAGCGCACCTTCCGCGCGGGCAACCTGCACCTCACGGCCACGGTGCCCATGCACCGCATCCCCGTGTACCGCCGGGAGCACCCGGAACAGCTTCGGATCCACCCCTACCTCGGCGTGTACTTCTACCGGGTGAACGCCACGAAGCCGCCTTTCACCGACCGGCGCGTGCGCCGCGCGCTGGCGATGGCGCTGGACCGCGAAGAGATCGCCGCGCACGTCATGAAGTCGGGCGAGCTGCCGGCGGGGAGTCTGGTGCCGCCGGACACCGCCGGGTACACCTCCCGCGCGCGGGTGGCCTTTGACTTGGAGGCCGCGCGCGCCCTGCTGGCGGAGGCCGGGTTTCCCGGCGGGGAGGGGCTGCCCCCGGTGGACATCCTCTACAACACGAGCGAGGCCCACAAGACCATCGCCGAGACGGTGCAGCGCATGTGGCGCGAACATCTGGGCGTGGACGCCCGCCTGCTCAACCAGGACTGGAAGGTCTACCTCAGCTCCCTGAACACCCTGGACTACGCCGTGGCCCGGTCGTCGTGGATCGGCGACGTGGTGGACCCGGTGAACTTCCTTGAGTGTTTCCTGACCGGCGGCGGGAACAACCGCTGCGGCTGGTCGTCGCCGGCCTACGACCGCCTGATCCGGGAATCCTACGGCGAGGTGGACCCCGCGCGCCGCCTGGAACTGCTCCAGCAGGCCGAGGAAATCCTGCTGGACGACGCGCCCATCATCCCAGTCTACTATTACACGTGGACCTTTCTCATGTCCCCCGAGGTGCAGGGGTTCCAGCCGAACATGCTGGGCCTTTTCCGCTGGCAGGACCTCTGGCTGGAACCCGGGGGGGCGGGCAAATGACCGGGTTTGTCCTGCGGCGGCTCCTGGAGATTGTCCCCGTCCTGCTGGCGGTGGTCACGATCACCTTCTTCCTCGTGCGCCTCGCGCCGGGCGGACCCTTCGACTCGGAGAAGCGGCTGGAGCCGAAGGCCCAGGCCCAGATCGAGGCCTTTTACCGCCTCGACCGCCCGCTGCACCGGCAGTATCTCGATTACCTGTGGGACGCCGCGCGCGGCGACCTGGGGCCGTCCTACCGCAAGACGGGGCGCACGGTGACGGAATGGGTGGCGCTGCGCCTGCCGGTCTCCATGGAACTGGGGCTTTACGCCCTCGCGGTGGCGCTGGCCATCGGCATGGGCGCGGGGCTGCTGGCGGCGCTGCGGCCCAACAGCCTGCTGGACCACGGCGTCATGAGCGCCGCCATGCTGGGCATCTGCCTGCCGGGCTTCGTGCTGGGGCCGCTGCTCACGCTGGTCTTCTCGCTGTGGATGGGCTGGCTGCCCGTGGCCGGGTGGACCACGCCGGCCCACAAGATTCTGCCCGCCATCACCCTGGGGGCCATGTACGCGGCCTACATCGCCCGCATGACCCGCGGCGGCATGCTGGAGACCCTCAGCCAGGACTTCATCCGAACCGCCCGCGCCAAGGGCCTGACGGAGGCGCGCATCCTCCTGCGCCACGCCCTGCGCGGCGGCATCCAGCCCGTGGTCGCCTTCCTCGGCCCGGCCATGGCGGGGCTCTTCACCGGGTCCTTCGTCGTCGAGACCATCTTCCAGATTCCCGGGCTGGGCCGCGAGTTCGTCGAGGCGGCCTTCAACCGCGACTACACCATGGTCACGGGCACCGTGCTTGTCTATGCGGCGCTGGTGGCGCTGCTCAACCTCGCGGCGGACCTGGCCCAGGCCTGGCTCGACCCGCGCGCGCGGGGGCAGTGACATGACCGCCCCCCGCGACATTGAAACGCCCGCCGCCGCTCCCCTTGCGGAGGAGATCCCCGCCGGCCGCGCCTCGCTCTGGCGCGACGCGTGGCGGCGGCTCCGCGTGAACCGGCTCGCCGTGGCGGCGCTGGTTGTGCTGTGCGCCGTGGGCATTCTGGTGGTCGCGGGGCCCTGGGTCACCCCCCAGACCTACGACACTCAGGACACGGCCCTTGGCGCCGTCGGCCCCCGCGTCGGGCACTGGCTCGGCACCGACCCCCTGGGCCGCGACCTTCTCGCGCGGCTCCTGCAGGGCGGGCGCGTGTCTCTGCTCATCGGGCTGTCCGCCACCGCCGTGTCCCTGCTCATCGGCGTGCTCTACGGCGGCGTGTCCGGCTTCGCAGGCGGCCGCGCCGACGCCCTTATGATGCGCATCGTGGACATCCTCTACGCCCTGCCCTACACGGTGTTCGTCATCATCCTCATGGTCTTCTTCGGGCGGAACTTCCTGTTCCTCTTCCTGGCCATCGGCGCGGTGGAGTGGCTCACCATGGCCCGCATCGTGCGCGGGCAGGTGCTGTCCCTGCGCGAGCGCGAGTTTGTCGAGGCCGCGCGGGCCCTCGGACTCGGCCGCGCCCGCATCCTGATCCGCCACATCCTGCCCAACACCCTCGGGCCCGTCATCATCTACGCCACCCTGACGGTGCCCCGCGTCATGCTCCTTGAGGCCACCCTCAGCTTCCTCGGCCTCGGCGTGCAGCCGCCCATGAGCTCCTGGGGCCTCCTCATCAAGGAGGGCGTCGAGACCATGGAGGAGTACCCCTGGCTGCTCCTCTTCCCCAGCATCGCCTTCTCCGCGACCCTCTTCGCCCTCAACGCCCTCGGCGACGGCCTCCGCGACGCCCTGGACCCCAGGACATCGAGGGACTGAAGAGGGGGGAGGGGGGGCGCAGATTGCGCAGAAGGGCGCAGGCTATAAGGCGCCGGCCCGGCGGGACGGACTCATTCCGCAGGCCTTTCCCCCCGTATGGTGGCGTTGCGGCAAAACTCCGGAGAGTCTTGTTCTTGCCTCTCGGCACAAAAACCGCCAATAACTGCGGAAATTTTTGTCGCCGGGGTCGTGCGCAAGGCCGCACGACCCCGGCGACGCCCCCCGCCCGAGTCCCACCGCGAGCCCAAAGATGCGCGGCACGCCAGCAACGCGAAACCCAAAAACGGGCTTAAGACGGGGGACGTCAGCCGGTGGTTGTGTGGAAAAAACCAGCCAGCGGACAAGGCTTCTCCGCCGCCGCAGAAAAAAGGCAGACAGGAATGTCTGCCTCACACAATGTGCGGCAGACATTCCTGTCTGCCCAGAAGAACGTGGACGGTCGAAGCGCGCTGTGGTTGGCCGAGAATCCCCGCTCAGGTATACTTAGAACAGCGGCACCACCTCCCGGTGCAGCGCTGTGGTTGGCCGAGAATCCCCGCTCAGGTATACTAGACACGGGCCTCGACCCCGCAGACGTTACGCTGTGGTTGG
>Ga0123329_1004887_pt1 | contig 10291 bp, 7 predicted proteins | sample BioC12SIPDNA_FD_89703 | JGI IMG/M metagenome (GOLD analysis project Ga0123329, IMG submission 89703) | Anaerobic biogas reactor microbial communites from Washington, USA - Biogas_R1_B C12 SIP DNA | ecosystem: Engineered > Bioreactor > Anaerobic > Unclassified | place: Washington, USA | collected... | reverse complement strand
TGGTCAAAGAGCAGATCCGCATCGCACGCGGGCGGCGTATGGGGCCGGAGCACGGCGTCACGCTCAACGGCTGGGCCGTCGAGTGCCGCATCAACGCCGAGGACCCCTACAACAACTTCCTGCCCTCGGTGGGCGTGATATCCGTCCACATCGCGCCGACCGGGCCGGGCGTCCGCCTGGACAGCGGCATCTACGCCGGGTACGAGGTCACACCCTATTATGACTCGCTGCTCGCCAAGCTGATCGCGTGGGGCGATTCGCGCGGGGAAGCCCTGCTGCGCATGCGGCGCGCGCTGGCCGAATACAAGGTCATGGGGCTGAAGACGAATCTGCCGTTTCACCAGAAGCTGATCGACAGCACGCGCTTCCTGGCCGGGCGCTACGACACGCACTTCGTCGAAGAATACATGAGCATGCACGAAGAAGACCAGACCAACGACCGCGCCGAAGTGGCCGCCATCCTGGCGACGCTGATCGAGCACCAGCAGCGCCAGCAGGCCATGCAGATCGTGGCGCGGCCCAAGCGCGACGTCTCGAACTGGAAATGGATTGGGCGCTGGGAGCGCATGCAGCGTTAAGGGGTGTGGGATCAGGTGACCTGCTGGCGCTCCACGGGCCACCGCAACCTGAGGAAAAGGGCCATGGCGCAGTCATTTGATCTGAAGAAGCTTCTGAATTTGAACAGCCTTCTCGTGTTTGCCGTGGTGGCGGTGATCCTGCGCGCGACGGGCGGGGGCGACGTGGCGATCTTCGTGACGTCGGCGCTGGCGATCATCCCGCTGGCCGGGCTGATCGGGGCGGCCACCGAGGAGATCGCCGCGCGCACCGGCCCGCAGATCGGCGGGCTGCTCAACGCGACGCTTGGCAACGCGGCGGAGCTGATTATCACCATTTTCGCCCTGCGCGAAGGGCTGCTGGAGCTGGTCCGCGCCTCGATCATCGGCTCCGTGTTGGGCAACCTGCTGCTGGTGATGGGCCTGGCGATCTTGCTCGGCGGGTTGAAGAACGGTCTGCAGACCTTCAACCGGCGCGGCGCGACGATGAACGCCACCCTGCTGATCCTGGCGTTCATGGCGCTGGCGATCCCGTCGCTGTTCGATGCGACCTTCGTCGAGGAGCAGGCCTTCGCCGACGAGCTGCTGCTCAGCGAAGGCGTCGCGATCGTGCTGATCCTGCTCTACGCGGCCAGCCTCCTCTATTCGCTGCGCAACGCTCAGGCGGCGGGTGACGTGGGCGCGCATCACGCGCACGAGCCGCGCTGGTCGACGCAGATGGCCCTGGGCGTGCTGGCTTTCGCCACGCTGGGCATCGTGGTGATGTCCGAGTTCCTGGTCGGGTCGGTCGAGCCGGTGGTCGAGGAATTGGGCTGGAGCGAGCTGTTCGTCGGCGTGATCATCGTGCCGATCGTCGGCAACGTGGCCGAGCACCTGGTCGCAGTCCAGATGGCGATCAAGAACCGCATGGAACTGAGTATGAGCATCGCGCTCGGCTCCAGCCTGCAAATCGCGCTGTTCGTCGCGCCGGTGCTGGTCTTCATCAGCTTGCTGTTCGACGACAAGCTGGTGCTGGCCTTCTCGCTGCCGGAAGTGATCGCGCTGGCGGCGGCGTCCTATGTGGCGGCGCTGGTCGCCGAAGACGGCGAGTCGAACTGGTTCGAAGGGCTGATGCTGCTCGGCGTGTACGTGATCATTGCCTGGGCGTTTTTCCTGCTGCCGCTTTGAAACGTGTTATAGTAGCCCCCTACGCTATGGATTGGGGAACCGAGGAGAGTCTGATGACGATATTACGCCGAGTGGTGCTGGTGACCGTCGCCCTGCTGATCGCGGCGCCGGCGGGGTTGGTGAGCGCGGCGCCGGCGGTCCCGGCAGCGGAGCGCGCCGCCCAGGATGCCCGGACGCCGGGGGCCATCTGCGAGCAGGCCACGCAGGACCTGGCCGAGCCGGAATCGCGCGAGTTCGAAGCAGCGGACGACGTGTTGCAGGATGGCGTCGATTATTGGGCCGTGATCTGCACCAGCAAGGGACCGATCTACCTCGACCTGCTGGAACAAGAATCCCCGATGACGGTCAACAATTTCGTCTTCCTGGCCCAGAATAACTACTTCAACAACACGACCTTTCACCGCGTGCTGCCCGGTTTCATGGCCCAGGGCGGCGACCCGACCGGCACCGGCGGAGGTGGACCGGGCTATGAGTTCGGCGACGAAACCGACAACGGCCTGACCTTCGACCAGGCCGGCCTGCTGGCGATGGCGAATGCCGGGCCGGGCACCAACGGCAGCCAGTTCTTCATCACCTACGCGCCCACCTCCTGGCTGGACGGCGGCCACACGATCTTCGGGCGCGTGTTCCAGGGACAGGACGTGGCCGAGCTGCTGCGCCCGCGTGATCCGGAGCAGATGCCCGACTATGACGGCGAAACGCTGGAGACCGTCGTGATCGTCGAAGACGCCGCGACCGTCGATGCCACGCAGGACGGCGCGCCCTCCGTCGAGCACCTCCAGGCGCTGCTCGAAAGCGTGATCGTCGGGCAGATCAATGCGCTCTTTGCGCTGGACGAGGGCTACTCGCACACCTACGACCTGGATGCCGAAGCCGCCTTCTGGGGCGAGGCGGGCGGCGACGCGCTGGCCGAAACGCTGCGCGCCACGTTGGAGCGGCAGGGCTTCGTCGGGACGGCGGCGGTGCTGCTCAATATCTCGGAATGCCCCGCCGCGCCGGAACAGCTCCCGATCTGGGCGCTGGGCTTCCGCATCAGCGATCTGGGCGCCCTGGGCACCACCGAGGCGCTGGTATTCGATGACGCCCGCTCGGACCAGATCATCGAGTCCGGCGCGTTCGAGACATATGCCGATCCGCCGGACGTGATCGGGCGTGTCTACAGCCGCCCGGCTGGCGAGGGCGACACCTGCGGCGACAGCGGCGTGTATCACCGGCTGGAGCTGCCCTACGGGCGCTATATCCTGACCGCCGACCTGGTGCTGGACAGCAACTACATCGGTGAGGCGACCGATCCGACCGCGGTGCAGTACCTGGGTTACGTGCTGCAAGATCTGCTGTTCGGATCGATCTCCGGCACGCTGGGGCGGGGCAACGACGCCGTCGCGGTGGAGTAACGGTTAGGGCGAGACGCTACCGGGACGAGTCGCCGTGCGCGGCGCTTCGTCCCCGCGCAGGCGAGACCGCCAGGACGGGGCGCACATGAGATACCAGACGATCATCAACGACGAGACGTTCGACATCGACATCAACGAGGATGGCCGAATTTTCGTGAATGGCGAGGAGCGGGCCATCGATTTTCGCGTGCTGCGCCAGGGTGAGATGTACTCGCTGCTGCTCGATCACCTCAGCTTCGAAGCGGTTGTCGAGGAACGCAACGACCTGTACCACGTGATGATCGCCGGCAGCCTGTACGAGGTCCAGGTGACCGACGAGCGCAGCCGCCGCCTGGCGAGCGCGTTCATGGCGTTTGGCGATTCGGGCGGCGAGCTGTCGATTCGCTCGCCCATGCCAGGGCTGATCGTCCGCGTGCCGGTCCAGCCAGGGCAGACGGTCGCCAAAGGCGATACGATCGTCGTGCTCGAGTCGATGAAGATGGAGAACGAGTTGAAGGCGCCGCGCGACGGCACCGTCCACATGATTCACGTGACCGCAGGGGACAACGTCGAGCAGAACAAGGTGCTCGTCACGATTTCGTAGGGCGAGCGCGGGGCGTATTCGGTGGACAGGCGGTATCATCAGGGTGGTAGGTCCGGTCGCGAGAGTCAAGCGACCGGGTTTTTTACGGGTTCAAGACGATGACGCTTCTCAAAAACCGGTGGTTGTGGCTGGCGCTGGACGTGATCTGGCTGGTCGGCCTGTCGCTGTACGTCGGCGCAGGGACCGACAACGTGCCATTCCACGGCGACGAATCCACCCTGATCTACATGAGCCGCGACTACCATTACCTCGTTCAGCAGCGCGACCTGGATCGCGTGCTCTATGCCGAGCTGCCGGAGAATCCATCCGAGCAAGACCTGCGGCTGCTCAACGGGACGGTGGGCAAAATGGCGATGGGCCTGGCCTGGGACCTGTCCGGCTACACCGTCGAGGACCTCAACGAGCCGTGGGCGTGGGGGCTGAGCTGGAACGTCAACGCGGCGCTGCAGCACATCCCGGCGGATGACGTGCTCTATGCAGCGCGTGTGTCGTCGGCAGTGCTCACTATCGCCAGCGTGTGGGCCGTGTTCGCTATCACATTGGCCGTGCTCCCGAATCACCTGGCGGCCTGGATCGCGAGCCTGATCTATGCCACGACGCCGGCCGTGCTGATGAACGGGCGCCGCGCGATGATGGACGGCGCGCTGCTGTGTTTTTCGGCCCTGACCGTGCTGGCCGCCCTGCTGGTGATCCGCGAGCAGGCGCGTGATCCCCGACCCCGGCGCGGCGTCCTGGTGGGCTGGACGGCGGTATGGGCTATCGCAGCCGGGTTCGCCATCGCCAGCAAACACTCGGCCGTGATGACGGTCGCCATCACGTTCGCGATCATCGCCCTGGAACCATCGATCCGCAAGCGCCGCTGGGAGTGGCCCAACGCGCGGCGCCTCGCTCGCTGGATCGGCGCCGCCCTGCTGGTGATCGTGACTTTTTTGGCGCTGAACCCGGCCTGGTGGTCCGACCTGGGGGGCATGCCGGAGCGCGTGCTGACCATGCGGCAGAATATGCTCGATGCCCAGGTCGAGAAGTATGGCGGCTACGAGACACTCGACGACCAGTTAGTCGGGCTGTTCGAGGGCATGTTCTCCGCCGAGCCGCAGTATTACGAAGACCCGGAATGGGCCGGGTTCCCGGTCATCCAGGATGAGATCGCCGCCTACGAAGTGACGCTGCTCGAGGGACGCGCCGGGGGACCGGTGTGGGGCGCGCTGCTGCTGATCGCGTTCGCGGCGGGGTTGGTGGCCCTGGGTTATCGCTTGCGCCATGGACCGGCCTGGGCCGTGCTGGCCTGGGCCGCGATCACGGCGCTGGGCCTGCTGGCGCTGACGCCGTTCGACTGGCAGCGCTATTACCTGCCCCTGCAAGCGCCGGTGGCGGTCGTCGCTGGGATCGGCGTGGTGCGCTTCGCCTGGTATATCGTGACGGCGCTGCTGCCCGTCTCGCCCGAAGCCTGATCGATCATGCCTGACTGGCTCGAACCGACGGTCGTCCTGTTCCCCTTCGCCGCGTGGATGTTCGCCGGCGTGGGGCTGCCCTGGGCGCTGGCGCTGCTGCCGCGAGCCCTGTGGCGCGAGCGCGTCACCGTCCTGGCGGTGAGCTTGGCGCTGGGGCCGGTCGGCCTGACGGCGGCCATGTTCCCCCTCGGCACGTTCGGCACGATCACGCTCGGCGGGACGCTGGCGGGGAGCGCGCTGGTCGCCGCGATCGGGGCCGGACTGGCCTGGCGGCGGGCCGCATCCCCCGCCCATCCCGGCGTTGCCGTGCCGGAACCGCGCCTGACGCGGGGCGAATGGCTGCTGATCGCCGGGATCGCGCTGCTGCTGCTGGTCAACGTGATCGTGACAGCCTACTGGCCCTTCCTGGCCTATGACCCGCTGTGGGTCTACGCCTACAACGCCAAGATCTTCGTGATGGAGCGCGCCATCCCGCCGGACATGGGCTACTATCCCCAGCTCGTGCCGCTGGGCTACACCCATATGCAGCAAGCGTGGGAGGCGCTGCATCCCGGCGCCGCCTTCAACGATCACGCCGCGCGGACGATCATTCCCTGGCTCAACACCGCGACCGTCCTCATGGCCTACGTCCTCGGGCGGCGCGTCTCCGGCGCGCGGCGAGCCGGCCTGCTGGCGGCGGCGCTCTGGCTGTTCTATCCGCACGTGGCCGCGTGGTACGGCTCCGGCGACCTGGAGATCCCGCTGACGCTGTATATGACCGGCGCGGCGGCCTTTTTCGTCGACGCGTGGCAGTCGGGACGCGCGCGCTCCGCTGTGGTCAGCGGCGTGCTGCTGGGGGGCGCGCTGTGGACCAAGCCAACCGGCGGCGCGCTGGCGCTGGGCGTGGCCCTGGCCGTGGCGGGGTGGTGGGCGGCGCATCGCTTCCGCCCGGCGGCGGGCTGGCCCAAGCTCCGGCTGGCGATCATCGCGGGACTCGCGAGCGCGCCGGTCGGCGGCATGTGGTACCTGCGCAACCTGGCGCTGGGCCATACCGCGGTCGTCTTCCCGGCGGATTACTGGCACAGCTTCGCGCAGCGCTCCGGGCAGGAGCTCGGCTGGCCGCTGCTGATCGCGGCGCTGGTCGCCTTCGCCCTGGTTGTCCGCCCCGCGCCGGATCGCCCGCGCCGAGCGCAGACCATGCTGCCGCTGGCGGCGCTGGCGCTGCTGCTGGCCGGGACGCTGCCCACCGCGCTGCACCTGGACATCATCACCGAGAACTCGAACGCGTGGCAGTGGGTGAAAGGCAACCTGCCCGCCGCCCGGCGATTGTCCCTCCTGGAGGCCGGGCTGGTGGTCGCGGGCGCGGCGCTGCTGGCCTGGGCCGGGCGCGACCGCTGGCGGGCGCTGCCGCGCGCGCGGCGCGAGGCGGTCCTGCTGACCTGGGCGCTGCTGCTGCCGTACGCGGTGGTGTGGTTCTTCAATTTCTCGTACCATTACCGGCTCAGTTTTGCCATCGTGCCGCTGCTGGCGGTCCAGGTCGCCGCGCTGATCGACGCTGTGGTGTGGCCGTGGCTGGTGCGGGAACGCGTCCGGCGCTGGGCGGGCGCCGCGCTGGTCGTGGGCACGATCGGGCTGGCGGCGTTCGTCGCGCTGGAACACAGCGCCAAGCATTGGCGCGATGGCGGCCTGCCGGACGATACCGCCAAGTACGACACGGGCAACCCGGCCCTGATGCACGTCGTCCACGCGCTGGAGGACTACGCCGCCGAGCACGGTGAGCCGGTGGTCGTCATCCCTGGCGAGGACCGCCTGCCGTTCTTCTTCCCCACCTGGGACATCCGCAACAGCCGCGCTGAGGAAGACCTGCCAATCCGTCTCGAAGATCTGGCGGGCGCGGATGTGTTCGTGGACGGCTCAACGCTCAGGTTCTTGTTGCAAGAGGCGGGCCGGTGGCCTACGTCGCTGGCGACGGATGCGGCAGTGGGCGCGGCCTACGCCCGCGAGCGGGTCACCTATCCCCAGGGCGCGCCCTGGCCGACCGTCCTCCAGCCGATCCCGCTGAACCCCAACGGCGCGCTGGAAGTGTTCGATGGCAGTTTCCAGTTCATGGCCTACACGATCCATCCCGAGGCGCGGAACAATCCCCTCCAGCCGGGCGGGCCAGCGCCGGGCCGGACGATCATCGGCGGGTTTGCCGAATACCTGGGGCACGACGTGACCGGCCTGGTATGGTACCGGGGCGACAAGGCCTTCGTCTCGCTGTACTGGCGGCCCACCAACGAGGCTCCGCCGTCCAAAGACTACAGCGTGTTCCTCCACCTGGTGGACGGGGAAGGCAACCTGATCGCGGGGTGGGACGGCGAGCCGCTGATGGGCGCCTACCACACGCGCTACTGGCGGCCCGGCGAAACGCTGCTCGACTGGTGGGAGGTGCCCATCCCGGCGGATATTCCCGCCGGGCCAGTCGAGCTGCGCATCGGGCTGTACGATCCGCTGTCCGGCGAGCGGCTGCCCGTGGTGGTCGACGGCCAGCCGGCCGGTGACGCGCTGACGATCAGCACGCGGATCGAGGTCAAATAAAAACCGGGCAACGTCTGCCCGGCAGTCCCGCGCGGCGCGCGCCTACAGCACCGAAACGGCCAGCGCCAGATCGCGCCGCACCTGGTCCCGGTTGAAATTGGCCCACGCTTCAGGGAAGGTCTCGAGCAGGCGGCGCTTTTCCTCGTCTTTGGCGGCGGCGTAGGCCAGCACGCCGCTGATGTCGGGCCGCATGACCAGCGGCACGCCGCTGTACGTTTCGTTGTGGTGATCCACGAACTCGCGCAGCATGGTTTCGGCCACGGCAGCATCGTTCAGATCGCCCATGTGATCCTGCATGGTCTTGATCTCGTTGACTACCTGCCGCGCCTCGGGGCCAAGCACCTCTTCGAAAAACTCCAGCGTGTAACGCAGCCGCTTGAAGTCGATGCGCAGCGCGTGTAGCGTGGGGATGGCCGCGCTGTCGGCCACGGCTTCGTAGGCGCGTACCTGCTCGTAATGCTCGTAGATCAGGCGCGGCGCCACGTGGCGGACCAGGTAAGCCGAGGTCTCGCTCGGCTCCGGCAGCGGCAGCGCGCCCGCGCCGGGCGTGGTCAGGAAATCGTGGAAGCGGGCCACGAAACGCGCGTATTTGCCTTTATCCAGGGTGCCGATCAGCTTGCGCCGGCCCCTGGCGTAGCGCTGCTCCCATCCCTCCAGCAGCGGCGTGAGGTCGGCCTCGGGCCGGGCGGCCATGAAGCGCTCGGCCTTTTCCTTGAACACGTCCAGGTCGCGCACCGTGCCCAGCGCGTCCGCGATCGTGCGAAGGTCTTTGCGGAAAGGGTCGATGGCCTCGCGGTCGAAAAACGGCCCAAACAGGCGCAGGGCACTGCGCATCCGGCGCATGGCCACGCGCATATCGTGGACCCCCTCGATGTTCTCGCCCAGCCGGCTGACGGGTTCGTTCAATAACATCCGCTCGAAATTGAAGAACAACGCCTTGCGTCCCGCCTCGGCCATGGGATCATCGGGGCTCATACCGACCTTGTCGCGCAGTTCCAGGGGCAGGCGCGGCACGTCCACGCCGGGGACCGGTTCTGGCTCGCTTTCCATTTGGGTCGCGTCGTCGCTGGCGGCTGACTGATCCGGGAAGATAGCCTGCCCGCGCTCGTTCCACGCGCGGGTCCAGTAGCGGACACGGCTCTCGCTGAGGGCCACAGCGACGGCGATCTCTGCCGTGGTTGCGCCCTCCGCGCGCATCATCACGATGCGGGCGCGGCGCGATTCGGAGGGCGTTCCGTGCGCCTCGAAGCGGGCCAGCACGGCGCGATCCTGGTCTGAAAGCATGAACGGTCTCCTTGTCAGGCGGCACATTTTGAGGGATGATCCCTATTGTAACATAGATAGAATCTATTTAAGATAGGTTAAAGGGATTTTAACACCTATCTAACACCCGATGCCTGTATCATCAATCTATAATCTATGATCAAGTTAGGTGCAGGCGGAAAGAATGCTCATGTGGAGCCACGAGTCCGATCGTGCGGCCATGGCCACTTTGTTGAACGGCCTGCTGGTCGGTGCAGGCCAGTTGATGGAGTCGGTGGGCGACTGGGCTGACCACCTGGTGAGCGATCAGCCGACCGAGCTGGCGGGGCAATTCGTGAACCAGCTCGACGATGAATGGTTCGACACGCTGGCGCCCGATCCGCTGTGCGAAGAGGTTGCCGGCCTGGTCCGCCAACGGCTATCCGCCTGGCACCCAGGCTGGCCGCACCTGTGGGGCCACATCCTGCGCGTGACGGGCGCGGCAGTCGCACTGGCCGAAGAAGAGAACGTCGATCCGGTCGCGGCGTACCTGATGGGCATCTGCCACGACGTCGCCAAGCTCGACGAGACGCGCACCGGGGAGCCGCACGAAGAGGTGGGGGCCGCGTTCGCGAGGCGCGTGCTGCGCGGCCGCCTCTCTCCCACCGTGATCGAGTCGATCCGGGCCGCCATCCGCAAAGAAGAGGACGGCGCGCTGGGCGGGATTCTTCACGACGCCGACAAGCTCGACAAGATCGGGGCGGCGGGCGTGCTGCGCCGCATTTCGACAGGGACGTATCCGGGCTGGCTGCCGCCGGCGCTGTGGCGCGTGGGCGACGACTGGGACCGGTTCCCATCCATGCACTTTGACCTCAGCATCGCTCTGGCGCAAAGCAAAGGTGATTTCCTGGCGTGGTTTCTTCCACTGGCCGACGCTGTCGCCGCCGAGTACGACGACGGCACCGGATGAGGGCTTGACAGCCTTCACAGCGGTGCTATGCTTGCGGGCGGCTCCATCACACATTCATCGAATAGTCGAGGTACGGTTGGAATGGCTGGAAAATGGTCTCGTGCCCAACTGGCGCTTATCGTGCTACTCTTGTTGTGTCAGTTCTACCTGCGCGTGCGCAATCCGCTGGAGCTGCCCGCGTTCGTAGATGAGAACTACCACATCGGGCGCGCCGAGATCGTCTACAATTTCGACCGCAACCCGGTCCAGTTCAGCAATGGCAAGCTGCTATTCTATTACTGGCTGGGGCTGTTCTTCATCGGCGGTAACTCGGCGCTAGTCGTCGGGCGGCTCGCGGTGGCCGTGTTCGCGCTGATCAACGGCGCGATGGT
>Ga0123329_1004885_pt1 | contig 10292 bp, 6 predicted proteins | sample BioC12SIPDNA_FD_89703 | JGI IMG/M metagenome (GOLD analysis project Ga0123329, IMG submission 89703) | Anaerobic biogas reactor microbial communites from Washington, USA - Biogas_R1_B C12 SIP DNA | ecosystem: Engineered > Bioreactor > Anaerobic > Unclassified | place: Washington, USA | collected... | reverse complement strand
CCCGCGCGGCGAAGTCCAGCGCGTCGGTCGCCGGGCTGTAGAGGAACAGGCGCAGGGCCGGCTCCCGCTGCATCAGGTCTTCAAACAGGCGCTGCGAGCGGTAGGTAACGTCGCCCCGGCCATCGCGGTCCGCGTCGAAACCGGCGTAATCGCTCCAGAAGTTGCCCGCGCCCGCCACCGTCCAGGCGTTCTCGCCCGGCCGGCCGCCGCCGGCAATCGCCACGTGTTCGCCGTTGTCGATGAAGCTGTTGTTCACGAACTCGTTGTGGCGCACCGCCGGCAGCAGCTCCACGCCGATGTCGTTATAGGCGAAGACGTTGCCCTCGAACCGGCCGATGCTGTCCACTTCGCGGGGCGAGCCGTCCAGGTAGGCCCCCACCCGGTTGTCGAGGAAAAGATTCTCCACGACGATGGCGTCGTCCATATCCTTGAGCCCCACGCCAAAGCCGCTCGGCCCGCGATTGCCGGCGACCGTATTGTGCTGCATCGTCATCCGCCGGCTGTACATCAGGAACGCGCCGACAGAGTTGTTGCGCAGCCGGTTCTCTTCGATCATCGCGTCGTCGCAATACATGAAGTGCAGCCCATAGCGGCCGTCGCTGACGTCATTGCCGCGCACGGTCAGCCGCTCTGAGTACCAGAGGACGACGTCGCGCCCGCGCTCCACGCGATTCTCGGTGATGCTCACGTCGTTGCTATACCAGACGCGGATGGCGTCGCCCCGCCGCGGCACGTCCAGATCCTTGCCCTGGATCACGTTGCCGTGAACGGTGCTGCCGTGTGCCTTGCGCAGATAGATGCCGAATAGCGTATCTTCGAAGCGGTTGTTGCGGATGTTGACGCCGGTCGCTTCGACCACAATGCCGGAGTTCTCCTGGTCAAGCGAGTCCCCACTGTTGCGGATCAGGAAGCCTTCCACCGAGCTCCCCGGCGCGCTGATCTCCAGCACCGTGCCCTCATTCTGTCCGTCGAGCACCGGGAAGTTGCGGCCGACAAGGGTCAGCGGCCGGTCGATCTGCAGCGAGCCGTAGAGAGTGCCGCCGTTCACTTCAATCGTATCGCCGGCCCCGGCCGCGGCGATGGCGGCGGGAAGCTCTTCGGCGCGGATCGCCGCCGCCGGAGCCTGCTGCGCGTGGCTGGCGCCGGCTATGCCCGGCAGCCCGAAGACGAGCGCGACGAGCAGCCAGGCCAGCCCGCGCCGGTTGAGCTTGTTCATGCCGCTCCGGCTTCCATCTTCTCAACCAGCGGCTTAAAGGCCCGCCGGTGAAAGTACAGCGCGACGATGATGATGAAGCTGGCGAGGAAAGCCATGTAGAGGCCGATCTGGAACTCGGCGATGGTGCGGAACTGGCCCACCAGCCCTTCGCCCAGAATCGGCGGGACGAACGGCTCGATAGAGCTGCTCAGCGGCGCCGTCGGGTCCAGATTCAGGCCGAAGTTGCGCATCCAGAAGTACATGTCGGCCAGAAAGACGAAGGGCATGAGCAAGGCGGGGAGCACCAGCAGGGTGACCCACTTCGTGTTGATGAAGATCGCCGCCAGGAGCAGGAGGGAGAGCATGGTGATGGCGGCAATGCTCATCGAGCGCTCGAGCTGCGCGGCTTCTCCCAGGGGACGCATACCAATATAGTGGTTGAGACCATCGATCTCGGCCACATCTCCTGTCATCTGGTTGACATAAACCTGTACTGATAGCCCACCCGGATACTGCGGCGCCATCAGCGTCATCTTCCAGTAGGGAAGGAAGATGGAGATGAGCAGAAGTACAGCGGCGGTCGCCAGCAGCATCGCCGGTAGCCGGTAGCGGATTCGCTCGTCCGGCGGCGCGTCCGCAGGCGCCCGCGGCCCAAAGAATTTCTTTACCACAGACATCGTAGCCATCTTCCTGACTCTTCGGTAGGGAGGCCGGACGGACATCGCTCCGGCCTCCCTGCCGTCAAAGATAAAACTTACAACTAATCGCTTTCGCTAAAGGCCTGGCTGTCGTCGGGCTCGATGAACAGGTAGCCGGTCATCTCCAGGTGCAGGGCCGAGCAGAACTCGGTGCAGTAGTAGGAGAAAACCCCGTCGTGCGTCGCCTCGAACTCGATGGTTTCGGTCTCGCCGGGCTCCAGGCTCAGGTTGATGTTATAGGCCGGGATGGTGAAGCCGTGGGTGGCGTCGTAGGCCCGCTCGATATTGGTAATGTGCCAGGTCACGTGGTCGCCCTTCCTGATCTCCACATGTTCCGGTGTGAAGTGGCTGCGCACCGCCGTCATCCAGATTTCGACGTTGTTGCCATCACGCTCGATCCGTTCTTCTCCAGCCGCCGTAGCGTGGGGCGACACAGACTGCGTGATCGGATCCCAGCCCACCTCGGGGTAGACTTCCCACGGCTCCAGCTTGTCCGCTTTGATGATCTGCGCATAGTGCGGCTCGCCGTCGGGAATGGGCATGTCATACAGCAGCTGCATCGTGGCGCCGGGATTGGCGATGTCGATCAACTGGAAGTTCTGCGGCAGCAGGGGGCCTACGTTGGCAAAACGATCCACGGCCCACTTATTCATGGAGACAAGATAGTTGCCGTCCGGGCTGACCGTATCCCCTTCCGCGGCGACCAGGTGACCGACGTTGTAGTGCACGGGCGTCTTCTGCACGAGCGTCCAGTCGGGGTCGTCGTTGAGGTCCGCATACGGGCCGCCGAGCGACCAGCGCGCCACCGCGCTATCCAGGAAGAGGCTCGTGTAGGCGTAGCCCTTGTCGTCGAACTGCGTGTGCAGCGGACCGAGGCCCAGCTCGACCTGCGTTTCCATGACGCTGTCGAAGTTGAGGACCGGCACGCCGTACTCGTCGGGCTCGTAATCGCCCGCCTCGATAGCCGCCATAATCTTCTCAAAGCTAAAGACCGTCGTGTGCGGGTCGAGCTTGCCGGAGATAACCAGATATTCGCCGCCGGGCGTCACGTCCACGCCGTGCGGGCTCTTCGGCTCCGGCACGAAGTAGAGCAGCTCTTCCTCGAGGGCCGTATCCAGGGAAATGACGGGAAAACCGTTGACTTCGGTCGTATTGCCCGCCGCGGCGACTTCCACAGCCCGGTCCAGGTTGATGACGTGGAGATAGTCCATATCGCGCTGCGAAGCGCCCGACTCGAAGGCCGGCTCGCCCTTTTCGACGCCGCCGGTCGCCATCTCCGTGTTGAAGGAGTTGCAGAAGATCCACCCATCGCTGACCAGCTTGCCGGCGTCGCAGAGGTCCTGCCAGTAGGGAGGCAGCTCCATGGCGAACGATTCCTCCGGCCGGATGCGACCCGCCTCGCGGTCGAATTTCCAGAGCGTGATCATGCCGCGGTAATCGTCTCGATAGTTCTCGATTGAGCTGTAGCTCCAACCCAGAGGCGCCGCATACTGCCCACCTTCGATAACCCACTCGGTGTCGGGCGTGGAAAAGGTTCCGCCATGATCGCTCAGTGAAATCGGGTTCTTGACGATCTGCTTGGTCTCAAAGTCGCGCAGGTCGATGACGGCTACCCGTGCATTGGCCTTATCGTTGATGAAGAGCCAATCGCCATCGTACTCGCCGCCCGTTTCGCTCAGGGCCGGGTGATGGGTATCACCCCAGGTCAGCGGCAGATCCTCGTTGACGTAGCCGCCCGCGAGCACCTCCATCGAACCCTTCGCGCCGTACCCATACCCCTGCCAGGGCTCCGGCGTGAAGACGGCGATCTGTTTCAGGATACGCATCGACGGCACGCCGATCGCATAGACCTGTCCCGCATGCCCGCCAGAGGCAAAAAGAATGTATTCGTCGTGAGTGCCGCTTGGAGTATACGTCTTGAGAGCGGCGGACACGTCGTCGGGGGTCAGGCCCCGCGCTTCGGCAATCGCTGCGAGGTCACTGGAGATGCCGCTTTCCTCCAGCTGCTCGCTCCCCGGCTCCTGCTGGTCGCGGCAGCTGGCAAAGAGACCTACCGCCAGTAGCAAAACCAGCAGGAATGCGACTATCGCCTTCGTTCTACCAAAATTCCGGTTATTTAACGCCATATCTTCCCTTCCTTTTGCGGACCCTACTGAAAAGTGACTGTCCAGAAGCGCGCCGACACGCCCTTAATCTCTGGATACGCCCAGTCTACGGGAGTCAGAAAGCAGCGTCTTTGCGGAAGCGCAAAGAGAGGAGCGAAAGCGGCGAGATTGGGAAGACAATCACAATCGGATCGCTGGCCCAGCCCCGCCCCTTTCACTCTGGCTGCTGCCTGCGATCCCGCGATCTCGGGTACAATACGAGACGAATAGCCATGGTAGAGGTCACTCTGTGAGGAATCGGGGATGAAACATAGCTGGCTTTCGCCCAGTTTCTCGGCGCAACTGATTCTCGCCCTTGTCGTGCTCATCCTGCTGACGACGTTTAGCGCCGGCATCCCTGCCTATCTGTTGACCCGTTCGGCGCTGGAGCAGCAGGCTTGGTCGCAGGTTGAGGGCGGGCGGCGGGCGACCCGTTCGCTGCTGGCAGCAGAGGAGGAACGGCTGGCCAGTCTCGTCGCCCTCTTTGCCGAGCGGCCCACCCTGCAACGCCTCGTCCTGGAAGACGCAGCCACCGAGCTGGACAGCTACCTGGACGCCTTCCGGGCCCAGAGCGAGCTTGACCTGCTGCTGGTGTGTGATGCAACGGGCGGGGCGCTGGCCGGTGACCTCGGGCCGCAGACGTGCGCCGAACCGCCGGAGCAGCGCTTCCTGTTGCTCGACGGCCGGCCGGCGATGGTCGCCGGCGACGAGATTATCGACGCGGGCGGCGAGCGCCTGGGCAGCGCCCGGGGCGCCATCTGGCTGGACGAGCCGTTTCTCTCCCTGATGGAGCTGCGCACCGGGCTGGCGCAGAGCATCCTCGGCCCCGGTGGCGAGCGGCTGGTATCGACGGTAAGCGGGCTGGATACACCGGCCGGCAGCGCCGCCGAACGCTATGAGCTGCAGGCGGCCGCAGGCCCCTATTACGCTACTTCGTTCCCCCTGGACGCCGGAAGCGGCCTGCTCGTAGAGGTGGCTTTGCCCGTGGCCGGGTTGGCGCGGTCGGAGAGCAGCGCGTTGCTGATTATGGTCAGCAGCACGGCCGCGGTCGCCATCCTCGGCAGCCTCGTCGGCGTCCTGATCGTGCGCCAGCTCGTTTCCCCGCTGCAGCAGCTAACCGGCGTCGCCGAGCGCATTGGCGCGGGCGACCTGGTGGCGCCCATCCCCCTCGTCGCCGGCCCGGCCGAGGTCAGGACGCTGGCCGCCGCCCTGCAGCGCAGCCAGGCCAGCATGCTGGACGCCCTCCGCGAGCGCTCCGAGGCCCTGGACTGGCGCGACACGCTCATCCAGTCTATCGTCGAAGGCGTGGTCACCGTCGATAGCCGGGGTTGCATTACCTTCATGAGCCAGGGCGCCGAAGCGCTGAGCGGCTGGACACGCGAGGAAGCGATCGGCCGGCCGCTGGATACAGTCTTCCCGCTGGACGCCGGGGATGGGGGTAGCTTCAGGGCCCAGGCGCCCCGGCCGGGTGAGAAGCGCCAGATTGCCGTGCGCACCCGTCAGGGCAGGAAGGCAGTCTTTGCGGTGACCGGCGCCGAGCTGGCCTCCCCGGCCGGCGAGGAGACGCAGCTCGCGCTGGTGCTGCGCGACGTGACCCAGGAGGAAGCCGTGCGCAACCTGCGCAGCTACTTCCTGGCGAACATCTCCCACGAGTTTCTCACGCCGCTCAGCACGCTCAACGCCTCGATGGAGTTGCTGCTCGACCAGGCGGAGAATCTATCGGCGGCCGAGATGCGCGAGCTGCTCAAGCCAACCTACCTCAGCCTGCGCGGCCTGCAGACGCTGATCGACAACCTGCTGGAGAGCAGCAGCATCGAGGCGGGCCAGTTCACCCTGCGCCGCCAGCCCGTCGATCTCAACGCCATTCTGGCCCAGGCGCTGCAGCTCGTCGAGCCGCTGCTGGAGCGACGGCAGCAGTTGGTCAGCGTCGTCCAGCCGGGCAGCCTGCCCGCCATCCACGGCGACCCGGCCCGGCTCACCCAGGTGCTGGTCAACCTGCTCGCCAACGCCAGCAAGTACAGCCCGCCGCACAAGACCATCGACGTGCGCGTGGAGCAGCTGGGCGACGCCCTGCGTATTTCCGTTGCCGACCAGGGCCCCGGCATCCCGGAGGCCGAGCGCGCCAATGCCTTTAGCAGCTTCGTGCGCGGCGAGGCCGCCGACAGCGAGCAGGTCGGCATCGGCCTGGGTCTCTACGTGGTCAAGACGACGGTTGATGCGCACGGCGGGCGCGTGGGTATCGACGACCGCCCCGGCGGCGGCGCCATTGTCTGGTTCGAGCTGCCTGTACAGGAAGGGAAGGAAGGAACATGAAAATTCTGGTCATCGAGGATGACCTGGCTCTCTCCGACGTGCTGGACTTCACCCTGCGCCATGCCGGCTTCGAGACGGTCACCGCGCACGATGGCCTCGCCGGCATCGCCGCCTGGCAGTCAGAAAAGCCGGACCTGATCGTCCTCGACCTCAACCTCCCCAGGCTGGACGGGCTGGCGGTCTGCCGGCGCATCCGGGCCGAGGCGCAGACGCCCATCGTCATGCTCACCGTGCGCAGCGGCGAGAATGAAGTGGTGCAGGGGCTGGAGATGGGAGCCGACGACTACATCGTCAAGCCGTTCAGCCCGCGCGAGCTGGTCGCCCGCATCCGCGCCGTCGCCCGCCGGACGGGTCAGGTCGCCGACAGCGGGCTCCTCGAAGTCGGCGACCTCGTGCTGGACCGCACGCGCAATGAGCTGACCCGCGCGGGTGAAGAGCCGGTACGCCTGACGCCTCTGGAAACCAGCCTGATGGCCACGTTCATGCTGCACCCTGGGCGCGTGTTGAGCAGCGAGGCGCTCATTAACGCCGTGTGGGGCATCGAGGGGGGCGACCGCACGATGCTCAAACAACTTGTCTACCGGCTGCGCTCCAAGATCGAGCCTGACCAGTCACAGCCGCGCTACATCGAGACAGTGCCCGGCGTAGGTTACGGGCTGATCGACCCGGCGGCGGAAGAATACCCGGAGCCGTAGCGTCGCCGGCCGTTTGTTACCGCCCTGTGACGCCCGTATAACCGCCTGACGACCACCCGCATCTACAATAAAACGGCAAGCACCGTGGTAGATGTCGGTGGACGATGGTGTCCTATTTATCCCTTGACCTCGACGATCTGACAGTTGATCCCGCGCTGGCGCGTCGCCTGCCGCCGGGGCTCGCCGCCTACTATCTGGCGGTGCCCCTTGCCGATGAGGACGGCTGCGTCAGCGTCGCCATGGCCCATCCCGAAAACAAGACGGCGCTGGCTGTGTTGCGGTTCCTGTTCGACGCGCCGGTCGTGCCCGTTCGCGCCCCGGCGGCGATGATCCGCCGGGCGCTGCAGCGGCTGGACAGCCCCGCTTCACAGCTTCGCCCCTCCGTCCTTGTCTGGGCCGGCAACACCGCCATGCGCGACATCGCGCGCGACGCCGCCGCGCTGCTCGCCCGGCCCTGGAACGCGACGGTCACCCTCCTGGCGGCGGAGGTAGAGCTGGCTGCGGCGCTGGACGTGGCGCGAGCGGGCGACTACTGCCTGACGGTCGTCGGGGCTCCGGACAGTCTGCCGGCCTCCCGGCTCTACGAGCGAGTGAGCACCCCTTTTTTGCTCTTGCGCCGGCCGGTGGCGGAATGGCGGCGCATCCTCGTCGTGCTGCGCGGTTTCACGGCCGATTCCCTGATGCTTGAATGGCTCGCGCCGCTTCTACAGCAGACGGCAGCGACGGTGACGCTCTTACCGCTGCCGCACACCCCTCTACTCGAAGAGCAGCCGCCGCTGTCCCTGGGCGAGCTGGAAAAGGCCCATCTGCGGGAATGCCTGCGCCATCCGGCGCTCCAGGATGTCCCGGTCTTCATTCGCTTCCGGCAGGGACCTGCCCGCGAGCAGGTGATCGCCGAGGTCGGGCAGGGCGGCTACGACCTGCTGGCTATGGCCGCCGAGGGCTTTGGCGCGTTCATCGGCTCCATCCTCACGGCGCTGGAAGAGCCGGGCGACACCCATTGTTCCTTTTTGTTGCTTAAGCCGCCGGCTGCCCTCCGCACAGATGGGTAGCGGCGGCCTCATAACCTGAACGCCTGCCGTGCCGAGCGCGCAGGCAAAGGGAAGGTAGACGATGTCTATTGTTCTCGAACAACTGACCAAACGGTATGACGGCCATCCGGTCGTCAACAACCTCTCTCTCGAAGTCCAGGACGGGGAGTTCTTCGTCCTGCTGGGTCCGAGCGGCAGCGGCAAGACCACCGTCCTGAGCATGATTGCCGGCCTCACCGACATGGACGCCGGGCGGGTCCTCCTGCACGGCCGGGACGTGACCTATCTGCCCACCCAGGAACGGCGCGTCGGCTTTGTCTTCCAGAACTATGCCCTCTTCGAGCATATGAGCGTGGCCGACAACATTGAGTTTGGCCTGCGCGTGCGCAAGGTGCCGGCGGCCGAGCGGCGCCGCCGCCGCGAGGAGCTGCTCGATCTGGTCGGCCTCTCCGGGCTGGGCAGCCGCGTGCCGCGCCAGCTATCCGGCGGGCAGCAACAGCGGGTGGCCCTGGCCCGGGCGCTGGCCCACCGTCCTGACGTCCTGCTTCTCGACGAGCCCCTTGGCGCGCTCGATGCCAAAATCCGTATAGAGCTGCGGCGCAGCCTGCTCGCCATCCAGCGCGAGCTGGGCCTCGCCACCATCCTCGTCACCCACGATCAGGAAGAAGCCTTCGAGCTGGCCGACCGACTGGGCATCATGAGCTTTGGCCGGCTGCTGGAAGTCGGCCCCCCGCAGACCCTGTACCGCGAGCCCAAGACTGAGTTTGTCGCCACCTTCCTGGGCACGGCGAACCTCCTCGTGGGCCAGGCCACGCCGGGCGGCATCGAGGTTGGGCCACTGCGTTTTCCCGTGAACGGCCACGTCCTGCCATCCGGCCCCAATGGTCGCGTCCAGGCGCTGTTCCGCCCCGAAGATGTCGAAATAGCGCCATCCGCCGCGTTGCTCAACTGCCCCCCGCTGGGGCAGGGGCAGGTAGAGGAGATACTCTTTAGCGGCCCCTATGAGCGGCTGCGCATTCGCCTGCCCGCCGTCACCGGCGTGCGTTCCATTTCCCCGCCCCTATCCTTCGGCGGCGATTCGCTGGTCGTCGAGGCGACGCGCACGCAGGAGCAGGCCCGCAGCTACCCATTGCAGCCCGGCGAGCAGGTCTGGTTGGGTGTCGGCCATATTCACGCGCTGGACCATCCCGGCCTGCGTTTTCTGGTGCTCGCCGACGGCACGCCGGAGTCGAAGGCGGGCCTGCAGGCGGCCGGCCGGCTCGCGGGGCTGGCCCACGCCCGCGTCCTGCTCCTGATCTATGGCGGCGAGCAGGAAGCCGGTGAGGAGTCGCTGCAGGAGGCCAAAGCATTGTTGGGCAGCGGGCTGGCCTCACTCGACGTGCGCGCCGGCCACGGGCCGCTGGCCGAGCTGATCGCCCGGGAGGTAGAGCGGCAGCCCGTCGATCTCGTCATCGCCGCCGCCAATGGCTCCAGGGCCCGGACGCTGGCCCAGAACCTGCTGCAGCACGGCGAGCATCACGTGCTGTTGGTTTCCGGGGAGCAGCCGGTAGCCAGGCAGGCGCTGATCTGCGTGGCTGCGGGCGAGCCGGGCAAGGAAGATGTCCTCTTCGCCGGCCGGCTGGTGCGCCATCTGGAGGCCGAGGCGCAGCTCCTCGCTGTGCTGCCGCCGGGGGATGATGATCCCGCGCTGCACGCCAGAGCCAGGCGCTTCCTGCGCGATGGCGAGCGCACGCTGGAGCTGCTGGGCGTGCATGCCCAGTCGAAGATACGCCAGGGCGATGTCTATGAAGAGATAACGGCCGAGATGAAGGCCGATGGCTACGATCTACTCGTCTTGGGCGCCCCTCTGCCGGCCCGCGACGGCACGCTGGCGCTGTCCGGCGTCACCGGCCGGCTGCTGGAGGAGCTGCATGATCATCCCATCCTCGTTGTCCGCTCGGAAGCCACGGCGCGACCTGTGGGCGCCACATCCCTGACCCCCATCACCATGATCAAGGAGATAATCGAATGAGCAAGCAAGCGATCCGCTTCCTCTTACCTGTTACTCTGTTGCTCCTGCTTGCAGCCTGTGCGCCATCGGGGGGCAGCGCGCAGAACGGCGACGAACCGGTCACGCTGATCCTCGGCGCCTACACGACGCCCCGCGAAGCCTATTCCCGGATCATTCCGCTTTTCCAGGAGCAGTGGAAGCAGGAGACCGGGCAGGACGTCATCTT
>Ga0123329_1004884_pt1 | contig 10296 bp, 7 predicted proteins | sample BioC12SIPDNA_FD_89703 | JGI IMG/M metagenome (GOLD analysis project Ga0123329, IMG submission 89703) | Anaerobic biogas reactor microbial communites from Washington, USA - Biogas_R1_B C12 SIP DNA | ecosystem: Engineered > Bioreactor > Anaerobic > Unclassified | place: Washington, USA | collected... | reverse complement strand
GTACCCGTGAAAACCCCAGCCATCCACATGCAGATAGGCTCTGCTGATGCCGAGGCCGCGTAGGGTATCCAGTTGCTTGGTGAGCTTGGCAAAGGGCGCGACGTACATCTGAGGGGGGAACGTATCGCGCTTGAGCGAGCAGACGGTCGCGGCAAAGATGGTGGTGCCCACCAGTTGCTCGACGACGGAATTACGTTGGATCTTTTCCTGGAGCGAAACCCAGCGTCCCTTGTGCTGAGCCCACCGCCGATAGACCTTGGCCAGGGATGCGTGGGTGGTGGGGCCCAGGAACTGGTAGCGGATGGCGCGAGGGTAGGCCAGTTCGCCCAGGCTAGGCAGCCAGGCGGGGCTAGCGTGGGTGGGACCGCCGGCAGGATGCCACAGATCCAGGGCAAAGTCGAGGTCGGTCTCTGCGATAACCACGCAGGCGCCCTCTCGGCCCATAAGCCCCCACCAGGGCTGGTAGAGCGAGCGGTCGCTGGCCGGATGCAGCGCATGGTGGTTGGCTAGCGCCCGGGGAGTGCTGTCGCCTTCGGGCATGCCGATGTCTTGGCCATATTCGGCCGGGATCAGCGTGCCGGACATGTTCGGCCAGAGCGTCGCCTCCAGCTCGTGTCCCTGCGGGACGAGCTGGCCCGGGAACCACACATCGGTAACGCGCGAGGCGCTGCTGGTCGGAAGGGGCGCAATCTCCATGCGCAGAACCGGTTCGTCCTGTGGGAGGGTATAGGTCACAGAGAGCGCCACATCACCGGGCAGCCCCGTGACGTGATAGGTCAGGCGCTGCTCGCGTAGGCTGGTGTAGCGGAAGGCCCGAATCTCGCGCGCGTCGCTCAGGTGTGCGGTGCTGGTGTGCTGTCCGTGGTTCACGCGCAGCTCTGCGCCGTGCGCCCGACGGAACGCCCAAGCGGCACCCGACGGCAGGTGACGCACCTCGGCCTCCAGCGTCGTGTCCGAGACGGTGACGGTGATCTGATCATTGCTCAGGGTGCTGGTGTCAGACACGGCTATGCTCCTATATGGTTCGCCTCTACGCCCGGATCGTACCCAATTCCAGGCCTAGCTGGTAGCAAAAGTCCAGCGCTTTGACGGGCATGTGGCGCGTCAGGAATCCATCGATCCAAAAGCGACCGGGCAGTTTGGCGCCCGGGGTCAACAGCTTGCGCATCATGGCCACGACATCTGCACGGGATCCGTGCAGATGGATCCCCGAGTCGGTCTGGGCATGAAAGCCGAGGTCAGAGTAACGCGCCAGGTACGTCTGATGGTCGCAAAAGTCACCGGGGCCGTCGATGGTGGTGACGCCGAGATCCTCTACGAGCATCGCATAATGCTGCATCGCACGGCCACACACGTGGAACGAGCGCGCCCCCGTCGTCAGGGCAGCGTACAGCCGTCTGTAGGGTTCCAGGAGAAAGCGGCGCGCCGTCGCGGCTGAAACCAGCTGGAGGCTATCGTCCGGGAAGCCAAAGCCGACGCTGTTGGGAAGATGCTCTTCCTCTGGTTGGGGGGCAAGCCTGCGCCAGGCCTGGATGCGGGCGATCTCGACGTCGGTGACTGCATCTAGGTAGGCCTGCGTAAAATCGGGATCCTCGGCCAAGTCGAGGCAGAGACGGTCGATGCCGCGCACCTCGGCCGCCTTGGTCAGAATGCCATGGGTGCCACGCCCAGGAGGATGGATCCGAACGGGTCGGTCGCAGAACGTCAGGTCGGCCGCAAGGTCGCAAAGCTCTCGGTAGAGATGAAAGGTGGGGCTGGATCGGACGCGTTTCTCTGGGTCCAGGTCTCGAAGATGGGCCAGGAGCTCGTTCTTGGGCAAGTCCAGCGGTAGCCCCCAGGCATAGTCATCCTCTTGGTAGACGATCTGGCAGCCCAGATAGGCGTTCTCTTCCATCCAGTGTTGCGCGCCCACATCCCATCGATCAGGCAGGCCCACGGCATGGTCGCCCATGACATGATGGCGAAACCAGTGCCAGCCCTCGAGCTGAGCTCGCAGGTGCGTCTCGGCGTCATGGTAGAACTGGCGAAAGGTGCAGCCGATGACCTTGGTCCAGACCTGTTCATCGCACACAAATCGGATGGGGACGCGTTCGTTCTCATGCTGCGCGAAAGCCGACATGAAATCCCTGGTACGCTGTTGATGCTCCTCAAGGCGGGGGACGTCACGCCATCCAGAATAGCTTGGCTGCCAGGCGGGCATGGCCCCTCCATCGCGCGGGCGTACAGCACAATGGTAGGGATTGTAGGGTGTCTCGGCGGGGATGCAACCATCTCGCGCGCTGTTGCCCCCCACGCGCACACAGCCTTGACCACAGGATCGACGCTCCCTATCATGGGCAGGGAGCAGGAAGGGACAGCAAAGGAGCTGGCGATGAACGTCAAGGGCGCTTTTCCAGAAGGGTTCGTGTGGGGCACCGCCACCGCCTCGTTCCAGATCGAGGGCGGGCGGACCGAGCGGGGACGCTGCATCTGGGATGACTTTTGCGACTGGCCAGGCAAGGTCTTCCAGGGACATTCGGGCGACGTAGCCGATGATCACTATCACCTCTTTCGTGATGATGTGGCGCTCATGGCCAGGATGGGCCTCGGGGCCTATCGCTTCTCGATCTCCTGGCCGCGGGTGCAGCCTGACGGTCAGGGCGACGTCAACGCCAAGGGGCTCGATTTCTACGACGCGCTGGTCGACGAGCTGCTCGAACACGGCATCGAACCGTATATCACCTTGTACCACTGGGATCTGCCCAGCGCCCTGCAGAGCACTGGCGGCTGGGTGGTGCGCGATACCGCCGCGCGTTTCCGAGACTATGCGGCGATTGTAGCCGAGCGCCTGGGCGACCGCGTTTCGCACTGGATCACGCACAACGAGCCTTGGGTGGTGGCTTTTCTGGGCAACCTTATGGGGATTCATGCTCCGGGCTGGCAGGATCTCAGCGCAGCCCTGCAGGTGGCGCATCACGTGCTGCTGTCCCATGGCCTGGCGGTCCCCGTGCTGCGCGACGCTTGTGGCGAGGACGCGCAGATCGGCATCACCCTGAACCTCTCGCCGGCGTACGCCGCTACCGACAGCGACGATGACCGTCAAGCACAGCGCACTGCTGATGGCTATGCGAACCGTTGGTTCTTGGATCCAGTCTTGCGAGGCTCCTATCCGGAGGACATGTGCGCCCTTTACGACTGGCACATGCCCAACGTGGCTCCTGGCGATCTGGAGCTGATCCAGGCGCCCATCGATTTCCTCGGGATCAACAACTACTCGCGGCAGGTGGTTGCCTCTCGCGATGACGCCTCCCTTGGCTTTGGCACCGTGCGGCCTGAGGGGCAATACACGGCCATGGACTGGGAGGTGTTTCCGCAAGGGCTGGAGGACCTGCTTGTTCGGCTGGGGCGTGACTACCCGGGCATCGACTTTTATATCACCGAGAACGGCTCATCCTGGGAGGATCGGCTTGGCGAGGATGGCCGGGTACACGACCCGGAGCGCGAGAGCTACCTGCGCGCATATCTTCAGGCCTGCGCGCGGGCGATTGCGAAAGGTGTGCCGCTGCGAGGCTATTTCGGGTGGTCGCTGCTCGACAATTTCGAGTGGGCCTATGGGTATAGCCGGCGATTTGGCCTAGTTTATGTGGACTTTGAGACGCAACAGCGCATCATCAAGGATAGCGGCGAGGCCTATGCGCGCATCGCTCGCGCCAACGCCTGGGATGCATAACGGCAAGGAGAAGGGGCGATGCAGCTAGCGCAGCTCAAGGAGCGGATTTGTCAGGCGATCGAGGCCCGCCGCGACGATATCGTGGCGCTCGGCGAGGACATCCTTCGGCATCCCGAGCTCGGCTTCAAGGAGCACCGCACGGCGGGGCTAGTGGCCGAGCTCTTTCGCTCACTGGGGATCCCCACCGAGACCGGCGTCGCGGTCACTGGCGTCATCGGCCGGCTGAGCGGGCGCGGACACGGCGCCACCGTGGCCTACATGGGCGAGCTGGACTCGGTGCTGGTCCATGGGCACCCCTTTGAAGATCCAGAGACGGGGGCAGCGCACGCCTGCGGACACCACGCCCAGATCGCCAACTTGGTGGCCTTGGCCTATGGCCTGGTGGAGAGCGGCGCCATGGACGAGCTCGATGGCGACGTGCTCCTCATGGCGGTGCCGGCCGAAGAGTTCGTCGAGATCGACTATCGCTTGAGCCTGCGCGACCAAGGCACCATCCGCTTCTTGGGCGGCAAGCAAGAGCTCATCCGACTGGGCGCGCTGGACGGGGTGGATGTTGTCCTCTCCACACACCAAGGGGCGCGCGTCGAGGGCGGCAGCTTTTCGGCGGGAGGCGCGTGCAACGGGTGCGTGGTCAAGCGGGTGCGGTATCAGGGCAAAGCCGCCCACGCGGGCGGGGCCCCGCACCAAGGGATCAACGCCTTGGCGGCGGCCACCGTGGCGTTGCACGCCATCGATGCCAACCGCGAGACGTTTCGCGATGACGACCATATCCGTGTCCACCCGATCATGACCCGCGGCGGCGACCTGGTGAACGTGATCCCGTCCGACGCGCGGCTGGAGATGTACGTTCGCGGGGCCAGCACCGAGGCCATCGCGGCGGCGGCCAAGCGGGTGGATCGCGCCCTGGTGGCGGGGGCGTTGGCGCTGGGAGCCGAGGCCGAGATCGAGAGCATCCCCGGCTACCAGCCGCGGCAGCCTTGCAGCGAGCTGGCGCGGCTGTATCAAGGCGAGGCGGTGCCACTGGTAGGCGAGGAGGGCTGGTGGGATAGCGGCTTTGGCGCCGGCTCGACCGACCTAGGGGATGTGAGCCTGCTGATGCCGGTATTGGAGGCGGTGGCCAACGGGTGCCGCGGCACTGGGCACGGGGCCGACTTTATGGTGCATGATCCGGACCTGGCCTATGTGCTGCCGGGCAAGGTTGCAGGGCGGTCGGTAGCGGAGCTCTTGGCTAACAACGCCGCCCGTGCACGGGCTATTGCCGAGGCGTACCAACCGCCCATGACACGGGAGACTTATCTGGAGCATATGGCCTCGCAGGAGGTCTTGTACAGGTGGCGGCCGGGGTTGCCGGCGGGCGAGTAGGTCGCTGGAGCGACTAGCACGGAGGCCTACTCGTCGAGTGACGGCTTTCGGCGCAGGGCCTTGGTGCGGCTATGGCGCCGCTTGCCACGCAGGCGGCGCTCGCGGGAGCCATGGGTGGGCCGCGTGGCGACACGGCGTTTCGGTGGCTGGACCGCCTGGCACAAGAGCCGCTGCAGACGCTCGACGACCTCCTGGCGATTCCGCCACTGGCTGGGCGTGCTATCGGCCGACAGGTGGAGCACGCCGCTGCTATCGATGTAGCGCGCCAGTCGGCGCAACACACGCTCGCGGACCGGCTCCGGCAGGCTGGGAGAGCCGCTCACATCGAACCGCAGCTCCACGCGGCTGGCGGTGCGGTTCACGTTCTGGCCGCCCGGCCCCGAGGAGCGGCTGAATCGGAAGCTGACCTCGGCTAGCGGGATGGCCAACCCCGGTCCAATCGAAAGTGTCTCCTCAGTCATGGTGCCGGCTCTTGGGCGGCGGCGCGTGCGAGCAGTCCGCAGGGGTCATCGGGGCTGCCTTCTCTCACAATGGTGAGCCGGTCGCTGGCATCGAGGGCTCGATAAGCGGCCCGTGGCCAATCCATGCCGTTGCCCGCATCAAGCGCTCGCAAGGCTAGAGGGCGCGGCGCCACGGCTGCGGCCACGGCCGGCAACAGCCCATAGCGGGCCCAACTGGGCGCGAACAGAGGCCCCAGGTAGGCTCGCTCATCGTCCCACGCCAGGGCGCCCAGATCGGCGTAGACCGCCGCCACCTCTGAATCCAGCGCGCCCGCTAGCAACGACCAGGCCCCCGCGCCGCCAATGCCTGCTACGGTGATCGGCACCCCCGGCCATTGGGCCCGCATCCAGGCCAGGGCGGTCAGCACGTCCAGCACCTGTTCCCCCAGGAGGGGCGGATTGTAGGTGGCCCAGAGCCAGTCGTCGTCGCGGCGGGCGAGAGCTTCAGGCGGGGCCGCTGTGACGCCCAAGGGCGAGATGGTCAGCACGGCGCGATCGTCCGCCAGCGCGGCCTCTAGCGACGGGTTCGGATATCCCGCCAGGTCCAGCAAGCCCTCCACCCCTGCGGGATGAAGCAACAGGAGCGCCGACTTGGCGCGGGCAGGCTGCCACAATCGTCCTGGCACGAGGGTGCCGCGAGCGTGGTACCGCAGGGTGACGGGACGGCCAACTCGCGGATCGAGGAGCCTGGTATCGGCCTCACTGTCAGCACAGGCCTCGCTCGGGGCGGGCGGAACGATACTCAGAATATGCCACAGTCGGGCGCGCGTACGCAGGGTGTGCTGTCGAGCCGACGCGGCATCGTTCGGTGTCTCCGCCTCGACGGCCGCCAAGGCCCTCTCGCGCAAGGCACGCATGGATTCGGGGGCGCGCTGGTAGCCGTCGGGTAGCTCTCCACGCGGGAACACCCGCAACGCCCCGTCGGGATGCTCCGCGTAGGACCTCTCGGTCGACACCGCCTCGTCCATGGTCCCCAGGAACCAGCGCGCGAACCAGCGATAGACGTGGGCGCGGCTGGCGACGTGATAGTTGTGGGGCGAATCCTCTTGAACACAGTGAACGCGGTCGGTGGCATCATAGAGGGCATAGATGCCGCGGATGGCGGGATACTCGACCCGCGGCGTATTCACCGTCCAGTCACCCGTGGCCGAGACCAGCAGCAGCGGCCGAGGCGCCGCCAAGGCGGCGATCTCGACGTTGTGGGTGTCCGTTCGCAGGCCAGGGGTGTTCTCGCATACGCAGCCGCCCTGGTAGTGCGCTGAGACCATGTTCACGGGCGCCAAGACGGCGATACGGGGATCCAGCGCCCCCAGCATGAACGTTTGGGTGCCGCCGCCCGAGGCGCCCGTACATCCCAAGCGTTTCGGATCGACATAGGGCAGGCTCTGAAGAAAATCGGCGGCTCGGATACCGTTCTGCACCTGGAGTGCCATGGGGCTCAGCCCCCAGAGGGCCGCCTCCCTGGACGCATGTCGGTGCAGTAGCACTTGCATACTATCGTTGTAGCCGACCATGTCATAGGCTAGGGCCGCCATGCCCATGCGCGCAAACTGGATGCATCGTGCTCGCACGGATCCTAGAGGCCCGTCCTCCAGGCGCCCGTGCTCCCAATGCCCATGGGGGTTGAGGATGGAAGGGATCAGCCCCTCAGGCTCGGGCGGCCGATAGAGGTTCCCGGTGCACAGAAACCCAGGGCGGCTCTGGAACCAGACCCGCTCGACCACATAGCCTTCGCCCTCTCCGCAAGGGCTGGTGTGGGCGTCCAGCGGGAAGGACAGGTCGCCCTGGTCGATGCCGAGGATGGTGCGCAGACGGTCGCGCAGATGAACCGCACGGGCCTCCCAGGCCGCCAGATCGGTGGGCAGATCAACGGCATAGGCCTGGTCCAGCGACCGATGGATCCAGTGACGGGTGTCGCTCGCGGGGTTCTTTGATTGGCTAGCCATCAGCCCTCCTCCGATGCGAACGCGGGCCGCAACCAGCGTGCGGCCCGCGTCTCCGACGACATTCTAGTCGCCGTTCGCGATCCAGGCTTCGAGCTGCCGCCGTGCCTCGTCATCGTCGAGCTGATGGGGCGGCGACTTCATAAAGTAGGCCGAGGCGGGCACGACCGCCCCCGCCGTTCCACGGTCCTTGGCGATCTTGCAGCAGCGCACTGCATCGATTACCACGCCCGCAGAGTTGGGCGAGTCCCACACCTCGAGCTTGAGCTCTAGCTTTAGCGGCACCTCACCAAAGGTGGTGCCGTTCATGTGGATATAGCAGAACTTGCGGTCGGTCAGCCACGGCACATAGTCGCTGGGGCCCACATGGACGTGATCGGGATCGATCTGATAGTCCAACTGGCTGGTGACGGCGTCGGTCTTGCTGATCTTTTTCGATTCGAGCCGCTCGCGCTCGAGCATGTTGAAAAAGTCCATGTTGCCGCCAAAGTTGAGCTGATAGGTGTCATCTAGGCGGACACCGCGGTTCTGGAACAGACGCGTCAGCACGCGATGGGTGATGGTGGCTCCCACCTGGCTCTTGACATCGTCGCCGATGATCGGCAGGCCACGTTCACGGAAACGCTCCTGCCAATAGGCCTCGCGGGCGATGAACACGGGGATGCAGTTGACCATGCCGCACCCTGCGTCCAGGATCTGTTGGACGTACCATTTGGTGGCCATCTCGGAGCCGACAGGCAAAAAGTTCACCACTACGTCGGTCTTGGTATCGCGCAGAATCTGCACGATGTTGTCGGTGGGCCCTGGGGCCTTTTCGATGCGCTGGCTCAGGTACTTGGCGATGCCGTCATGGGTCATGCCTCGACGGACGGGGATCCCCATGTGCGGCACGTCGGCGAACTTGATGGTGTTGTTGGGGCCTGACCAGATCGCCTCCGAGAGGTCCTTGCCGACCTTGGTAGCGTCAATGTCAAAGGCCGCGGTGAACTCGATGTCTCCGATGTGATAGTTGCCGAGGCGCGGATGCATCAAGCCTGGGATGAACTGGTCCTCAGGCGCCTGCTGGTAGAACTGGACGCCTTGCACCAAGGCGGCGGCGCAGTTGCCCACGCCGATGATGGCCACGCGTACTTTGGGCATGATCTCCCCCTGCTGTGTGGATGGATGACGTCAGAACTGAACCTGAACCGATGGTAGGCAGGGGCAGGCAGGCCGTCAAGACCTCCATGCCCTCTGGATTTTGCGCGCCGCGCGAGCAATGTCCAGAATATCCTCTTCTGCTGATAGCAGGACACTCTGCATCAGCCAGAGCCCGCGACGACTGGCCTCCTCAACCACAGGACAGGATGCCTGGGGCGGCACGGGCCGTCCGAGTCTCTCGGCAATGTAGCGTGATCGCTCCACGATGACGCGCGTGCTATGCAACGGTTCGCCATAGCCCGTCACGATCGGAATGCCCTCGGCCTGGATCGCCCGCGCAAAATCGGCGGCTGAGCGTCCGCCAAAGGCGTCGGGTTGGTACCACATCTTGAAGATATGATAGGCGTTGCGGGTGGCGCGGGGGTCGCCTGGCAGCGGATCCAACCCCTCGATGTCGGCCAGCGCCTCGCGCAGGGTGGCGGCCCGCGCCGAGCGCACGGCGGCCTGTTCCTCCAGGCGACCAAGCTGGACGCGGATGATCGCGGCCTCCCACTCGGCCAGGCGATAGTTGCTGGCCAGGTTGAGGTGTTCGTACCAGCCGCCCGTCCGCGATCGGCCCACGTTGCGGATGGACCAGCACTGGTCGTATAGTTCCTCGTCGTTGGTAATGATGATGCCGCCCTCGCCAGCGGTGACGTTCTTGCTGGCCTGAAAGCTAAAGGTGCCCATCTGGCCGATGGCCCCCACCCCGCGCCCCTGCCAGCGCGCGCCGTGGGCTTGGGCCGCGTCCTCGATGACGACAAGCCCATGACGGGCTGCGATCTCGTTGATGGCGTCCATATCGGCTGGCTCGCCGCCGATGTGGACAGGCAGGATCGCCTTGGTGCGAGAAGTGATCAGCGGCTCGATGCCGCTCGGATCCATGTTCCAGGTGTCGGGCAGGACATCCGTGAAGCGGGGGATGGCCCCCACCAACAGCGGCGTATTGGCGGTGGCGATGAACGTGTAGGCGGTGGTGATGACCTCGTCGCCCCAATCGATGCCAGCGGCGCGCAGGGCCACCTCAATGGCGATGCTACCATTGCAGACGGCGATGGCATGCTTCGCATCGTGGGCCTGAGCGAACTCGACCTCCATGGCGCTGACATTATCGCCGCTCTGCGACCACCACCGACCCGAGTTGACGACATCGGTGATCGCCTCGACCTCACGTTGGTCCCAGACGGGCCAGCGCGGAAACGGCCGACTGCGGAGCGGCGTCCCTCCGTCGATAGCTAGCATTTGCGGCATGTCATTACCTCCTGTGCCAAGGATGCGATGCCGAACAATGGTAGCCGCTTGGGACCCCATAGGTCAACTTGGTGCGATTCCGTGGCTGCGCTAGAATGCTCCAAAGGAGTTGACCATGGACGATGAGCGACTGGCTACTACGATTCGGCTGCGGGATGGCCGCGAGGCTCGCGTGCGCCCACTGACCAGTGAGGATGCGGAGATTCTGGGGGATTTCTTCTGCGGTCTCTCGGAAAAGACCCGCAGCACCTATGGGCCGCATCCGTTTGGGCGCGACACGGCCGCCGAGCTGTGCGCTGCCGTCAGTGATCAGCGCACAGTGCGGTTTGTCGCCGTCGTGGATGATGAGACG
>Ga0123329_1004882_pt1 | contig 10297 bp, 7 predicted proteins | sample BioC12SIPDNA_FD_89703 | JGI IMG/M metagenome (GOLD analysis project Ga0123329, IMG submission 89703) | Anaerobic biogas reactor microbial communites from Washington, USA - Biogas_R1_B C12 SIP DNA | ecosystem: Engineered > Bioreactor > Anaerobic > Unclassified | place: Washington, USA | collected... | reverse complement strand
GTCGGGCGGCAGGAGCACGGCCGGGAAGCCGCTCCGAAGCAGCGCCTGCAGGCCCGGATCGACCTCCTTGAGTTCCTCGGCGTGGGGCACACCGCCCAGGGCCACCCGCCCGCCCCGCTCCAGGATGTGCTTGATCGTGTGGAGCAGCTCGCCCTGCCCGGCCGCCTTGCCCTCGATGAACTGGATGTCGTCCAGGATCAGCATGCGGCAGGCGCGGTAGCGCCCCCGGAACACGTGCGTCGTCCGGCGCTGGATGGCGTGGTAGTACTCGTTGCACCAGTCCTCGGCGGTCATCAGGACGGGGTCCATGTCCCGCTCGGGGGCGGCGGCCATGGCGTACACGGCACGAAGGAGCGCACTCTTGCCGACTCCGTAGTCGCCGCAGACGTAGAGGAAGCGGACGCGGGGGTTCTCCTGGCCGGCCAGTTCGCGGGCGGCGGCGAAGGGCAGCCGGTTGGCGCCGCAGCAGATCAGGGCGTCGAAGCTCCAGTCGGCCGGCGCCTTCGGTGCGCCGAGGCGCACGCAGAGGGGCTCGGCGGCGGGCGGATCCTCGGCGACGGCCTCCCGGCCGGCCCGCATCTGGCGGAACAGGCGCGGAGCCACGTCGAAGCCGACGGCCATCGGCCGCCCGACCAGGTCCTGGACCGTCGCGGCGACCGCGCGGGCATACTGGGCGGTCAGGTACTGCTGGATGACGACGTTCGGCACGCCGACGACGAGCCGCGATTCGTCACCGCCCATCAGCTCGGTCTGGCGGAACCAGATGCTGAAGCGCTCCTGTCCGAGGCGCTCCTTGATCCCCTGCTGGACGGCGCGCCAGAACTCCTCGCAGGAGGTATACTCGGTGGCCGCCCGGAGGAACGCCAGGAGGGGGTCCGCCACTGCGTGTGCCGCGTCGGTGAACTCGATCCGGGCGCTGGTTTCAGGCTGTGCGGACACGCAACTCCTCCGAGACGACCCTCAGGTCGCTTCCAGAAACGTCCGTATGTCCTACCGGGGAATCAGGAACGACGGATGGAAACGGGCGTTGCGGGACAGGAGGCGGCTGCAAGACAGACGCACACGGCGGGGCCCTGCTTGAATCGGGGCGACCCGCCTGCACCGGGGAGAGAACGCACTCGTCTGTCCGACCGAACTCTGCTGCTCATAGGCTCCCGGCTGCCGCTCATTGGCTGTTGTCCCGTCCCTCCGACCATGCGCCCAACGGAGGAGATGTTAGGCGATACTCGCCGGCGGCGCAACCCGTTCGTGCCCGACCGGCGACCGGCCGCCCCCCTCCCGACGGCGATAAGTCACAGGCAGCAAACGAATTCTGTGAAGCCGGATATTCTTCCCGCGCGTCGCCGTTTTCCGGCCGGGGCGCGGCAGCGGGAGGCGGACACCCGCCCGGCCTCCGGCCGCGTGCGCCCGTTGCGCGTTGCGGGCAAAGGACTTACGGGAGCGCGACGGCAAGGGCGGGCGGCGCCACCCGCGCGGCCCCGTGCAAACGCCTCCAGACGCCCTCTCCGGGCCGTTCCGCGAACGGGCCGATTCCGTAGCACGGCCGCCGCGTCGCGTGTTACGCGAAACAGGGCATCGGCCGCCTCGCCGATCAGCCCCTGCCGGTGACCCCAAGGCGTTTGCGCGCCAATGCCTTACGCCCGCAGCCACCGGCCAACCACCGCCCCCCCCCATCCCGCCGAAGGGGCAGAGGTGGCGCCCGACCCGCCGTCTCGGGCGCCCGCAGACGGTCGGTTGCGCCAATTTGCCGCCCAAAGGGCCACCGGCCTTGACACGGCCGGCGGGGTCCGGTATACCAGCCGGAACCATGGGCCGGCAGGTCCGCGGGCCCGCCAACACGGAAACCCCGGGGAATCTGACATGACACTCAGGATCGGCATCGTCGGCGTGGGCGGCATCGGCAACATCCACGCCCGCATCTACACCGAACTGCCCGAGACGACCGTCGTCGCCGTCTGCGACATCATCAAGGAACGCGCCGACAAGGCGGCCGCCGCCTACGGCGCCCGGGCGTTCTACAGCGTGCAGGAGATGCTCGACAGCGGCATCGAGCTGGATGCCTGCAGCATGTGCACGGCCGGCGTCGAGAACGGCGGCGACCACTACGCGCCCACCATGCAACTGCTGGCCGCCGGCCTGCCCGTCCTGGGCGAGAAGCCCATCAGCAACGAGATCGACAAGGCCGAGGAGATGGTCGCCCTGGCCGCCGAGAAGGGCCTGCCCTACGCGGTCAACCTGAACCACCGCTTCACGCCCGCCGCCGAACGCGCGAAGAAGTGGATCGAAGACGGCCGCCTGGGGCAGCTCCACATGATCAACATGCGCATGTGGATCAACAACCCGAACGAGACCTCGCCCTGGTTCCACCTGCGCGCCCTGCACCCGCACTCGATCGACGTCATGCGCTACTTCTGCGGCGACGTCCGGACCGTCCACGCGTTCCTGAGCAAGGGCAAGGGCCGCGCCATCTGGTCCAACGCGCAGATCGGCATGCTGTTCGAGAACGGCGTCATCGGCAACCTGACGGGCAGCTACGACGCCGGCGGCAGCTTCGGGCTGGAGTGCTGCGACGTGAGCGGGTCCGAAGGCCGGTTCGTCATCGAAGACGCGTGTGAACGGCTCTTCTTCCATCCGCGGCGCAGCATCGAGGCGGAGCGCTACGACTACCTGGGCGGCATGCGCGTCTTCGGCGAGACGTTCAAGAGCCGCATCACCTGCTGGGTGAGGCAACTGATCGCGAAGGTGCCCCCGAGCGAGATCGAGGCGAGCGGCGCCGAGGCGCTCAAGGCGCAGCGCGTCATCGAGGCGGCGATCCGTTCCTTCCAGACCGGCCAACGCGTGGACGTCGGCTGAGGGGGGGCCTCCCCCCCCACAGGAGGCTGCGACATGATCCGGCTCGGCGTCAATACCGTCCTGTTCTCCGGATTCCCGCTCGAAACGGCCGTCGACTGCATCGCCCGTGCAGGCTACGACGGCGTGGAGCTGTCGGCCATCGCCGGCATGTGCGAACACCTCGAACTCGACCGCTGGGAGGACCAGGTCGACGCGATCCGCTCCCTGCTGGCCGACCACGGCCTGGCGCCGCTGGCCATGGAGGAGGCCCGCCTGGATGAGGACCGGCTCCGCAAGGCCTTCGGGGCCGCGCAGGCCATCGGCATCCCGGTCGTCAACATCGGACCGGGCGGCAAGAAGGACGTCGAGGAGGACTTCGTGCGGCAGACGGACATGATGGCGAGGATGGCCGACATGGCGCAGGCACACGGCGTTGTGCTCTGCGTGAAGGCGCACGTCGGCGCCTGCATCCACGACACGCCGACAACCCTGCGGGTGATGGACCGGATCGCGTCCCCGCACTTCGGCATCGACATGGACCCGAGCCACATCTACCGGGCCGGAGAGAACCCCGAAGAGGCCCTGCCGCAGGTGCTCAGCCGCGTGCGCCACGTGCACATCCGCGACTGCAAGGGCCGCGGCCCCAGCCCGGGGCCGATCCGCGACCAGGCGTGCGGCCGGGGCGACGTCGACCTGCCCGGCTACTTCCGCGGGATGGTCGCCGGCGGCTACGACGGGCCCGTCGACCTGGAGGTCATCGGTGCGAAGGATGAGGATCTGACCGAACGCACAATCATCGCCGCCGAGAGCTACGGTTACATGAACGCTTGCCTGGAAGCCCTGGGCGCCCGATAGAGGGGAGCGAACATGCAAGCGGTCCGGGTGGGAATCCTGGGGTTCGCCCACGGCCACGTGAGCGCCTACTGCGCGCGCTGGCAGGCCGGCGAGTTCGGCATCCGCGTGGTCGCCGGGTGGGACCATGACGGGCAACGCGCCGCCGGCCCCTGCGAGCGCTTCGGGCTGGAACGCTGCCCCGACCCCGCCGCCCTGCTGGCACGCGCCGACGTCGACGCCGTGGTCATCGGCGCCGAGACGTCCATGCACGCCGACCTGGCCGAGGCCGCCGCGCGCGCCGGCAAGGCCATCGTCCTGCAGAAGCCGATGGCCCTCACGATGGCCGAGGCCGACCGCATCGTGGAGGCCGTCCGCGAGGCGGGGGTGCCCTTCAGCATGGCCTGGCAGATGCGCGCGGACCCGCATAACCTGCGGGTGAAGGCCCTGCTGGCCGACGGGCGCTTCGGCCGGCCGTACATCGTCCGACGCCGCCACTGCCTGTCGACACACCTCTGGCCCGACTTCGCCCGGAGCTGGCACGTCCGGCCGGAGCTGAACCGCGACATCTTCGCCGACGACGCCTCCCACGCCGTCGATTTCATCTACTGGCTCCTGGGGATGCCCGTCAGCGTGTCGGCCGAGATGGGCACGCTGCGCGACCCGGCGGTGGCGAACGACAACGCCATCGCCCTGTTCCGATACGCCGACGGCACCTTCGGCGAGGTCTCGTGCACGTTCGTCGCACCGGCCGGAGAGAACACGGTGGAGGTCGTCTGCGAGAACGGCCTGATCGTCGGCAACTACGGCGACGCCCCGAGCAGCAGCGTGCCGCGCCCCCCCGGCGGCATCCAGTTGAAGTGGTTCCTGACCGGGGACGACGGGTGGACGGTCGGCGACCTGCCCGAGGTCACCTCGCAGGGCGAGCGCATCGCCGGCCTGGCCGCGCCCCTGGCGGAGTTCCTGCACGGACGGCGCCCGCCGGTGGCGACCGCCGAAGAAGGCCGCGACGTGCTGCGCCTCGTCCTGGGCTGCTACGAATCGGCCGAACAGGGGCGCAGGATCGAGTTCACGTGACCTGAGCCGTCCACAGTCTTCATACGGTCCATACCGGTTCGCGCCTCCATGGACAGACAACCCAACCTGCTCCTGATCGTTCTGGACAGCCTGCGGGCCGACCACATGAGCCTGCACGGCTACGGCCGCCTCACGACGCCCCACATCGACCGGTTCGCGGCCGGCGGCGTCGTGCTCGAAGACGTCCTGAGCCCGCACATTCCCACCACGCCGGCCTTCGCCGGGCTGCTGACGGGCCTCGACTGCTTCGGTACGGGCGTCGTCTCGCTGCGGCACAAGGGCGCGATGACGGCCCCGACGCTGGCCGCGCTCCTGCAGGACCGCGGCTACGAGACGACCTGCGTGGGCTTCAAGGACACCGAGCCGTGCGCGCCCGGCTTCGGCCGCTACCTCGACTACGTCGGCTGGGGCGCGTGGGAGGACGGCCGCTGCCCGAAGGCCGAGAACCTGGCCGCCGTCGCCCTGCCCGAACTCCGGCGCCTGGCCGGGAGCGACCGGCCGTTCTTCCTGATGCTCCGCTACCTGGACCCGCACGCCCCCTACCTGCCGCCCGCGCCGTTCGAACGCATGTTCTACGCCGGCGACGAGTGCGACCCCGCCAACACGTCCATGCGGCCGGTGCTCGCCTTCCGCCCCATGCGCGACTTCCAGGCCTCCTGGTTGCCCCCCGGCATCACGGACATCGACTACGTCATCGCCCAGTACGACGGCGCGGTCGCCTACGCGGACGCGTGCCTCCAGGGGCTCTTCGAGGCCGTCTCCGCCCTGGGCCTGGACGAGGACACGCTGGTCGTCCTGACGGCGGACCACGGCGAGACACTCGACGAGCACGACTGCTACTTCGACCACCACGGCCTCTACGAATGCACCCTGCGCGTGCCGCTCGTCTTCCGCATGCCCGGCCGCCTGCCCGCCGGGCGCCGCCTCGCCGGCACGGCCACGCTCCAGGACGTGGCGCCCACCGTCCTGGACCTGCTCGGCATCCGCACCGACGCCGTCTTCGACGGCCGGAGCCTGGCCGACGCCCTGCGGCACGGGCGACTCCGCGCCCGCAGCGAACTCTACCTCACCGAGGCCACCTGGATGCGCAAGCACGCCTGGCGCACGCCCGAGTGGAAGCTGATCCGCGCGCTCGAACCCGACTTCCACTTCAAGCCCGAGGTGGAACTCTACAACCTGCTGACGGACCCGGGCGAGAACGAGAACCTGGCCGGATCGCAGCCCGACGTGGTCGACCTGCTGACCGGCCGCATGCGGTCCTGGATCCGCCGGCGCGAAGGCGAAACCGCGCGGCGCAATCCCATGTTCACCGAGATCCGCTGGCACGACTGCGCGGGCGTCGAAGGCGCCTTCGAGTCGTCCCAGCAGGCCTACGACACCCTGCACATCGGCCCGAAGAAGCCCAGCACGCAGCCGCGCTCGCGCGAAGACGTGCTCAAAGCGCTCGGGTACATGTAGACAGCAGAAGAGACAGAGGAGCAACCATGGCGAAGAAGTCGCCGAACCTGATCCTGATCGGCATCGACAGCCTGCGCGCAGACCACATGAGCCTCTACGGCTATCCGCACCTGACGACCCCCCACATCGACCGGTTCGCCGCCGGAGGCACCACCTTCGAACGGGTCATCAGCCCCCACATCCCCACAACCTCCGGCTACGGCAACATGCTGACCGGCCGCGACGCCTTCGGCACCAACACGGTGGCGCTCCGCCATCAGGGCCCCATGGCCGAGGGCGTGCCCACGCTGGCCGAGGTCCTGCGCGAGCACGGCTACGAGACGACCTGCGTGGGCTTCCCGGGCAATCCCGCCTCGCGCGGCTTCGACAAGTACCTGGACTACGCCGGCTGGGGCAGCCTGGCCGCGGGCCGCAGCCCCAAGGCCGAGAACCTGAACGCCGTCGCCCTGCCGGAACTCCAGCGCCTCGCGGCCGGCCCCGGGCCGTTCTTCCTGTTCATGCGCCACATGGACCCGCACTCGCCCTACCTGCCCCCCCACCCCTTCGAACGCATCTTCTACGCCGGCGACGAGTTCGACCCCGACAACCGGTCCATGGACCCCGTCTTCGCCTTCAAACCCTTCGCCGACTACTTCGCCACCTGGATGCCGCCCGGCGTCACCGACAAGGACTACATCATCGCGCAGTACGACGGCGCGGTCGCCTACATGGACGCCTGCATCCGGAACATCTTCGCACAGGTCAGCGCCCTGGGACTCGATGAGAACACGCTGATCGTCCTCGACAGCGACCACGGCGAGACGCTCTACGACCACGACTGCTACTTCGACCACCACGGCCTCTACGAGTGCACCCTGCGCGTGCCGCTGGTCTTCCGCATGCCGGGGCGCGTGCCGGCCGGCCTGCGCCTGAGCGGCTACGCCACGCTCATGGACGTTACGCCGACGATCCTGGACATCCTGGGCATCCCCACGGACCTGCCGTTCGACGGCCAGAGCCTCCTCCCGGAGATGCAGGGCACGCCGCGCCGACCGACCGTCGAGTCGTACCTGACCGAGGCGACCTGGATGCGCAAGCACGGCTGGCGCACGCCGGAGTGGAAGCTCATCCGCGCCCTCGAGCCGGACTTCCACTTCAAGCCCGAGATCGAGCTCTACAACCTGATCGAAGACCCCGGCGAATCCCGCAACCTGGCCCCGGACGAGCCGGAGGTCGTCGAGTTCCTCCAGAACCGCATGAGCGCCTGGATCGCCCGCCGCGAGAAGGAAACCGGCCGGACGAACCCCATGCTCACCAACCCCCGGTGGCACGGCTGCAAGGGCGTGACGGGGCCGTTCCAATCCTCCCAACAGGCCTACGACTCGCTGCACATCGGCGACGTCGGCACGGCCGCGCGCCTGCAGGCCCGGGAAGCGACGAAGGAGTAGAGACCATGTTGCGCACCTGCGTGATCGGCCTGGGCCCGATCGGGAACCGCCACGCCGACATCCACAAGGCCGATGAACTCTGCGAGCTGGTCGGCGTCTGCGACCTGCGCCGCGACCGCGCGGACGCCGCCGCCGCCCGCCTGGGCGTGCCCGCCTTCTACGACGCGCCCGCCATGCTGGCCGACCTCCGGCCGGACGTTGTCAGCGTCGCCACCGGCGGATACGAGTACGGCAGCGAGCACTACACGCCCACCATGCAGGCCCTCGAGGCCGGGTGCCACGTCCTGTGCGAGAAGCCGATCTCCAACGAGATCGCGCCGGCCGAGGAGATGGTGGCCGCCGCCCGCGCACGGAACCTCTGCTTCGGCATCAACCTGAACCACCGGTTCACGCCCGCCGCCCGGCTGGCGAAGTCGTGGGTCGAACAGGGCCGGCTCGGCCACCTGCTGTTCGTGAACATGGCCATGTGGATCATGAACCCCACCGAGAGTTCGCCCTACTTCCAGCTCAAGGCCCTCCACCCGCACACGGTCGACGTGATGCGCTACTTCTGCGGCGACATCGAGGCCGTGCAGTGCTTCGCCACAAAGGCCCCCGGCCGCGCGATCTGGTCCACGGCCCACTTCAATATGCGCTTCGTCAACGGCGCCGTCGGCGGCCTGACCGGCAGCTACGACATCGAACGCGGCCACCCCATGGAACGCTGCGAGGTGGCCGGCACGAAGGGTCGGTTCGTCCTGGACGACATGTGGCGGGAAGCCACCCTCTACCCCGCCGGCAACCCCGAGAAGACCGTGTACACCAACCCGGTCTTCGGCGGGATGCGCGACTTCACCGATACGTTCATCAACCGCATCCACACCTTCATGCAGCAGGTGGCGGACGGCGTCGCCCCCGAACACATCGACGGCTCGGGCGCCGACGGCCTGGCCGCACAGAAGGTGCTGGCCGCCGCCATCGAGTCGCTCGAGACCGGCACGGTTGTGAAGGTCCGGTGAACTGACTGCGCGAGGCCGTGCAGACACCGCCGCGCCTGACGCGCGTACGGACAGACACGGACAGACACGGACACACGGACGAACACGGACGAACACGGACGGACACGGACGGACACGGACCGGCACGGGCGGCCACTGCCGGAGATGAATTCCGTTTACCCCGGGCCCGCCGGGCATTACACTACCTCCAGTCGGACGGTCGGTCCCTCAGCGATGGAGGTGGGCAGATGGCGGCATGGCGCAGTGCAGCGCGGGGTGCAGGACTGGCGGTGGTCGCGATCAGCGCGCTCGTCTGTGTCGCGGCCGGCGGCCGCGCCGAACGGGGCGCACACCAGAGGCCGGACCCCGGGCCCCCCATCGTGATTCCGCCGCAGGCCGGGCTCCACCCCGGCGGCGGCCCGCAGCACGACCGCGGCGATCTGCTGACGCTTCTGGCGGGGCCGGTCGGCGCGGCCGTGTTCGGTCCCGGCGCCTCGGGCATCTTCGACCCGGGCGGCTGGGGCCTGTTCGAGACGCCCGGCCCGCATCCGGCGGGCGGCCCGGGCACTCACGGCGGCGCCGGCGCGGGGCCATCGCACATTCCCGGCACCGCCGGGGCCGCGGGCGTCCCGCTTCCGCCGGGGCTCAGGCCGGGGGGCCCGAACGCGAAGGAGCCCGACAAGCTGGACATCTCCGACGTGCAGGCATGGGTCATCGTCCCCCTGCTGGCCGCGGGCGAGGCCGCCCTGTCGGCCAAGGCCGATGGCGGCGTCATGTCGGTGGAGATCAAGGGCAAGAACCGCCGGGCAGTGGAGACGATCCAGCGCCTCATCCCCGCCGGCCGGCCCGGCGGAGCGCGGGAACCGAGGGAGCCTCACCTCATCGAAGCCCAGCGCGACGGGGTGGTCCTGCGCATGGACGTGCCGCACCCGGGTTCGGACAGGATGAAGGAGGCCGTGAAGCTCCAGGTCAAGGCCGTCGAGAACCTGTCGGAGGCCATGGCGGCGGCGCGAGAGATGCGCGGCATCCTGCGTTCGGGCCGCCTGCGGACCCACTGGGAACGGCACGAGAAGGGCGCCGCGCTCGTCTTCGAGGGACCGAAGGAGTTGCGCAAGGCCGCCGAAACGGTGGAGTCGTTCTTCAAGTTCCTCGAGAACAGGGGCGATGACCTGGCGGCGGCGCGCCGGGAGACGGCCCCCTACTTCCGCCCCGGGCCACACGGGTGGGGACAGGGCCCCGGGGGGCCGGGCGGTCCGCACGGCAGGTAGCGTGGAGCGTCCTCGCCGGGGGGGGCACGGGCGCCCTCCCCCAATGGGTCGCCCCGGGCGTCCCTGCCCGAGGACGGGCACGACGGAGCGTGCCCCTCCCGCGGCGTGGCGGCGGCCCCCCGCCGGGGCGGCGTGCCCTGCAGGGCGCATGCCTCCGGCGCCGGCTACTCCGGCTCGGTCGGCCGGCCGGCGGTATCCAGCAGCCAGCGCGGGCGGCGGATGAACTCGCCGTTGCGCAGGCGTTCCTCGACCAGCCCGTGCTTCTCCATGTAGTTGAAGCAGCTCCGCATGCAGCCGCGCGAGCCCTCGACGGCGTAGCTGCCGCCGACGCCCCACTTGTGGATGTAGGCGTGTCCTTCGATCAGGTATCCGGACGGGAACTCCGCCGACCGCCGCCAGTCGCGCAGCGACATCGGCCAGCAGAACT
>Ga0123329_1004876_pt1 | contig 10304 bp, 8 predicted proteins | sample BioC12SIPDNA_FD_89703 | JGI IMG/M metagenome (GOLD analysis project Ga0123329, IMG submission 89703) | Anaerobic biogas reactor microbial communites from Washington, USA - Biogas_R1_B C12 SIP DNA | ecosystem: Engineered > Bioreactor > Anaerobic > Unclassified | place: Washington, USA | collected... | reverse complement strand
GGGCTGAAGCGTGATCGTCACACCGCAGATCGAAATACCGGACGGCGAACTGCATTTGGAGTTCGTGCGCGGTTCCGGGCCGGGCGGACAGAACGTCAATAAGGTGGCGACTGCGGTGCAGTTGCGGTTCGACGTGGCGCATTCGCCGTCGCTGCCGGACGACGTGCGCGAGCGGTTGTTGCGCATCGGCGGCAGGCGCGTGACCGATGACGGCGTGCTGGTGATCGACGCGCGGCGCGCCCGCACGCAACTTGAGAACCGTAATCTAGCGCTGGCTCAGTTTGTCGCGCTGGTGCGCAAGGCCGCTGTATCGCCGCGCAAGCGTCGCAAGACGGCGCCAACTGCGGCGTCCAAGGAGCGGCGGCTTCGCCGCAAAAAGCAGCGCAGCGAGGTCAAACGCAACCGTCGTTTTCGGCTCGACGGAGACGTATGACGTTGCACCTGCGTTCGTCATGCCGCAGGCTGCTGCAACTCTGCACATCAGTTGCACGAACGGCTTAACTGTGGCAAACTGCCAAAAACACTCCTGACCAAACCAATCCACTGACCAACAGCGTTGGCGCACTACTTCACTTGTTCAGAATATGCAATGGATTCCGCGGTATGCCTAGGCGCGCGCCGGCATATTGCTGCGGTTGCACCGAGGTGCGGCGTCGGCACAAAATGGTCGACGCACTCTAGCGAGGAAGCGGCGTTTGCGATTGGCGGCGCGCCGGATGACCGGTGCAGCCCATCGGGCCTGCAGGCGGCAGGTCGATGAGGCGACCATCACTATACGAGAGGACATCGATGCGGGTCGTCTTGGGCGGATTACTCGTAGGGTTGGCAATGACGTTGGTTGTACATACGGTCAAGGCGGCTGAGCCTAGGCGATCGCTGCCGAATGAACCCGTGCTAGAGCAGCCGGTAGTGGACGCGACGCCGGAAACGCCAAAGCCCCTACGGGTAGCAGGATTCATCGCGCATGAAGAGGCGACGAATTTTCATGAGGGGGCGTTCGTCTACATCCCTCCGCCGACGCCACAACCGCTGGCGCCGGTCTTCCATAGCGGGAAATACAAGTTTGTGGCGGGCGAAGGCAGCCGCAAAGGCCGGCTGATCGCAGACCAGATGTACGGCCTGCTGCCGGCGTCGACGTCAGGCAACGGCAAGGCTTCGGCAACCGTTACCGCAGCCGCTACGCCAAGTGCGCCGGCTGCTAGCTCAACCGCATCCGCTGCGCCTACGCCTGTGGAGACGACGACCGCTCGATCAACTGTGGCAACCGTGCAGCAGATCAGCGCTGTGAAGCCCGATGCCGCATGGGATGATCCGCGTTTCTATCGGGGCAGTTTCACGTATGACGCCCAATTGAACAAGCTCTTGCCGATTGAACAGGTTCCCTGCTGCGTTGCCGCTTCGGCAGGTTTGGCTGATGTGCGAGCTACGCCAGAGGCGCAGTCTGCTAGCCTGACTCAGCCCATGAGACCGGTCAAGACCAGCGTTTTGCCTGTTCACGGCAAGGCTATGTACTACAACCCCGGCATTATGGACCAGGTGCTCGAATACCGGCTGGCGCTGGGACAGGTTGCGCCGTGTCATGAGTGCGTCGGTTATGTGGCGCTGCTGAGAAGCGGCGATCTTAACCGCAAAGTCTGGATCGAGTGGGGGCAAGGCGATGTCGAGGGGCCGTTCCTGGTCATCGACGTTGCCGCTACCCAACACGTACCGATGCTGCTGGCGCGCCAGTGGGTGGTGGATGTGGACTATGCGACTGCGCTGCGCCGTTCGATGGTTGGGCCGGTGTATGTGCGGGTACTCGATGCGCCGCCGCGCCCTTCGCCGATGGGGCCGTTTGACTTTCCGCTGGCGGCAAACGTCAAGCTGTTTGGCGACTAGCCGGCGCTGACCGAACCGGCTGTCCATCGGGTGATCTGCAAAGAGATCGCCCCTTAATTTGACTGCGAATAGCGGCTCTGCTATACTCCTCGTCGTGGCAGCGGGGCTGTAGCTCAATTGGGAGAGCGCTACAATCGCACTGTAGAGGTCAGGGGTTCGAGTCCCCTCAGCTCCACCTGGATCGCCCAGAGCCGGCGCAACTTGACAAATCGTGAGGGGTGGTTACAATAAATAGTGTCCCTCCGGCGTCAGCGCCGAGGAAATCAATAGGGGCCTTTAGCTCAGCTGGGAGAGCGCTACAATGGCATTGTAGAGGTCAAGGGTTCGAATCCCTTAAGGTCCACCAGAGAAAGCCCCTCCACGATGGCGGAGGGGCTTTCGTTTGCGCCGAAGGGCGCAGCCATGCGAAAGGAAGTAGATGTGTGCGCCGCTTTGCGTGAACTGGATGAACTGCGCCCGATCAGTTTTGAGCTGGACTATGTGCGCTACCCCGAAGGCTCTGTGCTGATCGCGTTGGGCGATACGAAGGTGTTGTGCAACGCTACCGTGGAGGAGACGTTGCCGCGCTGGCTGAAGTATGGGCCGGGCAAAAAGCACGGCTGGATCACGGCTGAGTATGCGATGCTGCCGCGCAGCACGCAGGTGCGCACACAACGCGAGACGTTGACGCCCAAGGGGCGCACGCAGGAGATCAAGCGGCTGATCGCGCGCAGCCTGCGCGGCGCCGCGGACCTGGACAAGCTAGGCGAGCGGCAGATCATCGTCGATTGCGACGTCTTGCAGGCCGATGGCGGCACGCGCACGGCGTCAATTACGGGCGCCTATGTGGCGCTGGCGTTGGCGGTCAAACGTCTAGAGAACGCCGGTAAGGTTCCGCCTGGCGTGCTCACCCAGGCTGTTGCAGCCGTCAGTGTGGGGCTGATCGGCGGGCGGGCGGTTCTGGATCTGGACTATGAGATGGACCAGACGGCGGATGTGGACCTAAACGTCGTCATGACGGCTGATGGCCGTTTCGTCGAAGTGCAGGGTACGGCTGAGGGAGAACCCTTCAGCCGCGCCGCGCTCAACGCCATGCTGCTCCTCGCCGAGCACGGCATCAAGCAACTGCTCGAAGCGCAAGCGAAGGCGCTTTCCTCTGTGGGCGACGGCTAGGCTTCCGGTTCTGTTTCCTTTGTTTCTGTGTCCTCGACGGCGTGCGCTTTGGCGAGTTCGGCATAGTAGCGCCGCGTTTCCTCCTCTCGCCCGCGCACGATGCGCTTGCCGCGCAACGGCCCAAAGCGCGATGTGATGACGGTCCATTGGCCGTTGCCCTGTGAGTCGTCGCGGTAGATGACCACCCAGTCCTTGGTCGTACCCAACTCGTGGGCGCGCGCCGTGTTGGAATAGAGCGCGGTATACTGCGTGTTCCCGCGGCGCGTGTGTAGGATGGGCAGCCAGGCCGCGCCGGTGGGGTTGAAGCGTCGCGGCGCAATACGCACCAGACGATCGGCGGCGACCTTGCGCCGGTACTCCGCATCCACGTCGAGCAATTCTGCTACGGGCGGCGGGTCGGAAGGTGCGCTACCGGCTGACCGCGCGGGCTGGCGAGGCGGGCGACGCAGCCTGCCGGAGAGCGACTCGGCCACGGCCCGCACGCGCTTGTCGCCGAAACCCGGCACGCTGGACAGATGCCCGTCGATGGCTGCCGCATGGAGCTCGGCAAGGGTCTCGATATCCAAGCTGTCGTGGAGGCGCTGCGCCAGCTTGGGGCCGATGCCGGGCACGGTTGTAAAGACGCGCTCCGGTCGCACATCGCCGCGCAGCCGTTCGAGCAGTGTCAGGCGTCCTGTGTCGACGATCTGTTCGATGGCGCGGGCAAGCGAGCGGCCGATGGCGGGAAGCCGTTCCAACCCCTCAATTCCTTCGCTTTCCAATAAGTCTGCTGCGGGGCGCGCCAGGTTGCGCAGCGTCTGCGCGCCGTTGCGATAGGCTTGGACGCGGTAAGGGTTGGCTTCTTGCGCTTCGAGCAGCCCGGCAGTCTCGTCGAGCAGGGCTGCGATCTCCGCATTGGTCAGCACAGGCGGGGCGGATTTGCCGTTTGTCGTCTGAGCCATGGCGACATCTCCCTCGGACCAGGCGGCGCGATGGTGCGCCCCGATCTGGGCGAAGTTAGCGCCGCATCTGTCTCCAGTATACACCGAAATGATTGGCTAGAGATCAGGGTTTTTGCTGAGGGCTTTGGCGCGTTCAGAAACGGGTCTACAACCGTAGAGCGGCGAAGACATCGGTGGCGGCGCGGTGCAGCAGGCAGTGGCGGCGCGCCAGGCGGTCTATGTCGGCATCGTAGCCGCCGCCGATGACGCAGGCGACGGGGTAGCCGGCTGCGACGCAGGTGTGGAGGACGAAGCGGTCGCGAGCATAGAGGCCGGCATCGGTGAGGGCCAGCTTGCCCAGCTTGTCGTCCCTGTGCGGGTCCACGCCGGCATCGTAGAGGATCAAGTCCGGCTTGACCTGGCTGAGCAGGTCCGGGATCACGTCACGCAGCCGTGCTAGGTAGGCGTCGTCTTCCACGCCTTTGGGCAGATCGACATCCAGGTCGCTGGTCTGTTTGCGAACGGGGAAGTTGGCGCCGCAGTGGACGGAGAAGGTGAATACGCTGGGATCGTTGGCGAAGATGGCCGCGGTCCCGTCGCCCTGGTGCACGTCCAGGTCGACGATCAGCACGCGGCGCACGCGGCCTTCGGCCTGCAGCACGCGTGTGGTGACCGCCAGGTCGTTGAAGATGCAGTAGCCCGCGCCGAAGTCGGGGAAGGCGTGGTGCGTGCCGCCGGCTGTGCTGCAGGCGATGCCCGTCTGTAGCGCAAGCCGCGCCGTCAGCACGACGCCGCCCGCGGCGGTACATGTGCGCTTGACGAGCATTTCACTCCACGGCAGGCCAATGCGGCGCATGGCGCGCGCGTCGAGCGTTCCCGCCAAAAAGGACTCGACATAATGTGATGCGTGGATGAATTCCACCCAGTCACGCGAAACGGGTTCGGGGATGTGGAATTGATCGAGGCCGGCGATGCCGTCGCGCACGAGCGCGCTTTAGAAGGCGCCGTATTTGGGCATAGGGAAGCGGTGCGCCGGCGGCAACGGGGCTACGAAGTCGGGGTGAAACACGATGGGCAGTGTCATCGCGCTGATGATACTGCCCATTCCCCCGTGCGCGCAAAGGCTGCGCTATCTGGTAGAATTCCACTCAGGGAAAGCGTTGCTTGACAGACAAACCCGCCACGGAGAGAGTGAACCCATGACAGAGCCAACCGGAAAACCATCGGGCCTATCGGCGCGAGAACAGCCACAAAAATCGTCTATCACCTCCGAACAGATCGTACGGGCTGCCGCTTTGGCGGACTTGGAATTCAGTGAGGACGAGGCAGCCCTCATGCTAGCCGGCGTCAGCGACAACCTCGCCAAGTACGCGCAGCTTCGCTCCGTTGACCTGCCCAACAGCGCCTTGCCCGCCATTCGCTTTGACCCGCAGACGCCCGCGCCGATACCGGCGTCGCCGCGCCGCCCCGTCTCCGTTCGTCCCCACAAGCTGCCGCCATTGCCGGATGACCTGGAGGACCTGGCCTTTTGGCCCGTGACGCATCTGTCCACGCTGGTGCGTACCCGTCAGGTTACCTCGCGCCAATTGACCGAGATGTACTTGGCGCGGCTCAAGCGCATCGGCCCGCGGCTTGAATGCGTCGTCACGCTGATCGAGGAGCCGGCTCTAGAGCAGGCGCGCCGTGCCGACGAGGAGATCGCGCAAGGCATCTACCGCGGCCCGCTGCATGGCATCCCCTGGGGCGCGAAAGACCTGCTGGCGACGAAGGGCATCAAGACGACCTGGGGCGCGACGCCTTACAAGGACCAGGTCATCGACATGAACGCTACCGTCGTCGAACGGCTGGAGGCGGCAGGCGCGGTACTGGTGGCGAAGCTTACGATGGGCGCTCTAGCCTGGGGTGACGTGTGGTTCGGCGGCAAGACGCGCAGCCCCTGGAACACGGAGGAAGGGTCGAGCGGCTCGTCGGCGGGTTCGGGCGCGGCGACCGCTGCGGGACTGGTTGGCTTTGCTATCGGAACGGAAACGTACGGCTCCATCGTGTCGCCCTCGACGGCGTGCGGCGTGAGCGGGCTGCGCCCCACTTTCGGCCGCGTCAGCCGCCACGGGGCGATGGCGCTCTGCTGGACGCTGGACAAGATCGGGCCGATGTGCCGTTCGGTGGAGGACTGCGCGCTGGTGTTCGATGCGATCCGCGGGCCGGACGGCTATGACCCGACGGTGATCGACGCGCCTTTCGACTGGCCGCAGCGCGCCGATTTCTCGAAACTGCGCATCGGATTCGTTGAGGACGAGTTCGCGGAGGACCGCCCGACCAAGGCCCTGGATGAAGCTGCCCTGGAGGTGCTGCGCGGGCTGGGCGCGGAGTTGGTCCCGATCAAGCTGCCCGACTACCCCATCGACGCTGCACAGATCATCCTCTGGGTGGAGGCCGCGGCGGCCTTCGACGAGCTGACGCGCAGCAATCGCGATGACCTGCTGGTGCGCCAATCGGAGGACGCTTGGCCGAACCGCTTCCGTGTGGGGCGGATGGTCCCCGCGGTCGAGTATATCCAGGCCAACCGGCTGCGCATGCTGGCGATGCAGGAAATGGATGACCTCATGGCGGACATCGACGTGTATGTGTCACCGTCGTTGGGCAACGCCAACCGCTGGCTGACTAACGCCACGGGCCATCCCCTCATGGTGACGCCTACGGGGTGGCGCGAGAACGGTCTGCCGGCTACCATTCTCTTCACCGGGCGGCTCTACGACGAGGCGACCGTGCTGGCTGTGGCGATGGCCTATCAAGAGGCGACCGAGTTCCACCTGGCGCATCCCAAGCTGGAGGAATAACGCGGTTTTGATGACGGTCACGGGCTCTTGTCGGGATTGATGCTCCGCCCATATAATCAGCTTTGTCGTGACGTGTGCAGTCATCGCATTACGCTGTCCGCACCCCTCTTGACGGGCGCCGTTGGGGCGTACAGGGGCGGGCGGCTAGGCCACAGAGAGAGGCTCCATGACTAGCCCTGTGTATTATGTGGACGGTCGTTTTGTGCCCGCCGATCAAGCAACGCTTCCCCTGGGCGACCTGGCCATCATGCGCGGCTATGGCATCTTCGATTTCCTGCGCACCTATCGCCGCGTGCCCTTCAAGTTGCGCGAGCACGTGCTGCGGCTGTACAGCTCGGCGGAGCAGATCGGGCTGGCGATGCCGTGGTCGGTGGGCGAAGTGGAGGCGATCGTCCATGAGACGAACGACCGCAACGGCTACGACGACGCCGCGATCCGCATCGTCGTGACCGGAGGGCCTTCGCCAGACTTGATGATGCCCGGGCAACAGCCTCGCCTGGCTGTGATGGCGGAGCCGATTTCTACCCCGCCAGAGCGGCAGTATGCGCAAGGCGTTGGCGTGACGACGACGCGCATGGCGCGCATCCTGCCCACGGTCAAGAGCCTCAATTACCTCGGCGCCATCTTAGCCGTGGTGGAGGCGCGCAAGATTGGCGCAGTCGAGGCGATCTACCGCACGCCCGACGACCACGTCACAGAAGGCACGCGCTCGAACCTTTTCATCTTCCGCGGGGGCAAGCTGCTCACGCCTGAGTCCGGCATTCTGCCCGGTATCACGCGCCAGGTCGTTCTCGAAGTGGCTGCACGAGAATATCCGGTAGTGCTGACCGATCTGACCTATGCCGATCTGCTAGGCGCAGACGAGGTCTTTATCACCAGCACGACTAAGGAAATCGTGCCCGTGGTGAAGGTTGACGGGCAAGTCGTGGGCGGGGGCAGGCCGGGCGAGTGCACGCAGGATTTGATGGAGCGCTTCAAGGCGTACGTCGACCGCTGCCTGACGGAGGCCGTCGCATAGGCCTCACTCGCTCTAGTTCTCCGCGCCTATCAGAGAATTGCGGGCTTTCTGATAGGCGTTTTTGTTTGCCGTCAGGCTGTCGCTTTGGCGGATTGGGCGAGTGCATGCTCGTAGACGGCGAAGCGCTCGTCTTCGGCTTCGTCCGGGTCCACGTACTTCATCCATAAGGCCTGATCGCGGCGTTCCCCGGCGAGCACGCGCCGGCTGCGGCGCAGGTCGCTGATGTCGCTGTGCCAACGCACCTGGCCTTCCTGGAGCAGGATGTATTGGCCTGCGTACCGGTCGATCAATTCGCTGCGATGCTCAAGGTAGTAGAGGGCTTGCTCGGCGGTGGTGCGTCTCCAACTGATCACCGTCTCGACCGGGTCGGTCAGCGCAGCGTAGAACTGACCGACAGGGGCTTGCACCTCGCTCTGGAAGTCGATCTCGTCCAGGTTCACCGTGCCGAAGCCGCCCTCGGCCGCGACCAGCAGGGCGTTGCGGTCGCGGTGGAAGGGAGGCGTGAGCCAGTCGCTGCGCGGGTCGTGACCCATGAGGTGTGCGGCGCAGGCGTCCGTGGCGATGATGTGGTTGCCGGCGAGAAGCGTGTTGGAGACCTGCGTCGGGCCTTCGTCGCGGCCGTTGCCCCACTCGCGTCCGGCTTGGCCGATCAGCCCGTCGACGATGTTCAGTGTGGGATTGACGATGCGGCCCATATCTGCCAGCATGTAGGGCATGCGCACGAGGTGGTGGAAATAGGTGCGCGTGTGTCCTTCCGGCTCGCCGGGCATGAGGCCGAAGAGGTTCTTGAGCGTCAACGTCACGCCCATGAAGGCGTGGTTTTTTAGCTTGGCGACGGAGATGAACTCGTCTACGTCCAGCACAGAGGCGGGCATCAGGTAGCGGCCGAACATCTGCCCCCCGCCCGGCGTTTCGACAACCCGGTAAGGCGGCTTCGTCGCGTCGACGAAGGTCACGCCGTACTCGCGCAGCAGGGGTATGGCTGTGCCGGTGTGGAGCGGGTCGGTCTTTTCGTACATGGCATAGTAGCTCACATCGGTGCAGATCAACTCGGCGTCGGTGCGCTCGCGCAGCAGGCGCAGCACGGCGCGCAGCACCTTCGAACTGACGAGTTGCTGCAATTGGCCGTCGTAGAAGACCCAGCGGTCGCGCGGCTTGTCCTGGTTGATTTTGAGGCCGATGCGCTTGGCTTTACGCAACCGCTCCCAGACATCCGTCAAGGGATCGACGGCGCGCTTGAGCGCCTCATAAACGTCTTCGTCCGGCGCCTGGTAGTCGCAGGCGACGGCTCGCACAATATAGGGGCTGGTAGGCGACAAAGCAAAGGCTCCTTACAGATGGCGGTTGTTACGGATGCTAGACGACCTGGGCGACCATCGCCGCCAGAATGCCAGCGATCATCAGCCAGCCGAAGCGCTCGTGTAGGTCGGCTGTGCCGCGGATGACCTTGTTGAGGCGGGCAGGCGCCTCATGCACCGCTGCCGTGCGCATCAGGCCGGCGGCCTTGGGCAGAGTGAGCAGCGCCAGCAGCACAAACGGCGGCGCGACGCCGAATAGGACGAGCAGGACGAGCGTCAGATAGCTGCCGCCGATCAGCACGTAGTATTCCCAGCGGCTGGCCTTACGCCCCAGCAGATTGGCGAGGGTGCGCTTGTTATTCGCCCGGTCGTCTTCGATGTCGCGCATGTTGTTGGCGTGGAGGATGCACGCCACGAGCAGGCCAATGGGGATGGAGACCAAGAACACATTCCAATTGACGCTCTGCATCTGCACGAAGTAGCTGCCCATGATCATCACCGGCCCCATGAAGATGAAGACGACGATCTCACCCAAGCCGATGTAGGCGAAGGCGGCGGGGCCTGCCGTGTAGAACCAGCCCGCCAATACGCTGAAGATGCCCAAGTAGAGGATGAGCAGGCCGCGTGTCGCCACCAGATAGAGGCCAAGCCCGGAACCCAACGCGAAGAAGAAGACGCCTCCCCAGAAGACCTGTTGCGGGGTGAGAATGCCCTCCTTCAGCGCCCGGTTCGGCCCCAGCGATTCGGGCGTATCGGTACCCTTTTTCCAGTCGTAGAAGTCGTTGATCAGGTTCGTGCCGGCGTGGATGGAGACGGAGCCGACCAACGTGATGGCGAAAAGCAGCCAACTCCAGGCGCCGTCGTAGGCAGCCAACACCGACCCCAGCACGACCGGCGTCACGCTGGCTGTGAAGCTAAAGGGCCGGACAGCCAGCCACCAGGTGCGGACGAAGCGGCGGAGGCGCGGCTCGTCTTGCAGCCGCCGGCGCGCCGGCGCGGCATCTGCCACGCGCCAGGGCAGCAGTTGCCGCTCTACCTCGCCCATGATCACGGTGAAGGCCCAACCGAGCAGGGCGACGACGATCAGGCCGGCGAAGATCGTGGGGATGTCGTAGACGTTGTAGCTCTTCCAGATCAGCGCGCCGAGGCCGCCTTGGGGCAACAGCAACTCCGTGCCGACGATGACGGTAAGGGCAAAGCC
>Ga0123329_1004874_pt1 | contig 10308 bp, 11 predicted proteins | sample BioC12SIPDNA_FD_89703 | JGI IMG/M metagenome (GOLD analysis project Ga0123329, IMG submission 89703) | Anaerobic biogas reactor microbial communites from Washington, USA - Biogas_R1_B C12 SIP DNA | ecosystem: Engineered > Bioreactor > Anaerobic > Unclassified | place: Washington, USA | collected... | reverse complement strand
GCGGTGGGGGTCGCTTTCGGGGCGGTCGGGCAGGAGGGTGGGACGACGCTGGCCGCGGCTGCGGCGCTTGCTCTCGGCATAGGCATCCAGAACCTCCCCGAGGGCACCGCCGTGTCGCTGCCTCTAAGAGGGGCGGGGATGTCGCGACGCAAGAGCTTCTTCTACGGTCAGCTCTCGGGCCTCGTGGAGCCGGCGGCCGCGGTCATAGGAGCAGCTGCGGTGACCGTCGCGCGTCCTATACTCCCCTACGTGCTCGCGTTCGCCGCCGGAGCCATGATCTACGTGGTGGTGGAAGAAGTGATCCCCGAGTCGCAGAGGAGCAAGAACACAGACCTCGCGACAGGCGGTGCCATGGCGGGGTTCGCGCTCATGATGCTCCTGGACGTGGCTCTGGGCTAGCTAGCCGACGAAGTCGGTCGCCTCTTCTATGATCTCTCCGGCCCTGTCCCGACAGATGTCGCGGACCTCATCCGGTGAGAGAGGACCGTCGGCGACGATCTCCAGAGCCGGGTGCAGGGCGGTCCAATAGGCGGGCTCACCTTGGATATCGGGGTCCCACGCCTGCTCGATATCGGCCTGCCAGGCCTCTCGCAGCGCGGTGAGGTAGTCCGTCGCTTCAGCCAGCATGTGCTCGAGTCTGGTGTCGGCCGGGTTGACGACCGGCTGGTTGATTCGGGCGACCGTGGCCACGAGTAAGGCTTCGCTGAAGGCGCGATAGTCGTCGGCTCCCGTGCCCGCCGAGGCCTCCCACGCGGCGGCCACGCCAGCCACCGCCGCGACGCCGCCCGGATTGGGCTTCATCAGCCCGGCTTCCTTCTGGTAGCTCGACACCACCCATCCGACGACCGCGGCGGCGATGATCACCACAGGCAGAAGGATCCATGCTCGACCTGAGCGTTTCATGCTGGTGCGATAATAGCCTCTATGACCGACTGGGATCTCGCACCTCCTCCGCCCAAGAAGCCCACCTCGCCGGACGAGCCCCGGGGAGGACCGGCCGCGGGCGGCTCGGCCGGCGCCGGATCGCACAGCGACGCGACCCCACTCTCCGCGCCCGACACGCCCAAGGCCTTCTCCGGCGCCATCATCATGCCGGGCGCTGCAAAGCGCTCCGAGGCCGCCGGCCCCGAGGTCCCTCTCGTGGAACCTCCCTCGGCGGAAGCAGCCGGGGCGCCGGCTGCATCTGCGAGACGACGCCGCGCGGCGCGAAACGTGGCGGGCTGGCTAGTCGCGGCGCTGGCCCTCCTTCTGGTGGGCGCGCTCATAGGGTTCTTCGTAGCCCGCTCTCAGTCGGACCAGATGGAAGCCGATTTGGCGCAGACCCGGGAGGAACTGGGTCTGGTGCAGCGGGCATTGACTCAGTCCGAGGAACGCAACTGGAACTACTATCGTGAGTACCAGGCTCTGGAGGCGGCGCTCGAAGCCCAGGCCGGAGACCTGTCCTCGACCTCGACCACGGAAGGACCCGGTAGCGGTCCTGTGTCCCAACCGCTTGGGCATTTCCCCGAGACGTACACGGATGGCGTCTTCCTGGTGGGCGAAGACATCGCCCCAGGCGCCTATGACGGGGTGGTGGTCGGGGAGCGGGGCTACTGGGCTCGGCTCAGGGGAACCGATGGCCTGGTGGGCCAGATCATCGCTAACGGGGTTCCACGGGGTCCCTTCGTGCTCACCATCGTCGAATCCGACGATGCGGTGGAGCTGCGAGGGGTGCGGCTGACGGCCCGTTAGCCGTGCCGTGATGCGGGGAATACTAGGCCGAGGCGCCCCGGCGTTCGACAGTGGCCAGGCGCCGTTCGATAAGCAAAGGGAGGAAAGCGTGGGCGACATCATAGACATCGCGATCGTAGGCGGGGGGCCGGCGGGGCTCACCGCCGCCATCTACGGCGCGAGGGCCCGAGTGAAGACGGTCGTGTTCGAGACCGGACTACCTGGAGGCCAGATCGTCTCCGCATCCTGGGTGGAGAACTACCCCGGTTTCCCCGACGGCATCACAGGTCAGGCGCTGGCGGATCTCATGTATCGGCAGGCCGAGAACGCCGGCGCGGATTTTCGCACCATCTCTCCCGTGGAGGCCATTCGGGCCGAAGGCAGCGACTACGTCTTGAGCGTGGGCGGCGAAGAGGTGGGAGCGCGCGCGGTGATCCTGGCGACCGGCGCCATCCCCAAGAAGCTGGGTATCCCCGGCGAATCCGAGTTCACGGGCAGGGGCGTGTCGTGGTGCGCCACCTGCGATGGCCCTTTGTACCGAGACAAGGTGGTCGCCGTCGTGGGCGGGGGAGATTCGGCCACCCAAGAGGCGATCTATCTCGCCAAGATCGCGAAGGAAGTGCATCTCATACACCGCCGAGACGAGCTTCGCGCGACCGAGTGCCTGCAGGAGCAGTGCTTCTTCAACCCCCAGATCGTCATGCATCTCTCGCACGTGGCCGAGGAGATCCTGGGGGATGGGGGCAAGCTGACGGGTGTGAGGCTGCGCTCAAAGGCGGACGAGAGTGAGATGGTACTGCCCGTGGACGGCATGTTCGAGTTCGTGGGCATCGATGCGCAGAGCGGCCTGGTGGCCGACCTGTGCGAGCTGGACGAGCTGGGGTTTGTCAAGGTCGATCCCGACGGGCTGACCTCACGCACCGGCCTGTACGCCGCCGGAGACGTCTCGAACTACAAACTGAAGCAGGTCGTCACCGCGTGCGCACGGGGGGCTTTCGCCGTCTACCACGCCGTGCACTACCTGGAGACGAGGGTGGGCGCGGCTTAGGCGCGGACCCGCAACGCCCGAGGGACGACCTCCACGGTGAGAGGGAGGGATCCGAGCGCGTCTCCGTCAACGTCCAGGAGGAAACGGCGCTCCGCGGCCGCGTTCTCTAGCCTCAGCTGGATGGCTGTGCAGGGGAAGTGATGCACTGTGGGCTCCTCGAGGTGGCGGCCCGTGTAGACGCCGCGCACCCGTCTGGCCAGATACGGTTTGGTGGGCGCCGTGATGGTCACCACCTCGAAACGGCCGTCGTCGGGCAGGGCCATCGGGGCGACGTCCATGCCGCCTCCGAACCACCGGCCGTTGCAGATGGCCACCAGATAGGCCGGTATGGTCTCTTCGCGGGTCTCGTCCTCCCAGGTGATCCGCGCCAGCAGGGGTTGTTCCTTGCTGGCTGCCACGGCGCGCAGAGACGCGATGTAGTAGGCAGCCTTGCCCCCCAGCACCTCGGGCATGGTCTCGATGTAGTGGTCGACCAGCCCGCCCAGTCCGGCAGAGATCACGTTGACGAAGTACTGCTCGACGTCTTCGCCGTTCCGTCCGGGGAAGCGGGCTTTGCCGACATCGACCAGGCGTTCCCTTCCTAGGGCGAGCGCTTCGAGGCAATGCTCGAAGCCTGGGCCGATCCCAAGACTGCGCCGGAAATCGCCGCCCGTCCCGACGTTGATCAGACCGACGGCGGGGCTTGACACGGCGGCGGCCGCGCCGCCGGGCGGCGGTACCAGGCCGGGCGCCGGCATCCCGCCGAGCGACGGTACCGGGCTGAGCGGCGCACCATCGCCCATTCCGCCGACCTCCCCGGCGCGCGCCGTCAATACCCCGTTGGCGATCTCGCTGAACGTGCCATCGCCGCCAACGGCCACTATGAGGGGATGACCGTCCAGCGTACCTGCTTGCGCCAACTCGCGGGCGTGCCCCCGCCGGGCCGTATACCGGATCAAGACGTCGCCAAGGGTCCGTTCCACTCCGGCCAGCACCTCGGAGAGAGCGCGCGCTCCCCTGCCGCGCGCGCCGCAGGCCGGGTTGACTATCAGAAGTGGCGGTGTCATGTGTCCAGGCTGGCAGGTCGCGAAAGGAGACGGGCGCCCCGGAGGGCGCCCGTCACGTCGGCATCTGGTGAGTGGCCACGGGCCTACTTCTTGAAGAGGCCGGTGATCTTGTCGGCGACGGAATCGGGATCGGGTACCAGGCCGTCGGGAGTGAGCTTGTCGATGATGGCCGGCAGCATCTTCGCGATCTTGTCGGCAGCCTCATCCTCGGAGACTCCCAGCTTCGCGGCCACACCGGCCACTTCTTCGGATCCAAGGGCGGCCTTGATCTGTTCGGCGCTGACAGCCTTGTTCTCACCCTTGCCTATCCAGGACTTGACCATGTCGTCCAGGCCGCCGACGTTGAGCTTGTCCAGCAGACCTGTGAGCTTCGCCCCGCCTTCACCGAAGAGACCGCTGATCATACTCTCCTCAGCGGCAGTTCCGGCAGCACCGGATGCGGCGGTACCGGCGGCTGCAGCGTTCGCGGCGCCCGCAGCGGCGGTACCAGCGGCCGCAGCACCCGCGGCGGCTGTGCTTTTCGCCGCCGTCTCAGCCTTCTTGGCTCCGCCCTTCAAGAAATCGAAGAATCCCATGCCTCGCCTCCATGATCGGAAGGATGTGCTTCCCAAATCTATACCCGTAGAGACTGGACTGCAATCATGGAGCTTGTAGCCGCACATGGATCCCGCGACCTGCCAGGTACTCCTTGACCTGCCGAACCGTGAAGGTGCGGAAATGAAAAACGGAGGCGGCCAGCAGAGCGGAGGCCTTCCCCTCCACGACTCCGGCGTAGAAGTGCTCCAGCTCACCGGCTCCTCCTGAGGCCGTCACCGGGATTCGCACGGCCTCCGCGACGGCCCTGGTGAAGGCGAGGTCATAGCCCGCAAGCGTGCCATCGCCATCCATGCTGGTGGGCAGCAACTCCCCCGCTCCCCCGGTCTCGCAAGAGCGGGCCCACTCCACCGCATCCAGGCCCGCCGGCTTCCGGCCGCCGCTCACCACCACCTCGAAGCCGGAAGGCATACCGGTATTGCGCCTGCCATCGATGGCTACGACGATGCGTCCGTTGCCGAAACGCTCCGCCGCCTCCCTCACGAGGTCGGGCCGGGCGACGGCCGCCGAGTTGACCGATACCGCGGCCACTCCGACCGAGAACAGCGCTTCCATGTCGGCCAACGTCGATATGCCTCCACCGACCACCAAGGGGATGTCTATGACCGAGGCAACCTGTTTGGCCCATTCCACCCGGGTCTTGCGGTTCTCGACGGTGGCGGCGATGTCCAGCATCGCCAGTCGATCGGCCCCTTCCTGCTGGTAGTGGACGGCGTTCTCCACCGGGTCGCCGGCATCGCGCAGGTCGGCGAAGTGGACACCCTTCACCACTCTGCCTTCCTTCATGTCCAGACAGGGGATGATAAGCACAGGACCGGACGGGTCTTGGCCGGCGGACCGCGCACCGTTCTTCATCTGACCTTGCTCGACCACGTCGCTTCCTTCCCCAGTCTCCTTGACCGTTCAGCCGCCCAACCTGAGATGCGGCGGACACCATTGCATCCAGCGTTCGAGGACCATCCGTATCGGGGGCCGCTCCATCGACTGGGCGGCAAGCAGGCCCAGCGACCCGATGCTCTCCCCTTTGACTGTGAACTCGATGGTCCCGAGCCTGTCGCCCGCGTGCACGGGGAACTCCACTTCGCCATCCAGTGCCGGACGGCACTCGACCACATCGTTTCGAGAGAGCCGGGCCACCAGCGGTCCGTCGGTGACCAGCCGGACCTTGCGACCGAGATAGTCACCGATGTCGACCTCCGCCACCAACTGCCCGAGATCGCTGAGCAGCATACGGGGGTAGAGGCTGAAACCATACTCCAGCAGGGCTTGGGCCTCCTTCCAGCGCGTCTCGCTGTCCTTGGCGCCGAGAATCACGGCGATGAGATCGACGCCCTCCATGGTGCCCGACGCGACCAAACAGGACTTCGCATATGGAGTAGAGCCCGTCTTCACGCCGGTGACCCACGCCCGCCGTTTGAGCAGCTCGTTCTGATTGTCGAAATCTCGGAGCTCCCCCTTCACGGCCGGCGGTACCGGATCCAGAGGCGGGAGAGAGAAGTAGATCGTGTCGACGATGCGGGCGAACACCGGGTTCTTCAGAGCGTACTGGGTCAAGAACGCCAGGTCTTTGGCCGAAGAGAAATGCTTCTTGTTGTTCAGTCCACAAGGGTTGACGAAGTGCGTGTTCGTGAGGCCCAGGGATTTCGCCTTCGCGTTCATCTTCTCCACGAAGGCCGCTACGTTGCCCGAAACGGCTTCGGCCAGGGCGATGGAGGCGTCGTTTCCGCTCACCACCATCAGAGCATGGAGGAGTTGCTCCACGGTCAATACCTCACCGGCGACCAACCTCGACTTGGAGCCGATCGTCGACACGGCATTTTGCGAGACCTTGACTTTGGCGTCCAGCTCCAGCGTCTCGAGCGCCAAGACCGCCGTCATGATCTTGGTGGTGGATGCCATCGGAAGGCGCGCGTTGGCATTGTGCGAGAAGAGGTACTCCCCGGTGTCGGCGTCGATCAGGAAAGCGGCTGTGCACGTGATCACCGGTGGGGACGGATCGCCGGAGGGGAACGAGGCCCTGATCGTCCAGCCCTCGATCTCCGGAAGGGCGTGAGCGGGCGCGCTGAAGACGAGCAGCACCGTCACCAAGCACAGCGTGATAGCGGCCCACGCCGGGCCGACCCTGCGCCCTCGGTGCTCGAGCGATCTTGATCGCACGTCTGTGCTCCCTCGCCGGCCGACCGAGCGACGACTACTCGAGGACCGTCACCTGGTTCATGACGACGGGCTCGCGGGGGACGTCGGAGTGCGGGCCGTGGCTTCCGGTGGCGACGCAGGCTATGGCGTCAACCACCTCCATGCCCTCCACCACCTTTCCGAACACCGCGTAGCCCCAACCCGCCCCGGTCTTGGCCGTGTGGTTGAGGAAACCGTTGTCCACCAGGTTGATGAAGAACTGGCTGGAGGCGCTGTGTGGATCTGAGGTCCTGGCCATCGCGATGGTCCCGCGGTCGTTCTTGAGGCCGTTGCCGGCCTCGTTCGCAATCGGGGCACTGGCAGGTTTCTGAAGCATGTCGGCGGTGAAGCCGCCGCCCTGGATCATGAAGCCGGGGATCACACGGTGGAAGATGGTCCCGTCGAAGAAACCGCCCGAGGCGTAGGCGACGAAGTTCTCGGTGGTGGTGGGAGCCTTCACGGCGTCGAGTTCCAGCGTGATGTCCCCGTGAGACGTGTTGATGAGCACTCGGGGGTTGTTCTTGTCTGTCATGGCGTTCCCCTTTCCTGGTGGGTGGAGCCCGAGGGGGGACGCGCCTCCGGCTCTCGTTGAGGTCCTATGTTCCCACAATAAGGCTCCGTGTCCAGTCGGAGCGGCGCGCGTCCGTCGGCAATGGCGCCTCGCCACGGCGCGGTCAGAGCGCAGCGCGGCTGGTATTGTTGCACCAGCTGACAGACGACGGAAGGAACGGAGATGGGAACGGCAGACATCCCAAGGCTGGACCCGGAATCGCTGTCTGAGCACTCCGCGGACAACCGTGATAGCTGGAACGCCGACAGCGACACGTACCAGGCGGACCACGGGCCCCAATTGGCGGCTTCGGGGGGTCTGGCCTGGGGGGTCTGGCAGATGCCCGAGGCCGAACTGCAGGTGCTGGGGGAGGTCGCGGACCGCGACATCTTGGAGCTGGGTTGTGGCGCCGCTCAGTGGTCCATCGCTCTGGCGAGGCTCGGCGCGCGCCCGGTGGGGCTGGATCTCTCGGAGCGGCAGCTGGAACACGCCCGGCGCCTCATGGTCGAAGCAGGTGTGGACTTCCCCCTGGTCCACGCCACTGCGGAAGCGGTGCCTCTCCCCGACGAGAGCTTCGACATCGTCTTCTGTGACTATGGAGGCATGACCTTCGGAGACCCCTACGCCACGGTCCCGGAGACGGCCCGCCTACTGCGGCCCGGTGGATTGCTGGCCTTCTGCGGAGGCACACCCATCGTCCAGATGTGCTATCCGGATGACAGCGAACACCCGGGAGACCGACTGCTCAGGGACTACTTCAGTATGTGGGCGCTCCCGTTCGAAGGGTACGTCGACTACATGCTTCCCTACGGGGCCTGGATCCGCCTCTTCCGGGCTCATGGGTTCGTCGTGGAAGACCTGATCGAGCTGCGGCCGGGACCCGGCGCCACGAGCTCATTCCGCGACGACGCGGATCGCGATTGGTACCGTCACTGGCCGGGAGAGCAGATCTGGAGGGTGCGTAAGGAGGGCTGACGGCGCCCCGTCTCCCGGCTCAGTCCCTGGGGAGGCCCCGGGCCCAGTTGTAGCCGGCGGCTATGCCTGCCACCACCAGCCCGGCCAGGAGGAGGAACACCCCCCGTTTCGAACTGGACGTGCCCATCTCGGAGGCCGCGGTCCCGGTCTCCGGATCGGCTCCGGTGTCCACCTGCTCGGCGGTCTCGGCCGTGTCGTTGAAGCCTTTGTCGGGTCCCGGTGTCTGTTCCATGCCCTGCGAACCTCCTAGTCCCGTGTGCTCTCCAACTTCGATACCAGCTCGTCCAAGAACAGGCCCACGTCGGTGACGATGCCGATGGTCTGGAAGCTCCCCCGGTCGGACAGCTTGGTGGCGACGGCCGGGTTGATGTCGACGCAGACCGTGGGCGCGCAGGCCGGCAGCAGGTTGCCCGTCGCGATGGAGTGGAGCATTGTGCAGAGCATGAGACAGAGCCCGGCTTCTCGGACGTGTTCGCGCATGCTTTGCTGGGCCTCGACCGAGTCAGTTATCACATCGGGCAGCGGACCGTCATCGCGAATAGACCCGGCGAGCACGTAGGGGATGCCTCTCCTCACTATCTCGTAGAAGAGACCGGAGGTGAGCACGCCCTGCTCCACCGCCTGACGGATGCCGCCGGAGCGCCGGACGCGGTTGATGGCGCGCAGGTGGTGCTCGTGACCGCCCTCCACCGACTCTCCCTCGGTGAGGTTGATGCCGAGCGACGTGCCGAAGAAGACCGACTCGATGTCGTGCACGGCGACGGCATTGCCCCCGAACACCACGTCTATCCAACCGCCGGCCACCAGCCTGGTGAAGGCGGGAGCGGCCCCCGTGTGTATCACCGCCGGCCCGAGCACGGCGACGATCTTCTTGCCCTCACCTCTGACCTGTCTCATCAAGCGGGCGACCTTGGCCACGACCAGCCTTTTGGGCTTCTCCGAAGACACGGCCGATCCCATGAACTCGAAGGCCCGCGAGGCGCGGTCCCGCCCCAGCGGGACCGCGCGGATGCCCTGGGCGCCGACCGCGACGAGGTCGCCCGCCCGCACCTGGATCAGAGGAACGGTCTTGGCCGTGCCGGAAGCCTCGTCGACGAGAATGCCGCAGTCCATCTCAGGCCACTGCACGGGGATCCACCGCCCGTCGAGACGTATGTAGGTCTCCAGGTTGGTGGTCGAATAGAAGTCCTCCGGGAACACTCCATCGGCGGGCGCCTGCTCCAACACCACTTCGCCCTGCTCCACGATCTCGGCGCCGTGCTTCTGTATCGCGCGGAGGATTGTGTCCAACTGCTGCTCGCTCGGCGCGCTCACTCGCAGGAGCGCTGAAGAGTGGTCGTTGCGCTCCCGGCCCATGCGGAACCGCAGAATCCGGTACTCACCGCCCCGCTCCAGGATATCGTCCAGCACCCGGGGCAGAAGCAGCGAATCGATGATGTGCCCCTCGAGCTTGATGTCTTCGTACGCGTTCATGCGGTCAATTGTCACGCGCCTTTTCTACCCGCGCCAGCAGGATTCAAGTCGGGCCCGTTTCCGGCCGATAACCGGTTCGAAGCTGCACGTCGAGTCTTACGCATGCCCTTGGAGGCCCATTGTCGCTTCGTCGCAAGACCTATCTGCTTGTCGGGGCCACGCTGCTGATCGCCGCAGTCGCGATCTTCGCGGTCTCACAAGCCGTGTTCGTCCATGACGGCCAATGGACCGGCGAAGTCCTCATCTTCACACTCTCACTCATCGGACTGGTCATCATACTGGGGGCCGCGGTCTGCTGGATCCTCGACAAGTACTTGTTCCGGAGGCTGGCTCGCCTGACCTCCGGGGTGCAGGTCGGAGCGGCGGGGGTGGTGGACCTGGCCTCCATCACCGGGAACCAGAACGACGAGCTCAGCCTGCTGGCCGAAAAGATCGGTTCGGGTTTCGCCGAGCTCGAACGGACCCGCACTCAGCAGGAGCAGCAATCCCAGAGCCTCACCCAAGCTCTCGAGGAACTCAAAGTCAGGCACGCCGATCTGGAGACGGCGCACAAGAACCTCCAGCAACTGGCGGAGGTCAGCGCGTCACTGGGCGGCAGCCTCGAGATCAGGGACGCCCTGGGACAGATGGAAGAGGTTGCTCTCGGCATCTTCGAGGCCGATGAGGTCTGGCTGCTCAGGCTGACCGACGACAACGAGCAGTTAGAGGGCCTGCGCGCCTATTCAAACCATCGCGAG
>Ga0123329_1004869_pt1 | contig 10314 bp, 7 predicted proteins | sample BioC12SIPDNA_FD_89703 | JGI IMG/M metagenome (GOLD analysis project Ga0123329, IMG submission 89703) | Anaerobic biogas reactor microbial communites from Washington, USA - Biogas_R1_B C12 SIP DNA | ecosystem: Engineered > Bioreactor > Anaerobic > Unclassified | place: Washington, USA | collected... | reverse complement strand
TGGGGCCGAGGCTCGGGCAGATCGCCCGGCCGCAGCTTCAGAAGGAGGCCCTCGCTCGGTTCGGGCGTGAGGCGGTCCTGGCGCTGGCGGACGCCACAGGCGAGTCGGCCCAGCTCGTCGTGCTTCGCGACGGGGAGCGCTACGTGCTGGCCGAGACCCGCAGCCGGCATGACCTCATTGTGAACACGGTTGTGCTCGGCATCACGGCGGCCGGGTCGGCAACGGGCCGCGCGATCCTCGCCCACCGGGGCGAGGAGGAAGTGAGAGACGCCCTGCAGCGGGCGGGCGGCGAGGCAGAGCCCCTCGGGGCGCTGAAGGCCGCCCTGCAGGAGGTCCGAGAGAACGGGCTCTCGGAGTACCACCCGCGCGGCCGGGACGTGGTGGCGCTGGGCGTGCCCGTCTTCTGCGGTGCGGAGGCCGTGGCCGCCCTGGGCGTCTACCTGCCGAGTGTGCGTTTCCGCGGCAAGCACCGTGCGGACGTGATCGAGTCGCTCAGAAGGGCCGGGAAGAACCTGTCCGTCAGGCTTTCGTCGGAGGCAGGCGGGCAGGCGGCGTAGGAGAGACGCCCCGGCGTTCTGCAGGATCAGCAACAGGAAGAAGGAATCAGACGGATGGACAAGCAGAGGGTTCACGAGCCGGCACGGGATGTTGAGATCATCGAGTCAGCGGACGTGGTCGTGGTGGGTGGAGGTCCCGGCGGGATCCCCGCTGCGGTCGCCGCCGCTCGGGCGGGCGCGAAGACGGTGGTCATCGAGAGGTACGGCATCCTGGGCGGGCTGGCCACGACATGCCTCATGGGACCGCTCTTCGGCTACGCACCATTCGGGTACTTCGACTTCCATCAGGCGGGTTCGGAGAACCTCCTGGGCGGGATCCCGGTGGAGATCGTGCGGAGGCTCCAGCAGATCGGCGGCGCGCCGGATGACAACGCCATCGACTGGCAAGCGGTGAAGTTCGATCCGGAACTCTTCAAGTTCGTCGCAGACGACATCGTCGAGGAGTCCGGGGCGATCATCCTGCTCCACGCCTACACGGTGAACACGATCGTCGAGGACAGGAAGATCAAAGCGGTCGTCATCGAGAGCAAGTCGGGCCGGCAGGCGGTGACGGGCAAGGTGTTCATCGACGCCACGGGCGACGGCGACGTCGCGTTCTTCAGCGGTTGCTCCTATGCCAAGGGGCGGGAGGCGGACGGCGCCATGCTGGCATTCGGGTCCAGGTTCCGGATCGGCGGCCTCAGGCCCAGGACGCCTGAGGAGAAGCAGCAGTGCATCGATCTCTCGAAGGAAGTCATCGCCAGTGACGAGGTCCACATGCTGTCGGCCAGTGACTTCGAGGAGTGCGGCTCGTCGGTGCGCCCGAACGAGAGCACGCCCGACATCACCCGGCGTATGGGCGACGGCACCGACATGCGGGACCTCACGCGCGGCGAGCTGCAGATCCGCAAGGACACGATGGACATCCTGAACTTCCTGAAGGAGAAGGTGCCCGGCTTCGAGTCCTCGTATCTCATCGACACGCCCTTCGGGGTCGGCGTGCGGGAGACGCGGCAGATCGCGGGGAAGTACACCCTCACCACCGACGACGTGGCCAAGGTAAGGAAGTTCCCGGAGACGACCGTCGCCCGAGGCTGCTGGTTCTTCGACATGCACTGCCCGCTCGGACGCTGCTATCCGGGGAACGATTTCACCTCGGCGGTCTGCACCAAGCGCTGCAAGATGGCGCCCAACTGCATCATGAAGACCAGTTACGAGGACCATCTCCTCGACGACCCCTACCTGCCCAAAGGCGAGTATTACGACATCCCCTACGGGTGCCTCGTGGCGCAGGACATCGACAATCTCCTCATCTCGGGCCGCTGCGTTTCGGCCTCACACGAGGCCATGTCTTCGCTGCGCGTGATCGGCACCTGCTTCGCCATCGGCGAGGCGGCCGGCGTTGCGGCGGCGTGGAGCGCGGATCAGGACATCCGCCCCGAGGAGGTCAACGTAAGCGCATTGCAGAACCAGCTTCGCGACCAGGGGGTGCCGCTATGACAACGGAGCCGGCCGGTGCGTGGGAACGGCTCAACCCGGGGATGTTCGATGAAACCCCGGGCACGGTCGGCCGCCACACAAGAGACGTCGCCGCCTTCGTGAGTCGGGTCGACTATGACGACCTGCCGGCTGGGGTGGTGACGGACACGAAGCACCTCATCCTCGACACCATCTCCTGCGCCCTGACCGGCCGGGACGTGGCCTCCGCACGCATCACCAGGGAGGTCAGCAACTACCTCGGCGGCGGTGCGCAGGCAAGCGTGATCGGCACGCGGGACCGGACGTCGCCGCCGCTCGCCGCGATGGTGAACGCCAAGATGGCCAACGCCATCGACCTGGACGACTGCTTCATGAACATTGCGCACTTCGCTCCGCAGGCCACGATGGCGCCGCTGGCACTCGGTGAATCGCTGCATCGCTCGGGCCGGGAGGTGATCGTCGCGGTGGCCGCCGGCTACGAGGTGGCGGCGCGGATCGCGCTGGCCGCCAACTTCTGGAAGGTCACCGGCCAACTGGTCTACGGCGGCGGCAGCGAGCGGCTCGTGTTCGGGGCGAACGTCTTCGGCGCAGCGGCGGCTGCCGTCAAAGCGCTCGGGCTGGACGAGCAGGCGGCCGCGACCGCGCTCGGCGTGTGCGGCTACTTCGCGCCTTCCCTCATCCGGAGCAGCGAATCGGCGCTGGAGCCGCCGACTTATGGCGATGCGGGCTACATGGCAAAATACTGCGACGCCGGATGGTCCACCTTTACCGGCGTCATGAGCGCCGTCTACGCCAAGACGGGCTTCGTCGCCAACCGGCACTCCCTGGACGGCCGGCACGGATACATGAGGATTATGGGCGGCGAGGGCGTCAACGAGGACATGCTCACGCACGGCCTCGCCCGAGACCAGGAGCATTGGTGCGTGTCCGACTCGGCCCTGAAGACCCACCCGTGCTGCAAGTACGTACACACGCCGCTGCACCTGTTCCTCGAACTCGTCGAGGAGAACGGGCTCCGCGTCGAGGACATCGAGAGGGTGACCGTGCACCTGCGCCCGTCGCACGCGATGGGCTTTGCGGACCAGACCGTGCAGGTCATGCAAGGGATCCCCTGCACGCACAACATCCCCTACAACCTGGCCATGGCGGCGTTCGGGATGACGCCGACCCACGAATGGCATGCCGAGGGCAATGCGGACGACCCGAAGGTGCGGGCGTTCATGCGGAAGGTGTTCACGCAACCCTCGGGCGAGGCGCCCCGGACGGGCGTGGAGGACATTCGGGCCTGCGGCTTCCCCAAGAGGATCTTCTCCCAGGTGGATGTCCAGTGTGCCGGGAAGGCCTTCAGCAAGAGCGCGGACCGGGTCAAGGGAGACCCCTGGTGGGAGGAAACGAAGTTCACCGACCGGGACCGCTTCGACAAGCTCACGCGGTGCGCCGCCGGGACTCTGGGCAGGGAGCGGACCGAGGCCGTGTGGGAGTGTATCATGGGTCTCGAAGACACCGCCGACGTCGCGGCGCTCGCCGAACTGCTCAGGCCGTGAGCACGACGCAGCGCAGGGCGTCGTGGAAGAGGCCGCGCAATGCGCGGAGAGACGAGCGGTCCACAACTACCGGAGGATCTCAATGACTGCCGCCTCGCAGCTTCAGGTCGTCCCCCCGGACCCCAAGGTCCACCTGCCCTGCCATCTTGACGCGGCGTGTAGATGGGGCGTTCTGGGCTTTGCCGGGAGGTCGGGCCATGGCAGGTAAGGTCGCTGTGATCGGTGCTGGGAGCGCGTTTGTCGCCGGCATCCTGAACACGCTCGCCGAGCGTGCCGATGAGATGGCCGGGTGGTCCGTCGTGCTGGAGGACGTGAAGCCCGAACGGCAGGAGACGATGCTGGCACTCGGGCGGAACCTGTTCCGCGCGCGCGGCGCGGACATCGAGATCAGCGCGACGCTCGACCTGGACGAGGCCCTGACGGACGCGGACTTCGTCATCACGTGCTTCCGCATCGGCGGGTTCGAGGCGCTGAACCTGGACGTGTCCATCCCGCTCAAGTACGGCATCTACGGCGACGAGACCTCCGGGCCCGGCGGCATCTTCTTCGCCTGCCGCACCATCCCCGTCGTCGTGGACATCGCCAAGCGCATGGAGCGGCTCTGCCCGGACGCCGTGCTGGTCAACTACGCGAACCCCACCTCGTTCGTCGCCGACGCCGTGCGCCGCCAGAGCACGATCGAGGAGATATCGATCTGCAGCGGCTTCATGGGCGTGGCCGGGCTGGTCGAGCAGTTCCTGGGAATCCCGCGCGAGAAGGTCGTGCCGATCACGGCGGGCGTCAACCACTACACCTGGCTCCTGCATGCCTACGTGGACGGCAAGGACGTGGCGCCTGAGCTGCGTGAGAAGCTCATCGTGTCCGACACGAGCAAGTCCTCCTTTGGCTGGCAGCGCACGGTCGAGCTGGCCAGGATCTACGGCATCGTGCCCATCCCGGGCGGCCACATGGTGGACTACTTCTGGCGCCGCGAGTCGGTCGAGCACGCGCGCGAGAGCGGCCACTGGGGCCTGGCGAAGCCGGCCGGCGGCGGACGCAGCGTCGTGTGGGATCACTACGAGGCGCTCGCGAAGGCGGACGACCCGCGGTTCGACATGGACATCCCCGGCCTGCCGCACCTGGTAGGCACGGTGAGCGACCTGGCCGTCGACCTGGTCATCACGATCGCGAACGACGACCGCAAGGTCTTCGCCGTGAACATGCCGAACAACGGGCAGATCACGAACATGCCGCGTGGCGAGATCGTCGAGTCATCGGCGCTGGTGGGCGCGTTCGGGGCGATCCCGTTCGCGGTCGGCGACCTGCCGGACTTCGTGCTGCCGATGACCGAGATGCTGGCGCGCAGCCGCAAGCTGGCGGTGGACGCGGCGTTCAGCGGCGACCGCGACAGGCTGCTCTACGCCCTGATGGCCGACCCGCTCGTGGACTCGCTGCCGCAGGCGCAGCCCATGATGGACGAGATGCTGGCCGCGCAGGCGCAGTGGCTCCCGCAGTTCGCGTGAGGCAGCAACGGATCTACCACGAAGGAAGTCATCGCCAGCGACGAGGTCCACAAGCTGTCGCGGTGCGCCGCCGGGACTCTGGACAGGGAGCGGACCGAGGCCGTGTGGGAGTGTATCATGGGCCTCGAAGACACCGCCGACGTCGCGGCGCTCGCCGAGCTGCTCAGGCCGTGAGCGCCGAACGCCGCCGGCGGAAGCACGTTCACCACAGCAGAGAGGGAACCGCATGGGCGCCGCCCCCGAACTCCAGGTCGTTGCGCCGGATCCGAAGGTCCACCTGCCCGAGATGTACGAGATGTGCGCCAAGGTTTTCAGCAAGCCCGAGCGCCACGCAACCTTCCTCGAATGGTGCAGGAACGCCTACATCGGGAACTCGCACTACGACTGGAACACGGCGACGATCGGCATCCTGGACGGGCGCATCGTCACGCACTACGGCATCTGGGGCTACGTGATGCGCATCGGCTCGGCGCGCATCCGCAAGACGGGCGTCGGGCTCGTGGCCACCCACCCCGACTACCGCAAGCGCGGGCTGATGACGCTGACGGCCAACCGCAGCATGGAGCTGATGCGCGAGAACGGCTACGACATGTCCACCGTCACCGGCATCGCCCACTACTACGACCGCTTCGGCTACGTGCCGGCCTGGAACGTCACGGACTACAGCGTCGAGGCGCACCACCTGCCGGACGAGAAGCCCGGCGTCCGCATCCGCACGTTCGAGCCGGGCCATCACGCCGATCTGGCGAAGCTCTACAACCGCCGGAACGCGCGGCGCACGTGCACCGTCATGCGGCCCACGTTCCTGAAGAACCAGCGGCCCGGTCAGTGGTTCGGCTATCGCTGGAACGACACCGACGGCAAGCTCGCGGGCTACGTCATCGTCTCGAAGGAAAAAAGCACCCTCCGCGCCCTCGACTGGGCGGGCAACGACGCCGACACGTTCGCCGTGCTCTGCTCGCTCGTTCGGAAGCACGGCAGCGAAATCCTGGCCTTCAAAGGCATGCACTACGACGACCCGCTGCGTACGCGCGTGATCGGGCAGTTCTGCGCCACAGCCACCACGCGCTACCGCAGCACCGGCGGCCCGATGATCACAACGATCAACCTGGCCTCCACGCTCACGAAGCTGGCCGGCGAGTTCTCGAGGCGCCTGAAGGACTCATCGGCCGCCGACTGGCAGGGAAGCCTGGTCATCGCCGACGCCAACGAGAAGGCCACGCTCCTGATCGACCGCTCGAAGGTTGAGGTGGGACCGCCGGCCCGCACGAAGCACTCCATCTCCGGCGGGAATCACATCGCGCGGCTCCTCATCGGCTCCGACGAGCCCGGCGAGGTCGTCAAGGACGCCGGCATGAGGCTGATGGGCGACGCCCGGCGCCTGGTCGAGGTGCTCTTCCCCAACAACCATCCCACCCAGGGGCAGTGGGACCACGTCTGACGTCGGAAACGGGACGACGGGGGCGTCACGGGGCCGTCGCGTCGGGTTCGTCGTCCGCCCGGGGGGCCTCCTCGGCCGACGCCGTCGGCTCGGGAGCGGTCGGAGTGTCGACCCCGGCCTTGTCGACGGACGGCGCAGAGCCCGGCCGGTTCGCGGCGAGCCGGTCGAAGTCGGCCCGCTTGGGCAGGTCCTTGATCGAGCGGAGGCCGAAGACCTCCAGGAAGTGCTTCGTCGTGCCGTAGAGGAGGGGGCGGCCCAGCTCCTCGCTGCGGCCGACCACCTTGATGAGCCGCCGGCCGGCGAGGGCCCGCAGGATCGAACCGGCCTGCACGCCGCGGATATCGTCGACCTCGGCGCGCGTGATCGGCTGGCGGTAGGCGACGACGGCGAGCGTCTCCAGGGCGGCCTTGCTGAGGGTCTCCTGGCGCTGCTGGGTGTTCAGGCGGCCGATCCAGGGGGCGTATTCGGGGCGCGTGAGCATCTGGAAGCCGCCGGCGATCTCTTCCAGCGAGAAGGCGTGTCCGCCCTCGTCGTACTGGCGCTTGAGTTCCTTCAGGGCCGCGCGCACCTGCCGGCCGTCGGCCGTCCCGGCGGCCTCGCTCAGCCGCCGGACGCTCACGGGACGGTCCGTGCTGAAGAGCAGCGCTTCAACGATCGCCTTCAGTTCGGACAGATCAGTCGAATCGGTCGAATCAGTCGGATCGAGCGGCTCCCCGTCCTCGTCCGCCTCGGGGCCTTGGGCCGGCTCGGCGGCTTCCGGCTCCTCGGGCTGGTCGTCCGCGGCGGGTTCCTGCACGGGATGTTCGGCCGGCACTTCCTGGTCGCTCATCGGCCGTAGACCTCCGCCGTGCGTTCGATGATACGTCCCACGGCATTGCGGACGGCCAGCGTGGTCGCCTCGCTGGTCCTCGTGGCGCCCGTCACGGCCGCGATCCGGTCGGTGTCCTTCCGCGTCTCCACGACCAGATCGCTGAGCCGCTTGCCGGAGAACTGGTCCTGGAACCATGGACGCCGCTCCGCCGGTCTCGCCCCGGCGAGCGCGCCCCAGACGGACACGTCCTTCTCGACGGCCCGGATGTTCTCGCCCAGGCCCGGAGTCTCACCACTCTCGAACACGGCCATGGCGTGGATGACGGGGTCGGCGGCCAGCGCACCGTTCGGCGAGTCGGCACGCACGGACACGATGACCTCGACGGTACTCTGGTAGCCCTTGGCCTCGCCCCTAGCGGCGTAGAGGGTCCGCCCGTCGTCGCGGCAGACGTATACTTTGTCCTCGTCGGCGACGTCCTGCGCGTAGGCGCCCACCGTGCCGTACTCGTCCGCTTCGCCCAGAACGGCCTGCAGCGCCTGCCGGAACGCCCTGGCCATGTTCTCTTCGATGTCGGATTTCATGGCCTGGTAGAGCGCGGCGACGCCGAGCCCGCTGACCAGGCAGATAGCGGCGAGCACGATGACGGCGGTGGGCGGCCGGCGCGATCCGGGCCTCGCCTGCAGATCCTCAGTCATGTTCCCCTCGGAGAGGCTTTCGGGGTCCGCGAGCCGTACACCCGCGGGCGGACCCAGCGGTCGATCAGCGGCGTCGCCGTGTTCATGAGCACGATCGAGTAGGCGACGCCTTCGGGATAGCCGCCGTAGCGGCGGATCAGAGAGACAAGCAGCCCGCAGCCGACGGCGAAGATCGCCCGGCCGGCCGGAGTGACGGGCGTTGTGACCAGGTCGGTCGCCATGAAGAACGCCCCGAGGACGAGCCCGCCGCTCAACACATGATAGAGCGGGTCGCGGGCCCACGCGGGGGCGTCCTGCCCGGCCGGCAGCAGCCAGGTGAGGGCGAACACCGTGCCGATGTAGCAGACGGGGATGCGCCAGTCGATGATCCGGCGGGCGATCAGGAACAGGCCGCCGACGATCAGGGCCGCCTTGCACGTCTCGCCGATGCAGCCGGGGACGCCGTTGCCGGCCAGGAGGTCGAGGTACGACCACGCCCGGCCGGCCGTCTCCCCGGCCAGCGGGGAGGCTGCCGTGACCGCGTCGGCCGCCGCACGCCCCCACAGGGCGCGCGGGACCGGCCAGGAGGCCAGGCTGATCTGCGTGGGATACGCGAACTGCAGGAAGATGCGCCCGACCAGGGCGGGGTTCCACACGTTGTTGCCGAGTCCGCCGAACGTGTGCTTGGCGATGGCGATCGCGAACGCTCCGCCGACCAGGGGCACGTACGCGCCCACGCCGGCCGGCAGCACCATGGCCAGCAGCAGGCCCGTGATGAGCGCGCTGCCATCGGCCGCGTGCGAGAGCGGCCTGCCGCGGATGCGCAGGCAGGCCAGCTCGGCCACCTCGCAGGCGACGATGCTCAGGACGTAGACCTTCAGCGCGGCCGGCCCGAAGGCGTAGAGGCTCACGGCGACGGCCGGCAGAAGCGCGGCGACCACCGTCCACATGATCCGCTCGACGGAGTCGGGGTGCCGCACGTGCGGGGACGAACTGACCACAAGCTGCGATTCCATGGCTATCCTTTGCACATGCGGGGGCGCGTCCGCTCAGCTCTTCCTGGCCTGCTGCTGCTTGCGGCGGCGGAGTTCGGCCTTGCCGAACTTGACCATGTGGACGATCCGCCGCCCCGCCGGGCAGACGTAGGCGCAGCAGCCGCACTCCTTGCACTCGAGCATCCCGTACTCGACGGCGGCGTCCCAGTCGTGCCGCTCCATGGCGATGCTCATCTCGCCCGGCATCAGGCCCAGCGGACAGTGCTGCACGCAGCGCCCGCACCGGATGCAGTCGCGCTGCGGCGGCACGGAGACGGCGCGGCGCACCAGGATGCAGCCGTTGCCCTTGATCAGTGGCACGTCGAGCGTGCCCTGGGCGAGGCCCATCATGGGGCCGCCCAGGATGACCTGGTTGGCGTCCTCCCGCAGGCCCTGCCGGCACACGATGTCGCCGACGTTCGTGCCGATGCGCTCGATGAAGTTCCCGGCGTTCTCGACGCCGTCGCCCGTCACGGTCACCGGGCGTTCGATCAGGGGCCGCCGGAAGCGCACCGCGTCGCGGATGGCGATGGCCGTGGCAACGTTGTGCACGAGGCAGCCGACGTCGCCCGGCAGGCCGCCCTGGCTGGGCACTTCCCGGCCCGTGACGGCCGTGATGAGCTGCTGCTCGGCGCCCTGCGGGTATTTCACCCGGAGGGGGACGACGCGCAAGTCCGGGTCGCCCGCAAGAGCCCGTTCGAACGCCTCGACGGCGTCCGGCTTGTTGAGTTCGATTCCCACGTAGCCGTTCGAAGCACCGACGATGCGCATGATCAGGCGCAGCCCGTCGATGATGTCCTCGGTGCGCTCGATCATCAGCCGGTGGTCGACGGTGACGAACGGCTCGCATTCGGTGCCGTTGATGAACACGTCCGTAACGGGCATGTCGGGCGGCGGGCTGAGCTTGACGTGCGCAGGGAACGTGGCGCCGCCCAGGCCCACGATGCCGCACTCCTGCACCAGTTCAACCATCCGCTTCGCGTCCATGGCCTCGACGTCCTGCGGCTCGTTCAGGCCGTCGGCCCACCGCTCCTCGCCGTCGCTCTCGATGATGACGGCCGGGACGCGGGCGCCCGTGACCGAGAAGATGCGGTTCTCAACCGCCCGAACGGTCCCGCTGACGGGCGCGTGGGCGTTGGCGCTGACAAAGCCCCGGGCCTGGCCGACGATCTGCCCCTTGCGCACCCTGTCCTTCTTGTCCACCACGGGTGCGGCGGGCGCGCCGATGTGCTGGGCCATCAGGACGGCGACTTCGGCGGGGGGATCGGAGGCCGCCAAAGGCATTCCGCTTGT
>Ga0123329_1004861_pt1 | contig 10321 bp, 6 predicted proteins | sample BioC12SIPDNA_FD_89703 | JGI IMG/M metagenome (GOLD analysis project Ga0123329, IMG submission 89703) | Anaerobic biogas reactor microbial communites from Washington, USA - Biogas_R1_B C12 SIP DNA | ecosystem: Engineered > Bioreactor > Anaerobic > Unclassified | place: Washington, USA | collected... | reverse complement strand
GGGGCGATGGTGGACGAGCCGCCGGCCGCGGACCGGGCGGAGGAGGTGGTGACGCAGCGGGTCACATCACTGGTCCGCGACGCGATCCGGCGGGAGTCCGAGGGGCTTCTGGCGGAAATCGCCCGGGCGGACCGGGACAAGGACTGGTCGGCGCTGCGGCGGCTGCAGCAGCGGAAAATAGAGCTTGACCGGCGGCGGGACGGACTTCCCGCGGCCTAAGAGGGACATGGCGCGGTTTGGCGCGAAACGCCCGGCCCGCCCCAGCGGACATCAACCACGCTTCTGAGGTGAACATGACGGCAAAGAGCAAGACCCCCGGCAAGAAATTCGACCCGAAGCAGGCGCAGCAAACCCTGGCGGCCGCCAAGTCCCGGGGAAAGCTGTCCCTGGACGAGATGGACAAGATTCTGCCGGAAGACGCGGGGGCGGAGGAGATTGACCGGGTCATGATCTCGCTGTGCAACGCGGACCTGGACCTGGAAGAGGCGGCGGCGCCCGCGCCGGCGCCCGCGCCCGCCGGCGGCAACGGCAAGGCGGCGGCAAAAGAGGCGCCGAAGAAGGACCTGGCCCTGCAGAAAACGCTGGAGCGGGCGGACGACCCGGTGCGCATGTACCTGCGCGAAATGGGCCGGGTGCCCCTGCTGACAAAGGACCAGGAGGTCGCGATCGCGAAGCGGATCGAGGCGGCGGAGACGGAGCTGATCGAGGTGATCCTGGGCACGCCGTACACGGTGAAGGAGGTGCAGATGCTCGCGGCGCGCATCCTGGCGGGCCGCCTGAACTTTGTGAACATCACGGACGAGGAGGAGCCCCGGTTCCACCACCGCTTCGTGAAGGACCTGCCGGTGTTCATGGAGCAGATCGGCGACCTGGAGGCGGACATCGAGTCGCAGGAGAAGCGGCTGCGCCGGTCCAACCTGTCAGCGAAAAGCATGGAGAACATCGAGGAGCGCATCCGGGAGTTCCGCGACAAGCAGGGCGGCATCATCCGCGAGTTCCGGCTGAAGCCGCGCGAGATCATGAAGATCGGGCGGCGGATCAAGGGGCTCAAGCGCCGCATCCTGAACGCTACGCTGGAGATTGACACGATCACGCGCAAGATCGGCCTGAGCGCCGAGGATATCCACAAAATCAGCGCGCAGGCGCGCAGGCGCCCCCGCATCCTGCCGGAGATGGGCATTGACAAGGGCGACCTGGCCGAGGCGGAGCGCCGCCTGAACGTGGCCCAGCGCAAGATAGACCAGATCGGGAAGGACTCGCACCTGGACCCGGCGCAGATCAACGAGCTGATTGACGTCATCGCGAAGAAGGAGGACAAGATCTACCAGGCGAAGATGGAGCTGGTGGAGGCCAACCTCCGGCTGGTCGTGAGCATCGGCAAGAAGTACACGAACCGCGGCATGTCCTTCCTCGACCTGATCCAGGAGGGGAACATCGGCCTGATGAAGGCGGTGGACAAGTTCGAGTACCAGCGGGGCTACAAGTTCAGCACCTACGCGACGTGGTGGATCCGGCAGGCGATCACGCGGTCCATCGCGGACCAGGCGCGCACGATCCGCATCCCGGTCCACATGATCGAGTCCATCAACAAGCTGATGCGGACCCAGCGCAAGCTGGTGCAGACCTACGGCCGCGAGCCCACGGCGGACGAGATCGCGCACGCCATGGAGATGACGACGGACAAGGTGCGCGGCATCCTCAAGATCGCGCAGGAGGCCATCAGCATCGAGACGCCCATCGGCGACGAGGGCGACTCCAGCTTCGGCGACTTCATCCCCGACGTGACGGCGGAGAACCCGGCGAACAACACGGCCTTCGAGGTGTTCAAGGAGCGCCTGACCGAGGTGCTGCACACGCTCACGGAGCGCGAGCGCATGGTGATCATCCTGCGCTTCGGCATCGGCGACGGGTACCCCCGCACGCTGGAGGAGGTCGGCAGCGTGTTCAACGTGACCCGCGAGCGCGTCCGCCAGATCGAGGCGAAGGCCATCCGCAAACTGCGCCACCACACGCGGGCGCAGAAGCTCATGCCCTTCCTCGACTGGAGCCTGCGCCACTCCTGAGCGGGGCGGGGCGTCAGGCGGACGGCGCCATGCGCCCCATCACCTCGTCCATCTGCGCCGTGCCGATGAAGCCGATGGTCATGGCGTCCACGCCGATCTCCGCCGCGAAGCGGAAGGACTCCTCCATCTTCGCGACGACCTCGGGCTTGCCCTCGCCGAGGATCTTCATGCCGAGGAGGCCCTTGCCCGCCGCGCGCACGCGCCTCAGGATGCCCGCCACGGCCTCCGGGGGGCCGTCCATGTTGACACCGAAGGGGTTGATCCGGGCGAGAACCACGTCCACCCACGGCTCGTCGGGCACGCGCTCGAGGGCCTGGAGGCTGTGGCAGGACAGGCCGTGGGCGCGGATGTGGCCCTTCGCCTTGGCCTCCGCCAGCACGTCCATCGCGCCGCGCAGGGTCTCCGGCCAGTTCTCCTCGCCGTTGCGGACACAGTGCATGAGCACGACGTCAATGCGGTCGGTGGACAGCTCGCCGCGCATGCGCTCGAGGTCGCGGCGGACGGCCTCCGGCTCGCGGGACCACACCTTGCTCAGGAGCATGACCTCGTCGCGCGGGATGGACCGCCGCATGGCCTCGCTCATGTAGTGGTGCGACCCGTAGCGGTCGGCCATGTCAAAGTAGCGGATGCCCTGCCGGTAGGCGTGCTCCAGCATGCCCACATACTCCGAGCCGCTCATGGCCATGCTCTGCGACGTGATGCCGGGCGCGCTGCCGCGCACGCCGGTGCCCACGCCGAGATAGGTGCAGGAGATGCCGGTCTTTCCCAGGGTCCGCATGTCGGTCGGCCTGGGGAGGGCCGCCGCCTCGCCGCGCGCGCCGGGCATCATCGCCGCCGCCGCCAGCGCCCCCGCCGTCCCCTTCAGAAAGCCGCGCCGGTCCATGTCGTTCATGCCGTTCTCCTTTCGCGCCCGCGTGGGGGCGCCTAGTTTCTTGCCGCCAGCAGGCCGGCGCTCCCGGCCTTCAACTCCTCCAGCTGCCGCTCCTGCTCGTCCGAGAAGGAGCCGAGCCGCTGGCCGTAGGCGTCGAGCCAGATGACCAGACGCTCCCGCTCCTCTGCGGAGAGGGAGACATTGTAATGGCCTTTGGGGGCGTCCAGCAGCGCGAGAATCGGGCTGGTGGAGGCGGGGCCGGTGCCCTCGATGGAGTAGCCGCGCAGGTATCCCTCGCGCACGTTGTCCACGAGGCTCGGCTTGCCGTAGCCGCAGAGGGCCTCGTAGGACTTTTCCGGGGTGAGCCGGAAGCGCGCCGCGCGCTTGTCCTCCCCCTTGGGGCTGTGGCAGGACACGCAGTGTGTGTCGAGCACGGGCTGCACCAGCCGGTCGTAGCGGAAGGGCCAGGTGCCGTCGGGCCCCGGCGTGACGCGGGACGGTTCGCGGCGCGCGGCGGCGAAGGCCTGCGCGGGGGGCGCGGTCATGCGGTGCTCGTGGCAGCCGACGCAGCTCAGGGTCTGGCCGGGCTGCACGTGGACGGCGCCGCGCATGGTCTGCACGGCCACGCCCCGGTCGTCCAGCGCCTGGAAGAACATGGTCACCCCGGCGGGCACGCGGAAATGCGCGGAGCCGTCGGGCTCCACGGGCACGGTGCCGAGGACGCACTTGCCCGGGTCGTCGGCCATGATGCCCATGGGGGGAAAGTTCATGGTGGGGTGGGTCTTCGCGGGCACGGCGACGATGCGCAGGGCCTTGATGTCCCCCGGCTTAACGGTGGTCAGCCCCTCGCAGACGTTCGCCACGAGGAAGCTCCCCTCCTTCGGCGCGTCGGCGCGCACGGTGCCGGCCAGCGCGGGGGGCATGGGGCGCGCGGCCACGGGCAGGGGCCACTCGCAGGCAAACTTCGGATCGCGGTGGAGCAGCTCCAGCTGGCCGCTGTCCGCGTCGTAGAGGTAGAGGCCCATGTCGTTGTCGGGGCGCTGCTGCGGGTAGGTGGGGGTGGGCACCAGCCCCCACGCCACGAGGTACAGCCGCTCGGAGAGGGGCCACGGGCTGCCGTAGTAGGTGGCGGGCCAGCCCTCGATCTCGGGGAAGACCACCTCGGGCGTGAGGCGTTTGATGGGGTCGGTCCCCTCGGTGCCGACGGTCGGGTCGAGCAGCGCGAGGCTGCCCATGGTCTGCGCGTGGTGGGCGGACCCGGTGAAAACGATTTTGTTGGACCCCGGCACGCACTGGGGCTCGAAGGTGCAGTGGGGCGAATGGGTGTAGTTCTTGTACACGATGCGGGTGTTTGTGCCGTCGGGGTGGATGGACCACAGGCTCATGAAGGGCATGTTCCACCGGTCCACATAGTCCCAGCGGGAGTAGAGGATGGAGCCGTCGTGCGCCACGCTGGGCGTCCACTCGAACATCTCAAAGGGGGAGATGGCGTTGAGCCCCGTGCCGTCGGTTTCCATGGTGTGCAGGGTGTACACCGCCACGGGCCGCTCCGGGCCGCCGCCGCAGCGCACATAGCAGTCCGGCAGGGCCGGCTCCTCCAGCGTGCGGGCCGCCGTGTCGGCGCCGGCCTGCACAAACTGGCCGCGGCGCGTGGAGAGAAAGATGATCCGGCCGTCGGGCAGGTAGCGCGCGTCGAAGTCGTCGTATTTTCCGCGCGTAAGCTGCCGCAGCCCCGTGCCGTCGAGGTTCATCTCGTAGACATGGTAGAAGGCGTCCTCGGGAACGTTTGCCTTGTTCAGCTTGTCCGGATGGTCCGACAGGCCGGGATAATGCTTGCACCACGCGAAGAGCACCTTGGTCCCGTCGAAGGAGAGGGAGGGGCGCATGAAGCTGCCGGGCTCGGTGAAGGCGTCCGACAGGCACACGAGCTCGGGCGCGCCGTCGCGGAACCCGCGCATGCGGTAAAGCCCGCCGCCGGGCCGGGAGAACCACCCGTAGTGCTGGTCGGACATGTGGTTGAAGGAGCCGGGCACGCGCTTGGCGAAGAGGATCTCGTCGAAGTTCAGCAGGGGGTCCATGAGCAGCAGGCCCCGCTGGATCCACCGCACCTCGTTGAACAGCGCGGCGTCGGGGGCGGCCCCGGCGAGCTTTTCGATCTTCCGCTCCGCGCGCGACAGCATTTTGGAGAGGCGCCCCGCGTCCAGCCCCTCCCCCGCACGCATCAGGATGAGTTCATGGCAGCGCCGGACGGCGCGGTCCAGATGCTCTGTGAAGTCCGGGGCGGGGGGCTCCGTCTGCGTGTGGTCCACGGACCACTGCGACACGCCGCTCTGCGTCGCCGGGCGGCGGAGGGCGATGTTCGCCGACGGGTCCGCCTGGGCAAACACCTCGACCTCGTCGAGATGGAGGAAGGTCTCGCCGCGCAGGGCCACGCGCACAAAGCGCGCGGGAGCGCCGCCCAGGGACGCGGCCAGCGGCTTGCCGTCCGTGAACCCGTAGAACACGGTTCCGGTGTGTGTGTAGACGTCCGACCAGGTCTGGCCGTCGCTGGAGGTTTGGATGATGACGCTGTTGCAGCGGTCGGGCGCGTCGCACCGGTTCCAGAGCAGCACGCGGTCCAGGGGCGTCTCCGCGCCCAAGTCCACCTGCCACCACGGGTCGGCCTCGCCGCCCGTGTGGAAGCCCCACTTGCCGTCCTTCACGCCGTCGCAGCCGCCCAGGGCGTCCGTCTCGCGGGTGGCCGGAATCTTCGGCCCCTCAAACCGGTTGGCAAGCTGGACCTGCCAGTCGGCCTCGACCTGCGCGCGGAACCCGTCCGCCGCCGCGCCCAGGGCCGCAGCCTGCATCACGCACAGCGCCAGCATCCATCGCGTCATAACCGCCGGTCTCCGGTTGGCCGTCCTGCCGCCCCGTCCGGGTCTATCCTCTCATAATGGGTCGTCCCAGTCAACGCAGGGAGAATGTCCCCGCAGAGAAACGGAGGACACCGCGAAAAACAGGGGCAGGATTCGGGGCTACTCCCCTTCCCCGTCCGTTTCCCCCTCCTCATCGGGAGGCCCGGGGGCGTCCCCGCACGCAAGGGGCGGCGGAGGAAACTCAGGTCTCCGGGGACGGCGGGCGCTGAGAACCGCCCAGCCGAGGGCGCCGATGACGAGGAGGGCCACGGCGACCTGGCCGAGGGGGCCGCCCCAGGAGCGGCGGGCACGCAGGAGGGCCGTTTTTTCGGCGGCAAGATTGTCCTCTGTTTGGGCGAAGGTCCAGGGGCCGAGGGTGACGGTTCCGCCGGGCTCCAGGACATGCTCCGTGCCCCCGCGCGCAAGGGTGTAGCGCATGCGGGGGGGCTGCGGCAGGCGGCGGTAGCGCCAGGAGACGCCCTCGTCGCGCAGAAGAAGCCCCTCGCGCAGGCGCAGGAGCGCGCCGGTATGTGTCCGCACGAGGGCCGCCTGCACGGGGCTGCCTGAGGTGCCGACGGGCACGGCGGCGGGGGCGGCGCCGTCGAGCCGCAGGGCCGCGCCGCCGCCCAAGTCGAGCACGTCGCCCTCCTTCATGCGCGCGGAGGGCAGGCGGTCAGCACCGCGCCAGGCGGCCACCCGGGCCGCCCCCTCGCGCCAGGGCCGGACCAGCACGCGCACGGGAAGCGCGCCGGGATACTCGAAGAGCACGGGGTCATCGGCCCCGGCGGTGTTGGCGGGAATCTCCAACACCCGCTTCTCCTCCCCCTTTCGGACCCCGACACGCAGCACGGAAGTCTGGGCACCGTCTTCGGGCCGTTGAAGCAGCACATACTCCGCGCCGTCGGAGACGGTGCAGGCAGTTCCGGGCTCGAAGGACTGGAACCAGTGGACGCGGCGGACGTCGCGCACGCCCCAGCGCGCGGCGTCGAGCCCCGGCGGCGCTTCGGGAAGCACGGCTTCGGCGGCGGCCTCGTCCCTTGCCCACTGAAGATGAAACGCCGCCTCCGGCGTCAGAAAGGTCCACCGGCCCTCCTCCAGGAAAACGCCCTGGGTCCAGGGGGCGTCCGGCGCGGGGCGCCAGGAGAGCGCGGCCAGCGGCCTGCCGCCGGGTTCGGGGATGATCCCCGCCCAGGGGCCCACTTCGACCACGGTGCCCTCCCCTCCGGGCACGGGCACGGACTGTCCCGACTTCGCGGGAACTTCGACGGGCTCCGTCCCGGCCGCGCGCGCCTCGATCACCTCCAGGTCCGGGAGGCGCTCCATCACCTCGGCGCGCCGAAGCTCCAGCGCGAAACCCAGCCCCTCGGCGTCGAAGCGGCCGGAGGAGGGAAAGAGACGGCGGGCGGCGGCGGGGTTGTCGAAGGGAAGGAGGTCGGGCGACAGGCCGCGGTGGGGGGACGGGGTGAACCCCGCGCCCTCCCCGGCGGGGCGCACGGCGAGGCTTTCGCGGCCGCCGACGGCGACAGCCACCAGCCCGTCAAACGCGAGATGCCGGTTGGCAAGCCACGCCGCCCCGGAGAAGAGCGCTCCGAGGTAGAACAGGGCGGCGAACATTCTGGCCCATCGAAACATGCGCGGCATCCACGGAACCGGCGGACGGACGGGACACGGGCCTTTCAGCCCGCGGCGGGGGGAACGGGCGTCATCCCGGCGAACAGCCGCCGGAAGAGTCCCGTCACGCGGGCCTCCTGGTTCGGCCCGAACCAGCCCATCTGTCCCAGTTCGTAATTCTGGCTGTAAGGATACTGTCCGCCGGTGTTCCAATGGAAGCGGTCCGGCGGCGGGCCGGGAGGAAAGGGGCGCATGGACCCGACGGTCCCGCCCATGCAGAGCAGGGGCGCGCCGGGTCAGACGGCCGGGACCGCGTCCACCTCCATCTCAAAGAGCAGCTCGTCGCGGCAAATGTCGGTGTTGGCGGAAATGAGGGGCAGCGGGGCGATGCCGCGCGCCGCGAGGACGCGGTCCAGGGCGGGGGCGTCCTCCAGGCGCTTGAAATAGCCGATGCCGCGGCAGACGTCCTTCCAGTCCATCCCGCGGGAGGCGAGGATGGCGTGGACCACGTCGAGGGTGAGCCCCACCTGCCGGTCCATGTCCCCGATGAAGACGCTGTTGCCCGCGGGGTCTATGCTTGCCGTGCCGGAGACGGTAAGGAGGCGCCCGCCCCCCGCGGCAATCTCGACAGCCCGGCTGAAGGAGCTGCCGTAGTTCGGCGCGGGGCACTGGAGGGGCGACGGCACCAGGGCCACCTTCGCCCCGCGGACGGCAAGCACCCCGGCGGTGAGCGCGGCGCCGGCGGCGTTGGCCCCGCCGATGCCCGTGCTCGCGGGAACCAGCCGGTCAAAGACGCCATGGTCCCAGAAGAAGGCGGTGCGGACCTCGTTGAACTCGCGGTACCACTCCAGCATGGCATGGTTGTAGAACCAGGTGCGGGCGACATCCTCGAAGCCCAGCCCGGCGGCCTCCAGCCCGCGCTCCATGAGGGTGAACACGGCGCGGGTCTGGTCGCGGCGGGACAGGGAAAGGTCGCGGGGGACCAGCCCTCCCAGACGGCACCAGCGTACGCCGCCCCGGGTGAACACAGTGCCGACCACGGCGCCGTCCACCGTCACGGGGGCGGGGCGGACGCCGCTCACGGCCCAAACCTGCATTCCGCGCAGGGGCACTGCGGCGGAGCAGCCCTCGGTCACCCAGGTGACGGGCCAGGCGATGGTCCCGAAAGCCTTCTTGATGTCCGCCAGCGCCACGCCGGGCACGCCGAAAATCTCCATGGAGACCACATGGGCACCGAGTTTCCCGAGGCAGGCAGCCACCTCGCGGCCCAGCGCGGCGGGTGTCGTGCCCGGGGCCGGGTTTGCGGTCACGAACCACTCGCCTTCCACCGCGCCGCGGCGCACGGTCAGCGATTTTCCATCCTGCTCCGACGCGGTTTCGGACGCCGGTTTACTGCTATCCTTCATCACTGCTCCCGCCGGTCTTTCCGGCTTCCTGTTTCGGGCGCCGCCGCCGTCCGCAGCGCGCCCCCGGGGGCCGCGCTCCGGCGGCCCGGCAAGCCCGCCCTCCGGTGAAACACCGGACGGGCCGTCAAGTTCACAGGGATCCCACGTAGGCCGCCAGGTCCTTCAGCTCCTCCTCCGACAGGCCCGCCGTGTCCCCGTGCCGGTTGTCCTTGTTGTGGACCGTGAACACCTCCATGAGGGTGGCGGCGCGGCCGTCGTGCATGTAGGGGGCCGTGCGCCAGACCTCCACCAGGGTGGGCGTGTCCACGGGCTTGCCCGCGTCCAGCCCCAGCGTGGTGCCCAGGTCATGGATTTTGAGGTCCGAATAGAGCGGGGCCGGGTGGCAGGCGGCGCAGTGGGCGCGCTCGAACACGGCCTTGCCGCGCTCGGCGGCGGCGCCGAGTTTGCCGTTCTCCAGCAGGGGGCTGGGCACGGGCTTCAACGCCTTCAGGTAGGTGTCAATGGCCACGGAGTCCTCCTCGGGGCGCACGGCGAACTGGATGTGGCGGATGCCCGCGCGCACGGCGGTCTCGGCGGTGTCGCGCACGCCCAGGCCCATGGCCGGGGGCGTCTGGTGGGAAAGCAGCATGCTCTTCGTGTTCTTGGGGTTGCCGATGCCGTCGTTGAGCAGATCCCAGTTCAGCCCGTCCGCGCGCGCGCCCGGGTGGCAGCTGACGCAGCTCTGCCAGTGCTGGAAGCACAGGGCGGCGTCGTGGAAGTTGCGCTCGCCGGTGCGCTCGGGGGTGAGGGGGGCGCTGCCCAGCTCGATGCGGCCGGCGGTCCGGGCCGGGTTGGCGGAGGCCAGCTCCACCACGGCCAGGTCGTCGGTGAAATACTGGGCGGCCCACACCTTCGCGCCGTCGGTCCACAGGCCGCGCGGGCCGTTGCCCGCCAGCTTGATCCGTCGGCGCAGGGTGACGAGGAAGGACAGGTCGTTGGGCACGTCCTCCGGCTTCGCGGAGACCTCGGTGACCCGCTCGCCCGCGGCCACCTTGGCGAGGCGCTCGTGGAGTTTGGCGCGGTCAATCACGCTGATCTCGTGGGTGCCCGCATGGGCCACGAGAATCGAGGCGCCGTCGGGCGTGCAGACGACGCCCCGCGGGTTCGCCGCGCCCATGTCCACGTCGTCCAGCAGGACCGTGTTCACCAGCGCGCCCGCCGCGGTGTCAATGACCGTGAGGGCGTTGGTGTTCATCCAGCCGCGCTCAAGCTGGGTGGTCGGCATCTGGTAGCGCGCGAGGATGTGGGTGACATAGGCAAAGGCGCCGTCGGGGGAGATGCAGACGCCCCGGAGGCCGTTGCTGCCGTTGGGCAGGGCCAGCGTCGCGGTGACGGCGCGGGTGGCGGTGTCAATCACGGACACCGCGGACCCGGCGTAGTCGCCGTTGGACGGCCCGGCGGGCATGAGATTGGCCACGATCAGGCGCGCGCCGTCGG
>Ga0123329_1004851_pt1 | contig 10336 bp, 6 predicted proteins | sample BioC12SIPDNA_FD_89703 | JGI IMG/M metagenome (GOLD analysis project Ga0123329, IMG submission 89703) | Anaerobic biogas reactor microbial communites from Washington, USA - Biogas_R1_B C12 SIP DNA | ecosystem: Engineered > Bioreactor > Anaerobic > Unclassified | place: Washington, USA | collected... | reverse complement strand
TTGACCCAACCTACCTGCTCGGGAACTGCGTCGAGCAGCCACTCTACGATGGGGGTGGGTGGGGCGTTTCCCGGACGCCCGGGGGCCGGCGGCGGGGTTTCATTGATAGACACGGCGGCGCGCTGGCGGCCGCTTGGAGCGGATGGACGGGCTTACCGGAGACCTGGCTCATGAGAACAGATCGCACTTGGCGTTGGGCGTCGGTGGTGTTGGCAGTGGCGGTGTCGATGGGTGCGGCGGCGGGCGCGGCGAAGGCCCAGGCGAAGATCGTCGACGAGCCGACCAAGGGCATGGAGGAAGGCAAGGAGGCGGCCAAGCCGAAGCCCAAGAGCACGGCGAAGGTCGGCTCGACCGAGTACATCAACGACGTCGGTCTCCAGGAGGTGACGGCGAAGCTGAAGCCGGGTTCGCGGCACGAGTCGGTGATGATGGCGCTGCGTGACGGCGTGAAGCTGGCGACGGACATTTTCCTGCCGCCGGAGGGGGAGGGGCCGTGGCCGGCGGTGCTGCTTCGGACGCAGTACTCGCGGTGGGACGCTCGGGCGCTGGCGCCGCTGGGCGACGCGCCGTGCGTTCTGGTGCTTCAGAACACGCGCGGCAGCTACGGCAGCGAAGGCGCCGGCACGTTCGATCCGCGATCGTTCGAGATGGACATCAACGACAGCTACGACGCGGTGGAATGGGTGGCGGCGCAGAAGTGGTCCAACGGCAAGGTCGGCATGTGGGGCCCGTCGGGTCACGGCATCGCGGCGTGCAATGCGGTGTGGGCGCTGCCGCCGCATCTGACGGTGATCGACGTGAACGTGACGGGCGACAATGCGTACCTGCACTGGGCGTTTCTGAACGGCGCGCGGCGGCAGATGTACTCGTGGCTGACGCAGCGCGGGCTGAAGACGAAGAACGGCGAATGGCCGCGGCCGACGATTCTGCCGTACGACGCACAGGGGTACTACGCGTTCATCAAGGCCAAGGCGCCGCAGGTGAAGACGTATTACCGGGCGAACGCGGGCTGGTTTGACCTGTTCAGCGAGTCGGCGCTGGACCATTTCGCGGTGCTGGCGGCGAACGGGCGGGCGTATGTGCGTGTGGGGCCGACGGGCCACGGGGCCCTGAGCGGCGACCTGACCTTTAAGTCGCGGAACCAGCCGTCGGCGGCGTCGATGAAGAGTTCGCGGGGTCTGAAGGAGTGTCTGGCCGGAGAGCCGGACGCCGAGGCGCCGTCGTGTCTGTCGTATTTTCTGATGGGCGACGCGCGCGACGCGTCGGCGCCGGGCAACGTCTGGATGGCCACCGAGAAGTGGCCGGTGGACCACACGCCGACGTCGTATTACCTGCGCGCCGACGGGTCGCTGTCGGCCGAGGCGCCGACGGAGGCGGACGGGTCGCTGCCGCTGGTGAGTGATCCGAAGAACCCGGTGCCGTCGATGGGCGGCAACTATGCCGTGAGCAGCAAGGACAAGCCGATCGGGCCGATGGACCAGCGGCCGCAGGCCGACCGGAAGGACATACTCCGGTTCAAGACCGAGCCGCTGGCGTCGCCGGTGGGCGTGACGGGGAAGATCCTGGTGGAGCTCAACGTGTCGAGCGATTGTCCGGACACGATGCTGGTGGCTCGGCTGGTGGACATCTACCCGGACGGTTACGAGGCGCTGATCCGCGAGGGCGCGATGCTGGCGCGGTATCACGGCGGGCGGCTGGACAAGGGCGAGCCGCTGGAGGCCGGCAAGACGTACACGCTGACGATGGACCTGTGGAGCACAGCGTTGGTGTTCAACAAGGGTCACCGGATCGCGGTCTACGTGATGGGCAGCAGCGATCCGGCGTTCGAGGTGCATCCGAACACGTACGAGCCGGCGGGGTCGATCGACGAGGCCCGCGTGGCGCACAACACGATTCACATGGCGGCGGGGAAGGCCTCGCGGCTGATCCTGCCGGTGGTGGCACCGGAGACGTACACGACCGTCGGCGGGACGAAGTAGCGCCTGCGGCAGGGCGCACGGCAAGGGCGTCTGCATTCGTGGCACAACGGGCGATGGCCTGTTGTGCCACGGTTGTTTCGGAGAACCAGGCTGTCCGACAATTCGTGGGCTTGTGCCCGTGGCCAGTGATCAGTGCCCCCTGCGGGGGCAACAGCGAACAGCGTGGCGAATTGTCGGACAGGCTCGGCGGGGCAGGCACGCGGCGGCACGGCGGACCTTCGGATCCGCCGTGGCACAACGTTGGAGAATCGCGCATGTCTGACGGGGCGGGCACCCGGCACCCGGCCCCTTCTCTGCTCGACCCTCACCGCCCCTCGCTGAAAGCTCGGGGCACCTCTCCCCGCAAGCAGGGAGAGGGGTTGGCGGTCGGTATGCCTGACGGGGCAGGCATGGCACCCAGCTCAACCCCCGGGGACGGGTTTGATGACATGGAGCTCGTTGCCGCCGAGGAGGATGCGGCCGTCGTCGAGGACGACCATGGGCATGCTCCAGTCCGGCCCGGCGGCGTAGAAGGCCGCGCGTCGGGGGCGCGTCGGGTCGCTCACGTCGAACACGGTCACGCCGGTGGAGAGGGAATGGGTGGTCGCGTAGAAGTAGCGGCCGCGAATCGCGCTGCAGTCGCCGAATCGTCCGACACGGGATTCCAGGGGCGTGGATCGTCGCTCGCCCAGCAGTGCGATGTGGACGGCGTTGCCCTCGAAAGTCACGCGGTGGGTCGCGACGGACGCACGGTCTCCGCTGATCGAGGCCATCAGGTTGCCGTCCCACGCATCGGGGTGGTCCGTTTTGCCGCGGAGCGCGATCATCACAGCGAATCGCTCCTGCGGAGACAGATCGGGCAGCTCCGGCAGAGGTATCGTGAGCGAGGGGCCCAGGTCGTACCAGTCAGGCCAGGCGTCAGGGGCCATGTCCACTGTCGCAATCCGCTGCGGCCGGTTGGCGTCGGCCAGGTCAATGACCAGGCACCGCACGCTGCGCAAGTGGTCGCCTTTGATCAATGGGCCGCGAACGTAGAGGCGGTCGCCCATGAGGACCAGGGGCGTGAAGCAATGGAAGCCATCGTCGTGGGGCATCAGGTCGAGCGTGTGGACCACGCGGCCGGGCGGGTTGCTGTCGAGGGCGAGCGTTCGCAGGGACATTTCCAGGCATTTGCCGCCGGCGGACCATTTCCGGCCGTTCGCGTCGATGTGTTCCACTTTCTCGTAACGCCGCAGCAACTGGTAGAGCCTGTCGGGTCTCCGGGCGGACCAGGCCACGGTACCGGCCGCACGTCCTCCCTGGTACCAAGGCTCCTCTTCGCCGAGCGGAATCTCGGGCCCGAGCTTCAGTTGGTCTCCGGAAATCTCGAACGCGGCGGCTGTGTAGAAGACGGTGTTCTGGAACGGCATCACCTCGTTGTCACAGAGCACGAGAACGCCCCGGCTTGCGGACGCGTGAATGTCGACGACCCTGCGCCGGGCCTCGGCGCCTGGCGGCTGCACGGGGGTCCGCAGTTGGGCGTCGAGGTTGGAGCGCAACTGGAAGGCCATGGTGGCAAACAGGAGCAGCGTCACGCCGCCGAGGGACCAGACGATGAGCTTCTGGTTCATGCGGACGCGCCACTGGCGGCGAGCGGAGAGGACCATTGCCGCGAGGGTGGCGGCAGACAGGCCGGCCGCGGCAGCCATGAACGCCAGACCGTCGTCCGACGCGCCGAGGAACCAGCCGCGGAAGGTCAGACCCCGAAACCGATCCAGGACGGCCTTTGCGGTCTCCCGCACGGGGAGGACGGCGACGGGCGTATCGCGGGGGTTTTCGATGAAGTTCCAGAAGTTCAGGGTTCCCAGCGGCGGCACGAGGATCGGCAGGAAGTAGACCATCAGTGCGGCAGCGATGGCGAGGATGGCGGCGTGCGAGGGCCGCCTGACGAGCACGCCGAGCAGCATGGCGAGGCTGTAGATCAGGGCCAGCAGGGCCGCGTGCGGCACGACGTAGGCCAGGATCCCGTTGGCGCATGCGTAGCCGCCCGAGTAGTTCATGATCGGTTCGGCGACCAGGAGCAGCACCCAGACAGCCAGCAGCGGAACGGAGGTGGCGACCAGCACGGTTGCAAGGCCGGCGAGGTAACGCGCTGAGAGCCAACTGCCGAGCGTCACGGGTCGCGAGCGCCAGAAGTCGCTGACGCGTCCGCGCATGTCGCGGCATCCTGCGGCGACGCCGACCACGACGGCCAGCAGGCCGCCCAGAATGACGGCGAAGGCGCAGGTGATGTCGGCGATTTGGCGGACCCCCACCATGTGGTTGGAAGCCGCATAGGGATCCGGCGACGACAGGGGAACCGGCCGCAGGCCCACGGCCGGGATGATCAGCAGCAGAAGCAGCCCTGCGTAAAGGAACCACCGGTTCTCTCGCCACTCGCGCCACAGGAGCATGCAGACGCGTTTCATCAGGCCGCCCTCCCGCCCAGGCGCGTCCACCGTCGCGCTGCCCAGAACCACAGTGCCGTCATGACGGTCGCATGAACGGCAATCCACAACGCAAAGGCCCAGAGGGTCTCTGCGGGAATGTAGAACACGCCGAGAGGATGCACCATCCCCAGAGCGAGTAGGGCTCTGTTGCCGCTGTCGCGCAAGAAGGGATACAGTACGAGGACGTGCACGTAGAACGAGATCGCCCAGAGTGCCACGATGGCGATGGCCACCAGGGCGGCGCGGGCTTCGGTGGCCATCCGCGCGCCCAGGGCCAGGGACCAGACGAGCAGCATCAGGGCGAAGGCGGCCGCGAGACCATGGCCCAGAAGGAGTTCGCTGGTGGTCCCTTCGCGGTTTCCCGCCACCACCAGGGCGACCAGCAACACGGCGGCCAGGGGCGCGAGGCAGACGGCGGCGGCCATGAGGGTTTTGACGAGGAGGATTTTCCACGGCGCCACGGGCAGCGCGAGGAGCATGGGCAGGGTGCCTTCCTCGCGTTCGCCGGCCAGGGGGGCCATGCTCGCGAGCAGGGCCATCAGCGGCGCGCCGAAGATCAGGGCAAGGATAATCACGTCCGCGTCCGGCATCATGCGCGTGGAGAGGCCGATCAGCGCGAAGCCGCCGAACAGCACGCAGCCGAAGGCGAGTCGCCATCGCTGCTCACGCCACTCTTTCCAGATCAGTTGTCGCCACATGGTCCTGTCCGTTCGTTCGGATGACGTAGGCCTCGAAGATTTCGTCCAGGTTCAGCTCGACGACCGTCGGATAGACGCCGGCGGCCTCGGCGGCGGCCAGGGCCGGCTCGACGCACTCGACGGTGACGGCGGTCTGGTTGCCGCGCGGCTGCACGTCGAGCGTGTGGGGCAGCTCGGGCAGCCGCTTGTAGTCGGCCGTCAGCATGACCAGTTGCTTGACCTGGGCCCTCAGGTCGTCGGTAGGCGACTGGCGGATGATGCGGCCGCAGTCGAGGATGGCCACCTCGTCGGCGACGGGTTCGACTTCGTAGAGCAGGTGCGAACTGAAGAGCACGGTGACGCCCTCGCCCTGGAGGTACGTGACGATGTCGCGGAGAAACTGTTTGCGCATGATCGGGTCGAGGCCGAGGGTCGGATCGTCGAGGATGACCAGTTCGGGGCGGTGGGCCAGGGCCAGGAGCAGCCCGAGTCGGGCGTTCTGGCCTTTGGAGAGGTGCTTGATGCACGTCTTCGATGAGAGCTCGAACCGCTTGAGCAGGTCGGCCGCCAAGGCCGGGTCCCAGGTGGGGTAGAAGGGGGCCAGGAACGAGATCATCTCGGCGACGCGCATCCAGCCGAACATCTGCTGGTCCTCGGCGAGGTAGCCGACGCGGCGGCGGATGGCCACCGATTGCCGCGCGGGGTCCATGCCGAGGAGGCGGATCGTGCCGGCGTCGGGTCTCAGCAGCCCGAGCATCATCCGTATGGTGGTGGTCTTGCCGGCGCCGTTGCGTCCGAGGAAGGCGTAGGTCTTGCCCGCCTCGACGGCAAACGAGAGGTCCTGCAGGACCGTGGTGCGGCCGAATCGCTTCACCACGTGCTCGACTTCAATCGCCATGTCGCCCATGTCATTGTCTCCCGGCGGGCCGCAGGGTCGCGGCCCGCTCACCTTGCACCACGGCCACCGTCTGCGGACGCCACCCAAGCGCCCTCGCTCCGCCCCACCATCCCTGCGCCACCCAAGCGTCCTTGTTTCGTTTCCGCTTCGCATCAGCCGTCGCCGTCGGCGCCGTCCTGCCCGTCGCCGTCACGTCGCCGGTAGATATCGTCCACCAGTTGCCGCACGCAGTCGGCGCTGAGGCCCAGGCGCGAGGCGTGTTCGACGAGCAACTCGGCCTCGGTCCGCAACTGGTCGCGTTGCTGCTGGAGCTGGCCCTCGGGCTGGCGGTCGGCGACGAAGGTTCCTGCTCCGTGGCGCATGTCGAGCAGTCCCTCGGCCGTCAGGCGCTCGTAAACCCGCAGAATGGTGTTCTGGTTGACGGCCAGCTCGCGGGCCAGGGCCCTGACGCTGGGCAACTGGTCTCCGGGGCGCAGGGCCCCCGAGGCGCAGAGCGACCGCACCTGGTCGGCAATCTGCCGCGTGATGGGCACTCCCGAAGATGGCTCGACGCGAATATACACGGCTCCGCCCGCCAATGTGACTACAGTAGTATAACAGTATTCTGTTGTTTGTCAAGCGAGATTCTTCGGACGCCGGCGGCGTGGGTGCATCCCCTCTCAGCCGGTCGTCTTTCGGGCGGCCCCCGCGTGGGCCTGCGACGGAACTTCCTGCCGCGGCGTGCGTATCTGCTGTAGAGGCCACGCGTTCTGTCACTGTGCTGTGGCTGTTCCGCCCCCCCCCGGGGGGGGCAGCCCGGTCTGTGTCCACCTGAGGAGTCGCACCATGAGATGCCTTCGGCCTGTGGCGTTCGTCGCCTTGTTCCTCCCGGTCTGCCTTCCGGCATTCGGACAAGTGCCGGAGGCCCCCGCGGCACCCTCGGCGGCGGCCGCGCCTGCATGTGCCGCCGAACCGCTGTTTGACCTCGGTCGCGTCGAAGGCATGGACCGTTACAGCGGCCCGCACGAGGGCACGGCCCTCCTGGCCGCGCGCGGCTGGCTCGTCTCGCCCGAAACGCACCGGCAGATCTTCGACTTCTACTATGCCAACGACCTGCCCTACTTCATCACCACGGATTCGGCGTTGCACCTCTGGCGGGTGATCCTGGAAGAGGGCATGCAGGGCTTCGAGGGGCGGCAGCACAGCGTTCTGGCCTCGTTTCAGGCCCGGGCCTGGACCCTGCTGACCGAGGGGCGCGAGAACGAGCAGGTCGTGGGGCGCGTGGAATGGCCCGAGGCGGCGCAGCTTCGGGCCGCAACGATGGTCGCTGTGGGCAGGCGTCTGCTGACGCCGACCTGGGCGCCGCGGACCGAGGCCGGGCAGGCGCTGCTTGCGAGGGTCGCGGCGGACGTTGACGCCGAGCTGGCGCGGATCGCCGCCGGACAACCGGCCGTCTCGCCCCTGTTCGGAAACACGACGGTGGACTACTCGCTGTTTGCGCCGCGCGGCGCACTTGGGGCCGTGCCGCGGCTGGCGCCGTTTTTCCGCGCGCGGCAGTTCTGGGCGACGCCGCTGAACCTGGACGACGACGGCGCCCTGCGGACGGCCGTCGCCCTGGGAATTCTCTGCGACGATCACGGCTACAGCAACGCACTGACCGGTCCGTACCAGGGGCTGCTCGGACCGGACAATCTGCCGTCGGTGGTGGAGATGATGCGGACGCTGCAACTACTGGACAACGGTACGACGGCGCTGATGCGTGAGCAGAGCGCGTCGCGTCGGTTGCTCGAAGGCCGCGGCCTGGACGAGGCCCGGGGACGGTTGCGGACGGGTCTTCGTCAGCCGCTGGTGCCCATCGGGGCCGACCTGCGGCAGGTGCTGACCGAGGCGGGGGCCGACGGAGCCGCGCGCCCGCTGCGCGTCGCCGTGTGGCCGCAACTGGCGTTGCCGGACGCGGCCATGATGGCTCGGTGCGTGTGGCCGCACGTGCCGGCACCGCGGTTTCCGAGCGGTCTGGACGTGATGGCCTGCTGCGGCAACGACCGGGCCCTGCAGGTGCTGCTGGCCGAGGCGGATGAGGCCAACCGCGTGGCGCTGGAAGCGGCCGTCCGCGACGTGCGCCGGAAGCGGCATCGCCTGCTGAGTCGGTTCGAGACGCGCGAGGACCGGCGCCCGCGCGACCGCTGGGCGGAACCGCTCGACGACGGTGAGGTGTCCGGCGGCGTTCAGTGGCTCGACGCCGAGTACGGCGCGGTCTGGGCGGGCCTGGAGCCGGTCTTCGCGGCGCTGGCCGAGCCGGGGCTGACGGCGTCGCACCCACGGTTCATGGCCACGGCGTCCTACGCCGACAAGTCGCTCAACACGTCGCTGGCCTTCTGGGCAGGTTATCGGCACACCTTCGCGCTGCATGCGCCGCCGATGGCCGGCTACTTCGGGGCGGCCGGGCTGACGGCTTCAGGGTACGTCGAGCCGAACGTGCCGTTCTGGGTGGCCCTGGACGACCTGGCCCAGCGGACGGACGTCTGGCTGCGCTCACACGGACAGGACTCTGCGAAGATGCCGCAACTTGTCGAGCTCTGCAAGCGGGCCCGCACCATCGCCGAGAAGCAACTGGCCGGTCGGCCCGTCTCGCCCGAGGACAACCAATGGATGACCGGCTACGGGAAGCGGGCAGCCGCGCTGTGCGGCTACGAGATTCTGCTCACGGAGGATCGCGACGAGAGCGGCACGGTGGTCGATCTGGCCACCGACTGTCTTCTGGAGGACGTCCTCTACGTCGGGGCCGGTCGGCCGCGGGCGATCTACGTGATCGTGGACTACGGCGGGCGGCTCCAACTGGCCCGCGGCGGAGTGATGAGCTACCGCGAGTTCACGCGGCCGCTGGCCGACGGGCGGTTGACGGATGCCGGCTGGCACGAGATGCTGGGCGGTGGGGCCGAGCCTGCGCCTCCGCCGTGGCTGGGCTCGCTCGGGGTCGAGTTCACGCACGAGGGGTTGGTGGCGGCCATCGGCGAAGGCCGCGTGAGTCCGGAGGCGATCAACCGCCACGCGAGCGGCGACATCGCCCGGGCGTTGCTGGAGGCCTGCGTCGCTCGTTCGCCGGACACGGACAATCCGCAGTGGCCCGCCCGGCGGTTGGCCGCGCACCTGGGGCGGTTGCTGGAGCGGCACGGCGAGATCGCCGATCTGCCGCTGGTGGAGGGGTACGTTGCCTGGGCCGAGGCGTACGGGTGCCGCATCGAAGCCCTGCCGCGCAGGGCGGAGTTCGTGGAGTACTACATCGGTCTGGCGACTCGCTGGTCGAAGGAGCCGGAGAAGCAGGAGCTGTGGCAGAGCGTCGGCCGGGCGCTGGCGCGGACCGACGCTCCGGCGGCGCGGGCGTGGCTGAAGGAGGCCATGGCCGAGCCGGGCGACCGGCCGCGGGGCCTGTCCGAGGCACTGGCCAGGTTGGGTCGCGACGGCTTGCCGGAGGCTGCGCTCGAAGTCCTGACCGATTACCTGGTGGCGGACCTCGACCAACTTGCCGCCGCGGCGCCCGGCGACACCAGGTCGCAAGTCAACCTGCACAACGTGCGCTCGAGATTGGAGTGTCTGTGGCCCTATTGGTCGATCCCGCGAGAGAAGTGGCTCTGCGGAGTGCAGGGGCAATGGCAGCGCACGCCCGTGCCGCCCATGGCGTATCCCGAGCACCAGGCGGCGCTGCGGGTCCGCGTGGTCGCCGGGTTGAAGCGCCTGGCGGACCGGACGGCCGACAACGAGTCGCACTGGGGATTCGAGGACCTCGAGCATCTGGCTTTCTGCCTGGGCCCGGAGATTCTCGAGACGGCCCTGGCCGAGAGGGTGAGGAAGAACCCCCTGGCGAGCCTCTACGCCGGCATTCCCGAAGAACCCGTCAAACGATTGCTGCGTAAGCCGTGAAGGGCCTGCGGTATCACTTCTTCAAGTCCTGAAGGGGCGGCAGCATGTTCCGGCGGCTCACGCCGCCGGCTATTGCAGAAACCGCGTGGGTCCGGGGGACCCACCGTACGCGCTGCAAGCAGGGCGAGGGATTGGAGGAGCGTGCTTCGCACGCGCGTTGACTGAGAGGCCGCGTGGGTCCGGTGGACCCACCCTACGCGCTTGCAGAAACCGCGTGGGTCCGGGGGACCCACCGTACGGGTTTTCGGCGTTCGACCCTCACCGCCCCTCGGCTGCGCTCGGGGCACCTCTCCCTGCATGCAGGGCGAGGGGTTCAGGGAGCGTGCTTCGCACGCGCGTTGACGGGGACCGCGTGGCTGCGGAGCAGCCACCCTACGCGCTGGCGTTCGGCATGCCTGACGGGGCTGGCACGGCACCCAGCGTTGACTGAGAGAACGC
>Ga0123329_1004847_pt1 | contig 10347 bp, 10 predicted proteins | sample BioC12SIPDNA_FD_89703 | JGI IMG/M metagenome (GOLD analysis project Ga0123329, IMG submission 89703) | Anaerobic biogas reactor microbial communites from Washington, USA - Biogas_R1_B C12 SIP DNA | ecosystem: Engineered > Bioreactor > Anaerobic > Unclassified | place: Washington, USA | collected... | reverse complement strand
GGGACCAGCACCGCGCGCGGCACTTCCGTTTCCATCACCAGCAGCGTAACCGCGATCACCGAGAGGGATAGCAGTACCGCACCAAGCGCGATGTACGGCTCGCGGCGCTTGCCAAACAGGGGATAGCCGTCGGACAGATAGCCGAGCCACGCGCGCGCCGGCGCAACGACCAGCGTCATCGCGAAGAACAGCCCCACCAGCGAGGCGGGTAGCTTGAGCTCGACGATCATCACGCGGTTGAGCGTGCCGGTCACCAGCACCAGCGCCAGCCCCAGCCCCAGCGGGAACAGCGCCAGCCGCGCGATGTTGAGTTTTGTGAGGAACCGGGACATGCTACATCCTGCGCTCTGGGTGCACTGGCGTCCAGACCGGACCCGCCAATAGTAGCGGATTATCGCGCAGAATGGTAGAAAAAGTGAGAAACTGATGTAGATTTACATAGAATTTGATGTAGAGGCTGGCTTGAGCGAACCACTACTCGCTGTCTTTCACGCACAACCCCACCAGATGCTCCGCCATGGAGCGCGGCAGAACGCGCACCAACGCCACGTTGAGGCGGAACAGCAGCGGATGAAACGCGAAATACGTCGGATCGTGGATTTGTTGCAGCGTGTCCAGGCGCAGCCCGGCGCCATGTGACAGCGCGTCGATCGTTCGCTGTGTGTTGGCGCGATAGACAACCGGAAACGCGTCCGCTTCCTCGCGCCCATACAGGTGCGGCACCAGCCAGCGTTGCAGCGGGCCGAACACGCGATTGATCAGCGCGGCGGGGCTGTGCGCGCCGGGCGCGACAAAGATAAACGCGCCGCCGGGCCGTAGCACGCGCCCGACTTCCCCGAAGACGCGCGCCGGATCGGTCAGATGCTCCAGCACCCAGCTTGCGAGCACAAGATCGACGCTGCCCGCCGGCAGAGGTAGCGCGTCTGCCAGGGCGACCGCGCGCGGCAGATCGGGCAGGCGATGTCCGGCCAGCGAGGCGAGGTCCGGATCCAGGCCGAGCGGGCGATCCACCGCTGCGCCAAGTTGCTCTAGCACACCGCCGCGCCCGCAGCCGAGATCGAGCACCCGCAGACCAGGGTGGAGATGCGCGCGGATCAGCGCTTCGTACTGCTCGGTTGCGGGGCGCCATTCCGGATGCTGGCGCGCATAGCGCGCGCGATAAGCGTTCTGGCGGTCGAGCGACAGCGGCATAGCGGCCCCCTCACCCGGCGTCAGCGCATTGTGATGCGGCTGCCGTCAGCGGTTTTCGTGATCTCGATCTGGACCGGGAAGGCGTCGCGCAGGTCTTCGACGTGCGTGATCACCAGCAGCAAGTCGAACGCGTCCTGCACCGCGGTGATCGCCTCGACCAGTCGCTGGCGGCCGTTCTCATCCTGCGTGCCGAAGCCTTCGTCCATGAACAGCGTGCGAAGCTGCGCCCCGGCCCGGCGCGCTAGCATCTGGCTCAGCGCGACGCGGATCGCGAAATTGACGCGGAACGCCTCGCCGCCCGAATACGACTCATAACTGCGCGTGCCCAGCTCGTCGCTGATCAGGATGTCGAGCGTCTCCGCCACGCCGCCGGTGCGTTTTTCGCGCTGGGTGTCCAGCCGGACGTGCATCCGCCCACTCGTCATACGGCTCAGCAGGTGATTGGCAGCCTCTTCCAGCTCCGGGATCGCGGCCTCAATGATCATCGCCGGGATGCCGTTTTTGCCGAACGCGCCGCGCAACGTCTCGTAGATCGCCTGCCGCTCGGCAAGATCGGCGCGCCGCGTTTCCAGGTCGGCCCGTCGCTTGCGCGCGTTCTCCAGCGCGGTGAGCGCCTGCTGGGCGCGGATCACCTGCTCCTGCGCGCGCTGTTCTTCGCTGCGGCGGCGGCGCATCTCGTCCTCGCGGCGGCGCGCTTCCTCGACGGACTCTCGCAGCCCGTCGATCTCTTCCTGCGCGGCCTGGACCGCTTCCTCTTCCTCGGCCAGCACGCCCAGCCACCGCTCGCGGCGCGCTTCGGCGCTGGCGAGCGCGCTCTCCACTTCGGGCAACTGCGTCAGCGCGGTGTCAAGCGCGCGCTGGCGCGCCTCGAACTCGTGATAGGTCGAAAGCGTTTCACGGGCGGCGTTGTGCGCGTCAGAGTCGTAGCCCAGCGCGTCGATCTCGGCCTGGATCGCGGCGCGCTGCTGCTGAAGCTCTTGCGCGTAATCCTCGTTGGCGATCATCTGCTCGATGACGTCCAGCTCTGCCGCTTCACGCTGGATCGTGGTGGCGGCGTCCTGCGCCTGATCCGCGCTGGCACGCAGGTTGGCGACGCGGTCACGCTGGGCGGGCAGCGCGCGGAGCGTCAGGTCAATCGCGGCGATCGTCTCTTTGTGCTCAGCCAACTCGGCGGTGATGGCTTCGGCGCGGGCGGTGTTGGCGCGGTGCTGATCGCCGCGCGTCGTACCTTGCGCGCGCAGGTCTTCCAGCAGCGCAACTTTCTGCGTTTCATCGAGCGGTTGGCCGCACAGCGGGCAGGTCGCTTCGGCGGCTTCCAGATCGTCAATGCGCGCCTTAATCTCCTGCATCTCGGTGAACAGCGAGTTGTTGGTGACGCGCAGCGCGGCCATCTCTTCTTTCAGCGCGCCTACCGTCTCGCGTAGTTCATCGCGACGCTGTTCTTCCGCTTCGAGCGCCTTGACTTCCGTTTGCATGTCGGCCAGCTCAGACTGGTAGCGTTCCAACTCGTCGGCAGTGCGCTGCGCTGAGGCGATCCGGTCGCGGTGGACGTTCGCTTGCGACTCCAGCTCGGCGCGCGCAGCGTTGATCGCGGTCGTGACGTCGTTCAGTCGCTCTTTGATCGCGCTCATCGCCTGAAGCTTTTCGCCGAGCGCCTGGTCCGCCTGCCGCGCTGCCTGAAGCTGCGCGTAGCCGTCCTCGATCGATTCGCGCTCTGCCAGCACGTTCTGCACCTCGGCGAGCCGCTGGCGATGACGCTCAAGATCGCGCTCGATCTCTTCGAGGTCGTCCTGCCGCTGGCGGACGCGGTGCTGCGCTTGAGAGAGGCGTGTCTGTGCGGCGCTCATTTGCTCCTCGGCCCCGGCGACCTCGGCATAGAGCGCCTCGGCCTCTTCGCGGAGCTTCTTCGCGTCGTCCAGCGCGCTTGTTGCCACTTCGAGGTCGCGGCGCAGCGCAGGCTCCTCGGCTTCCTGGCGCTCGATCTCTTGCAGGCGGACCGCAATCAAATCCAATTCCTGCTCGATCTGGCGCAAGACCCGCTTGGCGCGGTCCTCATAGATCTGCCACTGTTCCAGCCCCAGAATGTTGCCGAGGATGTCTTTACGCTGCGCGGGCGGCTTGACAGTGAAGGCGTCGGCGCGGCCCTGCTGCAAGAAGGCCGAGTGAACAAACGTCTCGTAGTCGAGGCGCAGCAGATCGCATATTTTCTTGTCCGTCTCGCGGATCGAGGGCGCGCTGATCGGCTGCCACGTCTGCTTGGCGTCATCCCACGCGAACAGGTCCAGCGCGCTGCGTCCCTGACGGGCGGTTTTGCCCATCTGTCGCTTGCGCACCACGCGATAGCGGTTGTCGCCCTGCAAAAAATCAAGCTGGACCATCATCTCAGTCTGGCCCTGGTGGATCAGGTCGTCGTCGCTGCGCGTGCGGGCGCGGCCCCACAGCACCCAGGTGATCGCATCCAACAGCGAGGATTTTCCGGCGCCATTTGGCCCGGTCAGGCACGCGAGATGCACGCCGTCAAACTCGAGCGCGTCGGGGTTGCGATAGGCTAGAAAGTTACGGATTTCCAGGCGAACAGGCAGCATTTTTAGCTCTTAGCAATCAGCAAGTAGCAGTTAGCAAAGGCAAAGGGCGTCCACACAGCGATGCTCAGTCGCTCATATGTGCGGAACGTACCCGCTATTGATACCGCGCCCGGCGGGATTTTTCCAGCTTTGGTGTGGCGGGGATGGCGCGGCGGGGAAGCTGTGCTCTCCCCATCCTTCCGACCTTCGGTCGGCTTTTCTTCCCCAGGATGAGGGAAGGAAAAGAACAGCGCGCTCCCCTTCCCTCATTTCGGGGGCGAGGGGCCGAGGGATGGGGGGCATTATCAGGCGCAAGTGCGTAACACGCGCTAATCCTCTTGCTCAAACAGGGCGCGCGCGTGCTCGACCAGCTCCTCGATGCGATCCGGCGTGACCTCTTTCGTGGCGAGATAGCGCTCCAGCAGTTCGACCGGCGTCAGCCCTTCCGGGGTTGCGCCGAGCCGCAGCCGCGCCGGGCGCTCCACGCTGCGAGTGAGCGCGGCGACGTGGTTGGCGCCCGCCTCACGCAGCGCGATCTGGATCGCGCGTTCGTCCAGCAGCAGGTCCGTCTCCGGGTCAGCGGTGATGATCATCCGCACCACGGCGTCGCCCAGTTCATGCCGCGCGATCGTCTCCAGCGCGACTTGCGTCGGGTCGCCCGCGCCGCGCACATCCGCGCGCAGCGTGATAAACGGGCGACAGTCCGAGCGCACAAACTGCCACGCAGTAGACCCCCGCGCCAGCTCCACCCAGCAGAAGCCCTTCTCGTCGCCTTCCTCGCCAAAATCGATTCGTTCCAGGCTGCCGCTGTACACTACCGGCGGCACGCCCTCGCGCCCCAGCGTCAGGCATTGGTGGCGGTGAATGTGCCCCAGCGCGACGTAATCCCACGCCGGGTCCGAGACGGTGCTGAGCATCACCATCACATCGCGCCCGAGCATGATGCTGCGCTCGCTGCCGAGCACCGCGCCCGACACGCTGAAATGCCCGGTCAACACGCGCGGCAGGTCCGAGCCTGCCACCTGATCGGCCATCCCGCGCAGCGTGCGGTCAAGCTGCTCGCCCAGCGCCTGATCGATCTCCGCGATCGTGCTGGCGTGCGGAACCTCAACGCCGCGCAACAGGCTGCGTACCGGGTAAGGCGCGGTAGCGATCAATGCGTTCCCGCGTTTGGTGGTCACTTCCTGCACGCCATAGTCTCGCCCGAGGATCGTGTTGGGCACGTTGAGCGTCTCGTAAATCTCGATGCTGGATGCGCGCTTCTCGATCATCGGCAGGTCATGGTTGCCGACAAGCAGCACGACCGGCGCCATCTCAGCCAGGTCCTGCACGCGGTACGCGAACTCGCGCTGGAAAGTGGGCGACGGATTGCGCGATTTGAACGCATCCCCCGCGAACACGACCAGGTCCACATCGTTGTCGCGCGCATAGTCGATCATTTCGTCCATGCGCCGTAGAAAGTCCATCACGCGGGAGCTGAGGCCGGTTTCGGGGTCGGTCCGGCCATAATTCTCCATGCCGATATGCGTATCGGCGAAGTGAAGCATGCGAATCGGCTCGGTCATTGGCTTACTCATTCTCGTTGATCGCGGCACTGCCTCGTTGGCGCGGTGGCCTGCTGCGGCGGATAGCGGCAATCACGGTGTCGTGCAGATAGCGGTTGGTGACCACGACGCCCCGGTTGCGGGTCATCAGGCGCCCGGTGCTGAAATCGAGCTCGCGCCCATAGACATCCGTGATGCGCCCGCCAGCCTCGTCCACAATCGCATACCCGGCGACATGATCCCACATCTTCTCGATGTACCCTTCGTCCGGCGCGAGGCGCACGAAGAAATCAGCCTGACCGGCGGCGATCATGGCGTGCTTGTCCTGGCTGTCGAGCTGGCGCTCGGGCGCGTCCGGGCCGCGACCCAATGCCTGTGCCATCCGCCCCAGGAACGCGCGGTCGGTGTGCGCTGACTCAAAGCTGGACAGCATCAACGCGCGGGCAGGCTCAAGCTGCGCGGAGACCTGAATCGGTTCCGGCTCGCCGCCATACAGTGGCTCAAGGAAAGCGCCCGCGCCCTGCCGCGCATAGATCAGCGCGCCGGGTTCGTCAGGCGCATCCGGCTCGTCGCTGTAGTAGCCCGGCGAGGCCAGCACACCCAATACCGGCTGAAAATCGATCAACAGGCCAATGGCGACGCAGTAGTGCCGCCGCGCGAGGAAGCCCTTCGTACCGTCGATCGGGTCGATCACCCAGGTGCGCGGCGCGGTCTTCTGCTTGCCATAGTCCAACCAGGCGCAGATCTCCTCTTCGAAGACGTAGCCGCCGACCGCATCGGTCACGTAGCGCTGCACCAGCGCGCGCTGCTCGTCGCTGAGCAGCAGCATAAACTCTTCTGAGCGCTCCTCAGAGAGCACCGCATCATCAGGATAGTTCGACGCGAGCGCGTTTCCGATCAGCGCCTGCGAGGCGTAGTCCGCGATGGTGACAGGCTCGCGGCCATCCTTCTGCGCTGGATCAACCAGTTCCTCTTGAATGGTCTGGCACAGTGACGCGGCCATCCGCGCAATGGTCTTAATATTGAGTAAGTCATCATTTGTAACGCGCACGACGTATGCTCCCCGGTAGTTGGCGCAGCGCGCTATTGTAGCGCACGCCCCCGCGCGATCAAACCACGTATTCCCTGATTGAGCGCGCTTACGCTACAATCGAAGGGAATGGCTTTTCGCTGACGAAAGGGGCTTTTGATGGACAACGAAACTCTGGTGAGGGCGCTCAACGAAGACCTTGCGAACGAGCTTCAAGCCGTGATTATGTACACCGTCTACTCGGCAAAAGTCAGTGGGCCGTGGTGCCCGCAGCTTGTGCAGTTCATGCAGACTGAAATTGCGGACGAGCTTGGGCACGCGCAGTTCCTGGCGGATAAGATCGTCGCGCTGGGCGGCGAGCCGACCACCGATCCGGTTCCCGTGCCGAAGGCGACCACCGCGCGCGAGATGCTGCAGGCGATCGCCGAGGCTGAGCAGAAGGCGGTCGCCGGATACACCGAACGCGCCCAGATGGCGGAAGAGTTCGGGGATAAAGGGCTGGTCGTGCAGCTTGAGGACATGGTCCGCGACGAGCAGGGCCACATGGAAGAGACGCTGAAGTTGCTGAAGAACTGGGAAGGCTAGCCGCGCAGCGGACATCCGCTTATATGCGCCGGGCCGGAGAGCAATCTCCGGCCCGGTTTGTTTTCCGGCTATTCGATCTCCTGCCGCTCCAGGATCAGCGCGCTCCCGGCGACGGACAGCACGGTAATCGCCAGCGTGACAGCCAGCGCGCCCCAACGCGCCGGTGCGTCGATCTCCTTCGCCAGCGCTGCGCCCCATCCGGTCAGGGTGCCGGGCGCCAGGTTGGTGAACATCCCCAGCAGCGAAAGCAGCAGCACGAACCCGAACGCCAGCGCGCCCGCGCCGGTCATGCTGCGGCCCAGCGCGCTCGCCAGCAGCGTCAGCGCGATCAGGCACAGCAGCCAGACATAGATCAGCGCGACCATCGCCGTGAAGCGACCGATATCCTGCGCCTCGAACAGGATCGCGGTGTACGCATAGTCGGCCAGGGCGCCTAGCAGCACTGCCACGCCGAACAAGATCGCCAACGCGGCGAATTTTGCCAGCACGAACGTCCGGCGCGGCAGCGGGTGCGGAAAGACCAGCGCAAGCTGCCCGCGCTCCCGCTCGCCCACAATGCCACTGAACCCGACCAACACCGCCAGCAGCAGCCCGAACTGCGTCACGTTGTTGACGAATTGATCGACCGCATCGCGCGCGGACGGCTCCGGTAAGATGATCTGCACCTCGCCAAGCTGCCCCTCGCCGAGCGCTTCGAGCAGGTCCGGCGTGAGCTTGGCGATGATCGGAGACATCAGGCCGAACGCCACCAACACGATGACCACGACCAGCGCTTTGCGCGTGCGCCACTGCTCGCGCAGTTCTTTGCGAAGTTGAATGAGAAAGGTGCGCATCACGCCCTCTCCCCGGCGGTCGCCACGTTGTTCGTCAGCCGCAGGAAGACATCCTCGAGCGTCGCACCGACCATCTCAACCCGCCGCACCGCGCGATCAGTGAGCATCGGCAGAAGCGCGCGTCGCGCCGTCTCTACCTCGTTAACGGTCACGCGCAGGCGCGCGCCCTCGTGCTGGACGCGCTCGGCCCACGGTTGCGCGCCGATCTGCGCCGCGAGCGCTTCGAGCGCGGGCGCGTCTTCCGGCGCGACATCAATCTCGAAGATCGGCTGCGCAAAGCGAGCCAGCAATTCGTCGCGCCGCGCCTGAAGCAATAGCTCGCCTTCATGCAGGATGCCGACCTCGTCGCAGATGCGCTCGGCGTCGTTGAGGATGTGCGTCGAGAAGAAGATCGTCAGCTCGCCGCGCAGATCGCTCATAATGTCAAGCATTTCCTTGCGCCCCGCTGGGTCCAGCGCGGACGCAGGCTCATCCATCAGCAGCACGGCGGGCTGCGGCAACAGAGCCTGCGCCAGCCCCAGTCGCTGCTTCATCCCGCGCGAGAAGCCGCCGATCTTGCGCTTGCTGACGTCGCCCAGGCCGACACGATCCAGCAGCGGGTCGATGGGCGGCTCGGAGATGGCGTGCAAGTCCGCGATGTAGCGCAGGAACTCCGGCGCGGTCATCCAGTTGTAGAAGCTCGGCGTGTCCGGCAAATAACCGATCGGCGGGCGCTGCTGGCCGCCGACGCGCACGCCCTCGATCGTGATCTGCCCGGCGGTCGCGCGGGCCAGCCCGGTCATGATGCGGAGCGTGGTCGTCTTTCCGGCGCCGTTCGGACCGAGGAAGCCGAAGATCGCGCCGCGCGGGACAGTCAGGTCGAACCCTTTGAGCGCGGTAAAATCACCAAAACGCTTGGTCAGGCTGTGAATCTCAATTGCGTGTTGATCCATCAACTAGTAGTCCTCTTTGCGGCCGAGAAAGAAGTAGAGCGCCGGTCCCCAGAACTGGCCGAGCGCGACGATCAGCGCCCAGGCCCAGGTTGGCAGCGGCGGGCGCGTCCCACCCCGCTTGTAGATGTCGTAGAGCGCGTACGCGGCGAGCGCAAGTTGCAGAACAACCAGCGGCGCGACAATGACAGCGATTTCGGATGTTTCCATCAGATGACCCCTTCGTGTGTTGCGAGGATCTACCAATGCACAGGTGCGGGGCCGGGAGGTGTGAAAAATCCCCGGACAGAGGTGTCCATCCGGGGATAGGAAGCATTGACAGCCCCGTCCAACTTACTCGATCTTGTCGACCGGGTCAATTGTCGAGGCGGCTGGCGGCGGGTTTTCACCGCCGGCTTCTTCGCCTTCAATCGAGATGCGCTGCGCGGCGCGGCGGACCTCATCCTCGGCGTCCGAGCTCTTGGCGCTGTGTCGCACCTTGTCGATGGTTTCCTTCACCTTACCGACCAGCTCGTTCGAGATTTTGCCCCAGTCGGCGTCTTCCGTGGTGCCGACCAGCCCGGCAACCCACGAGCGGACATCATTCTCGACCTTCTGGCCGATGTCCACCCACGATGCCTCGGCGGGCTGCTCGCCCTCCTGCGCCGGCTCTGCGTGGACTGCTGAAGCAATTCCCTGGCGGATACGGTTCTCCATCTGGCTGGTGATCGTCGGCCAGTCAGCGTTTTCTTCCACGCCCACCCAGCCTGCGATCGCGCTGCGGGTGTTCGCGTCCATCTTGACGCCGACCTCTTTCCAGTCGGCGTTCTCATTCGCGCCCACCCACCCGGCAATCGTGCGCCGCACCTTCACGTCGATGCGGTCGTCCAGATCGTCAAAATCGGTCGCTTCGGGGTTGTCGGCCCAGTCCTGCACGGTGTCTTTGATCTCTTCGTCCAGCTTCGCGCCCATCTCTTCAGGCGTGGGCGCCGTATTATTCTCGGTCATCGCGTTCCCCTTCTCTGCTGTCGCCACGTGTTGTCAGGTGGTTCTGTTACCCATTACGTCAATTGGCAGCGGCGGGTTGCTCGCCTATGACGATTTTATGGATTTCTTACGCGTTTACCCATTTGCGCAGGTCTTCGAGGTGGCTGCGCAGATGCACGTGGTAGTTGAACCAGATGACGTCGATTACCGTGGCGGTGTTGCCGTTAGGGAACGTTCCGATCATGTGAAGCTGCTCATCCGTCGCCGCCTGGACAAGCTGCCTTGTCCCGATGTGCGCCGCGAACAGCATGGCGTGGAAGCTGTCGAGGGTCGCGGTGCTGTATATCTGCCGCCAGTACGGGTCGCCGATGACCGTTTCAACGACGCCGCCGTCACGTGGCTGCATGAGGTAATACGGCGTGGATTGGATCGATCCGAGCAGGTGGCCGAGGAACTGCCGCCCGGTCCAGGCAGGGCCGTCGATCGGCATGCGCGTGTCGAGCCTGTCCGCGAACCGCGCCAGCAGCCCGTCGAACGCGCGCCAGATATCGTCCATCTCGGCAAGCAGGCGCTCTTTGGTGACAGGGGCATTTTCGGACATGACGAATACTCTTTGACTCTAGCGGCTATTATTTGCTTTTACGGACGGCGTAGGTGTCGAGGCTGTTTTTTCTCGTAGGGGCGCAGCTTGCTGCGCCCCTACAT
>Ga0123329_1004845_pt1 | contig 10351 bp, 4 predicted proteins | sample BioC12SIPDNA_FD_89703 | JGI IMG/M metagenome (GOLD analysis project Ga0123329, IMG submission 89703) | Anaerobic biogas reactor microbial communites from Washington, USA - Biogas_R1_B C12 SIP DNA | ecosystem: Engineered > Bioreactor > Anaerobic > Unclassified | place: Washington, USA | collected... | reverse complement strand
GGACTTTTTGATCTCGGCGATGATGGCGTTGACGTCGGCGTTTTCGAGGGTCAGGCTCACCGGTTGCTGCAGCGCCTTCTGCATCTTGGTGAGCGGGGTGACGATCACGTTGGTTTCTCCCATGACGTGCTGCCGCTGGCGGTAGCGCTGCGGCATGGAGGCGAAACCGAGGGCGTCAGCCGAGCTGAGATCGACGGTGGCTTCGGCCTTCTTGTTGGCGGCCGCGAGCCGCTCCTCGGCCAGGCGCAGGTTGATGCGGCGCTGCAGGTCGGCGAGGCCGACGGCTTCAGGGTCTTTACGCGTGATGTCGATGCAGGCGCTGATCGCTTCCTGGGTCTTGCCGGCCGCGAAAAGATCCTCGGCGGCGGCCACGGCGGGCGAGAGGTCGCGCGTCATGCGGGCGCGCAACTGGGCGAGGCCCACGGCGTCGGGCCTTTTTTCGGCCAGCGCGGTGCAGGCGGCCAGCGCCTCCTGCCGTTGGCCGTTCTCGAAGAGACGCTCGGCCTCCAACACCTCGGGCGACAGGCGGCGGGCCACGCGGCTCTGGAGGTCCTGCAGGCCGGCGTTGACCGCCGCGTTGGTCGAGGGCGCCACGCTGGCCACGATGAAGGAGCGCAGGTAGCCCTGCTCGAACAGGCGCTCGGCCTCGGCCACTTCCGGCTCCGACTCGGCCGGGCCTTTGCCGTACCAAGGGGCTTGCTGGCTGGTGCACCCGATAACCAGGGCCAGAGAAGAGGCCAGAAGGAGCGAGGCGGTGGTGACGATGTTTTTCATAAGCGTGCGGTGTTTTTCGGTGTTCGTTCATATCGGGCACGGCATGCCGTGCCCGTTCAGAAAAGTTTTCAGTCGCGTGATTCGCCGGGGTGCAGCGTACCCTCCCACCAGGGCGGCCCGACAAAGACATTGCCGGCGTAGGCCACGTTGAGCGTGATGAATTGTTTGGTGGCGCGGCGGCTGGAACGGTCGGAATAGGCGACACCGTATAGCCGCATGTCGCGCCAGTGGTGATAACAGCGGATGATCGGGATGCGCGACGCACTGTAGGGCAGGGGGTTGCCAGCGGCGTCCGTGCCGCTGTTGCCGTCGCCATAGGACATCTGAGCGACTTTATACTCTCTCAGTGCCGAGTAATCTCCGTCCGGCCATTTACCATCTTTGCCCCAGCCGTGGGTGGCCACCGAAAACTCGTAAAAATAACTGCAGCACTCCACCGCCCGGTTACGCGTGTTTGCCCCGTTGCTCTCGTTGTCGCGGAATTTGTTGGCGTCCAACGCGCTACTATCGCCGATGGTTTCCACGAACTCCTTGGACCTGATCCGGTCACGTCCGCCGTTGCTGTCGGCCCGGCAGACGTACATCGCCCGGTCGTCGACATACTCGGGGTAGAGGTTCGAGAGCCAGTCCGGCGTACGGTTGTCGTGCTCGCCGCGGTAGATGGTCAGCGCCACGCCGAACTGCCGCAGGTTGGACTTGCAGTTGGCCTGCCGCGCCTGCTTGTAGCCGGACTGCACCGAGACCACCAGCGCGGAGCCCAGGATGCCGAGGATCGCAATCACCACCATAAGCTCGATCAAGGTGAAACCGCGCCGCGATTGGCATGATGTCTGCAGACTGTTCAGACAGTCAGCCCGATGCGTGCGAACGCGGCGTAAACAGGGGTCAGCTATGTGAAGGCGTGCCATTCCGTTGTTGAGTGGCAGAAATCATGCCAAAAGCGGCGGTGTAGAGGCAAGGGCGCAGGTTTAATTTTTGTTCGGAAAGCGAGGGAATCCGGGCGGCATCAAGCCGCCGGATCATGAAGCATGGATACAGCAGTAGGCAGATGGCGGGGTGAACACGGTGCAGGGGTGCGTTGCATGAAACGCAGAGCAAGCGGTTATGACGCAAACGCTAAAGCGCGTCTGGTAGGGACGCCTCGCCGAGGCGTCCGCGGCGGTCTCGGCGAGACCGCCCTACCGGATGCGCATCTGGCTTGTCTTGTTTGGGTGTGTGGCCTGGCAATGTGCGTGACCGTCGCCGCGGCGCAGGCGCCGCGTGATTTGAAGGCGCGCCCGGCCTGGAACGTGGCGGAGGCCGCGGCGCGGCTGATCGTCGAGAAAGATCAGGACGAATTCTTTCTGGCGCGCCTGCCGGCGCGGACCGGTGACCGGCCGGTGGCTGCGGTGCGCGCGTTTGTTTCGACCAATGAGGTCATGACGCGCGTGGTCTGGACGGACGACAGCCACGTGACCGTGCTGGTCGACGCGCGCAGCGCCAAACGTACGCAGATGGTCAAGCTTTACGCGGTGCCGGGCGACCGGCCGGCCGAGCCCGGCCCGCCCTCCCTTGTGGATCCCGCGCCGTTGCGCGGCCGCGCCCAGCGCACGGCCGGCATGGATCTGCCGCGCTCGCTGGCGGACGTGCAGATGTTGGAGACGCGCGTCGACGGTCGCCCGGTCTGGTTCACGGTGAGTGACGCGACCAAACTTCCCTCCACCTTTAAGGAGTGGTACCGTGGCGACTGGACGCGCAAGAACCATCTGGTCGACCTTCAGACGTGGCTGGTGGTGCCCGCCGGCGGCCAGTACCGTTTTGGTTTGGCCGGCGTGGCTCCGGCCTGGTTGTTGGTCGATGGACGTCCGGTCTTGGAGCACCCGGCGCACCAGCCGTACGACAAGTGGACCTCCGGCGAGGATGTGCCGCTCGAGTCCGGCCTGCGCCGCCTGCAGGTGCGCACGGTCTGCCGTCAGGAGATCGACACCGGAATCGCCTGGAAGCGTTCGGGCGAGCCGGGCGCGGCGACCAACATGGTCATGCTGACCGGCGGCGACCTGCGCGAGGGCCGCTGGGAAACGCGCGACCGGATCGTGCACCCTTTCGCGACCGCCGAAAGCGGCGCGGCCTATCGGTTTGCCGGGGTCGATGAGGTGTTCGTGCCCTTTACCCTGAAAGACGGCTCTTCCTGCTGGGGCACGAACCACACGGCGCGGTGGAAATCCGCTGCCTGCCAGGATGAACTGGGCGCGGGCGAGGCGGTGGCCGCAGTTTTCAGAAAAAGCCGGTTGCCGGCCGGCGTGACAGTGACGGCTGAGGCGGCCAGCGGCGAGACAGCCAGTTACGAGACGGTTTTGGCGTACGAAGGCCCGGTATGGTCGGAAGCCCAGGTCTCGACGCGCATCACCGGCATTCCTGCGGCCTGTTACGCCGATGACCGGGTACACCCGATCATCCGCATCCGCACCACGGCGGCCGACGGTCTGCCGTATGAACTGGTCTGCGACATCGAGCGCGCAGACGGCACGCGCACCAACCGTGTGGAGCGGCTGGTGACCGACAAGGGATGGGCGCGCGTCTATCTGGACGAAACCGAGGCCGGGACGCTGGCGCGGCTGGCCTGGTCGCTGCGCCACCACGGCGTCGAGATCAACCGCGGCGCGGCGCGCTTTCTGCGCGAGCCTTATGCCTGTCTGCCGGACGCGGTGTCCGGCGAGACGCTCAAGTGCGGCGATGATTTTATCGTGCTGATCGCCTCGAAAGCGTCGCGCGGCGATCCGGTCGAAGCGCCGGTCGCCCTTTCCGGCACGAACGGCGTGGTGCTGCTCGACGGGTTTATTTATGGGGGAACGCCGAACGCCGAACGCCGAACGCTGAACGTCGAGCCGGGAACAGGGAACTTGAAACCAGAAACCTTCTGCCGTGTGGTGGATGTGCATGCCATTGAGCAAAGCGAGGGGGCCTCCGGCATGTCCCTGTTGTTGCCGCTTGCCTCGCTGAACGGCGTCATGCCGGCGTCGGCCGCGGTGGTTGCCCCGTCGCTGCTGGCGCTCAGCCGCGAAGGGGGCTCCGGCGGGTTTGAGCGCCGTTTGGCCGCCCTGACCGGTCTGCTCTCCAGCCCGGCCGGCGGCAGCCCGCGCGTGGTGCTGGTCGTGCCGCCGGGGTTTGACGTCATGCCCGGTTGCGGCTGCCAGCCTGGCGCGACGCCTTGCCCGCACGCGGCGGAGGCGCGACGCCATGCCGAGACGGTGGTACGCGTCGCGGATGCCCACGGCGTCGAGACGGTCGATCTCTTTACCGCCTTTCAGACGGCTGGACTCAACGAGCCGCTGGTGTCGAACGGCCGGCTGACGTCCAAGGGCACCGCCTTTGCCGAAAGCCTGATTCAAAAGAAGCTCGGCCGGTAAGTCAGTTCAGCATGAACAGGGTGCCGAGTGAAGCGATCCGCACGCTCAGCGTGCCGGCGCTCCGCACGAGGGTCACGTCACCGGCCGGCACGTCGCCGCTGACGGCGAGCGTCCAGTCCGCGAAGCCCTCGCCCGCGAAGGCGCCGCAGGTGAGCAGCGGGTAGAGGCCCGCCCGCAGCCGCGATGCGAAGGTCAGGTTGACCGTGCCGCCGGCGGCGACCGCAAGCGTGCCGGGGATCGCGAGCGACGGCGTGACGGCCGCCTGTCCGAGCGCGTTGGTGCCGATCGTGAGATCAAAAGTGTCGGTCGAGAGCGTGACCGTGCCGGAGAAGGTTTCGGCGAAGGCCGGCAGACGGTCGGGCGTGGTGGCGACGACCGTGCCGGTGCCGTCCACGCGGGCGCCGGAGAAGTCCGTGTAGCCGTCGCGCGCCTTGCCCAGCCATTTGTGCATCAGATAGGCCTCGATGCCGGCGCGCGCGGCGTCGTCCAGCGCGCTCTCGAAGAGGATGATCTCGCCGAGGCGCTCAGGATTCAGATTGGGAGATTCGCCGAGGTTATAGTAGCCGAAATACCCGGCCTGGAAAACGCCTGTCGCTGTGAAGGAGAGCAGTTCTTCCTTTCCGGTGAAGCCGTCGGCCGCGCCGTTCACCGGGCGGCCATCCAGGAAGGTGGGCGCGTTGCGGACGATGTTCGTGGTGCCACTGCCCCAGATCGGCGAGTTGAATGAGTGCGGGTCGTCGCGGGTGATCACCAGATTGGCGCTCACATTGTAGGTGATCGGCACGCCGCCGCCGCGCGAGCTGTCCAGCACGATGAAGCCGGTGCGCGCGTTGGTGACGACGTTTTGGGTTTGCCCGGTACCGAGATAGCTGGGGTTCCGCATCATGCGCAGGGTGTTGCCGCGGATGTCATCCGAATAGATGTTCTCATAGTCCAGCCAGAAGAGGGGCGAGCCCAAGGGCCCCGCGCTTTCGGAGAGCCAGGGGCGGCGGTCGTACTGGTTGCTATTCACGCCGTCACAGGTACCCAGCAGGTAGAGGCCGTCCGATTCGCGGTCAAACAGGCCGGTGACGGCCAGCGGCCGGGTGGGCGTGTAGGCGGATCCCGGCACGACGCGGTTGGTCTGGCTCGGGTCGAACCAGGCGGATCGTCCGGCGGCGGGCACGGCCTCGGGGCCGGGCGGAGCGGGCAGGTCCGCGACGCTCAGCGTGCCGCCGCTGAGTTGCAGCGTGCCGCGGAAGAGTCCGCCGGGCGTGAAGGCGGAGCTTTCCGCCAGGCGCACGGTGCCCTCGCCGTAGAGCTGGCCGACGGTGAAGGTCCGGCCGATCTCCAGTTCCGCGCCGGCCGCGACTGTGGCGGACGGCACATGCGCGTTGGCGTAGATCAGCGCCCATTTCTCGGCCAGATAGGCCTCGGCGGTCATGCGTTCGAGGTCGGTGAGCGCGTTGGTGTAGACCAGCACCTCGCCGTAGTTCTGTCCGCCGGCGGTCTGATAGTCGAAGCGCCAGCCGAGCGCGTTGACGGTCTTGCCCTGCGAGTTGAGGGTCAGGATCTGGTAGCCGCCGTTGAAGCCGGTGTTGGTGGCGGTGACGGCCACGCCGTTGGTCCAAGCCGGATAGAGTGAGGCCAGAATAGGTGTGGCCGGATTGCGGAAGTCGGCCGCGGTCGAACCAGCGCGCTGCAGCGCCCAATCCCCGCCGACAGCCGCCGAGCCGCCGCCGTTCTGGCTGCCGAACATCATCACGACGTGCTGCGGGTTGAGGTTCGTGGAGAGCGGCAGGCGCCGCGCTTCGGTGCGGCTGCCGTATTCCGCCGACAGGGTGGTCTGATACGAACCCATCGAAACCACCGGCAGGCCGTTCTGGTTGTTGGTCATGACGTAGGGATAGACCTGGAAATTGTTCTCGCCGCGATTGTTGTAGCCGTAATAGGGCGCGCCCGGCCGGCAGTCGTTCCAGCGCTGGATGACCGTGAAGTTGTTGGTGAAGACATAACTCTGGTACTGGGTGAAGACGCCCGGGGCCGCGGCGTCGAGCCAGAGGGCCGGCCGGCTGCCGAGCACGCCGGCGGGATCGGGCGCGGCGACGGTCAGCTTGCCCGCCTCGACGCGGAGCCCGCCGGCGGCGGAGCTGAACAGCACGCTCATCGTTTCGGCACCCTGCTTGAGCAGCGTGCCGGGGCCGCTGAGCTGCGTGATCGTGGCCGCGCCGGCGACCGCGAACGTGCCGGAATTCAGATAGAGAGAGTCGAGAACGGTGCCGCTGCCGAGCGCGAGGGAGGCGGTGTCGCTGAGGCGGACGGCCGCGCCCGGCTCGACGGCGTCAACGGTCAAGGCTATCTGATTCGCTGCGGTCAGCGTGGCGCCTGCCGCCAGCGTGCCGACGCGCAGCGCGCCGACGCCGTAAACGCTGAGGGTGCCTTCGAAGCGCTCCACCTCCATCGTTTGGAGGGCCGGTATATAAATTGAATTGCCGGTGCCTGCCCCGACCAGCTTTTTGATGGAGGCGGTTGTCGGGGCGGTCCCGTATCCTTCCGGATACAACGCGAGTGTCGTGTTGCTCTGCACCGTCACGGTGTTGTTGGAGTCGCCGGCCGTGACCTGGTGGAAGACGAACACATTGCCGCCGCCGCAGTAGACATCGCCCACGAAATCGCAAGGCTCCAGGATTTCCAGGCGGCTGTTGCCGGTCTTGACCACGGTGCCGGAACCGGTGATCGCGCCCTGCAGGTTGAAGTTTTGATTGACAGGGAAGAGCGCCGTAGAACCGGTGCCTTCCAGGGCGATGTCGTTGGTGAAGGTGGCCCCGATGCCGTTCCACTTGCCGAGTGCGTCCAGCCAGCACGGCTTGATCGCGGCCGTGAGGTTGGTGCCCAGCACGCGGATCACGGCGTCCTGCGCGACCGCCTCGCGCACGAGGACGGTGATGTTGTGGTTGGTCAGCGCGATGTCGCCCGCGCCGAGCAGGTTGGTCCCGGCCAGCGCGAGCGTGGCGTTGTCGGCCACGCGCCAGGCGCAGGAGGTGGGCCAGGCGTACAGCGTGGCCAGGTCGCGGAAGGTCAGGCATGCATCCGGCGCGGCATTGCTGAAGGCCACGTCCAGGTTGAAGGGCGGGTAGTCGATCTCCAGGCCGGTCGCCCCGAACACGAGGTCGTTTGCGCCGTCCACGATAAGCCGCGCCGCGCCGGTGGTGTTCGTGAGCTGGAGCAGGCCGCCGGTCAGCCGGAACGGCTGCGCCATGTCGTGGTCGGCGAGGTTCAGGACGGCCGAGCCCTCGACCAGGATCTTTTGGCCGAGGTGCCCGTTGTGGGCGGCGCGCAGCACGCCGCCGTCGCCGGGGTCGGCGAAGGCAAAGGCGTTGGTCTGGTTCTCCACGCTGATCAGGTCATTGCTGGGGCTGAAAAGAATGCCGCTCAGGAGTCCGGAGGCCGCCCCGCCTCCGGCCCAGCCGTTGAACACGCGGACTTCGACGCCGTGCCAACCGGCCTCCAGCGGGATGTCCTGCACGCAGGTCGGCTGGTTGTAGACCGTGTTTCTGAAGACGACCTGGCCGTCGATGCCGAGGGCCGCATGATCGTCGATATGCTCGTAGAAACTGTACAGCCCGGCTTGGGGAAGATACCAGCGTCCGGTGTAGACATACTCCGTGTAGGTCTCGGTGATCTTGTTGGTTGCCCAGTAGGCGGAGTCGATGATCCGCGTGAAGGCGCCGTAGGGGTTAAGGCAAGGCGTTCCGACAGAATACGTGTTGGTGCGGGTGTATTCATTGAGGCCCGCGACGCCGGCGTCCGCTCCCGGGAACACGAGGGTGGCTCCGGTTTTGAGCTGTAGGGGATCGGTTCCCAGCGCCTCGCTGTTGGTGACGGCGACAGTCGCGTCCGGGCCGATGACGGTGTCGGCCCGTGCCGAAGTGATCGAGACGCTGCAAACGAGTGCAAGGACATATCCATGACGTTTCATATCCTGTCTCCTTTTCTTGATGCCAGCATGCCACGAGCGATCGCCGCACCGCAATCTCGGTTATGCGAACTCGCCTCTCTATTTTGCGAACCGGCGACACTGAGGTTCAGGCCACACGCAGAACGCGCTCACGCATACGCCAGCTCAACACATACAGGATAATCATAGCACGCCCGATTTCAAGCAGTCATGTCCATTTGCGCAAAAAAAGATGCTGTTTTACGCATCGACCTGCGCCGCGCGCGCTTCGATGTCGGCCCAGCGCTCGAAGGCGGCCTCCAGTTCGGCCTCAGCCTGCGGCAGGCGGGCCTGCGCTGTCGCGATGGCTGCGGGTTCATTCTGGTAGAGGGAGACATCGCCCAGGGCCGAATGCAGGGCCGACACCTCGCCCTCCAGCGCCTCGATGCGCGCGGGCAGCTCTTCTCGGTCCCGCTTCTCTTTGAAGCTTAACCGGGTCTGTGCGCGCACCGCAGGCCGCACCGCTGCCCCGGCGGACTTCTTGGTTGTGTCGGGCCCGGTTGCAGGGCGCTGCAGCAGCCAGTCGGCGTACCCTCCGGGGTAGAGCCCCACGCGGCCGTCGCCCTCCAGCACAAACGTGCTGGTGACCACATTATCCAGGAAATCGCGGTCATGGCTCACCAGCAACAGCGTGCCGGCGTAACCCAGCAACTGCTCCTCCAGCAACTCCAGGGTCTCGATGTCCAGATCGTTGGTCGGCTCGTCCATCACGAGCAGGTTTCCGGGCTGCAGAAACAACTTGGCCAACAGCAGCCGCGCGCGTTCGCCGCCTGAAAGCGCCTTGACCGGTGTGCGGGCGCGGTCCGGCGTGAAAAGGAAATCGCCGAGGTAGCCGAACACGTGTTTGCGCACGCCGCCGACGGTGACCTCGTCTTTGTCGTCTGCAAGGTTCTGGACCACGCTGGCTTCAAGGTCCAGCCGGGCGCGGAGCTGGTCGAAAAAGGCGAGCTGCACGCGCGCACCTGGCGTCACGCGGCCGGCGTCGGGTGTCAGGCGTCCGCATAGCAGATTAAGCAGCGTGGTCTTGCCGGCGCCATTGGGGCCGATGATGCCGATGCGTTCGCCGCGCAGAACCTTGGCGCTGAAGTCGCTGATAACAGGGGCTTCGCCCGGATAGGCGAAACGGAGTTCTTCGATCTTCAGCACCTGTTCGCCGGAGGCTTCGGCCGCATCGAGCTGCAGGCGGCTCACACCGGTTTGCGTGCGCCGCCGCTTGAAGGTTTCGCGCAGCTCAAGCAGGGCCGCCACCCGGCCTTCATTGCGTGTGGTGCGCGCCTTGACGCCGCGCCGGATCCACGCCTCTTCCTGAGCGAGCCGCTTGCTTTTGCGCTCCCAGTAGACCGCCTCGTCGTTGAGCAGATCCTGCTTGCGCTGCAGAAAGGTGGCATAATCGCAGTCCCATCCGGCGAGCTGGCCGCGGTCGAGATCCAGCACCTTCACCGCCACCCGCTTGAGGAAGGCGCGGTCGTGTGTGACAAAGAGACAGGCACAACGGCTTTTGCGCAGGTAACCCTCCAGCCATTCGATGGTCGCGATGTCCAGATGGTTGGTGGGCTCGTCGAGCAACAGCAGGTCGGGGTCGGAGGCCAGTGCACGCGCCATCAGCGCGCGACGGCGCATGCCGCCTGAAAGCGCGTTGAACGGGGTGCCCCCGTTCAACCCGAGCTGGGTCAGGAACAGCGCCGGGCCGGGGTGGTGGGTGTCGCGGGTCTCATGGCTCAAACCCTGCGCGACGAGGTCGGCAACAGTGCCGTCGGTGTCGCCCGGAACATCTTGGGTCAGATAGGCGGTGCGCAAGCCCGGCTGTCGGATGATCTCGCCCGTGTCGGGCGTGACCAGCCCTGCGATAATTTTGAGCAGGGTGGATTTTCCCTCGCCGTTGCTCCCTGTGACGCAGGCCCGGTCACCAGGCTCGATGCTGAAACTGACAGTGTCCAGCACGGCGGGGCCGCCGTACTGAACAGAGACGTTGCGAAGGGATAAAAGCGCCATAGAGGTGACCCGGTCGGTTGCTGATCAGAGAGGGACTGACGTGCGAAGGCGGAAAGTGTAGCGGAACTGGGCTGAGACGCAAGGCCGATGTCTCCACAAATCAGCGGAGGTGCGGCGCGAGGATGGCGGGAATCGCCGCGGCGAAAGCCGTGCGGCGGCCGATGCCCAGACGCTCCAGATCGGAGGTGTCGAGGTGGGCGTCTTGGGGGCGCGGCGCGCCGGC
>Ga0123329_1004841_pt1 | contig 10352 bp, 7 predicted proteins | sample BioC12SIPDNA_FD_89703 | JGI IMG/M metagenome (GOLD analysis project Ga0123329, IMG submission 89703) | Anaerobic biogas reactor microbial communites from Washington, USA - Biogas_R1_B C12 SIP DNA | ecosystem: Engineered > Bioreactor > Anaerobic > Unclassified | place: Washington, USA | collected... | reverse complement strand
TCCTTCATGGGGTTGAAGCGGGGATCGCGGGTGGCGGCGGAAACGGCCATGGCAGCCACCTCCCGCCACAAGGGCCGCGCCGCGGTGAAGGTGCCGATGCAGCCGCGCAGTTCGCCCTGGCGGTGGATGGTGACGAAACATCCCCGGTGTTGGTTCAGGGCCGGTTCCTCCCGCTCTGCGGCGACGACGTGCCCGGTGCGGACGAAGGTTTCGATGGCGTGGCGGGCGATGGCGACAAGAATCTCGCGTTCGCCGGGGTTCAGCAGGGTGGCCATATGGTTGCCGTCCTCAACTTGCGGTGGTCGTTTTGTGCTGTCTTTTGCGTTCCAGATAGCTCAGCGCCTTTTTGCGCAGACGGACGGAGCGGGGGGTGATCTCCACCAGTTCATCGTCCTCGATGAATTCCAGAGCCTGTTCGAGGCTCAAGGTGCGTGGCGGGATGAGGCGCACCGCTTCGTCGCTGCCGGAGGCACGGATGTTGGTCAGTTTCTTCCCCTTGCCGGGGTTGATGACCAGATCGCTGTCCTTGGCGTGCTGGCCGATGATCATCCCCTCGTAGACCTTGACCCCCGGACCGACGAAGAGGATGCCGCGATCCTGCAGGTTGAAAAGGGCGTAGGCGACGGTTTCGCAGGGCTCCATGGCGACCAGAACGCCGTTGGTCCGTCCCGAAATCGGCCCTTTTTCCGGGGCGTACTCGTGAAAGACGTGGTTCATGACGCCGGTACCGCGGGTGTCGGTCATAAATTCGGTGCGGAAGCCGATCAGCCCGCGGGCGGGAATGACGAATTCGAGGCGCAGGTGGCCGTTCTGGTGGGTCATCGCCTTCATTTCGGCGCGGCGCGCGCCGAGCTTTTCGATGACCACGCCCTGATACTCTTCGGGAACATCGATGACCAGATACTCCATCGGCTCGCAGCGGTCACCGTCGATGGTGCGGTAGATGACCTCCGGTTTGGAGACCGCCAGCTCGTACCCTTCCCGGCGCATGTTTTCGATGAGGATGGAGAGGTGGAGCTCCCCACGGCCGGAAACCTTGAAGGTATCGGTGTCGACGGTCTCTTCCACCCGCAGGGAGACGTTGGAGCGAAGCTCGCGGAAGAGCCGGTCGCGGATGTTCCGGGAAGTGACGTATTTGCCTTCCTGGCCGGCGAAGGGGGATTTGTTGACCATGAAATACATCGACAGGGTCGGTTCATCGATGTTGACGTAAGGGATCGCTTCGGGCTTTTCCGGCGCCGCCAGGGTGTCGCCGATGCGGATATCGTCGAAGCCGGCGATGGAAACGATATCGCCGCTCATCGCTTCATCCAGTTCCATCTGCTTGAGGCCGTCATAGCCGAGCAGCTTGGAGATGCTGCCCCGCAGGGGAGGGGAATCGTTCCTGACCACCACCACCTCGTCTCCTTTGGTGACCACTCCGTTGAAGATCTTGCCGGTGGCGAGGCGCCCCAGATAATCGTTGTATTCGATGCTGGCCACCAGCATCTGGAAGGGAGATGCGCTGTCTCCTCGCGGCGCCTGTACCTTGTCCAGAATGGCCCGGAACAGGGGCTCCATGTTGGCCGACGGCTGCGCTGGATCGGGTGTGGCATAGCCGCGTTTGGCTGAGGTGTAGATGATGGGGAAGTCGAGCTGCTCTTCGTTGGCGTTGAGTTCACAGAAGAGATCGAAGACCAGATTGACCACCTCTTCGGGGCGGGCGCCGGGACGGTCGATCTTGTTGATGACGACGATGGGGCGCTGCCCCAGATCGAGAGACTTTTTGAGGACGAAACGGGTTTGGGGCATCGGCCCGTCGAAAGCGTCGACGAGCAGCAGCACCGAATCGACCATCTTGAGGACTCGTTCCACTTCGCCGCCGAAATCGGCGTGGCCGGGGGTGTCGACGATGTTGATCTTGACTCCCTGGTAGGAAACGGAAAGGTTTTTGGCGAGGATGGTGATACCCCGTTCCCGTTCCAGATCGTTGCGGTCCATGATCCTTTCGGTGATGACCTGGTTGGAGCGGAAGATCCCAGATTGGCGAAGGAGGGCGTCAACCAGGGTCGTTTTGCCGTGATCGACGTGGGCGATGATGGCGATGTTGCGAATTGGCTTGAGCATTTTTCACTTACCTGGGAAAATAACCTGTTAAAATATTTTTGGCTTTCAAAACAAGCCTACAATTTTACTTCAGGGAATCGGTATTTCCAATACAAAAACAAACAAAACGGCAAGAAGTCGCCGTTTTCTGCTGATTCGCGGTCACGAATCGGTGAAAAGACGAGAGAAGAGAAATATATGCGAACCTTTCAGAGCCATTTTGCTTTTTTGGCCATGGGCCTGTTTTTCCTCACCGGGTGCGCCATGAGCCCGGCGGTGCCTTCCTACCCCGAAAAGGGACCGGCCGTTGCGGTGGAACCGCCGTTTCCGCCGACACCGGCGCCGCCCGCGGAAGCAGCCGCTTTCCGAGAATCGGCGGCAGGAATGAAAGCTTTTTCCTGGGATCTGCACAAACTGGGCGGAGTCTATCCCGATGCCGACAATCAGGTGCGGCGGGCGCTTGCCGAAATCGGCGGCCAATTGGGGCGCTACGGCGCTGCGGGCAACTCCCCTATGCGAATCGAGGTGATAAACCATTCGCGGCCGGCGGCGGTGGTTTTCCCCGGCGGCGGGATCGGCTTGACGCGGGGACTTCTGCTGCTTTTGCAAGACGAAGCTCAAGTGGCGGCCGTTATCGCCCATCAGCTGGGTCATCTGCGGGCGGGTCATCTGCAGCGGGCCATGGCCGGGGAGGACCTGGCGCCGGGATTCGAGGCATTGGCCGGACTTGCGGAAAACAAAAGCTACGTGGGCGGATATGGCGCGGATGTCGCCGCCGCCCTGAAGGCGGTCAAGGCCCTTCAGGAGTGGGAGTTCACTGCCGATGAGGAGGCGCAGGCCGATCGCCTGGCGCTGACTCTCCTGCGCGATGCCGGTTATTCTCCGCAGGCAATGGCGCAGGCCATGAAGGTTCTCGAAGCCGCGGGAAAAGGAGGCTTTCCGCCTCCGGAGCGCGGCCTGGGGTGGCAGTTCCATCCCTATTCGGCGGCCCGGGAACGCCAGGGAATGGATTCGTCGGCAAACGTCGCGCCATCCCTGGCCGCGTCCCCTGGGCCGGTAACGCCGCCGCCCTGGCGTCAACGCTTGACCGAGGAGGCCGGCGGCTACCTCATTTATGAGCAGGCCCTGCAGGCGGAACGCAGGAACGACTCCCGCGCCGCCGTTACCGGGTATCTGGAAGCCGCCTCGGTTCTGCCCGAAGAGCCGCTGATTCTGGGACGGCTCGGCCTCGCCTATCTCCAGGAAGAGGACATTCGCAGCGCCCGTTTTTACCTGGAACAGGCGCTCAGGGTCGATCCGGAGCATCATGCCTCCCTTCTCGGGCTGGGCTTTGTGCATCTGGCCAATGGCGACTACCCGGCGGCGCGGCGCCGGCTGGAAACGGCCATGGCCCTGCTGCCTACGCTGCAGGGGACCTTTCTGCTGGCGGAAACCTGCGCCGGTGAAGGAGACACGGAAAGAGCCAGGGGTCTTTTTGCCCAGGTGGTCCAGGCCGATGGTGACGGAAGGTTCGGCCGCGCCGCCGCCAAGCGCCTGCAGGGTTTTACCGGCAACTGATGGACTGGACGGCTCATCTAGATGCCGGGGAAAAGATTCTCTGGGAAGGATGTCCCGCTCCCCGTTGCTACTGTTTCCGCAATTGGCGGCGCGCCTTCCGTGCCCTGGCGGGAGGCGGTCTGACCCTGCTGTTGTGGCTGCTTCCCGCCCATTTTCCCTGGCGCCTGCCGCTGATGCTGGCGGCGCTGGGGACGGCGCTGTGGTTTTTTCCCGGCGGGTTTGTGCGCGCGCGGCTGCAATGGAATACGGTTTTCTACGCCGCTACCGACCGCTCCCTGCTGGCCGTGGGCGGCTGTTTCCCCTGCCGGTTGCTGCGGCTGCCCCGCGCCGCCATCGAAAAAGTCGATGTTAACTGGCTCGGCAAGGACCTTGCCACGGTTGCGGTGTGGGGGCAAGGGGGAAGGAATGTGGAGTTTTCCTGTCTGGAGCATCCCCACCGCCTGATTGCTCTGCTGAGTGAGCATCCGCCGTTGACACTCCGCTGATTCTCCGCATAACATCTACTTTTCAGGGATTCACCGAAGCAGAAGGAAAACATTCTTATGGGCAAGAGATTCTATCTTGAAACCTTCGGCTGCCAGATGAATGTCGTCGATTCCGAGCAGATTTCCACCCTTCTCGAGGAGATGGGTTATGAACCCTGCGCGGAGGCGGCGGCGGCCGATCTGATCCTGCTCAACACCTGCAGTATCCGTGACAAGGCGGAACGCAAGGTGATCGGCCACCTGTGGCGGTTCAAGCCGCTCAAGGAAGCCCGTCCCCATCTGCTGATCGCGGTGGGGGGATGTGTGGCCCAGCAGTAGGGAAAACGGCTTCTCGACAGCCTTCCCCATGTCGATCTGGTTTTCGGCACCCACAACATTCATCGTCTGCCCGAGTTGATCCACCGCGCCCGGAAAGGGGAGCGGGAGGCGGCCACCCTTTTTTTCGACAGCCAAACCCGCCTTGCTCTCTTTCCCCGGCGGCGCCTCGACGGGGCCGTCACCCGCTACGTCACCGTCATGCAGGGTTGCGACAACTTCTGCGCCTACTGCGTAGTCCCCCATGTGCGGGGAAGGGAGATCAGCCGGCCCAGCACCGAGGTGCTGGAAGAGGTGCGGCAGCTGGCGGCCGGCGGTGTCCGCGAAGTGACCCTGATCGGCCAGAACGTCAACTCCTACGGGGGCAACGCAACCGGTGAACTGTCTTTTCCTGAACTTCTGGCCGCCGTCCATGACATCCCGGATTTATGCCGGCTGCGTTTTGTCACCTCCCACCCCAAGAACCTTTCCGACCGGCTCATCGACAGTTTCGGCGCCCTTCCCAAGCTCTGCCGCCATATCCACCTCCCCCTGCAGAGCGGCTCCGACCGGGTGCTTGCCGCCATGGGCCGCGGCTATACGGCGCGCAGCTACGTCGACAAGGTCCGCCGCCTGCGTGCCGTCTGCCCGGAGATCCGCATCACCTCCGACATTATCGTCGGTTTTCCGGGAGAGACGGAGGAGGATTTCCAAGCTACCTTGGCCTTGGCGGCCGAGGTCGGCTATGCCGACCTGTACACGTTTCTTTACTCACGGCGTCCCGGCACCGCCGCCATCCATCTCCCCGACAGCGTGCCCGCGGCAGTGAAACAGGAGCGGTTCGACCGTCTTCTGGCCCAGCAGGAAAGGATCAGCGCGGCGGTTTGGGGGCAGGATATCGGCCGGACCCTGCCGGTCCTGGTGGAGGGTGAGAGCCGCCACGGGGCCGGACAGATCTTCGGCCGCACCACCTGGGGGCGCATCGTCAACTTTACCGGGCCGCAAGAACTGGTCGGCGCAACGGTTCCGGTGACGATCGTCGACTCCTATCGCAATTCTCAACTCGGGGAATACGAAGCCGGTTCATGCCGTTTGGCGGACTGCGGCATCGGCGCTGGCTCCGCTGCCGGCCGCCAGGTGGCGCCGCCGGCAAAACATTCGGCAATTTCAACCTGAATCACCTGGACAAGCGACGTCCAGAGAAATTTACCGGGGGTTTTATGATCGATCTTCATACCCATTCCATATTCAGTGACGGCGAACTGATTCCATCGGAACTGGTGCGCCGCGCCGTGGTGGCCGGTTACCGGGCCATCGCCATCACCGACCACGGCGATTTTTCCAACATCGACCTGATTGTGCCGCGGATTCTAAAGGTCACTCAAGGGATGCGGGAAAATTTTGGAATCGAGGTTCTGGCTGGCATTGAGGTGACCTATCTGCCGCCGTCGCTCATGGCGGAGGCGGTTGCGGAAGCGCGTCGGCTGGGAGCGCAGGTCGTTGTCTGTCACGGAGAAACCCTTTCCGAGCCGGTAGCTCCGGGCACCAATTACGCCGCCATCCTGGCCGGCGTCGACATCCTCGGGCATCCCGGCCTGATTACGGCGGAAGAGGTGCGGATGGCCAAGGAAAAAGGAGTCCTTCTGGAGATCACCACCCGTAAGGGGCATTCCCTGGCCAACGGTCACGTGGCGAAGCTGGCTCTGGAGATCGGCGCCGGCCTGGTGATCAATACCGACAGCCATTCTCCCGACGATCTGACGCCCTGGGAAAAGGCGGAACGGATCGCCAGGGGCGCCGGCCTGACAAGCGAACAGATCGCCGCCGCCAGGGCCAATGCGCAGCGGCTGATTGAAAGGGTGACCGGGAGGCCGTTAACGGACGGCTGACAGGCGGCGCCGGGAGACCGGTTTTGGGTTTTGATTGCCCATTACCAACCGGTAAGTTTTTAACGTTTTTTGGACCGCAAAATCAACCTTAACAGGCCGGCCGCGGCATGGCCCGGCCTCTTGACGGAGGCAAGGAATGAATCAGCAGGATTTCGATTTTCTCAAGGAACTGGTGGAAGCCCCGAGCCCTTCGGGGTACGAGCAGCCGGCGGCCAGGCGCCTGCGCCACGAAATGGAAGGGGTCGCGGACGAACTGCGCACCGACCTGATGGGGAACGTCATCGCCCGCATCCGCGGCCAGGGGGACAACCCGCTCAAGGTCATGCTCGCCGGGCATTGCGACGAGATCGGTTTCATCGTCCAGTACATCGACGACAACGGTTACATCTTCTTCCAGCCCATCGGCGGCATTGATCCCCATATCGTTCCCGGACAGCGGGTGACCATCCATACGGCCCAGGGTCCGGTCCTTGGCGTGGTGGGGAAAAAACCGATCCATCTCATGGAAGCCAAAGACCGTGATACGGTGGTCAAGTTCCGCAATCAGTTCATCGACATCGGCGCGGCGGACAAGGAGGAGACGACCGCCCTGGTGGCCATCGGCGATCCCGTCACCTTTGCCGTCTCCCTGGAGCGGCTGCAGGGGGATCGCCTCACCTCCCGCGCCTTTGACGACAAGATGGGCGCTTTCGTCGTCGCCCAGGTGCTCAAGGAAGTGCGTCGCCGCGGCGGGGTCGCCGTCGACCTCTACGGTGTTTTCACCGTTCAGGAGGAACTCGGTCTGCGCGGTGCCCGGACCAGCGCCTATGGGATCGCGCCCGATATCGGCATCGCCATCGATGTCAGTTTCGCCACCGACTGCCCCGAGATCGAGAAGAAGGAACTGGGCGAGATCAGGCTCGGCCGGGGGCCGATCCTGAGCCGCGGCGCCAACATCAACCCGCGGCTGTTCCAAATGCTTACCGAGACCGCTCGCGTCAAGGAGATTCCCTTCCAGGTGGAGGCGGCCGCCCGCGCTACCGGCACCGACGCCAACGCCATCCAGGTCAACCGCGACGGCGTGGCGGCCGCTCTGGTGAGTGTGCCGCTGCGTTATATGCACACGCCCGTAGAGGTCCTTTCCCGGGCCGACCTCGACTACACTGTGCAGTTGCTGGCGGAGCTTCTTTACCGGATCGGCAACAGGGAAGATTTCATTCCCAACTGACAAGCTGTTTTCCGGGGTTTTTCTTTGACGGCAAAGGGGAAAAGGAATACAATTTTCGATTAAAATTTTTATGTCCCTTCCCCCCTAGCCAAAGGAGATTGCCATGTCCGAAATCCCTGTCCGCGAAGGCCTGACTTTTGATGATGTGCTCCTGGTTCCGGCCCACTCCACGCTGCTTCCGAAAGAGGCCGATCTGACCACGTGGCTGACCAGGGAAATCAAGCTCAATATACCGTTGGTCAGTGCGGCCATGGACACGGTGACCGAATCGCGGACGGCCATCTGCATGTCCCGGGAGGGCGGTCTGGGGGTGATCCACAAAAACATGAGCCCCGAGGAGCAGGCGCTGGAGGTGGACCAGGTGAAGAAATCGGAGAGCGGCATGATCGTCGATCCGATCACCATGAATCCCCACCAGAAGATCCGCGATGCCATGGAGATGATGAAAAAATACCGCATTTCCGGCGTGCCGATCACCGAAAACGGCAGGCTGGTCGGCATTCTTACCAATCGGGATCTGCGTTTCGAGACCGATCTGGATCAGCCGATCCACCATGTCATGACCAAGGAAAACCTGGTCACGGTGCCGCCGGGAACGACCCTCGAAGAGGCTAAACAGCATCTTCACAAACATCGCATTGAAAAGCTGCTGGTGGTGGATGACGGCAACGTCCTCAAAGGGCTTATCACCATCAAGGATATCGAGAAGGTGCGTAAATATCCCAGCGCCAGCAAGGACAGCCTGGGCCGCCTCATCGTCGGCGCCGCCATCGGCCCCGGCGCCGACCGCTTCCAGCGGACCGAAGTGCTGGTCAAAGCCGGTGTCGATGTCATCGTCATCGATACCGCCCATGGTCATTCCCAAGGGGTGATCGACGCGGTGCGCGACATCAAGAGCGCCTATCCGAAACTCCAGCTCATCGCCGGCAACGTGGCTACGGCCGCCGCCGCCCAGGCTCTCATCGACGCCGGCGCGGACGCCGTCAAGGTCGGCATCGGACCGGGATCGATCTGCACCACGCGGGTGATTGCCGGCGTTGGGGTGCCCCAGTTGACAGCCATCCAGGATGTGGCGGCGATCACCCGCAAATGCGGAGTGCCTCTCATCGCCGACGGCGGCATCAAATATTCCGGGGATGTGGTCAAGGCCATCGCCGCCGGCGCCGACGTGGTGATGATCGGGTCCCTTTTTGCAGGTACCGAGGAGTCTCCCGGCGAGACCATCCTCTATCAGGGCCGCACCTACAAGTCCTACCGCGGCATGGGCAGTATCAGCGCCATGAAGAAGGGCAGCAAGGACCGTTATTTCCAGGCCGATGTCGACAGCGAAATCAAACTGGTTCCCGAGGGGATCGAGGGGCGGGTCCCCTTCCGCGGGGGCGTCTCGGAAAACGTCCACCAGCTGATGGGTGGATTGCGGGCCGGAATGGGCTACACCGGCTGCCGGAACATCCGTGAATTGCAGGAAAAGGCTCAATTCATCCGGATTACCAACGCCGGCCTCAAGGAATCCCATGTTCATGACGTGCAGATAACCCAGGAGTCGCCGAATTACCGTTTGTTCTGAAAGGCATATCACCCGGGACAAACCGTCCGGGGCGGGCGGTGGCCCGTCCCGGATTTTTTTAGGAGATAAAATGTATCCGGATATCCATGGCGAAAAAATTCTCATTCTCGATTTCGGTTCCCAGTACAGCCAGCTTATCGCTCGCAGGGTCAGGGAAAGCCGCGTCTACTGCGAGATCCACCCCTTTGACCTGGGGATGGAAGGCATCCGCCGGTTTAACCCGCGGGGCATCATCCTGTCGGGCGGACCCCAGTCGGTTTATCACCAGGGTTCCCCCTCCGTCGCGGAGGAGCTTTTCGAACTCGGCATTCCGATCCTCGGCATCTGTTACGGCATGCAGCTGATGATCCGTCATTTCGGGGGAGAAGTGGTCGCCGCCGGCAAACGGGAATACGGCCACGCCGAGATCGCTGCCAAGGGCAGACCGGGGCCCCTGTTCGACGGGTTTTTCATCGAGGGGAAAAACTCGGTCTGGATGAGCCATGGCGACCATGTGGAAAGGGTGCCGGAGCGCTTCGAGGTGGTGGCCTGTTCGGAGAATGCGCCGGTCTGCGCCATCCAGAACCTGGAACGGCGGCAGTATGGGGTGCAGTTTCATCCTGAGGTCGTTCACACCCTGCAGGGGGAACTCTTCATCGACAATTTCGTGCGTCAGGTCTGCGGCTGTTCCGGCCGCTGGACACCGGGGAGCATCATCGAGGATGCGGTGGCCAGAATCCGCGCCCAGGTAGGGGACGAGCCGGTGGTGCTGGGACTTTCCGGCGGCGTCGACTCCTCGGTTACCGCCGCCTTGCTGCACAAGGCTATCGGCCGCCAGCTCACCTGCGTTTTCGTCGATACCGGTTTGTTGCGCCTCGGCGAAGGGGATCAGGTCATGGCGACCTTTGCCGAAAACCTCGGTGTCCGGGTGATCCGGGTCGATGCTGAGGAGCGTTTTCTCGCCGCCCTCAAAGGGGTGACCGATCCCGAGCGGAAACGCAAGGTCATTGGCGGGCTGTTCATCCGGATTTTCGAAGAAGAGGCGGCCAGACTCGGTGACATCCGTTGGCTCGGCCAGGGGACGATCTACCCCGATGTCATCGAATCGGCGAGCGGCAGAACCGGCAAGGCTCACACCATCAAGAGCCATCACAACGTCGGCGGCCTTCCCGAGCAGATGAGGTTGAAGCTCGTGGAGCCGCTGCGGGAACTGTTCAAGGACGAGGTGCGTGTGCTCGGCACGGAGCTCGGCCTCGAGGACGAGTTCGTCTGGCGCCAGCCATTCCCGG